>Ga0075163_10007517_pt1 | contig 14399 bp, 13 predicted proteins | sample JI1023141ADNA_FD_71478 | JGI IMG/M metagenome (GOLD analysis project Ga0075163, IMG submission 71478) | Wastewater effluent complex algal communities from Wisconsin, to seasonally profile nutrient transformation and Carbon sequestration -... | ecosystem: Engineered > WWTP > Effluent > Algae...
TTTGCATTTTTGGGGACATATTGAGTTTTACTTTAACATCAACCTTATACGATTTGCATTGAAAAAAGATCCTGTGAAAGTTAGCAGTAGCGTTGGAGTTGGTTTAAAGATATTTCCCAAGGCTGTGAAGTTTGGAAAGCCGGCAATTTATATTGGAACGGGACTAACAGGAATAGATTATAGGCAAATTAATAATGGCCAAAGTACTGCAAGCTATAACAAACTGGTTTTACCCACAAGTGTTGGTTTGTTTTATTACAAAAGGAAGTGGGGAGTAGATGTATCGTGCACTTACATATTTAATTCAAACGTTGATCTATATTATACAAAAAAAGCGCATTCAACCATTCACACTCCACCATTCATCCTTAACGTAGGTGTAAGGAAGTTGTTTGAAACAACAGCAAGCGCAGAAAAGGATCGTAAGTCGGGAAAGTCTGATTCAGTATTTAAAATGTTGAGGAGGAATAAAAAATTGAGCTCGTGGTTCTTTGGTATTGCCCCATCTTCGGCGTTTTATTTGAGAGAACCTTCTAATAACGCAGCTACGTATGATTTTATGGGCAAAGGATTGAATAGCATTTTTCCAGAACTTGGTATTGGATATTACTATGATCCCTTGCGTGTGCATTCTGTTATCACATCACGTTACGTGGTGTTAAATAAAAAAGCATTTGACGTACATCAACGTTTTGAAAGGTTGGCCATTGGCTTTGAATCGTTTTGGTATTTTGCAAATTACCATGGATTTGTTCCTTACGCCGGGTTGAATTACAGTTATGAAAAACTGAGATTTAAGGAAACAGACTACTTAGGTAAAAAAGATTTCACCTATGAAGGATTTAAACCTGGTATTGTTATCGGTTGGGACATTATGGTAGAGAAATTTCAACACATCACTTTACGCACAAACATTCGCTATTTCCCTAACATGGGGATTGATATTGGCTCTAGTAAAAAAGTATGGCTCGATCAAATAGAGTTTAATTTTATTGAGTTTGTATATTATCCCGGCCGTAAAAAGAAAGTGGATTCAGTGTGGTATGAGTGATCATTCATCTCCTAATCATCATCCATTAAGAGAATTTATCATTACCGAGTTTTTTTGTGCCACAAAACACACCAAGAACACAATGAATCCGTGAATGGTGTAAACTATCGTTAAACCAGTATAATAATCAAGTGTGATTCGAGAATTACTTTTGTTTCGAAAATATTTAAACAAAAGAAATCATGAAAAAATACACCATCATCCTTATAAGTTCTGTTCTTGCTTTTTCGGCATGTGTTTCAAAAAAGAAATTCCAAAACGAACAAGCTAAAGTAAAACAATTGCAAACAGATAGCCTTGGAACGCATACAAGTTTAAATGATTGTAATGTAAAAGTAGCCGATCTTGAAAAAGGAAAGGCTGAAATTCAAAAATCATTGCAAGATCTTTCTGCAACATCGCAAAACTCGCTAGCAATGTCGAAGATGACCATAGCTGATCAAGCTAAACGATTAAAAGATCTTCAAAATCTTATTCAATCACAAAAAGACATTTTAAATAAATTGAAAAAAACGGTTTCAGATGCCTTGATAGGCTTTAAGCCTGATGAGTTAACTGTAGATCTAAAAGACGGAAGACTTTATGTTTCATTGCAAGAAAAACTATTGTTTAAATCGGGAAGTGCAGCAGTTGATCCGAAAGGAAAAGAAGCGCTTTTAACCTTAGCGGGCGTTCTGTTTACAACACAGGATATCGGAATTATGGTAGAAGGGCATACTGATAATGTTCCTATGAGTGGAAAATATGAAGACAATTGGGCATTGAGTACAGCCAGATCAGCTGCTATTGTTCGCATACTAACTAAAGATTATAAAGTAGACCCAAAATTAATTACGGTAGCAGGTAGGGCAGAATTTTATCCCATTGAAGACAATGGTACTATTGCAGGTAAGGCAAAAAACAGAAGAACAGAAATTATTTTATCGCCAAATTTAACCGAGTTATTTAAGTTGTTGAATCAATAATTCAAATAAAAATAATTTTGAAGACAGGAGAGTATCCTGTCTTTTTTCGTTTAAAATAAACGCTAAAAAAAAGATCCTGCAATTATGCAAGATCTTTTAAAACCGTATCCCAAAAGTATTCTCGACGAATACAAGTGTCAGTTTGTGGTATGTATTTTAAAAACTTAGAAAGGCCTTACGGGGCCAGCTCAGTATGTAATTTGAATTATACAGAGCAAAGTTACGTTCGTTTGTTTCAAAGATCCTTACCCATTCTCGAAAATGCTTACAATAAAACCACACTCTTTAACCAATGGAGGATCGTAGTATTATCGTAAAGGCTATAAATACTTATGTTTTAGGGTTTTGTAATTCAAAAAAACAGCGAAAAATTTGCATAATTAAAACTTTGCCCTTACATTTGTCGCCCGTTCTAAAATTCATTTGGGGGGTTAGCTCAGCTGGTTCAGAGCACCTGCCTTACAAGCAGGGGGTCACTGGTTCGAACCCAGTACTCCCCACTCTTACAAGGATAAGGCTTTCAGAATTTCTGAAAGCCTTCTTTGTTTTGGTAAGGACAAAATAAAGAAAACAGATGCAAGGTTCTAATTATACTATTGATACAAACCAATACAAAGGGGTCGTTAAAGTTGTATTTAAGGACAACCATGAGTTTGGAATTGAAGATGCGAAAGAGTTGTTAGAGGATCTGAAAAAGTTATGTAATGTAAAACCCTTACCAATATTGAAAATTCCGGGAAAGTACTCAAGCATTGATAGCGAAGCAAGAAAATTTATTTCGAGCGAGGAGGGAATGCAATGTTCAGCTGCAGAAGCTCTAGTAACTACTTACTTGCCTCATCGCATAATTGGAAATTTTTACATGAGAGTTAATAACCCTGTAAAGCCAACTTCATTTTTTGAAACTGAAGAAAAGGCGGTTGAATGGTTAAAGCAATTTATTTAGGCCATTTCAAACTGCATCTTATTGAGTTTATGATACAGGCCTTCCTCATGTTTTATTAGTTCTGAATGGGTTCCCGTCTCTAAAACAACACCTTTTTGCAATACCACAATTTTATCAGCATTACGTATGGTAGATAAGCGATGCGCGATCACAATGCTTGTTCTTCCAACCATCAGTTTTTCTAAAGCTTCTTGCACTAAATGCTCGCTTTCGCTATCCAAACTGCTGGTGGCCTCATCTAAAATTAAAATGCTAGGGTTTTTTAATACGGCGCGCGCTATGGCAATACGCTGACGTTGCCCGCCCGATAATTGTATGCCTCTTTCGCCCACTAAGGTTGTAAATTTATCAGGGAACGATTCAATAAAATCGTAAGCGTTTGCTTTTTTTGCAGCTTCTTCAATTTCTTCATCGGTAGCATTAGGTCTTCCATAGGCAATATTATCTCTTATGGTTCCCGCAAATAAAATAACGTCCTGTGGTACTAATGCAATTTTCTTACGCAGATCTGTTAACGAATATTCTTTTGAATTTTTCCCATCAATAAATATCTCTCCATTTATTGGATCGTAAAAACGGGAGATCATGGAGGCAATAGTGCTTTTTCCTGATCCGCTGGAACCAACTAGCGCCACGGTTTGTCCAATACTTGCTTTAAACGAAACGTCTTTTAATACAACAAAATCAGGCCGTGTTGGATAATTGAATGACACGTTTTTAAATTCTATTTCACCACTTTTTGTTTTAACTGTATCAGTGGCATTTTCAAGATCAATATCTTCGATGTGGCCATCAATTAATTCAAACACTCTATCGGTGGCACCTAATGCGCGTTGCAACGAAGCGATCTGTTCGGGTAAACCGCCTAGCGATCCTGCAACAAATAAGGATAACATCATAAATGTTCCAAAAGCTTCAGCCGATAACGTTTTATCTACCTTTAATGCAAACAGCATTTGCCATAAAATAAAAAACACCGATCCAAACACAAATACCATCACAAACGAAAAGAAAAGACCTCTGAAAATTCCGTACTTCAATCCAAACTCACGAATCACATTGGCCACCTTGTCGTATTTTTTTATCTCGTAGTCCTCATTTGTAAATGTTTTTACATTCGTAATTCCGGTTAGTGCTTCACCAACAACAACATTCGATTCTGCAATTTTCTCTTGGTATGTTTTAGAGAACTTCCTGATCTTTCTCGCAAATAAAATAGAAACGATCGTTAACGGCGGAATGATCACCAAAAACCACTTGGCAATAGGCCCTGAGGTCATCACCAAAATAATTAATCCTCCTATACCAACAATGCTTTGTCGTATCAACTCGGCAATGGTGATGGTAAATGCATCCGAAATAACGCTAATATCAGTAGCCATTCTACTGCTTAATTCTGCTACCTGACTTTTAGAAAAGAAACTCATGGGCATTTGGATCAAGCGCTTGAATGTATCTAAGCGAAGTGCCTTGAGAATATTTTCGGTTACTTGTGCAAACAAATAAACGCGACCAAACGAGAAAGCAGCTTGCAATAATAGGATGCCAAGAAGTACCCCACCAATTTCCATTAATTCTACACGAACCGTTTCAGGATCTTTGGTTTCTTCGGCAAGATAGCCTAACATTTGTCCTGACTTTAAAGGAAAAATCAAGCCAACACCGGCACTTCCCACTAAAAAGATCATTCCTAGTACAAACTTCCATTTATGCTTGCCGAGGTATCCAAAAAGCCTCAGCGACTTTTTAAGATTAGCAATACTAAGCTTTGCCTTAGGTAATTCGTCTGTATCGTTATTGGTAGGACCCGCGCCCCTTCGGCCTTTTGCCATGTTTTAGAAATTATGTGCAAAATTAGGGTTTTTTCGAGGCAAAGCTGTCATATAATTGTAATGAGTATTACAGTTTACCGCCATTTTGCAGCTGTTTACCGCTTTCTTGCCCTCTTGGATAGCTGGCTTAATTGGCTAAAATTTATTTGTGGATTAAATAAATTGCCTATATTTGCAGTCCGTTTTAAAAAGTATAAAAATTAGAAAACATGAAAAGGACCTTCCAACCATCAAGACGCAAGAGAACCAATAAACACGGGTTCAGATTACGCATGGCTAGCGCTAATGGACGTAGAGTATTAGCTGCACGTAGAGCTAGAGGACGTAAGAAATTAACAGTTAGCTGCGAAAGCACTCATAAGTAATTAATAATCAAATGATTATATATAAGTCCACCTCAAAAAGGTGGATTTTTTATTTTATCATAAATGCTATTTGAAGGAATGGTAATTATCGAAAATCGTTGGAGCTATTCCACGAACTCGTACTTAAATTATTGCTGAAAGCGAAAGTGAGATATGCCGTTATTCCCATATTGAATATCAAAATATGGAAGAAAGCACCCACACGATACATTCCCCAATAATCGGCACCCTCGGGTAACCATATTAAGCGTGTAGGTAAAGTAACCGCTAAAATGGCGGATACTAAAGCCACCGTAAAAACTAGAGTTTCAAAACGACGCATTGGCCAATTTAAAAATTTACGATGCTTACTTAAACCATTTCCCCATTTGTGAATGAGGTAATAATTACCATGATCGGTTGGGGCAAATAATAAAAGTTCTTCATCTTTTCCATCTGCTCTAAAATTTTCAATGGGCGCCAAAATTTTAAAACCCTTAAGGTCTTTGCGATGTTTTACGTTTAGATCTTTTATTTTTAAAATGGCCTCGTAAGGAATTTCTTTTTTGTAATGTTGCGAATCAATAAAGCGTAAGCGGTAGGCAATGCAAATTTCTTTTATATCCGCTAACGAAAAAATAGATAGTATATCAGCAGCATCCTCATCTATTAATTCAAACGATTGATTGTAAAGTTGAAGATGGGATAAAACTTTTTTTTCATGAAACAGATCTTTGTTCAGGATCTTGTGTACCTCATTAATAACAAGATCTTCTTGTTTAGCGTTTTTGATCTTTCGCTTTAAAAGTTCGTTAACTATACGCGCGTTACGTTTCATTAAAATGGAATGATTGCGATACCCACTGAATATGGAATGACCCCATTTGGCCCTCGTTTGGTAAATACTTCGCTAAAATAATAACTCGCGGTTAAACAAAATTGCTCAACGCCTATTCGGGCAACAACACCATATCTTATGTAATTCATATTCTTGGTGTCGTATATTTTTAAACGTCCTTTATCATCAAATACTTTTCTAAAATCGCTGAAAACGTAACCAACTTTGCCACCAAGCATGATCTTGAATTTAGAAATGGTCTTAGTGCGAAAACGGATCTCCAAAGGAACTTCCACAATCTTTTGTGCAAAACGATTGATGGTATAATTATTCGTTTTGGGAGTCATCTCAGTGATGTTGTATTTTTTTAAACTATCATAACGATACACAAAATCGGCATTGCTATGAAAATTATGACTAAAAAAACCGATGCCATAGCCAACGCTAAAGTTCGAACGCCCAATAGACTTATCAAACATGAGGGCCACATTAAATCCCATGCTTTTCCAATTCATGGTAATGCCTTTTGGAACGTTTAACCATCCTGTGTGATTAATTTCGAGGATCAAACGATCACTCGGTTCACCTTTATAATTCTTCATATCATACTCATCGTATTCCTTTTTTATCTTCTTTTCTTCCTTTTGCTTGTCTTGCGCATTCGCAATAAAACAAAGCAGAAAAATATAACACAGAGTATGGGCGGTTCTTTTCATAGATGAAGAAGAGCAAATATACGCAATTTTAACATTAATTCCTTTTGGGTACATTTGGGAATTCCCTAAATTGTATGGCTATTAAACATGTACTAAACGGTTCCATCCTTATGAAAAAACTTTACTTTGTAATCTTCCCTTTTGCTTTTCTTTTTATTTTTTGTTCCGCTTTCGTTTCTTTTAAATATCATGGTAAAAACAGCAATGGTATTGTTGGTCAGGTTGGTTCACCCGGTGAAGGCACGTGTTCGGGTTGTCATTTTGGAGGATCCAATGCAACTACAGTTAGTATTAACGCGATACCTTCCTTTACAAATAACGAGTTTGTACAAGGGCAAACTTACACTATTACTATTACGGTTGCAGGAACAGCCTACAATTCATTTGCCTTTGCGTGCGAAATTCTTGCAATAGGAAGTAATACCAACGCGGGTTTAATGCAAAACCCCGGCAGCGGAGTAAAATTGCTTAATGCGGGTAATGGCAGAAGAAATGCTTTGCAAACAGGGCCAAAAGCCGGAGTGGGAACTGCCGATTTTACCTTCGAATGGGTGGCACCATTAAATAGCAATAGTGTTCGTTTTTATGCGATTGGAAATTGCGTGAATGCGAATGGTAATACAGGGGGTGATTTTGCACGCACAATTTCACTCACACTTACAACACCTACCGTTACTAGTATAAAAGAACACAAAGAAGTTTCATTAAATGGATTTCATGTATATCCTAATCCCTTTGAGGATAAGATCAATGTGAGTTATTGTTTAACTGACCCTAAACACGTGAACATTCAATTGTGTTCAATAGCCGGTGAAACAGTTGCACAGCTTTTAGATGAGAAGCAAGAGAACGGTTTATACAATAACAGATTGGATATTCCTATTAATGTTGCTTCCGGCATGTATTTTTTAAAGATTATGGCTGATACTAAAATAGTTGCTCAGCGCTTGGTGAGTATACGCTAAAAATCTCGACAAAATCTACTTTTAGATAGATAGATTTCAAAGTTCTTTTTATTTCAATTATTTCCTCAAAACAATTAAAATTGTTGTTAGATTTGTTACAAGAATAAATTATGCATTTATCAGAAAAGGTTAAAGAGATAGCGGAATCGCAAACCATTGCGATGGCGCGAAAAAGCCGTGAGCTAAGAGCACAAGGCATTGACATCATTAGCCTTAGTTTAGGCGAACCTGATTTCCCTACGCCGGATATTATTAAGAAAGCCGCGAAGGATGCCATCGATGATAATTTTAGTTATTATACGCATGTTTCAGGTTACTTGGAATTGCGCGAAGCCATCTGTAAAAAATTTAAGCGCGATAATAATTTAGATTATGCAGCCGATGAAATTGTTGTTTCAACCGGCGCAAAACAAAGTATTGCCAACGCAGTATTATGTATCATCAATCCAGGCGATGAGGTAATTGTTCCCGCTCCATATTGGGTAAGCTATTTAGAAATTCTAAAATTAGCAGGTGGTGTTCCAAAGATCATTAATACTACCATCGAAGCTGATTTTAAAATAACACCAAAACAATTGGAAGCCGCCATCACTCCAAAAACGCGCATGATCATGTTAAGCACGCCGTGTAATCCAAGCGGAAGTGTTTATTCAAAGGAGGAATTAAAAGCGTTGGCCGACGTTGTTATAAAACATGATGAGCTTTATATTTTAAGTGATGAGATCTATGAGCATATCAATTTTATTGGTAAGCATGAGAGCTTTGCACAATTTGATTTTATAAAAGATCGTGTGATCACCATTAACGGTGTTTCAAAAGGGTTTGCCATGACAGGGTGGCGCGGTGGAATTTTAGCAGCCCCAAAATGGATCGCTCAAGCATGCGATAAAATGCAAGGGCAATTTACATCCGCAACGTGCAGTATTACTCAAAAAGCCATGCACAAAGCTATGGAATTGGATTTTGATACGTACATCAAACCTATGCAACAGGCGTTTCAAAAACGTCGCGATTTGGTGTTGCAATTAATGAAAGAAATTCCCGGATTAAAAATAAATAAACCGGAAGGAGCATTTTATGTTTATCCGGAAGTAAGCTATTATTTTGGAAAAAAATATAAGGATATGAAAGTAGATAATGCAACAGATCTATCCTTATTCCTTTTGGCAGAAGCACATGTGGCCTTAGTTCCCGGCGCAGCTTTTGGTGATGATAAATACATTCGTTTTTCTTACGCAACCAACGAAGAGAATTTACGTGAGGCTCTTAAACGTATGAAAGAAGCTTTGGCAAAACTATCGTAATTCAATGAGAAAATTTTCTATAAAAAAAGAACACGTCCGCGAAATTTTTAGATCCTTCAACAATTTAAACGTGCTTATAATTGGCGACGTTATGGTGGACAGTTATTTGTGGGGAAAAGTAAATCGCATTTCACCAGAAGCTCCTGTTCCTATTGTTTCGGTAACAAGTAAAGAAATTAGATTAGGCGGGGCAGCTAACGTGGCTTTAAATATTCAAGCGCTTGGTGCCAATCCAATTTTGTGTTCGGTAATTGGTGTGGATATTGAGGGGCAGCAATTTTTAGATCTTTTAAAAAGCCAACGCCTATCGCAAAAAGGAATTTTAAAAAGTAGAGATAGAATTACCACTGTAAAAACCCGCGTGATCGGTAACAAAGCACAGTTGATCCGTGTAGATGAAGAAAATGAAGGCGATATTACAGCAGCCGAAACAAATCAGTTGCTTAATTTGATCTCCTACATCATTCAACATGAAAAAATTGATGTGATCATTTTTGAAGATTATAATAAGGGACTCATCACGCCAAAACTTATTAGCAAAGTTGTGGAACTTTCAAAATCGAAAGGTATCCCTACCTGTGTTGATCCAAAGAAAAAGAATTTCATGGCGTATAAAGGCGTGAGTTTATTTAAACCAAATCTTAAAGAACTACGCGAGGGATTAAAGTTAGATATTGATACAGATAATATCAATGATCTTCAAAGAGCGATCAGTAGCTTTAGAGTAAAACAAAAATTTGAAACGGCATTAGTTACTCTTGCCGAAAAAGGTGTGATCACTAATTCAAGAAAAGTAAAGGAACATTTGCCGGCACACATTCGCAGCATTGCCGATGTAAGTGGTGCAGGGGATACCGTAATTAGTGTAGCAGCATTGTGTAGAGCTTTAGATTGCAATGAAATTTTTACAGCCGCAATTGCAAATTTATCGGGTGGATTGGTGTGTGAAGAGGTAGGCGTTGTGCCAATAAGTAAAGAAAAATTATTAGACGAAGCATTGGAATTGGAGTTCATTAAGAACTAAGATCTATGTGAGAAGGAGATTATGCAGGGAGTAACACCGTACAATTCTAAAGATTCAAAAAAGGAGCAGGTTGCTCAGATGTTCGATAACATAGCATTTCGTTATGATCTGCTCAATTCTATTTTATCATTAGGCATTCACAAGGGCTGGCGAAAAGAGTGCGTTAAACTTTTAAGTGAGCATAAACCCAAACTTATTTTAGATGTGGCTACCGGCACCGGTGATTTTGCCATTGAGTGTGCTAAACTAAAACCTGAAAAAATCATTGGCGTGGATATCAGCGAAGGCATGATGAAATTTGGTCGCGAAAAACTAATAAAGAAAGGATTAGAAAAATTGATCACATTGGAATACGGAGATGCAGAAACTATTTCTTTTCCCGACAATACATTTGATGCCATTGTAGTTGGTTTTGGTGTGCGTAATTTTGAGAACCTCGAAAAAGGCCTCATTAATTTGCACCGTGTTTTAAAACCAGGAGGTAAATTGGTGATCCTTGAATTTTCTAATCCACGAAATGGATTTATACGCTGGGCCTATAATTTTTATTTCAATAAAGTAACACCGTTCATTGGTCGCTTATTTTCAAAAGACGTGCGCGCTTATACTTATTTGCCTGAAAGCGTAAAAGCTTTTCCTGACAACGAACGCTTTACCGATATCCTTAAAAAACTCAAGTATGAGCAAACCAGATATAAGAGCTTGTGTTTTGGAATTTCTGCTATCTATGAGGGTAGTAAATAGGCGCTATTAACAATTCAAGCAAATTATTAACAAAGGGTTTTTCTAATCTATTTTTTCTAATATTTACAAAAATTAATTAAAGAAAGTATGTCGGAAGAAGTTGAAAGAAATGACAGAGGTGATCTGTTCTCAAAACCAGTTAGAGCAGGAAAGCGCACTTATTTTTTTGATGTAAAAAGCACCAAAGGAAGCGAGTATTATTTAACCATCACAGAAAGCAAGAAACGTTTTGGAGACGATGGTAAATTTTTTTACGAGAAACATAAGATCTTTTTGTACAAAGAAGATTTTGAAAAATTTGCCGATGGTTTTCATGAAGCAATAGAATATATAAAGGAAAATTCTCCGGTAATTGAAACGCCGGTGAGCGATCAAAAAAGCTCATCTTCAGATGTGAGCTTCGAAGATCTAGGAAGTTAATAGTAACGGCGGACATTGTCCGCCGTTTTTGTTTGTATTTCGTAAGTCATCAGAGCATCGAAACTAGGCAAAGTAGCGAAATACATCGTTTTTTGTTAAATATCATGGCTTATATGTTCATTCTACCTTTTATTTCTTTGACTTTTTTGTTTTCAATTGAATTTTTGAGTTAATTTTGTAACTCGTGAAAAGGATCAATACTTATATAGCTTATTTTTTGTTGGTAGCTTTTTCGTGGGTTATAACTCCAACCCATACTATTCATGAGTTTTTTGCCGATCACCACGATACAGCCGATAATTTTTGCAAGCTTAATCATGCTCATTTAGGAACTCACATTGAACAGCAACATACGCATTGTGATATTTTAGACCTTAACACACCGGTGTATAGCGCACCACAATTAGTTAGTGTAACTAACATTACGTTAACTGTAAACACTTTAGTTTACGCCGACTATCAAAGCAGGTTCGTTTCTTTCTCGGTTTGTAACCTGCCCTCGCGAGGCCCCCCGGCTTTAGCTTAAGTTTCCTTCCAAAATTCCAATCATTTTAGTTTAAACAAAAGAATCACTTTTAGTGAGACATTCTTTATTGATACTATTTATAGTATCTACACATATTTTATTTGGGCAATGCGATCTTAAGATCACAGGGCAGGTAATTGATTTGGATGACGGTAAGGAATTAGAAAATTGTTTGGTAAGTATTTTGGGTCAAACGCTAGTTGTGGTAACAAATGAGCATGGTAGATTTCAATTTACAAATGTATGTGAAGGAAAAGCGCAGATCATTATAAAACATTTTGGTTGCAGAGACACGATCATTAGCGTTCAACTAACTAAGAATTATCAATTAAAAGTAAAACTGCCGCATAGTGCGTTTGAACTCCAGGAAGTAGATATAATGGATAAGCGATTGGAAATGAAACAAACGCAAACCGTTGATAAGTTAGACTCAAAGGATCTGCAAAAATCCACTGGGCAAACACTCGGAGATGTTTTGAAGAATGTAACTGGTGTTACAACTTTGAACAACGGTGGCAATATTTCTAAACCTATGATTCACGGTATGCAAGGTTATCGATTATTGATCTTAAATAATGGAATACGCCAAGAAGGCCAGCAATGGGGAAATGAACATGCCCCCGAAATTGATCCTTTTATGGCAAAAAGTATTTCTGTTATTAAAGGTGCCAATAGCATACGTTATGGAAGCGATGCAATTGCAGGCGTAGTGCTTGTTGAACCAAATCCTTTGCCCGATACTGCTGCTGTAAATGGCGAGCTGAATCTTGCCGGTTTTTCTAACGGTCGTGCAGGAGCAGGATCAATGATGATAGAAGGGTATTTTGATAAGATAAAGTACTTTAGTTGGCGCGTTCAAGGATCTCTTAAAAAAGGCGGCAACTTGCAAACACCAACTTATTACTTGCGTAATACGGGTGTGGAAGAATATAATTATTCATACGCAATTGGTTATCATCGCAAGCAATTTGGTGCAGAGATGTATTATTCACAATACAATACTAAGATCGGGATCTATAGAGGATCGCACATTGGTAATTTAAGTGATCTTTCAGCGGCATATAAAAGATCAACACCAATTGATAGTATGGCGCCTTTTAGTTATCAAATTGATCGCCCATTTCAAGCTGTAGCTCACGAGTTGATAAAGGGATCGATGCATTATCATTTTACTCAGCGTTGGAGAGCAAATGTGCAATACGCTTGGCAATATAATTGGAGAAAGGAATATGATCTGCATTTACCAAAGAGCGAAGAGGAAAAAGCCTTGCAAGAAAAAATTGCCCAGGTAGATTATCGCATCACATCGCAAACAATTGAAGCTTTGGTAGAGCACGATAATATTCGTTCGTTCAGAGGAATGTTTGGTGCAAGCTACATGAATCAGAAGAATGTTTATGTGGGTAGATTTTTTATCCCTTATTACAAGAATAATACTTGGGGGCTATTTGCAACAGAGCGCTACGTTAGGCAACATGTTGAATTGGAAGTAGGAGTAAGGTACGATCAAAAATATTTGCAGTCGTTTTACTACAAGCAAAATGATCTGGTTACGCCTAAACTCTTTTTTTCGAACTTTACTTACAATGGTGGTTTAATATGGAAGCCTGATACAACGTTCAACCTTTTCTTAAATGCCGGGTCGGCCTGGCGAGCACCCGCCGTGAATGAATTGTACGCTAATGGGATTCACCACGGCGTTTCTGCGATAGAAAGGGGAGATGAGAACATGAAAACCGAGAAAGTTTATAATGTTACTATTACCGGATCAATTAAACAAAAAAATGTTATTGCCGAACTTTCTTTGTATCATAATCAATTCAGCAATTATATTTATTTGGATCCAACAGGTAATAATGAACTTACCATACGGGGCGCCTATCCTGTATTTGAGTACAGGCAGGTTAATGCTCGAATAAGCGGTGTAGATCTAAAGATCAATTGGCTTTTAAGCAAGAATTTTGATGTAACCGCTAAAGGAATGATGGTGAGAGGATGGAACCAAACCAGTAACGATCATTTGATCCTAATGCCTGCAGATAGAGGAGATATGAATTTACGATTCAAGTTTAATACGAGCTCCGTTTTTAAAGAGAATTATGTTCAGGTAAATAATTCTTTTGTGAACAAGCAGTGGCGCGTTCCCACATCAGGCGACTTTGCTTTACCTCCCAATGCTTATTATTTATTGGGATTTGAAATAGGCAGCAGTATTAAACTGAAGAAACAAGTAATGAATATTTCGTTTAGTGCAACCAATTTATTAAATCAAAAGTATCGCGATTATCTCGATAGGTTTAGGTATTTCGCAGATGCACAAGGGGTGTCTTATAACTTAAGAATATCAGTTCCCTTAACATTTTACGATAAAAAGATTAGTAATAATTAAAAAAAATTAAACATGAAAACAAAAGTATCAAAAGCAGTATACGCATTTATTTTAATAGCAATAGTTTTATTTGCTGCGTGCAAAAAAGACAAAAAAACAACACCTCCTCCAACTACACCGCCGCCACCTCAAAACACAGAGGAGGTGATCACTACCATGAAGTTGTATTTAACCGATTCGGCAACAAATGTGGTTTCGGTATTTGGATTTCAGGATGCAGATGGTGATGGTGGTAATGCAGGGATCTTTCTTGGCACCAATCAATCAGATTCTGTATTTAGTTTGGGCGCAAATAAGACTTATTTTATGGAGATAGTTTTATTAGATGTTACAAA
>Ga0075163_10007518_pt1 | contig 14398 bp, 13 predicted proteins | sample JI1023141ADNA_FD_71478 | JGI IMG/M metagenome (GOLD analysis project Ga0075163, IMG submission 71478) | Wastewater effluent complex algal communities from Wisconsin, to seasonally profile nutrient transformation and Carbon sequestration -... | ecosystem: Engineered > WWTP > Effluent > Algae...
GCGGCGTTCCGCTCCTTCCGCCGCCACTCCGCTACTCGATGCACTACCGGCGGGCGCTCCATCGCGCGGAGCAGACGAAGCCGGGTCGTCTCGAGCAGCGCGTCGACGCGGCGTTCCTGAAGGCGGCGGGGGCTGCGATGCACACGGCCTCGCCGTAGTCGTGTCGCGCTCAACGCTTCGCGCGCGTCGCGAGCAGCGATCGATCGATCGCCGAAGCGACCCTCTCGATCGGCCGCACCTCGCTCGCGCCGCCCATCTCGACGGCGGCGCGCGGCATGCCGAAGACCACGCTCGTCGATTCGTCCTGTGCGATCGTCGCGTGCCCGGCCTGGCGGAGCGCGACGAGCCCCTTCGCGCCGTCGCGACCCATGCCCGTGAGGAGCGCCGCGACGACCGGGCCGCGGTGGTTCTTCGCGACGCTCTCGCAGAAGACGTCGACCGAAGGTCGGTACGGATAGTTCTTCGGCTCTTCCGAGTAGGCGAACCGGCCGTCCGGCTCGAGCACGAGGTGATCGCTCGTCGCCGCGAGCATCGCGATCCCTCGGCGGGGACGGTCGCCGGGCGCGATCAACGCGACCTCGAGCGAGGCATCCCGCGCGAGCCAGCTGGCGACCGTCGGAGCGAACGGTCCGTCCACGTGCTGCACGATGACGACCGCGCATTCGAGCGGTCGCGCGAGGCCGCTCAGCACCCGCGCGATCGCCGCCGGACCGCCCGTCGACGCGCCGAGGATCACGAGCGGCATGGTCTCGGCGCCAGGCTCGGCGCGCATCGCCTCGAGGCGAGCCGACAAGGCCACCCGACCGACCGCCGGGAGTGTCGGCTCGGAGCCGCTCTTCTTCCCGAGGCGAGCCGCGAGCGACAGCTTCCTACGTAGCTCGGTCAGCCCCTCCGCCCTCGGATCCGACACGCCACCCGGCATGTCGACGACGTCCGCCGCGCCCGCGTCCATCGCCGAATAGACCTCGGCGCCTCCGCCGCTGCTCGTGTCCCTCACGAGCACGACGACGGTGGCGTGGCGCTCGACGTTCGTCCGGACGATCGAGGCGACGCGCCCACCCGGTAGGTTCACCGAGAGCAGCAGGAGGCCGACGGGTTCGTCGGTCGCTCGCCGGCTGCACTCGTCGGCGCTCTTGGCGACCCAGGCCACCTCGATCGTCGGCCCGATCGCGATCGCGCGGCGGAGCACCTCGATCGCGGAGGGGGATTCGTGGGCGATGCCGACGCGGATCGTCGTCACGACGGACCTCCGATCAGGTCCTCGACCGCTCTCACCAGCGCCTCGTCGTGGAACGCCGCCTTGCCGAGGTAGTAGTCCGCCCCGACCTCGAGGCCGCGCAGCCGATCGGTCTCGCGTTCCTTGTACGAGACGATCATCACGGGCGTCGCACTCAACCTCGGGTGCTGCTTGATCGCTCGGGTGAGCTCGAGCCCGTTCATGCGCGGCATGTCGACGTCGGTGATCACGAGCGCGAACTCGCTCCCGCGGACGGCGTTCCAGCCCTCGGCCCCGTCGACGGCGACGGTGACGTCGTAGCCCTTGTTCTCGAGGATCTGTCGCTCGACCTCACGGACGGTGATCGAGTCGTCCACCACGAGGATGCGCTTGCGCGCCCCCTCGACGCGTCCGCCGTCGACGATCCGTCGAGGCCGTCCGCGCTTCGCGAGCGAGGCGCACGAACGGACGAGGTCGTCGGCGTCGAGGATGACGATCGGGTGCCCGTCACGACCGAGCGCGACCGCCGAGACGTCCTGCACCCGTCCGAGCCGCGGATCGAGGGGTCGTACGACCAGCTCCTGTTCGCCGAACACGCGATCGACGACGAGCCCGAAGCGCTCGCTCCGGTCGCCGATGACCACCACCCGGAGCGAGTCGCCTCCGCTCCGCTGCCCATCGAGATCGAGCAATTCGTCGAGGACGATCAGACCGATCGTCTTCTCGTCGACGACGAGGGCCTCGCGGCCTTCGATCGTGGTGATCGCGGACCGCTCGGCGCCGATCACCCGGTCGACTCGGTGCAACGGGATCGCGTGGGGGAGCCCCCGCGACTCGAAGACCAGACATCGGACGACCGAGCGCGTGAGCGGCACTTCGAGCTCGAACGCCGTTCCGGAGCCGGGGGTCGAACTGATCCGGACCTCGCCGCCGATCTCCCGGATCGTGCTCTGGACGACGTCGAGTCCCACGCCGCGCCCGGAGATCTCCGTGACCTCGTCGCGCGTCGAGAAGCCCGGGAGGAACAAGAACTCGATCACCTCGCGCGCGTCGAGCGAGGCCGCGCTCGCCTCGGTCGCGAACCTCCGGATCACGATGCGTTTCCGGACCGCCTCGACGTCGATGCCGCGGCCGTCGTCGACGATCCGGAGCAAGAGCATGCCGCCGCGGTGCCTCGCCTCGATCCGTAGCTCTGCTGCGCGCGGCTTTCCGGAGGAGATGCGCTCGTCGATCGTCTCGCATCCGTGGTCGATCGCGTTGCGGACCAGGTGGCCGATCGGCGCCTCGAGCTTCTCGAGCACGTCGCGGTCCACGCCGACGTGGCCGCCGACGACGACGATCGTGACTTCCTTGTCGAGGGACCGGGCGAGATCCCGGACGATGCGCGGGAGCTTGTCGATGCCCTCCGAGATCGGGCGCATGCGCGAGCCGAGGACCTCCCGATGGACCCGGGTGACGAGGTCGTGGTTCGCGCGCGCCTCGGTCTCGAACTCGTCCACGCGCTCCGAGACCGCTTGCCGGAGCTCGATCGAACGGAGCCTCGCTTCGTCGATCAACGCGATCGCGGCCGGCGAGTCGTGGAGGAGATCGTGCATCTCGGCGAGGACCTCCTCCAGACCGGTGTGACGTTGGTGGAGCGCACGGAAGCCTTCGACGACCGCGTCGAGACGTGCACTCGCGACGAGCGATTCGCCGGAGAGGCCGAGGATCCGGCTCATCCCCTCGGCGCCGACGCGGACGATCCGCTGTTGCGCGTCCGCCTGCGCGGGCGCGGCCTTCGCGTCGTCCTCGGTCGCCGATGCCGCGCCCTCGGCCGGCGCTGGCGCGGGGCGGGCGAGGGCGGCGGCGCGAGCGGCTTCGAGCGCGACGAGCGTCGCGTCGATCGCGCTCGCGTAGCGGGCGCCGAACGTCGCCACGTCCGCGTCGGTCTCGCGTGCGAGTCGGCGGAGCAGGTCCACGCACGCGAGCTCCGCGTCGATGATCGCGCGGTCGATCCGCAGCGAGCCCTCTCGCGCCGAGACGAGGATCTCCTCCATCGCGTGCGCGATCCGCACGCCGACGTCGATCCCCACGATCTTCGCCGCGCCCTTGAGCGAGTGCGCGGCGCGCATCGTCGCGTCGAGCCGCGGCCTCGCGTCGGGCTCTCGCTCGAGCGCGAGCAGCTCGGTGTCGAGCACCGCGGAATGGGCGTCGACCTCCTCGCGGAAGAGGTCGATCATGCTCATCGCGTCGAACGCGTCGCTCACGACACGCTCCTGGCGAGCGCCGCGAAGAGCTCGGCCTCGTCGAGCACCGCGAAGCCGCGATCTCCGTCGGCGTCCGGCAGCACGATCGCGCGGACGAGCGAGCTGAAGGCGCGGGCGACGGTCGCCGGCGGCTCGCGCAGCCCCGAGTCCGGGATCCGGCGGACCTTGTCGAGCTCGTCCACCCGGAGTGCGTACCGACCCGACGCGTCCTCGACGACGACGAGGCGAGCGCGCGAGCTCACCCCCTCGGCGCGTTCGGAGGTCAGGAGCGCGCCGAGACCGACCGAGAGGAGGATCTGGCCGCGCACGTTGACGAAGCCCTCGAACGCGCCGCCACCCCGGTGCGCGAGCGGGAACGCGCGCTTGGCGTCGGTCACTTCGACGCAGACGCCGGACGCGAGGCCGAACCACTCCGCGCCGACGCGGAAGGTGATGAACCCCTTCGTCACCTCGGAGACGGCATCGGTGCGCCGCGCGAGGAGTTCGGTCCATTCGGCCCGATACCCGGGCGGCGCCGGGCGATCGAAGAGCTCGTGCGCGGTCTCCGCGAACACGGGGCACCGCACGCAGTGCACGTGGCGTTCGAGCTCGGGACAGCTCCTGTCGCCGTGCACGCCGACGCGGATGTAGCAGGGCTCGTCGAGGCTCATCGGCCACCCCCGCGGGAGACCCGCTCGGCCCGTGAACGGAACCGCTCGGCGGTCTTGTCGCCACGACGCTCGCGGAGGAGCGCCGTGTGGACGAGGCTCGCGTAGTGATCGGCGTCGAGGTAGAGCGCGCGCGAGAAGCACTTCTCCGCTTCGTCGAAGCGTCCTTCGCTCTCCGCGATCAGTCCGAGCAGGTGGTAGCCCTCCGCGCTCGGACCGTCGCGGGCGATGAGCGCGAGCGTCGCGTCACGCGCCTGATCGCGGGCGCCCGCGTCGGCGAGCTTGCGCGCCGAGGAGAACGGATCCGCGTCGACCTCGTCCGGATCGCGTCGCGTCTCGAGCTTGGTCGGTTCTTCGAGCGGCGTCGTGCGCGGGACCGGGGCGGGCACGGTCGGGACCGGTGTGGTCGTCCGACGTCGCTCCCGCGCACGGTCGTCGGGCGCGAGCGAAGGGCTCCGGGTCTTGCGCGTCGGCGCCGACTCGAGCGCGGCTCGCGCCTTCGCCTCACGATCGTCGATTCGCACGAACCCGAACGCGCGCACGTCGTCGAGGCGCACGAGACCGGCGTCGATGCCGGAGAGCGATTCCGCGTGGCCGACGAAGAGCAGGCCTCCGATCGATAGCTTCGCCGAGAGTGCTCGGACGGTCTCCTCGCGGGTCGCGCGGTCGAAGTAGATCAGGAGATTCCGGCAGAAGATCACGTCGTACGGCGATTCGGCCGCGAGGCATTGCGGATCGAGCACGCTCCCGACTCGGAAATGAACGCCGGTCTGGGCCTCTTGCTCGAGGGCGTGGCCCGCCGGGGTCCGGCGGCACCATCGTTCGCGGACGCGCTCGCCACGGCCGCCGCGGAACGAAGCGTCCCGGTACACGGCGCGTCGCGCCTTCTCCACCGATTCCACGCTCACGTCGATCGCGTCCACCCGGAACGCGGACGGCGCGAGCCCCGCTTCGCGTAGGGCGATCGCGATCGAATAGGGCTCTTCGCCCGTCGAACACGGCAGGCTCAGGACCCTGAAGAGACCGCGGTTCTCGCTGCTTCGTTGCACGGCGAACCGACCGAGGACCTCGAAGGGCACCTCGTCCCGGAAGAACCAGGTCTCCGGGATCACGACGGCGTCGACCAACGCGATGCGCTCGGACTCGCTCTCCTCGAGACGCTCGAACCACGCGTTGCGTCCGAGGCCGGTCGTCGAGCAACGGGCCGAGATCGCGGCCTCGAACACGCCGTCTCCGAGCGTGGACGCCGCGATGCCGGTGCGCGCGCGGACGAGCGACTTCACGTGTTCGAGCAGGTTCATGCTCGGCCCACCAGCCCATCGAGCTCCGACGGGAGCGAGCGGTCGAGCGCGAGCAGATGGATCGGCCGTCCGTCGTCCGTGGTCGTCTCCGCGAGCACCGGCGCCCGGGGGACGTCGATCGACCGTGAGGGGGCGGCGATCCGCTTCACGTCGGACACGCGGGCGACGTGTGCACCGAGCAGCCCTCGCGGCGTCCGGACGATCACCACCCGCGCCGAGAGTCGCGTCGCCGAGGGGCCGCGACCGAGCGCGCGGCCGAGGTCGACGACGGGCACGATCTCACCCCGGAACGAGAACGTCCCTTCGAGCGATGCGGGCGCTCCCGGGACCGGGACGAGCATGGGGAGCGGGACGACCTCGAGGACGTCCTCGCACGGGATCGCATAGGTCTCGTCGTCGACGACGACGAGCAGCGCGACCAACGTGTCCTTCCCGCCTCGATTCATCCGTCGCTCACGCGGAATCGGGTGATCTCCGCGCGCAGACCGCTGATCGCGTCGCGGAGGTGCTCGGTCGCGAGGTTGAACTCGCGCACCGACGCGGCGGTCTGCCGCGCACCGTCCGTGAGGCTCCGCATCGCGTCGTCGATCTGCTTCGCGCCCTGGTTCTGGCTGCGCATGCCCTCGCCGACCTCTTCGAAGCGCCGCGAGATGCCCTTGACCTGCTCGATGATCCCGGCGAACCGGAGTCCGACGTCGTTCGCGGTCGAGACACCGACCTGGACCTCGTGCGTGAACCGCTCCATCTCGGAGACGCCGGTGGAGACCGCGGTCTGCATCTGCCGCACGATCTGTTCGATGTTCAACGTCGAGACCGCGGTCTGATCCGCGAGGCGCCGGATCTCGCGGGCGAGCACGAGGAATCCCAGGCCGTGCTCGCCGGCCTTCTCGGCCTCGATCGCGGCGTTCACGCTGAGCAGATGCGTCTGATCGGCGACCTTGGTGATCGTCGTGACGACGAGGTTGATGTCGCCGGCCTTGTCTCGGATGGTCGCGTGCTTCCCGGCGATACCGCCGGTCGCGCCGGCGAGGCCGCGCATCGTCTGGTCGAGGCCGTGGATGGAGGCGCGACCTTCATCGGCGAGATCCGAGGCGTCGTTCGCGACCCGGGATACGTCCTCCATCGTCGAGAGCAGCTCTTGGCTGGTAGCGCTGATCTCCTTCACCGCTGCGGCGATCTGGCTGCTGGACGCGCCGAAGCCCGCGGCCGTCGCCTCCTGGGACGCGGTCGTCGCCGCGAACTCGGTCGCGGTCGACATCAACTCGACGCTCGAACGCTTCACGCGGGCGACGAGCCCTTCGAGGCTCTCGGCCATCGACCGGACCGCGCCGAGCAGCGCGCCCGACTCGTCGTTGCCCTCGGCGTCCACCCGGACCGTGAGATCCCCGGACGCGACGCGCTCCGCGGCGTCGGTCGCGACGCGCATCCGGTTCACGAGGCGGCGCGCGAGCTCGCGCGCGACGAAGCCGATGCCGAGCGCCATGCCGAGGACGACGAGACCGAGCGTGACGAGCTGCGCGGTCGCGCTCTCGAGCTCGGACTGGGCCAATCGCTCGTGCTGGCGATTGCGGGCCTCGGCGAGCCTCACCGTCTCGTCGATCGCCGTGCGATGCGCTTCGTAGTGGCGTCGCAGGTCGCCTGTCGCGAGCGCGAGCGCGCGGGCGCGATCACCGGAGCGGATCGCGGAGAAGAATTCGCCGTCCCGGAGCTCGAAGAAGGCGACGGCAGCCACGTAGGAGCGCTCGACCATCGCGGAGCGCATCGGCCCGGGGGCGAGGGCTTCGTCCCACACCGCGTGCCGGATGTCGTACTCTCGCCGGAGCACCCGACTGCGCGAGATCAGCGAGTCGATGCGTCCCGGGTCGCTCTCGTCGGCGAGCTCGCGGACGAGTAGGTAGGATTCGATGATGTACTCCGGAGGTGGGAGAACATCCGCGATGAGATCCTTGCCTTCGATGATTGATTCATAGATAGGACCGTTGACTCTCACGCTGCTGATCGAGCGCCAGCTGACCCAGGCGAACGCGAGGAACAGCACGATGAGCACCGTGACCATCGTGAAGATTTGTCCCGCGATTCCGAATCGAATGCGTCGAGCCACGGATCCTCCGTTTCTGGGGCGTTTCGTCTTCGTTACTAATTTCTAACGAAGTGCAGTATGTGAACACCATGATATCCTGATTCGCGGCAATGGAAGCACTCAATCCCGTCGTCCTCCTCGTCGACGACCAACGGATGGTCGGCGAAGCGGTTCGCCGAATCCTCGCCCCCGAGGCGGACATCACGTTCCACTTTTGCAGCGACGCGCGACTCGCGGTCCAGAAGATGTTCGAGGTGCGGCCGACGATCGTCCTCCAGGACCTCGTGATGCCCGGCGTGGACGGATTCGAGCTGCTCGCGACCTATCGATCCACGCCCGAGCTCCACGACATCCCGGTGGTGGTGCTCTCCTCGAACGATGACCCGCGCGACAAGAGCCGCGCGTTCGCCGAGGGGGCGTCCGACTACCTCGTGAAGCTCCCGGATCCGGTCGAGCTCGTCGCTCGGGTACGGGCGCACTCGCGTCGGTTCCTGCTCGAGCGCGCGCGGGTCCGGATGCTCGAGGAGCTCCAGAACACCCAGCGCGCGCTCGAGGCTTCCAACGCCCAACTGCAGATGCTCTCGGCGCTCGACGGACTCACCGGCATCGCGAACCGCCGCAGCTTCGACGAACGCCTTCGCGAAGAAGCGCGACGCGCCCAGCGCGATCAGGTCTCGCTCTCGCTCGTCCTCGTGGACATCGACTACTTCAAGCGCTTCAACGACGCCTACGGCCATCAGGGTGGCGACGAGGCGCTCCGGAAGGTCGCGGGCGCGCTCGCGAGCGTCGCGCGGAGGCCCGCCGACATGGTCGCCCGGTACGGAGGCGAAGAGTTCGCGCTCATCCTCGGCGCTACGACGGCCGACGGCGCGAAGCGCATCGCGGAGGACGCGCTCCTGGCGATCCGATCGCTCGCGATTCCGCACGAGGCGTCCGAGGTCTCGACGACCGTCACCTCGAGCCTCGGCGTCGCGACGCACGACCCGGATCGGACTCCCGTCGATCTCGAATGGCTCATCGCCCGGGCCGACGCCGCGCTCTACGAGGCGAAGCGATCCGGACGGAACCGCGTCGTCGTCGGGGGCTGAACTCCTCGCGAATCCGTCCTCTGGTAAGGTAGATTCGCGATTGCAGACCCCGTAACCGTGTGCGAACGTCCAGCCGTACGAGACGTATATGCAACCGAGACCACCGACCGAACGACGCGACGCGAAGTTCATCGTACAAGAGGCGACACCCGACTGGACCGCGGCCACCGTCGGCAACGTGATGATCACGTTGATGATGAAGCGCGGGTCGGAGCAGCAGATGCGTCGTCTCCGCGAGATCCACGACGGATGGTACGCGGCGCATCCCCAGGGCATCGCGACCTTCAACATCGTGCTCCCCTCGACCCTGATCCCCGAGCAGGGCTCGCGTGACGCGGCCGCCGAGGCGCTGGCGGCGATGCAGGGCCACCACCTCGCGTCGACGACGGTGATCCTCGGCGACGGCTTCTGGGCCGCCACGATCCGCAGCGTCCTCACGACGATGTTCGCTCTCTCGCGGACGCGCGTGCCCCAGAAGGTCTGCGCGACGATCGACGAGGGAGCGTCGCACCAGGCGAAGCTCCTCGGACCCAAGGCGCCCCCGGCCGACGACATCGTCATGGCGTGCGCGTCGCTGCTTCGAACCTATTCGTGCGACACGAACGGCGTGCCGAACGGCGGCTGAAGGTCTCAGCGGTACGCCGACAGCGCGGTGACGATCGACGCCGGATCCGCGTTCAGGCCTTCGATGCGACCGGCGATCACGCCTTCCGGGTCGAGGAGGCTGATCAGCGCCGTATGCGAGTAGTTTCCGTCGGCGAGACGACGGTACTGCACGCCCAGCACCATCGAGAGCTCACGCACCGAAGACTCGGGGCCGCGGAGCGCGGTCGTCCTGCCACGATCGAAGCCGCGCTCCGTCAGCAACGCGCGGAGCTTCTCCTCCGTGTCACGTTCGGGGTCGAAGCTGACGAGCACGAGGCGGGTCCTCGCGCGGGTCTCCGGCGTCAGCGACTCGTCGATGGACCGGAGATCCTCGAGGAGGACCGGGCACATCGTCTCGCAGCTCCCGTAGAACATCACGATCAGCGTCGGGTGCCCGCGCAACGAGGAGAACGCGAAGGGCCGACCGTCCTGGTCGGTGAACGGAGAGCCGAGCTGGTAGAGCGAATCGCCCGCGATCGGCGCCGTCGCCGGGAGCGCGGTGTGTCCTTCGTGACCGTCGTGCCCCGCATGCTCGGGTGAAGGGGCGCCTCCGTGCGCCGAGTGCGCCTGCGAGGGATGCCCCTCGTGCTGGGCGGCGCCGTGGTCGCCCCCGTCGCCGCCGCACGCGGCGATCATCGAGAGGGCGAGCAGCGTGATCGAAGTGTGCTTCATGGCTGGGGCTCCTGGTCGTGGACACATCGGAATCCGAGGTGCTGGAGGCTGTACGACGCGCGCAGACTCGAGCGGAACGCGAAACGCATGAAGGTCGCGTAGTCCGCCGGATCGCTCGCCCCGAACGCGGCCGCGCCGCAGACGCGCTCCGCCTGGGCGTCGTCCCTCGCGCGGTCGTCGGCGCTCACCATCGAAGCGTTGAAGTCCTCGACCCACTCCCAGACGAGTCCGTGGAGGTCGTAGAGGCCGAAGACGTTCGCCGGTCGCTGTTCGACGTCGGTGAGCGGCTGCGCGGGACGGGAATACCAGTCGAGGATCGCCTCGACGAACGCAGGATCGCGATGCGCGTCCGCCCGCGTCTCGTCCGCGCGCGCTGCGACCTCCCACTCGAGTTCGGTCGGAAGACGCGCGTCCCGGGACGCACAGTACGCGCGGGCGGCGAACCACGACACGCGGACCACGGGCTGCCTCGCCCGGAGGTCGGGGCCGAGGGAGAGATCGGACGCCCAATGCGCGAGATAGTCGGTGTCCGCGAACAACCTCGGGATCTGCGATCGTCTCCATCGCGGGTTCGCGCGGACGAACGCGAGGAATTCCTCGTTCGTCACCGGATGGCGATCCATCGAGAAGGCGGGCACCGTCACCGCCGCACCGTCGATCGCGCCGTAGAATGGAACGATCGAGCTCTGTGCGACGGGCCGCATCGACGAGTCACGGGGGCCGCGTGTTCGCTGGGCCTCGAGCGAGGACGTGGCCGCGACGATCCCGATCGCGAACGCGACGGCGAATGCACGGCGACGTCCCGACCGGATCACGGGTGTCCCGTCGCGGGGCGCGCGAGCGTCGCGCGGACCGCGGCGACCTCGGCGTCGGTGACCGCCGGTCCCTGGTTCCCGAAGTTCGCGCGGACGTAGGTGAGCACGTCCGCGATCTCGTGATCCGTGAGGTTCGAGAAGCCGGGCATGACGCCGGTGAACGACTGCCCGTTGACGGTGATCTGACCGCTGAGGCCTTCGAGGACGATCCGGATCGACCGAGTCGGGTCGGCCATCAGGTAGTCCGACGACGCCAGCGGGGGGAAGACGTTCGCGAGGCCGCGCGCGTCACGTTGATGGCAGTTGGAGCAGACGCCGATGAAGGTCGATCCGCCCCGCGCCGAACGCACGGAATTCGGGTCGTTCGGGTCCGCGGCGCCGCGCGCGGTGAGCGCAGCTTCGGCGGACTCGCCGACGTAGACCTCGTCGAGTTCGCGGCCGGAATAGATCGTCGTCTGCTCGTCGCCGGTGACGCGGAGATGCCCGACGGCGCCCTTGTTGAACGCGCGGAGCAAGGAGTGATCGACGAGGACGTACGTTCCCGGGACCTCGACCCGGAAGTCGACCACCGTCGATCCGCCCGCGGGCACGAGCGTCGTCTGGACGTCGGTGTTCACGTTCGTGCCGCCTTCGGGCCAGACGCGATCGAAGATCTCGCCGATCACGTGGAACGACGACGTGAGATTCGGTCCGCCGACGCCGAACCAGATCCGTACCGTCTCTCCCGTGCGCGCCGTGAGCGCGCGGTCGCCGACGAGCGCTCCGTCCCGACCGTTGAAGAGCACGTAGGACGGGTCCTCGTCGATCGCACGCTGCATCTCGAAGGGCTGGAGCCCGGGCTCGCGATACGCGCCGCGCGTGTAGAAATCGCCCTGCATCACATAGTATTCGTGATCGACCGCGGGGAATCCGGGTCCGGTGTCGGGCTCGACGACGATCAGTCCGTACATGCCGTTCGCGACGTGCATCCCGACCGGCGCCGTCGCGCAGTGGTAGACGTACGCGCCCGGGTTGAGCGCCTCGAAGCTGAACCGGGTCTGGTGACCGGGCGCCGTGAAGCTGCTCGCCGCGCCGCCGCCGGGTCCCGTGACCGCGTGGAGGTCGATGTTGTGCGGCATCGTGTTGTCGGGGTGGTTCTTGAGCCGGAGCTCCACGTGGTCGCCTCGCCGGATGCGGATCATCGGTCCCGGCACGGTGCCCCCGAACGTCCACATGACGTAGCGGACGCCGTCGGCGATCTCGACCTCGACCTCCTTCACCTCGATGTCGACCGTGACGTTGGCGGGCGACGTGCGGCCCGTCGCCGGCGCCGCCGCGGGCGGAACCCCGAGTCGCGCGACGACCCGGGGAAGATGTGCCGGGTCGATCTCCGGTACGTCGCGAGGGACGGTCTCGGGGGCCGGCGTCGGGGGGTCGTGCGTCCCTCCGTCCGTGCCCTTGCACGCGGCCAGCGCGACGACGACTCCGATGAGGATCGGGACGCGCGAACTCCACGCGGGTCCTCGTCCGAGCGATGTGGTCTGTTCCATCGTGTCCCCCTCTTCGCCGTCACGGCGTCCTGAAATCCACCATCAGCCAGAGCCAATGGTTCGCTTCGTCCCGACCGAGCCGCGCAGCGGCGCTCCCGGGCGCGAAATACGAGTAGCCACCGGAGAATCCGAGCCACTCGCGGAAGGTGGCGTTCCATCCGAGGTCCAGCTCCTCGCCGACGTGCCTGCTCCCGCCCGCAGCGCCGGGCGCGACGAGGGCACCGACCGCGTTGCGCCAGCTCGCGCCGGCACGCTCGAGATAGAACGAGTGCGCGGACGCGAAGACGGTGATCGGTCGCGTGCCGATGCGTTGAACGACCGTCGCGTGGCCTTCGACGAGGTTCCTCAGGCCGAAGAGATCCGCGAAGCCGTAGAACTTGTGGTTCGTCGGGAAGAAGTTCTCGAACTCTCCGACGCGTCCGTTGCGCTCGCCACTGCCGAGCGCGAATCCGGCGGACACCGTCGCGACGTTCCGCGTCGGCGTCGCGTAGAAGACGTCGGCCACCGCGCCGTAGCCGACGAAGCGCGCGCCCGCGACCTCGCCCCACTCCGAGATCGCCTCGGCGACGTAGCGGAATCCATGGACCTGCGTGCTCGAGACGCGGAGCGACCCGGCGCTGATCCGTCGGTCGCGCGTCGGTGAAGCCGCGTCCGGGCGATCGCGTCGGTAGAGGTAGAGCAGCTCGATCGAGAGCGCCGGGAACGCCGCGACCGAGAGCTGCGCCGCGCCGAAGTAGTCTCCCCCGCTACGACGGGTCGACGGAGGCGGCCCCGGATCGACGATCGCGGACTGCTGCGCGACGAGCGCGGCGGAGAGATCGAGCCCGACGATCCCGTGCTGATAGTGGCCACGCACTGCGTCGAACGCGCGCGCTGCCGATGCCCAATCGAGCGGTCCCACCAGGCGCTCGTCGCCGTACGCGATCTCCTGGCGACCGAGGCGCAGGTACGAGCCGCCGTGGCGCACTTCGCCGTAGGCCTGGTGCACTCCGAAGCTCGATCCGGGATCGGTGCCGGGGGCGGCGGTCCCGAAGTTCCGTGCGTCCTGGACCTCGAGCACGACGCGGAGGTCTCGGTAGTCGGCCGAGATGCCTGCGCGGAACCGGGCGGTGACGAAGTGGAGCTCGTCGTCGAGCGGCGCCGCGGAGGCGTACGGGTTCACGCGCTCCTCCGCGCGCATGCGGACCTGAAGACGCGGGTGGAAGAGGACCTCGCCCGCACGGAAGGTCCCCGGCGGATCGTGCGGTTCGGCCGGCGGCGACGCCGTCGTCGCGAGGTCGACCGTCGCCTCCTCGGCCGCCACGGCTTCATCGGCCCGTGGCTCGGCGCGTGCGTCCGAAGGCAGACACGCGAGCGCGACGCAGAGCGCGATCATCGTGCGCACGAGGCGGACCGCGACCGGAAGTCGGATGAGGGTGTCGCACCAGCCGACGCCCTGGTGCACGTATCGGATCTGGACGCCTTGTGCCGACCCGGCCGCGAGCGCCGCGCGCGCTCGAGAGAGATCGCTCGCACCTTCGTCCGAGCGCACGAGCGGTGCGCCTTTCGTCCGGACCTCGAGCTCGGAGTCGAGCAGACCGAGGTCGCAGAACAAGGCATCGAGACCTTCGTCGTCGAGCATCGCCTCGTAGACCTGGGGGAACGTCGTGTCGTGCTCCGTCATCGTCGACCTCCCAAGGGCAGGAGCGGCAGGACGCGAATCGCGCCGGTCGGTGCCGGGCACGCCCGCTCACACGCGCCGCATCCATCGCATCGCGACGCGTCGATCCGCGGGACGAGTCCGTCGAACGACACGGCGCCGGGGATGGGGCAGTGCTCCGCACAGACCGTGCACGCGGTCCCGGTCGACGCGAGACAGGCGAAGCGCTCGATCACGGCGCGGCCGGCGATCCGCGGCAACCGCGTCAGCATCCGCTTCCTGAACGCGGCTCGCTCGTCCTCGAACCGCGGCGGAAGTCCGAGCTCGATCGGCGGAGCGCCACCGACCTCGACGACCTCGGTCGTCCCGACGATCGCGCGCCGGAAGCGACCCGCGAGGAACGACCGACGTCCGATCGGGGAGGTGATCATGGTCCTTCGCCTCGCATCGGACGGCGCAGTCCGGACGGGGGCGCATGGCATTGGAGGCAGCTCGCGCGCTCCTCGTGCCGGACCTGGGG
>Ga0075163_10007519_pt1 | contig 14397 bp, 16 predicted proteins | sample JI1023141ADNA_FD_71478 | JGI IMG/M metagenome (GOLD analysis project Ga0075163, IMG submission 71478) | Wastewater effluent complex algal communities from Wisconsin, to seasonally profile nutrient transformation and Carbon sequestration -... | ecosystem: Engineered > WWTP > Effluent > Algae...
AAAGTTGAGACCGCAATTTTCAACCAGCTCTTTTAGCAAAGCCCGGCCCGCCAACCACTCCAGGCGTTTGGGGTAGCTGGCAATTGTGTTATCAATAACTTCGCCACTTGCCTGCTGTAGTTCTTCTTCCGATTCGCTAATAAACCAAAGCGCCCAGCCACTTTGTGCATTGTCTTTCTGTAATTTCATTAAGGGCATTGGTTTCTCTCGCTTAATCCTACAATTTTGGTAAAAAAATTGAATTAACCACACATGTCGCCTATTCAGGTTAGCAAGTTGCACGCATTTACCGGCCACAACGATTGTGTTTATACACTTGCGTCTTCCGATTCTGATTCTATTTTCTTTTCGGGTGGAGGCGATGGCATGGTGGTAAAGTGGGATCTTACCCAACCCAATCAGGGCGAACTGATTGCGCGGTTACCCAATTCGGTATATGCGCTGCATCACGATAAAAAGTCTAACCTGCTGATTGCTGGCCATAATTACGAAGGCATCCATCTTTTGGATTGGCAATCGAAGCAGGAAGTAGGTTCATTGAAATTAACCTCTGCAGCTATCTTCGATATTGTTACAACAGAAGATGAAATTCTTGTTGCAACAGGCGAAGGTATGTTGATAGTGGTAGATCGGAATGATCTTCGGATTAAAATGAAACTTGCGCCATCCGAAAAAAATGCACGCGTATTGGCCATCAACCCAAAAGTGGGCGAGGTAGCTGTAGGTTTCAGCGATAATTTTATCAGGGTGTTTTCCTTACGGGATTATAAATTGAAATACGAATTTAAAGCCCATGATAATTCCGTGTTCGCGTTAAGCTATACACCCGATAACAATTTTTTGATCAGTGGCTCGCGCGATGCCTGCTTAAAACTTTGGGATGTAAACTCAGCTTACCGGTTGACCAATGAAGTGGCAGCACATTTATTTGCCATCAACCATCTAACGTTTAGCCCTTCCGGGGAATATTTTGCCACGGCCAGTATGGATAAATCGGTAAAAGTATGGTTGGCCAGCGAAATGAAATTGCTGAAAGTAATTGACAAAGCCCGCCATGCCGGCCATGGTACTTCGGTTAATAAAGTACTGTGGACTAACCATCAGAACCAACTTATCAGCGCAAGCGATGACCGCTCCATTTCAGTTTGGGATGTGAAGTTTGCCCAGCCAAATTTACCTGCTTAAGGTATTTCTGATAAAAATTTATACATTTGGCTGTGGATTAACGTTATAGCTATCAATACCTTAAACTTTGATAGCCATTTTTTAAACTAATACCATTTTTTAAACTTGTAATTAAACCACGCCCGTATGAAAATTACACCGCTGGAAATCCGTCAGAAAGCTTTTGAAAAAGTACTTCGCGGATATGATAAAGATGAAGTGAATGCATTCTTGCTAACCCTTTCGCAGGAGTGGGAGCGTGTGCTGGATGAAATGAAAGAACACCGCATGAAGTCGGAAGCAACCGAACGCGAAGTGTCTAAGCTACGGGAAGTAGAAAGTTCGTTATACAAGACGTTAAAAACTGCAGAAGATACCGGAGCCAGCGTAATCGGGCAGGCCAACAAAACGGCCGAATTGATTTTGCGCGAGAATCAGCTTATGGCCGATTCGATGCTGAACGAAGCCAAAACAAAAGCAAAAAATACCATTGAAGAAGCTGAAATGCTTTCGCGCCAGATGCTGGATGAAATGGAAGAGCGTTTGAAAACACTCGGACAACATTATAAAACACTTGAACTGCATCGTGATAACCTGCTTTCGGATTTAAAACGGATGGCGGGCGAAACCCTTGACCGCGTAGAGCGTGCTAAATCAGCTTCGCGCGATTTCGATCCGGATCAACACCTGGCATTGGCGAAACGCGAAAGCAAAAAAGCATTGTTCCCCAATGCCGAATTAGAAAACGAAATAAAAAAATCGTTGGAGCAACCAGCACCCATGGTTATCGAAACGGTAAAAACAATTACCATCGAAACGGCTTCCGTGCAGCAATCCCAACGCTCTTTCTTTGACGATATTCAATGACCGGTAAAGTTGCGCTGGAAGGACTGGAGTTTCACGCCTATCACGGAGTATATCCGCACGAGCGCTCTTCTGGAAATAAGTTTGAAGTAGATGTGATTGTACAAACCGAATTTTCTGATTCGGCTTTTCAGGACGACCTGAGAGGAACTGTTAACTACGAAGATCTTTACGCTATTGTAAAAGATGAAATGGCCAAGCCTTCCAAACTTTTGGAAACGGTTGGTTATGCCATTGCCAGCAGAACGCTCGAAGCTTTTTTTGAAGCACAAAGTGTAGAGGTACAGATTTCTAAGTTCAATCCACCTATTGGGGGAGTATGCAAGAAAGCTACAGTTACCGTTAGTAAGGCCCGGAGTTAATTTGATTTCTGGGTAAAGGTTGACAACCTTTACTTTCAACGCAAGCAAAGGTTGTAAACCGTATGCCCCGACTTACCCTCATCATACCCGCCTTCAATGCCGCAACCTTTGTTGAAGAGGCTATCAATAGTTTATTAAACCAAACGTTTACGGATTTTGAGTTGTGGATTATTGATGATGGTTCAACCGATAGTACACGTGCCAAAATTGATTTGTTTGAGGATAGTCGTATCCAAAAGTTTTACTTCAATGAAAACCGTGGCCGCGTACTTTGTGTAAACGAATTTGTTGCCCGTGTTGAGTCTGAATACGTTGGTATAACCGATGCCGATGATGTATCGCATCCCACCCGAATAGAAAAACAAATTGCATTACTTGATCAAAGACAAGATGTGGCCATGTGTGGCACTTCGTATTGGGCTATGGACGAAAGAGGCGTGCTGATTAGAAAAATCGAACTCGCTGCAGACTATACTTATATTCGGGAGGCAAATTTGGTACAGCCACAATTTCACGGGCCAACCTCAATTTTCAGAACCAACATGGTGCGGAAGTTGGATGAGTTTTATCGACTCTACTTCAAAAAAAATATGGCCGATACCGATCTGGCCGCGCGTGTGGTAGATCAGTTTCCATCGGTAAATATTACCGAGACGCTTTATTACTATCGGATTGTAAGAACATCCGTGTCCCGTAAGGAGTTTTCGTTTCGGTTTGCGATGATTGACCGAACTATTATTTTTTTATCGAAGCAACGCAGAACGCTTGGTCACGATAGCCTGCAGGGAATGAATAAAGATGATCTCAATAAATTTGTAGCTGCTTGGGAAGCGGTTTATACAGCCGATCCCTCGCGCCTTTTGCGCGAAGCCGCGTTTTATCACTTGTATTGGAAAGTATCAGACAAAGCCTGGCGTAGTGCGCGGCAAGCTTTTTCAGTAAGGCCGCTACAACTTAAAAATTGGTTGTGCTTAGGTTTATGCGTGGGATTGGGTGGTGTGTATGGGGTGCAAGCATTATTTGGTAAACATTACCAAAGCTTATTGAAGTAGGAATTGTACTCAACCCTGCTCCGCAAACATAAACCCCTTTGCATCGGCACCTTCGTAAAAATCTACCTGCTTGCCAATCAGGTACATGGTATGTTTTTTATCAATGTGCAGGGTAATGCCTTCAAGCGTATAAGTAAGATCTGTCGTTTTTTCTTTGTCGAAGCCAATCATTAAAGCTACACCACCACAACCGCCACCGCGTATACCTACGCGCAGGCCGTACTCAGCCGGAATGTTTTTGGTTTGCATAATTCTGCGCACCTCTTCTGCGGCTCTGGGTGTTAATCCAACAGGTTCAATTTTTTCGAACATCAGGCGTTAATATTGTGTAGCAACGGTCAAAAATATCTAAAAATTAAACACCTTTGAATCTCATTTAATTCCCATGGAAGCATTAATTGAATTTGGTAAAATCCTGATCCCTGCTGCACTGGTACTTTATGCAGTTTATCTTACAGTTCGATCGTTCATCATAAAAGAGATTGAACTGAAAAAACTAGAGATACGCACCCGCAGTATCGAAACCATTTTACCAGCCCGGCTACAGGCATACGAACGCATGACGTTGTTTCTGGAGCGCATTGCCCCACAGAATTTATTGATCCGTTTGAATAACCCCGGTTTCACCGCGCGCGATTTTCAGCGGGTGTTGTTAGATGAAATCCGGAGTGAGTATAACCACAATGTTTCTCAGCAGGTGTATATGAGCGAAGAAGTGTGGAACCAGGTGCGCAACGCGAAAGAAGATCTGGTTATGGTAATAAACGATGCGGCATCGACTATAGCAGCCGAGGCGACCAGCATTGAATTATCTAAAAAGATTTTTGAGTTAATTATGGCCAAGCAGGTTGATCTGATTGGGCTGGCACTTTCGGAGTTAAGAAAAGAAATTCAGCAAACTTTTTAATGGCGCGAATAGCTTTATTGGCAGGAGCAACCGGTTTAATTGGCAATCATGTTTTGGAGTTGCTGTTGGCCGATGCGGCTTATGATAAAGTGATTGCATTAAGTCGCAAGCCGCTTGTTAGTAAGCACACAAAACTTGAGAACGTTCTGGTGAACATAGATGAGTGGACAAAGGTTAGCGATCTGAAAGTTGATGATGTGTTTTGTTGCCTTGGAACCACTATTAAACAAGCTAAAACAAAAGCAGCATTCCGTAAAATAGATTTTGAATATCCGGTTGAGGTAGCAAAAGCCCTGAAACAAAACGGAGCCACCACATTTTTGCTGGTATCTGCGCTTGGCGCGGATAAGTCCTCACGCATTTTTTATAATCAGGTAAAAGGCGAAGTAGAAGCTGCGGTTGGCGAATTAGTTTACAACGCGACACATATTTTCAGACCTTCACTTTTGCTGGGCGATCGCAAAGAGCAACGCAGTGGCGAAGATGCCGCCAAAGTATTTTATAAAATTTTCGGATGGCTCATTCCTCAAAAATATAAAGGTGTTGAAGCTGCAAAGGTGGCGCGGGCAATGGTAGCCGAAGCAAAGTCGGGTAAACAGGGATTGCATGTGTATGAATCGGCTGCATTACAGAAGTATTAATCTTGTTTTCTTTTTTTTGTTGACTGTCGTGGCAAGTGCGCAAGTCAATAAAATTTCGGGTACCATTACCGATGCCGATTCGGGTGAACCCATTCCCTTTGCCAATGTATTTTTTGCCAGCACCAGTATTGGTATCAGTAGCGATATGGAGGGGAAGTTTGTGCTACAGAATTTTCCAAATGGTAAGTACGATTTTACCGTAGCGTATGTGGGGTACGAACCCTTTCAGCAGGCGTTTGAATTTAGCGGTTCCGAATTCAGACTAACGATTAAACTTAAAACGAAAGAGGTTAAGTTACGAGAAGTAGTTATTAAAGCCGATACAACTGATTGGGCGCAGAACTTTGCCACCTTTAAAAGAAACTTTTTAGGTGAAACAGATAATGCCGCCAAATGTAAAATCCTAAATCCACGCGACATTCATCTTTACTTTGATAGACAAGCGCGTGTATTGGTGGCCCATGCCAGTAAACCGATCGTGATAGAAAACAAAGCGTTGGGATATACCATTCAATGGTACTTGCAAAAGTTTGAATTGAATTATGTTGAAGGCACGCTTCAAATTTTTGGTTTTCCATCCTTTCAGCCCCTTACTCCAAAAGGAAATGCCGAAGCAAAACGTTGGATGCGCGAACGCGAGCGTGCTTATTATGGATCGGTAACACATTTTATTCGGTCACTTGGAAAAGAATCGCTGACAGAAGAAAGATTCAGAGTAAGAAAGTTTTATCGGGTTCCCAACCTCATGAGGCCATCAGATGAATTCCTGAATCGAAAAATAACCTACTTCCGGAATCGTGCAATGAACGGAGAGAAAATTTTAATCGGTAAAACGGATAGCCTTCGGTATTACATGGAGTTGCGCAATGAACCAAAACTTGCCGACAGTGTTGCAACCGAAGACATTAAGCTAAAGGAGATTTTGACTAACACATCGGAAGTGAATTATATGGGAATGTTAAAGGTCGATTTTGTAGGAGAGCGCGAAGAAGTTAACTATGCGAAATCGCAAGGCCGCACAACCATCAAACAACAAACTTCGGTGATTCATTTTTTAGTACCGGGTTTAAAAATTTACGAAAACGGCTATTATCAAAATGCGTATGATGTCTTTTTTGAATGGTATTGGGCATGGTCTGAAAAATTAAGTGATATGCTTCCTTACGATTACTCACCTCCCACAAAAAAATGATCGCAGTAATACAACGAGTTACCCGCGCTTCGGTAACAATTAATCACCACATAAAATCACAAATTGGTTTAGGGTTATTGGTGTTAGTAGGTATTGAAGATGCCGACACGCAAGAAGATATTGATTGGCTCTCGGCAAAACTGGTTAACCTGCGCATATTTGAGGATGCGCAAGGAATAATGAATGTAAGCGTAAAAGATGTGAGTGGAGATATAATAATTGTAAGTCAGTTTACATTACACGCAAGCACGAAAAAGGGAAACCGACCAAGCTACATCAAAGCAGCTAAGCCTGAAGTAGCCATTCCCCTTTATGAAAAATTTATTGCAACCGTACAATTGGAGTTAGGCAAGCCTGTACAAACGGGCGAGTTTGGTGCCGACATGAAAGTAGAGTTAGTAAACGATGGTCCGGTAACTATTCTGATGGATACAAAGAACAAAATTTAATTACCAGATCGCCAGTGCAACTATAATGAGATTGGCAACCACATAGAATCCGATAACCAGGCGGGAACCCAGGTAATTAAATCTGATGGCAGATTCTTTTTTGCCATTATCAAATTTGCGCAGCGCAATAGCCGAAACAACCAGAGTGGAAAAGATTCCAAGAAATGTTAGCGTGTGTAAGGTGTCCACCAACGTAAAGGCAGAAGTCTCTGGAAGAATAGAATCAATAATATATTTATTACCCACCGTGGCGAACAAACCACCCACGGGTAAACCAAAGCGCGGTTCCAATTCCTGCACTTGAATAGTAAAACTGATAACCGAAATCAGAAAGGCAATATACATACCTATGAAAATCTTTAAGAATAGGCCCCAGGCGTTGCGTTCAATGTCTAATTCAATATCAAAGGCTGAAAAATTCTGATAGTCGCGATTTGGACTCGGATCTCCAAAGCCGGTTTCGTAATCGTTTAGTTTAGTCGAAACTTTAAAGTTGGTAATCTGCCAACCATCTAAAGCCTCCTCCTTGTCATAGGTACTACCTTTAAAGTCAGGTTTAAAGACTAAGCTGTTAATGTCGAACAAGGCATTTTCAATCTGTACTTTTAAGTGCTGTTTGTCGAATGGAAAATCGGCAACCTTCCAGCTTTCTTTCATGGTTGCTTTCATTTTCATAATTGCCCAGGTTTTGTTGTCTATGCTGTCCAAGGTTATTTCTGGAGGGTCTATGGATTTAGCATTCGGAATATCGAGTTGTGTTGAAAAATCAAAATCAGGGTTGTCGTATAAAAACCATAGCCAAAAGCGCATGGTGTATTCCTTATCACGAAAGTTGATATCGTGCACGCTAATAACATACGAACCTACAGTAACAGTATCAGGTTGAGCGTGTGCTTTTGTGAAAAGTGAACTTAGCAGAACAAGCACCAAAAGTGTGCGAAGGGGATTCATAGATTTAGGAATAGGTAAACGAAAGTATGCAAAAGTTTTGAACTCTATAAAAACAAAGAGGCTGCCCATGGAATAAGGCAGCCTCTCTATTAAAAGAATTAATTTTTTAATATTTCATATTCACTTTTGTATCCTTTGGTTTTTCTTTCGGATTCTTTACGTAAGTCTCCAGCCAGGTATCCATTTCCCATAGCGTGTGCAGAATACTTTCTTTCGCAGCGTAGCCATGACTTTCATAGGGCAACACCACATAGCGCGAAGTACCACCATGCCCTTTTATAGCATTATAAAAACGCTCGGTCTGTATCGGAAAGGTACCGGAGTTGTTATCGGCTTCACCATGGATAAATAAAATCGGTTCTTTCAACTTATCGGCATAAGAGAAGGGCGACATCTGGTAATACACTTCTGGTGCTTGCCAGTAGGTGCGCTCTTCGGCCTGAAAGCCAAAAGGAGTTAGCGTGCGATTGTAGGCACCACTGCGTGCAATACCCGCTTTAAAAATATCGGAATGCGCAAGCAAGTTAGCTGTCATAAAAGCGCCATATGAATGCCCGCCTACACCCACACGGTTTGGATCAAGCACACCTAACGATGCACCATAATCTACTACTGCTTTAGCGCTGGCTACCAACTGTGGAATGTAAGTATCGTTTGATTCTTTATCACCTTCACCCACAATTGGCATGGAGGCATTATCAAATACGGCATAGCCCCGCATTACCCAATAGATTGGGCCGCCCCAGCTTAATCGGGTAAATGTGTAAGGCGAGCCTTTCACTTGTCCTGCAGCATCAGCCGATTTAAACTCGCGCGGATAAGCCCACACAAATCCCGGTAACGGCCCATCTTCTTTTTTATAACCCGGTGGCAAATACAAATCGGCAGTAAGTTCAACACCATCGGCACGCTTGTATTTCAATACTTGTTTCTTTACATCTTTTAGTTGTGGATACGGATGCGCGAAAGAAGTTATCGGAGTTAGTTTGGTTGATCCGATTGTGCGTGTGTAATAATTTGGATTTTCGGTATTTGATTCACGCGAAGTAACAAATGTTCCTTTCTTTGTATCAATAAATGTTATAAAGGTTTCGTAGTAAGGTGCCGCGCATTGCCATTGGCGTGTTTTCTTCATGGTGTTTAAATCCATTTTGTCTAAGAATGGAAGATCGCCAGCAGGCGAAGAACCGGCACCAGTAAGATATACCGTGTTGTTTTGAATAAGCATAACATTACGGCCATACTGATTGGCAGAAGTAAGTACACTGCCCGGATCGTTATAACCATCTTCGTAGTTGCGATCGAACACAACTTTCTTAACACCAGTTGCTGGGTTTACTTGGTAAACGCGTTCCTTCCGCTCATTGGTCCAACGCTCATAAACCCAGGCTACATTATCATTACCCCACGCAATGCGCGAGTAACGTAATGGTAAACTGATTAATTCTTTTGCGCTTCCGCTGAAGGGGTAATCCCAGGTAAATACTTTATCGCGAATGTCGGCCTTGGCCTTTGGATCGCCACCATCTTGCGCTTGCGCCCAAACTAATGTGGCTGGTTTATCGGCCCGCCAGTTATGTGCGCGCGGCTCTTTTTGTGTGGCGTTGTTTCCGGTTGGGATATAATCCAGTAATGGAATTTTGGTAATCTCTTTAACCAACTTTCCATTCAGATCAATTACGCTTACAGTAGTAGGAAACAAATATGCAGGAACCAGGTAAGAGTAAGGTTTCTGAATAACTTCAGAAAGAATAAGTTTGCCATCGGGCGAAGGTGTAAAACCCGTGTTGATCGATTTTGTGTTGACTACTTTTTCAGCACCACTAATATTTTTCAAAATTAAATCTGATTGCGCATAATAATCGAAGGCGGCTTCATCGTGTGGATTTTTCAAAAGATCTTGATACGTGCGCGAAGGTGCTTTCTTGCCCAGGTTTTCTTCTACAATTGGCCCTGATGGTACGCGCGATTTTTCAGCAAGTGGTTTAATGTTATCAGGTACCGCAGCAAAAAGTATTTGTTGCGAATCGGAAAGCCAGGTGTAACCACCCATTACGTTATTGATTTTGCGCTCGGTTAATTTTGATGCAGTAAGTGTGGCCACATCAATCAACCAGAGTTCAATCTTATCCGGATTGTTTTGCAAAAAGGCAATCTTCTTGCTATCGGGTGAATATGAAATGTTGCTGGCCAGAAGCGGATCGGGTAAATTTTTGATGGCGAGTTCTTCGCTGTCGCTTATTCGTTTCACTTTTAAACCGATGGTGTAGCTGCTACGGCTAGGGCCAAAGTTTTGTGGGTTAATGCGTAAACCACCAATCCGTAATTCTGGTCGCGATAGTTGTTCGATAGTTGGGAAGTCAGAGCGATCCAACAACAGCATCCACTGTTTATCGGGCGAGAAGGAAACAAACGGTGTAAGCGGTGCCTCCAGCAGTTTGGCAATTTCTTCTGGCGGGCGCTGATAGCCGAGGTTTTCCTGGGCAAATGCGCCATATGCGGTTAAAATCAAGAGATAAAGTATCTTTTTCATAGTTGAACTATATTTAGAGTAAAGTGCTAAAATACTCTAAGCTTTAATTCAAAGATTATATTTTCCGCCAAGGCCCTAATTTTAGATTTAACTGGCCAGATAAGCGAAAAAACTTGGTAATTTTCGGGATCAAACACTTACTATTATTCTATGACTGATCTGATTATACTTACCCATTCCACGTTAAGGTATTTTATTTTGGTGTTTTTGTTAATTCTATTGTTCCGTTCTTTTCAGGGCTGGCAGAAAAAAAGTGCCTTTACCGCTACCGATAATAAGGTGAGTTTGTGGTTGTTTATTCTAACACACTCGCAATTATTACTAGGCCTCATTCTTTATTTTGTAAGCCCGTTGGTAATTTTTGATGGTGCTTCTATGAAAAATGCCGTGGTACGATACTGGTTAGTAGAACATATAACCATGATGTTAATTGCAGTTGTACTAATTACCATGGCGCGTGTAACTGCCAAAAAAATGACCGATGCTGTAGCCAAACACAAACGCCTGTTTATCTTTAATCTGATTGCCTTAATTTTTATTGTGGCGGCCATTGCCATGAGTGGTCGTGGCTTCTTTAGCTTCCCGGAAATTTAACTGATTAAAAAAATAGTAATTCGTAAATCAATAGATCGCAAATTCTAAAACATGAAATATACACTTGTCCTTATTGTCTGGTTGGCTTGCTTTTCAGTATGGGCTCAGGAAGTTAGTCCGCGGTACGAACTGGTAAAGATGAATGACAAAATCAATACACTTTACCACCAGGTATCGCCCGTAATTTCAATTGATGGAACCAAGTTGTATTATTTTGTAAGTAATCACCCTCAAAACACATTCGGTAAAGAAAACAGTCAGGACATCTGGGTTTCTACACTTGATGATAAAGGTGAATGGTCGGAAGGAAAACGTTTAGGCCCGCCCTTAAATCAGAACCGATACAATCAGGTATTTAACGTATTGCCTGATGGTTCGCTATTAGTACGTGGTGGTCGTGCTAAAAACTCTAAAGGATTTTCGATTGTAAATGCAAGCGGAAGTTGGACGGAGTTAAACATACCTGGCTTTGAAGCTATGGATAAAGGCATTTTCAATGGTGCTACTATTTCTGCCGATGGCCAACATCTTATTATCTACATGAGTGAAAAGCAAGGCGATAAGTTTAGCGACTTGTATGTTTCCACGCAGGCTAATGGCCAATGGAGCAAGCCAGTGAAATTAAAAATCAGTTCACCTGCCGATGAGTACAGTCCATTTCTGGCACCCGATCAGAAAACGTTGTACTTCTCAAGCGATCGTTTTGCAAAAGATAAAGTGGGTGCCACAGACATTTATAAAACCACCCGATTAGATGATAGTTGGCAGAATTGGAGTGAACCGGTTAATCTCGGTAAACACATAAACACACCGGTTGGCGATGCATACTTTTCTATCGATACCCACGGAAATATTTTTACGGCCCGTGCAGGTGCCCGTGTAGATGGTGGTAACTTCGATTTGTTTATTTTAAAACCACGTAATTTCAGAATTGTGCTTACGGGTACCACTTACAACCAAAAGACAAACCTTACAGTGCAGTCGCTGGTAGATGTAAAAATGAAAGAGCAACAACCCGTTCACTTACGCACTACACCCAACGGAGTTTTTGAAACCCGTGTTCCGGAAATTGATACCTATACCTTAGATGTAGCTGCAACTGGTTTTATGCCGTTTACCCAAGCGTATAAAGTGCCGCGTATTAATAGCGACACCACTATTCATGTAGACGTGTTCCTCACTCCGTTAACCAAACAACTCATGTTGGCTGGTGATCTGATTGACAAGAAGACTGATCAGAAAATTAATGTAGGTAAAGTTGATATTGTTTATAAACCCGATCGCGCTGTTAAGTATACTTTACCCGTAACCACAGGTAAGTATCAGCAAAACATTGCCGGCTTGGGCTGGTATTTGTTTACCGCTTCCGCAGAAGGTTACCTGAATGCGAGCGATAGTGTGCAAGTGGAAAGCGAAGAAGTTACGCCTGTTATTAAAAATCTTTTTCTGGCTCCGATTGAAGTTGGATTAACCGTACGGTTAAAAAATATTTACTTTGATTATGATAAAACTACGCTCAAATCAGAATCATTTGTAGAGTTGAATAAAGTGGTTGACTTTCTGAAGCAGAACCCAACCGTGTCCATCGAAATTTCTGGGCACACCGATAGCCGTGGTTCCGACACGTATAATCTTAACCTTTCGCAGGGCCGTTCGCAATCTGTGGTTGATTACTTGACCAGTCAGGGTATTGATTCATCCAGATTAGAAGCTCAAGGTTATGGCGAATCGAAGCCAATCGATAGCAACAATACTGAGGAGGGTATGGCTAATAATAGAAGGGTAGAGTTTACGGTACTAAAGATTTAGAATTTAGAATCTAAAATTTAAGATTAGAGTTTAACCTGTGCCCTGAATTTTAAATCTGAAATTCGAAATCTTAAATCATTCAACTGAATCAAACTCGCGTTTACAATCCTGGCATCGGTAAACTTTTTTAACGGGCAAGAATAAACCCATCAAAATTTCTGAGATCACATAAGCCGTTATGCTTTTGCGACTGGGTTCATAAGCTATATCCGTTGAGCGACAAACCGGACACACCCGAACAATTGAAACTTCATCTTTTAGAATTTCTTTTACCTGCGCGAGGTCTTTCTCAAAAATGTGCAGACGGATTCCAGGAAACACTTCATTGCGGATAGGGTATAGAGCAACAAAATTTTCATCAGTAAGAAAGCAGGGAATACCAAATGCATCCAACTTGGTTTTTACCAGGTTGGCGGCTATCACCGTGTCGTAGGCATCGAATACAATTATTTTATCATCTGCATCAGTCATAACATTCACAATTTATCAATCCGATGGCTCAATCCCTAATACCAAATGCCCATTACTCAATACCCGTTTATTTCCTTAAAAAATTTTACAGAACTTTGTAACATCCATCTACCCCCACCGTCTTGCCCCTGAAACGATGATGCTCGAAGACTTTGAAAACCGGGTGCTACCTACCAAAAACAAGCTTTTTCGCTTTGCGTTCAGGCTTTTGGGTAGTAGCGAAGAAGCCAAAGATGTAGTGCAGGAAGTGTTGATCAAGGTGTGGAATGGCCGCGAAAATCTTACGGCTATTCAAAACATAGAGGCCTGGTGTATGCGCATCACCAAGAACCTCGCCCTCGATCGGCTTCGCTCTCGCCAACGCAGGGCCACTAACCCGATTGAGGCCGTAGCAGAAATCAAAAATGAAACGTTAACGCCTCATGAGAGGACAGAAATTCATGAGCACATGCAACGAATAACTGAAATGATTGCTGCGTTGCCCGAAAAGCAACGCCAGGTGATACACCTTCGCGATGTGGAGGGGTATAGTTACAACGAGATTTGTGAGATATTGGAACTGGACATGAACCAGGTAAAAGTGAATTTGTTTCGGGCACGTAACACCGTGCGCGAAAAATTTGTAAAGATTAATGCCTATGGACTCTAAGCAAGTAGAACAGTTGCTGGAGAAGTATTGGAACTGCGAAACTTCGCTGGAAGAAGAACGCACTTTGCGCGATTACTTCCGCGGTAAGGTACCCGAAAACCTGAGCGAAGTGGCCAGTCTGTTTCAGTACTTTGAAAGTCAGCAACAGAAAGAAATTGTAAGTGCGGATTTTGATGCACAAGTGAAGCAGCAAATCCGGCAACATCGCCCAAAGGGCAAAGTAGTAAACCTGACATTTGCCTTACGCATTGCGGCAGGGTTGTTGGTAGTGATGGTGGCCACCTACTTTGTGCGGCTGGAGATAAGAAAGTCGTATTCAGCAGAAGTTGCTGATACGTACTCCGATCCGCAACTGGCACTGGAAGAAACCAAAAAAGCTTTGCTCATGCTTTCGAAAGGGTTTAGCAAAGCCCAGAAAGAGGCTGGTAAGTTAAAAGTGTTTAACGAAGCCGAACAAAAAATTCAAGGCAAGGTTTTAGATAGTGAATCAGAAACGGAAGGCCAGATTTAGAAAGCATCTCTAAAAAACTCCATGTACCCTTCTCTTTTGGAGAAGGGGGAGGGGTTGAGGCAATAAAAAAGCAAGGTTTTTAGAGATGCAAAAAAAAGGCGAACTCAAACAGGTAGAACTAAAAAATTAAAAATAAAGGATATGAAAAAGGTAATAGTTGGTTTAATGATGATCACCGCTTCATTTGCGGTGCAAGCTCAGGATGCTGTTTCAAAGTTCTTCAGCAAATATCAGAACGATGAATCGTT
>Ga0075163_10007520_pt1 | contig 14397 bp, 9 predicted proteins | sample JI1023141ADNA_FD_71478 | JGI IMG/M metagenome (GOLD analysis project Ga0075163, IMG submission 71478) | Wastewater effluent complex algal communities from Wisconsin, to seasonally profile nutrient transformation and Carbon sequestration -... | ecosystem: Engineered > WWTP > Effluent > Algae...
AAAGATGTTACCGAAGCCGCACGTGTGCTGACAGGATGGACAATTTTTCCGATGGGACCCAACGCCAACCGCTTACGAGACCGTCTCACCGAACGCCCAGAACGCTCGAAAATGCTGGGTTTCGTGCGAGAAGGTGATTTTCTTTTCCGTGCTGATGTACATGACGCTACTCCCAAGACAGTAATGGGCGAGGTCTTTCCGGCTGGTGGCGGCAAGGACGAAGGAGAGCGACTGCTTGATATGCTTGCCAAGCATCCCGCCACGGCAAAATTTATCTGCGGAAAAATTGCAAAACGTTTTGTTGCCGATGCTCCGCCGGAAACACTTCTTAAACGCATGAGTACTACATTTCTTGACCGAAACGGCGACATAAAAGAAGTGCTGCGTGTGCTCGCCGCATCGGATGAGTTTTGGGGTGTTGAGCAACGAGTGAGCCAGCCAGCGATTGTACCATCGGTGCAAACTGGTAAGCAAACGAAAAAATCAAAAATTCAAACTACAACCAAGCAAATACCCGCCGCCCAAGCAACCAAGCCGCAAACAAATCTCCGCAGCAAAATTAAATCGCCGTTTGAGCTTGCCGTAAGTGCGCTTCGCGCTATGAATGCTGATGTGGTGCGTCCGCGCGAGTTGTTGGAGTGGATACGCAAAATTGGGCAGCCGCTCTACGCCTATCAAGCGCCGACCGGATTCCCTGACCGTGCTGAGGCGTGGATCAACACTGGTGCGCTACTTGGGCGCATGAATTTCGGTGTTAATCTTGCCTTAGGCGGCATCGGAGGGGTGAAATTCGACCTTGCAGCGCTCAATAGCAACCACGAACCACAGTCGCTTGATGACGCGCTTGAAACGTACGCTCGACTACTCATGCCGGAAAGAAATATAAGCGAGACACTGCGACTCTTAAAACCTGTTCTCGCCGACCCAGCCTTTACCGAAAAAATTAACGCCGAAGCACAAAAAGCCGGTGAAATGCCGCAACCTGCACCAATGCGCCCTAATGAGCGCAAGACGACGCGCGAAGCAGAACCCATAATGGCGGACTTGGGGGAAGAATCACAAACCTATGATGTGCCATATAAGACAAAGCTTGAAAAAAGTATAGCACTTTCCGGTAGCGCATTAGCACAGGTGGTCGGGATTATTCTAGGTTCGCCGGAATTCCAGCGCCGATAGAGCGATTATGGCATTGAGAAGAGAACCAACTATATCTTGCTTAGTTCTTGCATAGCGTTTTGAAGAATCCTATTTTGAGGCAAAAATATGTTTCACGCTATCTTGAAATTCCGGCAATGCACCGTCAACATCTTCTTACACTTCTCAAGAACTACTCTCCGCACAGCGACTATGAGCGAGAGACACGAGACGCTATCACTGCTTTCGTCAAGGAACATATTGATTGCTTTATGCGTGAATTGCTCGTAGGGCACATTACAGGCTCGGCATGGGTGGTAAATAAAGCAATGACTAAAACGCTCTTGACACACCACAATAAACTTGACAAATGGCTTCAACTGGGCGGTCATTGCGACGGCGATAGCGATGTCTTGCGCGTGGCGCTTCGGGAAGCTGTGGAGGAATCCGGTGTGTATGACATTGTTCCCCACAGCCCTGATATATTCGACCTTGATATTCACGAAATTCCCGAACGGCGCACGGAAACAGCCGTTGAGCCTGCTCATCTGCACTACGATATCCGTTTTCTGCTCATTGCTGATGAGAGTGAACCACTTGCTATTACAGCAGAATCAAAAGATTTGCAATGGGTGGAGCTGGATAATGTCCAGCAACTTACCCACGAAGAGTCAATGCGGCGCATGGTAGCAAAAACCCACCAGACAAGGCATCAAGGCTGATTTTTGTAGAGAAATGTGCGATGCTTGGCAATGGAAGCCGAGCCAAACACGCCCAAGCCGCCTTCGATGCTTCCCAAACGGTAGTTGAATCGCGGATTTTGTGCCAAATTCGTCTGACGGAACCAGTTCGCCCAATGAATGTCAGGCGCATAAATTCTGAGTTCGTGTACGCCGAACCATTTGAACGCCGTCCAGATAACGGGCGTAAGCGTTACGGCACGAATACCTGAGCGAACGGTCTCATTATAGCGTGGCAGTCGGATCTCAAAAAAACGCTCAATGCGCCGATTTTTCTCGCTTGTGGGGGGACGCAAATATGTGCCGTAACCAAGCGTATCAAGACATTCAGTTGAAAAAATGTAATCCGTGATACCCGTAACAGGTGTCCACGAGATAATCAGTGAATCCGGCGAAGGCAGTCGTGTCGTGTCTTGCGGATATTGGAGAGTATCCTTGGGCGCACGAATCCATCGTATTTGGTCGGGAGTAGTCGTTGTGCCGCGCAGAGTCAAGCGCGTTGTGCGGTCGAGCTTGAGAAAACTTGCTTCAAATCGGTAGGTAGTGTTTGCTTTCACCCGCACATCCGATGGAGCTTTATAGGTAAACGTTGTGGGGTCAAAAGTGAGCGCAATCGCACGGTCGTTCTCGAAAATGCGGACTTCTGCATCGCGCACCGCTGCCCCTTCCAACGTAAAAGCAGTATCAATTCTGAGTGACCGCATAAGACGAACATCTTCCATAGGTTCGCCCACTATCAGCAAGCCTTGTACGGCATAATCTTCAATGTAGTCTTTAATTTCGGGGCTACCGAAAAAATCACCAAAACCCGATGCCTCGCAAGCAGTCAAAGCAAGCGCTGCGAAAAGCAAGTTTAAGGCGTTGCGGAATTTGGTACAGAGCGTAGCGCAGCCTTTAGCTTTGATACGGAATCTCATTTACACGTCTCCCCGAAAATAGACTGCCGAATGAACTGCCATATCGTGCAGCGCCTGACGCTGCGCTCCCAGCGCAAGCAAGCATCCGCAGGTAATAAGGAAGCTCAAAATAGAGCCGATGGTAGAAGTGAAAGGAATGAGCGCGAGCGCGTACATTCCGTACTTGAGCGCCCAACGCCGGAGCAGGAGCACCCGCGAGGCGGAAGTGCCTTCATCGCTACCAATAACAATCCCCATCAGGCGTTTACCGGGCGAGGCGTTGGTGAAAAGTTCACTGAGGCTGTAGAGCAACATCACAAGATTGTTGAGCGTCGCCAGCACGAAAATCATGCCAGTATTGATGTTGAGTGATTGCAGCATCTCTTCTGCTTCATCATCGGAAGAATCGGTATCGCTAAAAATGCTAAACTCGGTGTCATCGTCCAAATGCAGCACCCGCAGAATCGTTGTGCCGACAGTAAAAGCGAGTGTGGTGGCGATGATAGCAACAATAAAGTTGTCCAAAAGCATTGCGACAAAGCGCCTTCCAAAGCCGATGCGTTCCGGCTGGTCGTAGTATTGGTCAGAAAAAGTATTCATAGAATGGTAGTACGGAGTCAAAAAGTAAAATCTATCAATTCTCACGATTTAGATTGCTATGCGGTATTATGCGGCAAATTGCACTGGACAAAAATATTACGAAAACGTTTCGTCATCGTCATCGTCCTTGCCAAAGCGCTGACTTGCTTCCCAGCTCTCGCCACCGCAGGGCGTATAGGTGAGGCTTACGTGTTCATCCAGCAATTTACAAAAATGTCCCGTTTCGTCGAAATGACGACATTTAGCACAGAGGGTATTTGCTTCTAAAACACGTGTTTGTGCCTTAAAGCGTTGGTATTGCATAAACGCCGGATAGACCACCACCAGCCATATCACAGCCAAGCCGACCATCCAATATTCTTGCAAGTGGTACCGCTCAAAGAGGAACCACATTACGAGCATCAGTATGCCAAGTTTGATAAGGAACCACGTAATAATCGAACCGACGGTAATTTCCGGTATTGGCTCCGGCTTGTAATTCGGAAAAAGGTGCGGATACAGTTCGCGCTCGTCCAGCGATCGGTGGGGCGAACGCACGGGCGACGACGGAATGACGGGCAAATCCGTCAGTCCGCGCAACTGAAGCGCCTTGAATCGCACCTTGTTGAGAAACCGTCGTATCATAAAAATTCACAAAATGTTATTTCGTTGTTGACGAAATGCCAATTTTTTGGCATTTTACTGTACTATTTCTTGATGGCTCTTTCCGCGCTTTTTTGTGTTCATTGTATTGTTCGCGCTTGCTTAATTTACACAAAAAACGCCCTTGAGACAAGGAACAAAGCAAAACGCTATAAATCTCGTACACGCACCTTTGTGCGCTCTCCACTTTTACTGCCACAATGGACTTCACACAACATCATACCGATACAATTTCTGATATTTCCGCGCCTGATGATGCCCTTCTCGGCGAGTTCTCGCACGTGATTGTGCGCGGTGCGAAGGAACACAACTTGAAAAATGTCAGTGTGGATATTCCCCGCGAACAGCTTGTCGTTATGACGGGGCTTTCGGGTTCGGGCAAGTCCTCACTGGCATTCGACACGATTTACGCCGAAGGGCAGCGCCGCTATGTAGAATCGCTTTCGCCTTATGCACGGCAGTTCTTGGGCATGATGGAAAAGCCCGATGTGGACGCGATTGACGGTCTTTCGCCTGCCATTTCGATTGAGCAAAAAACAGTCGGCTCCAATCCCCGCTCCACTGTCGGCACGGTGACAGAAGTATATGATTATATCAGGCTTCTCTACTCGAAAATTGGTGTTCAGCACTGTGTGGACCACCCCGAAATGACGGTAAAAAAACAATCGTTCGACCAGATTGTCGAAAGTATCCTTGCTATTGGCGATGGTGCGCGAGTGCACGTCCTTGCGCCGATTGTGCGCGGGCGCAAAGGGCACTACCGAGAGCAATTCGACCAACTCCGCAAACAAGGTTTTACCAAAGTGCGTGTGGATGGACGATTGCAGGAAATTACCGAAGGAATGCAGCTTAGCAGGTATCAGATTCACACGATTGAAGTCGTCATAGACCGCATTGCACTTGCTCCCGACCAAGAATCACGATTGCGCGATTCCTGTGCGCTTGCCATGAAAATGGGTGAGGGAGTTCTGACAATTTTGACCGAAGAAACGTCGAAATACGAAGAGGGTAAAACCGGTGTTATTGGGCTACCGATGCGCCGCGAACTCTTCTTTAGCCAATCTAATGCCTGTCCCATTTGCCAGCGCTCCTATGAACCGCTTGCACCAAACGCTTTTTCGTTTAATTCTCCCTTCGGGGCTTGTAGTTCTTGTCAGGGCTTGGGCGAAATCCGCGATTTCAATACTGCCCTCTTCATGCCGGAAAAATCTCTTTCCTTGGCGGATGGTGGTATTGCACCACTCGGCAGACAGCGCGATACGTGGCTCTGGCGGCAGGTAGAAGCGGTTTGCAAGCACTTCGAGATTAAACTCTCCACACCTGTCGGGAAAATTAGCGAAGACTACATGAACATTCTCTTGCGTGGTGCAGGAACGCTGCTTTTTTCTGTCAATTATACATTCTCAAGCGGGCGCACCACCACGTACAAGCAGCGCTACACCGGTATCGTGGCGAATCTGCAAGACCAGTACGACAAAACATCGTCCGCCGCAACTCGTGCGACTATTGAGCAATATATGTCCTCCATGCCTTGTCCCACCTGCCATGGCGGACGATTAAAACCGGAAAGCCTCAATGTTCGTATTGGAGGCAAAAGCATACAGGATGTTAGCGAATTGTCCATCAATGAGGCTTTGGTGCATTTTCGCAGTCTTTCGCTTACCGAGCGCGAGGAAACAATAGCGCGTTTGATATTGAAAGAAATCACTTCTCGTTTGTCCTTTTTGCAAGAGGTTGGTTTACAGTATTTGACGCTGAACCGTGCTGCACGGACGCTCTCAGGCGGCGAGGGACAACGCATACGCCTTGCCTCGCAAATCGGCTCCCAGCTTACGGGCGTGATGTATGTGCTGGACGAACCAAGCATCGGTCTGCATCAGCACGACAATCGCAAACTCATCGGTTCGCTCAAGCGACTGCGCGACCTTGGCAATACGGTGATTGTGGTGGAGCATGACCGCGAGATGATTGAAGAAGCAGATTTCGTAATTGACCTAGGACCTCGTGCGGGCGTACACGGCGGCGAAATGATGTTTGCCGGAACGCCGAATGAACTCATGCAGCAGCCGGATTCGCTCACCGCTGATTATCTCTCAGGACGCAGAATTATTGCCAGCGACCGCCTACGCCGCACCGGAAGCGGTAAAGAATTGGTTCTTGAAAATGCGATTGGGAATAATTTGCAAGATGTCACGCTTCGCATTCCGCTTGAAACCTTTACCTGCATCACCGGCATGAGCGGGAGCGGCAAATCGACACTCGTCAACGATACGCTCTATCCGATTCTGTCGCGGCACTTCTATAATTCGCTTGTTGCGCCCCTGCAATATGGCAGTATCAAGGGTTTGGAGCATATTGACAAAGTAATAGAAATTGACCAATCCCCGATTGGGCGTACACCCCGCTCCAATCCTGCCACCTACACGGGCTTATTTACGCACATCCGCGACTTATTTGCGCAACTTCCCGAATCAAATATTCGAGGCTACAAGCCGGGGCGCTTCTCGTTTAATGTTGATTCCGGCAAGGGCGGCGGGCGCTGCGAAGCCTGCGAAGGCGACGGCGTGAAGAAAATTGAAATGAACTTCCTGCCCGACGTGTACGTTCCGTGCGATGTCTGCTCCGGCAGACGCTACAACGCCGAGACGCTCCAAGTCAAATACAAAGGCAAGTCCATTGCGGACGTGCTCGAAATGACTGTTGATGAGGCAGTTGGCTTTTTTAGGGATATTCCTAAAATTGCGCGGCAAATCAACACGTTGCAAGAAGTAGGTTTGGGATACATCCACATCGGGCAGCAAGCCACAACGCTCTCCGGCGGCGAGGCACAGCGCGTGAAGCTGGCAACGGAACTAGCAAAGATTTCCACCGGAAAAACGCTTTACATCTTGGACGAACCAACAACTGGTCTGCATTTTGAGGATGTTAATATTTTGCTGGAACTCTTGCAGAAATTGGTGGAAAAGAAAAATACGGTCGTCGTTATTGAGCACAATTTAGACGTTATCAAAACTGCTGATTGGCTTATTGATTTAGGTCCCGAGGGCGGCAAGGGCGGAGGACGCATTATCGCTGAGGGTGTACCGGAAGTTGTTGCCGAACGGCGCGTAGAAACGGGTAGCTTTACAGGACTCTATCTGCATGAAGAGTTAGAGCGAGACCGCAAATATGCTCAGACTGCCATTACACGCCCCGAAACGCATCGCCCTTACGAGCATGACCCAGACCAATCAAGCGATGAAGCTGATGATAAGCCGCTTACGCTAAAGAAAGCCACCAAGCCCAAAGCAAGGACATCCGCAACCGATGGAGCAGAAGCCGCAACGACAAAAACGAAGACTGCAAAAAAAGAAACCGCGAAAGCAAAAGCTACGAAGCCTAAAGTTACGAAGCCCAAAGATGCGAAGCCTAAAGTTACGAAGCCCAAAGATGCGAAGCCTAAAGCAAAAAAATCCAACACACGTACATAAGATTATCGACACAACGTGAACCGCAAGACTCCATATTACTCAAGCGTTTTCTTTTTTCTGCTCTGCCTGTGTGTAAGCACCGATGCGGTGTCGAATACTCTGGATGCCCTTTCGGGAGCACCCTCTCGGACAGCGGCGACACAAGGCACAACGCAAATTCAGGCGGAAGAAGAAAAAATAGAAGCGGCGTTTATTTGGCAGTTTTTGCAGTTTATTGAATTTCCGAAAGTGGCGACGCAAGATACATTTGTGATTGGCTTCATCGGCACAAGCCGCGTAGAGGCATTTTTTGCAGAGATTATTCGCCAAAAACATCTTCAGGACGGGCGAACGATTGAACTGCGGCACCTGAACAGCCTCGACGAGATTGCTCGGTGTAACGTTCTCTTTGTTGCTCCGTCAGAAAATGCAAAGCTGACTCAAGTTTTAAGCAAGGCACGCGGTCGTGGTATTTTGACGATTGGGCGGGACGATGAATTCTTATCCAGAGGTGGAATGATGAATTTTTACATTGAAAATACTCGTATCCGCTTCGAGTACAACACGGAAGAAATTGTCAGTAGCAAACTGCACTTTAGTTCTCAGCTGCTCCGGCACGGGCGGCAGTATTCAAAAACAGCAAAAGAATGAATCCTTACGGATTGTATTTCAAGGAATAGTCTATGAGATGGCTTGCTAACTTATCTATACGTGCAAAACTGCTTGGTATTATCCTTCTGTGTACAGTTTCGGCACTGGCTATTGGCTTTACGCTCGTGAGCATTGCCAATGTTCGTGCGCTCAAGCGAGATATGGTGCGCAGTACGGCAGTTTTAGCACAGGTCATCGGTGATAATAATATTGGTGCGGTGGCATTTGAAGCGCCAAGTGAGGTCGAAGAATCACTAATGAAACTATCGGGTATCGCATCGGTGCACTATGCTTGCCTTTACGATAGAGAAAATAAAATTTTTGCCGAATACATTCGCCCAAGTCAAGCAACGAATATCAACCGCGAAGGAACGCTTTCTAATGCAATTGCCTTTGACTCCGTATCGCAGGAATTTTCCGAATTTCGCAATAACGAACTTGTCTTATATCGTCGTATTTTTGCAAAGAATAATTTCTATGGAACAGTCCTGCTGAGGGTTTCCACGCAAGAACTGGAGGCACGGATACAGAGTTATGGTATTACCATGACCGGTGTGGGCTTGGCAATTATTATTGCTTCGCTGCTTCTGGCGCTTTGGATGCAGCGCATTATCTCGGGGCGCATTATGTCGCTCTCGAATTTTATGCAGCATATTTCGCAAAAGGGTGATTTTTCTGAGCGATTTGTGCGGCGTGGCGGTGATGATGAAATTGGTGCACTGGCAAACGGCTTCAACCAGCTTTTAGAGCAATTACGGCGGCGCGAAGAGGAGCGCGACAAAGCGCGGGCGGCGCTGGAAGGCGCTCTGCGGGAAGATTTCCGCGAAACGGTGCGCAATCTGCAAAACCTTGTCATTAAAGCATATAAATCGCCAAGCGGTGAGTATTTGGTCTCGCTTTTTGAGGGTAAAATTGCCATTAATTTTGGCTTAGATACAAATGCTGTGCGCGACAAACCCCTTACGGAAATTTTCGGGCGAAAAATGCAATCTCTTTACCAGCAGCACTTTGATTCGGCATTCCAAGGCAAAAATGTGCGCTTTGAATCCGAAATTCATGGTGCGACGTATTTGAATTTTATAGCACCCATTATTGATAATGGCTTAATACGCGAGGTTGTCTGCTCTTCGGTGGATATAACGTCGCAGAAGGAAGCGGAAAACCGCTTACGCATCAGCGAGCAGCGCTATCGGGCGCTTATTCAGGGATTGCCGGTGGGTATAGTGCAGTGCGTCAAGGATGGAAGCGGCTTGCGCTTGGAGTTTGTCAACGGCGAGTTTGTCAATCTGACAGGGTACTCAATGGAAATGTTCGCCGAGATGCAGCACAGCACCCAAATCCGCCTTCCGATGCACGATGAAGACCGCGCAAAAGCTGAAATGGAATGGAATACGTGGCTAGAGAATGATGCCGATATTTTGCTGCACCGCTCCTACCGCCTGCGTATTGTCAAAGACAGTTCCCCACGCCGCACACCAGAGTATCGTTGGTTCGACGACTACACCACCAAACTCCGGCTTGATTCCGGCGAAATTATTATCATTCAAGCACTGCTGGATATTGACGAGAAAAAACAATCCGAAGTACAACTGCAAATCTCTCTCGACAAAGAGCGCCAAGTAAACGAACTCAAAACACGCTTTGTTAGCACGGTGTCACACGAATTCCGAACACCGCTTGCCGGTATGCTCCTTTCGGTTGATCTGCTCACACGCTATTTCGACCGTATTCCTGCCGAAAAGCGTTTGGATGAGTTACAAAAAATCCGACTTCGCATCAATGAACTTACGGACTTGATGAACGACTTCCTTGCTCAAAGCGAATCGCAATCGGCTGTCGGACGCTTCAAGCCGACGGTGATGGATGTAGGCGACCTTTGCAAGAATCTTATTGCTGAAATGGAGTTTATTGCCTCGGCAACCTCCCGCTCGCGCGTACAGCGTCATATCAACGTCCGCGAGGCGTATATCAACGGCGATGTAAAGCTCTTGCGCTATATCATTCGTAATTTACTTGCCAATGCTATCAAGTATTCACCGAAACAGTCGCCCGTGATTGTGGATGTCTATTGTGAACCGGAGTGGGTGGTGATTTCGGTCAGTGATAATGGTATCGGTATTCCCGAAAAGGATATGGAGAAACTCTTTACGCCATTCTTCCGTGCCTCGAATACAACCACTATTTCCGGTACGGGCGTTGGGCTTTCGATTGTAAAAGAATTTATCGACGTGCATGGTGGCACAATTACCGTACAATCCCGTCAAAACGAAGGTTCTACCTTCATTGTACGCCTCCCGCTTATCAATAAACCCGCAAATGAACTGCAAATAGCGCTGAATTAGCCCTTATGCTACCTGATGATGACAATACCGTATTGACGGCAAAAACTCTGCTTGAGCATTTGCAGACCCTTGCAAACCCGCACAATCAAGTGGGCATGGCGCGATTTGGTATCAACACCCGCCAAGCACTCGGAATTTCGATACCGATACTGCGCGATATTGCCAAAAGCATAAAAGCCGAGGCAAAGAAAGGTAAACTTAATCGTCACGCACTTGCACAAGACCTGTGGGAAAGCGGCGTACACGAAGGGCGTTTGCTGGCAATCCTTACCGAAGACCCGAAAGTAACGACCGAAGCGCAAGTAGAATCGTGGGTGCGAGATGTGGATTCGTGGGACATCTGCGACCAATTGTGCGGCAATCTTCTTTGCAAAATTCCCTTTGCAGAAAAGCGTATGGTGGCGTGGTGTGCCGACGAAGCAGAATTTGTACGGCGTGTGGGGATTGTGATGATAGCACAATTTGCCGTTCACGACAAGAAAGCAGGCGATGGACGGTTTGAACCATTTTTTCCACTCTTGGAACAGTATGCCTACGACGAGCGCAATTTTGTAAAAAAAGCAGTCAACTGGTCACTGAGGCAACTTGGCAAGCGAAGTGCCGTTCTTTTGGAACAAGCAACCGCCTGTGCTGAACGCATAAAAGCACAAGGTACGTCCAGCGCACGATGGATAGCCGCGGACGCTTTGCGCGAATTTGCAAAACTGCCGCCGGATTACTTCACCCAAAAGAAAATCGTACCCAAGCGGGCGGTCAAGTAGCGTAGAGGTTGCTACTTGACTACCAAATATCCTCATTGCCCCCAGCCACGAGATTATCGTCAATTACGAACTATCATCAACCACGAACTTTATCCAGCAGCGTGTTGAGCATCACAAGCTCTTCAGGGCTTAATCGCTGCGATAACTTGTCAAGTTTATTGATATGCTTATCCACTTCCGCCAGCAAGGTTAAGCCTTGCTCGCTAATCACAACCTCTACCGAGCGACGGTCATGGATGCAGACTTCTCGCTCCACCAAACCACTCTTGCGGAGACGCTCGACCAAGCGCGATACATCGCTCATTTTATCCAGCATCCTCTCGCGGAGGAGCAGGAGTGAGGCGGTCTTAGGACGTTGTCCGCGCAAGATACGAAGGATATTAAATTGCTGCTCACTGAGGTTGAAATTTTTCAGTAATTTATTATGGCGGGCTGTCAGCCAATTTGCCGTGTATATGATGTTGATAACCGCCTTTTGACCTTCGTTCCGAAAAGTTTTTTGTGTGATTTCTTCTTCAAGCGTTGGCATGGTGATAACAGAATAGTGTTGCAACATTAAATGTTAGAACATTTAATTTGCATTTTTTTTTCCTCACTACCAACAAGAAATTTCACCCGACAAGAGAAAACCTCTCAAGGACGAATAATCATCGATCCCTGCGCTTGCAGCCCTTCGGCTTCGATACGATACACATACATTCCAGCAGGAATACTGCCTGTCGGTATAATGAAGAACTGCTCTCCTGCCGTCATAGTTGCCTCCAGAGACGTTCCGACGCCCTGCCCCAGTGCATTCCATAGAGTGAGTGTCACGCGAGTGCTGCGCGGTAGGAAAAAGGGGATTGTTACATCCGTGCGCGAAGCCGGATTGGGGTAGCTTTGTCCAAGCACAATCATTGGCGATTCGGCATTAAAGCGGCGGGTTTGTGTAGGTAGATTGGTCGTAAAGAAGCCGTTGCCATGCGTTGCCACCGCCACAAAACCGTCTTTTGAGCGAGCATCTATCATACGCACATCTGCCATGCCAATAGTGTTTGCACCTTCGCGCACCCAGCGTGTCGCGGAGCCGTTGAGTCGGTCGGTAGAGAAAAGTCCGCTTGATGTTCCGGCAAAATACCATACTTTCCCGCCGGCATACACAACTTTCACCCACGCCACCGACGGACCACCACCCACGCCACTCATGGTTTCTTCAAGATTGCCCCCCACAGCCGCCCATGTTTTACCGCCATCTATGGTGGAGAAAATACTTTGAACATTGTAACTTGAAAAGACGGCAATCGCCCAATCAGCGCTGGTGGGGTCGAGCGCCACGCATGATACACGCCCGCTTGGAAAACTGCCGCCGCTCACATTGACAAGTTTTCGTGAGGAGTCTGCTGCCGTCGGATTGTCCATGCGATAGACACGCCCGCGAGACGTACCCACATAGACCACACTGGCAGGCTTTTCGGACACCGCAACACTCGTAATAATCTCATTTGTTCCTACGGAGCCAATATTTTTCCATGCCGCTTGTAGCTGCGTTGTGTTGAACGTCGTTACGTCCGGATTTCGCCAAAGTGCTGTGCCGCCCGCGAGGTACATCGTTTGCTGGTTATTCGGGTCAAGCACGTACGGATTATCAAGAAAAAAGCGCTGAAAGGTGCTTGCTGAAGGGCTAATCCGCACCAAATTTACTCGTCGCCCGCGCCCGTCGAACTCAAAACGATTCATGGAAGCATACTGCGACGAGGCGTAATAAAATCGACCACTATCGGCAATCGCGCAAAATGTCCCATCTCCTAAGTTGATAAGTTTGCCGGCGGCATCGTTGCGAGTAACCATGCGTGTTCCATTGTCCTGCAAACCACCGATGATCGTCTCGCTGTTCGCCGTGAAATGGTCAATGGCAAGAGAGTAAAACTGCGTCGTAACATAAGTTGTATTGAGCGAAGTATAGCGCACGGGCGTAGCGGTGCAGTTATCCGTGCGATAGATGCCGCCATCATTGACAACAAACATAACCTTGGGATTAGAAGGCAAAAAAGCAAAATCGTGATGGTCAGCCCATGATTGCGTGGGGGGTGTTGGAATATCAACCTCAGTAGCATACGAAGAAATAATGGAAGTCGTTTCGCGGTATCGAAAGTTATAGGGGTTGCTATAGGCATACACGCCACCGGCGATGACAAAGAGCGGGTCGTCAGGCTTGACATTGAGCGCCATACAATAGCCGGTTTGCGAAGAAAAATCCTGCGGAAATGTTGTTGTGTAATCCGCCCACGAGCCGCCTGATGCGCCCGCGCCATTACCCGATAAATACATATACCGCAATAACCCCGCTTTTACGCCGCTTGGTGTGCGCACATCGCGGAGGACGTACACCATATTGCTGTCGCTTGGGGCAGTAGCCAGTACCATTCGGGCGACTTGAACGGAGGAAGTTTGTCCTGCAGTTGCGGGCGGAGAAATATTTGTCCAGTTTCTGCCGTTGAGAGAACGCCACACGCCGCTTTGCGCCGCAAATCCGGGAATTACTCCGTTAAACTCCATTTCGCTGAGTGCCGCATAGACAACGCCATTTGAGGCGATTGCCACGTCGGTATAGTAGGCGGAATTGCTAACGGTTCCGGACATATTGCCAAGTACAGGTTCCCACGAATCGCCGCCGTCGCTTGAACGCATGATAGCGCCCGTAATAGCAGCATAGAGAATATCCTGATTGAGCGTGGTGTTATCAATGGCAATGCGAATCACCGTACTCCATGGGGAGGCGATTTGAGAAGCACGTGTCAGCAGAGTTGGTATAGTCGCAGGCAAACTGCGCCACGTCCGCCCACCGTCCACTGATTTGTAAAGCCCTGTTCCGAAAAATGAAGTATAGACTTCGCCTGTGCCATAGTACCAAACATTGCGCTTTCCGGGACGCTTATCTTGAACAATACAGGAGATGTTGCTGCCGCCATCCGGCGTAACAACTTTGCTCCACGATGCACCACCGTTTTCCGTCCGCCATAAGCCACCCGACACGCTGCCTGCCAGCATTACGCGCTCATTGTCGGCATCAATTGCCAGTGAGCGGGTGCGCCCGCCTGTGCCTGTGGGTCCTTTGCTTGTCCAATCAAACGCCTGCAGTGTGGTGGTGTTTTTCTGTTGCCCTGCCCTTTGTTCACGCAAGGGCAGAGTGCTCGTAAAGATAC
>Ga0075163_10007521_pt1 | contig 14396 bp, 12 predicted proteins | sample JI1023141ADNA_FD_71478 | JGI IMG/M metagenome (GOLD analysis project Ga0075163, IMG submission 71478) | Wastewater effluent complex algal communities from Wisconsin, to seasonally profile nutrient transformation and Carbon sequestration -... | ecosystem: Engineered > WWTP > Effluent > Algae...
ATGGATGAAAGCAGCGATTCTTCGTTTGCGGGAATAAACGGCGGCTTGACGATGAAATTACGAATTGCTGAGCGCGGCGAAAACGGTGTAGCAGTGCTGCGGTCTCCATCGCGTATCGCCTTCAAAAGTAGCTTGTTTGCCAAGCCCGCGCCTGTTCCGGCAAAATCATCGTAGCAGGGCGTTCCGGCGGTATCTTTGGTGCCACCGAAGCCGTAGGGCGAACCGGGCGAAATGAGTGTTACCGACAGAAGTCGCTCCGGTGCTTGCATCATTAGTCGCCAAACGACCGAGCCACCCAGCGAATTGCCCACGACGTGAAATTTTGTTGCTTTTAGCGCGTCCATGAGCGCGAGTGCATCATCTGCCAAATCGCCCATACCGCGCGTGGCATCTACCTTTTTTGTGGTGTCTGCTGCGCCAAAGCCGCGCTGGTCGGGCGCAATTCCACGGAAACCTTTTGGCAGCGCGAGCATCGTTTCTTCCCACCACGTCGCCGAAGAGAGATTACCGTGCAGGAACAGCACGGGCACACCTTTTTCTTCTCCTGCAAAGAGAACACGTGTCTTGATGCGGTTTGTGGTCAGCGTTTTTGCTGTAATGCCCTTCAAGACAGGAATTTCTTTTGCCTGCATAGATGCGGACTCTGAGACTTGAGAGGATGGTTGAGCAAATGACGGGACGATATTTGTTGATATGCTAAAAAGGCTCAATGCCACTAAGCACAGGCTCTCGCGAAGCATGGAAAAACAACAGGTTTCAGAGTATGCCATGGATTTACGGAATAGTGTTGGATTTATCAGCAAGTCTCATTTGTTCTTCGCGGCAAGAAATCTTTCCATGCCGCTTCGGGCTTCGTTCGTCAAAATGTGCTCCACAAAGCGCGAGCGCTCGTCTTCGAGAGCAACAGCAATGTCGTGTATGTCGCGGCGCAAGAGGCGTTTTGCACTTGCTACCGTGCCAGCGTGATTCTGGGCAATCGTTGTGGCAAGAGCAAGAGCTTCGTTTTCGAGTTCTTCACGAGGAATGATGCGGTTTGCAAGCCCAAGAGCTAGAGCATCCATAGCCGTAAGGGTTGTGTCGGCAAACAATATCTCCGCCGTTCTTTTCGTCCCGATGATGCCGGGCAGCAGCGCACCCCAGCCACCATCGGGGCTGAAGCCAACGGTCGCATAAAACGGCGTAAACGAGGCTTCCGGCGTGAGCAGTGCAATGTCCGATGCAAGTACCAACCCCAGCGAACCGCCCGTAACGATGCCGTGAACACAAGCAATGACGGGCGCGGGGAAGTTCATAAGCGCAAGAATCGTTTCATTCAGCAAGCCCACCAACTCCCGTGCGTAGTGCTCAAGCCGAGCGGGTGTGTCTGCGTGACGCATAAATTCTTGTACATCGCCACCAGTCGAAAACGACCGCCCGTTTGCTTTGAGCAACACCGCACGAATACTTGTGTCTGCGGCAATAGAGGATAACGAGTCCAATATCTCATTCAAGAGTTCGGGAATCAGGCTATTGTGGCGTTCGGGGCGGTTGAGCGTTAGAATTGCTGTCGCGTCGCGCCGTTCTTGAAGAACAAATTTTTGCGAGACAAGCGTCATAAGGAATTAGTGCGAAAGCGTATGAGATTCAACATCTTTTGCAAGCACAAGTGCCTCACCCTCAGCAATGATGCGTCCGCCCACATGGCAAAGCGTTCGGAGATTAACGAGTGCTTTTTCGGCGCGAATCCGCACAATTTCAACGCTTGCAGTCAATTCTTCGCCGGAGAAAGCCTCAGCAAAAAACGTATAGCGCTGCTTGAGGTAATTCGTGCCTTTGCCCGGGAGTGTCATGCCGAGTAGCGCAGAAATCATGCCCGCGAAAAGTGGTGGTGCTACCTGCGTTGCACCTGATTCCGCGCTCAGTGCTGCAAGCTGGAGAAACTCCGTAATGTCGTCAGGTGTGAACGTGCGCCGCACCGAAGCCTTCTGCCCCGCAGCCAAGTGCTTGTAGGTCTCGTTTGATTCATTGCTGTTGCTCGTTCCGCCGGACGAAAATTCTATATTGTGCATGATTGCTGATTTCTGCAAAATCTGCCTCGAAATCTGCCCCGAAATTTGCTTTGAAATCTGCCTCGGTGCAATCTCCGTGCGGCTTTCGCAGACACACGTTCCGTCGGTTTTGGTTAGGATTGTTTCAACGGAAAGGTTTTCGCCGTTCCTGATAATTTCTTGCGTGGTGAACGTTATTTCTTCGCCTGCAAAGGTTGGGTTCGGAAACATCAGCTCTTGTGTTACAGCGGAAAAATCTGGGAACTGTGTGCTCAAAAGCCCGTGAATGGCGGCGTAGAGCAGCATACCGTGACTGACAGTACGCCCGAAGCGTGTCCGCGCAGAAAAGTCAGGGCTAACATGAATCGGGTTGTCATCGCCGCTCAACGCGCCAAAGCGGTCAAAATCGCTTTGCGAAAATGTTCGGGTAACTACGGCTGGTGATGAGATATTATGCGCCATACATCGTGCGTAATTCGGGTTTGACTACTTTCCCGGCAGCGTTGCGTGGCAAAGCGTCAACAAAAACGACGGATTTAGGTACTTTGAACTTTGCGAGGCGCTCGGCGCAAAACGCGATAACGTCCGATTCGTTCACCGCAGAACCTTGCTTGAGCACAACAACCGCTTTTCCTACTTCGCCCCACTTTTCGTCCGAAACACCAATAACTGCTGCTTCGGCAATGTCGGAGCAAGCGTACAGCACGTTTTCGATTTCAGCAGGGTACACATTTTCGCCGCCGGAGATGTACATATCTTTGGCGCGGTCAATGATGTAATAGTAGCCGTCCTCATCGCGGCGGGCAATATCGCCGGAGCGGAGCCATCCATCATCGGTAAAAGCTGCTTTGGTGGCTTCGGGCATATTCCAATATCCGGGCGTTATGCCGGGACCACGAATAATCAGTTCGCCGGCTTCATTCGCAGCGAGGTCGTTGCCGTCTGCGCCGACAATGCGCGTTTCCACGTACAGTTGCGGTTTGCCGACCGAGCCGATTTTGGTAACGGCATTTTTTTCATCAATCAAAAAGCACGTTGGTCCCGTCTCGGTCATGCCCATTCCCTGACGAATCACGATGCCGCGGGAAGCATACATCTCAAGGAGCGGTACGGGCATGGGCGCTCCGCCACAACTCCACGAACGCATTTGGGCAAAAGAAGTTTTCTCAAAATCAGGATGCTGGCTTAAAAACAAATACACCGCCGGAACGCCGAAGAACATCGTGGCGCGTGCCGCAAGCAATCTAAAGGTTTCGGCAGGCTCGAACGAGCGTTGAATCAGTGCCGTGCCGCCAGCGTGCAGCGTCGGATTGGTAAAAAGATTCAGTCCGCCTGCGTGAAATTGCGGCAGAAGGTTCAGCGTCGTATCGCGCGAGGTTAAATCCGTCGCAAAGCCGATATTGAGAGCGTTTATTGTGGTTGTGCCATATGTTTGGAGGACACCTTTGGGTTTGCCTGTCGTAACTGAAGTATAGAGCAAATACCACAATTCCGAAAAATCACGTTCCGGCATGACGACAATGTTTCCTGAAGCGCCCGCCAGAACATCTTCATATGCGAAATGTCCGACAGGAAGTTCATCGTAAGATTTATCAGTGCGAAAACCAATATAGTATTTATCTGCAAGAACAAGATTCTGTGCGGTCTCTAAGCAGTAGCCGTCGTAGAGCAGTGCTCGTGGCGAACAATCGTTCAGAATGGATTGTAATTCCGCAGGTGCAAGCCGCCAGTTAAGCGGCACCATCACCAAGCCTGCTTTTGCCGAAGCGTAAAGAATTTCAATACATTCGCTGGAATTCTGGCACAGCACCGCCACGCGGTCGCCTTTGCTCAAGTGCAAATCACGTATGAAAAATTCCGCCAGACGGCTTGCTCGCTCGTTGAGCTGTGGATAGGTGTACTCGCGTCCCGTTGCTGTGTCCACGAGGGCGATAGTGTCCGGCGAAAGTTCGGTGCGTTTTTGGAGAAGATCGAAAACGTACATTGCGTCGCGTGTTGAGGTGGCTTGAATTCAGGTGGCTTTCGAGGTATCGGGCTTTGCAGAATAAAAATGGGGCGGATAAACAGTACCCGCCCCAAAATACAAACAAATGTTAATAAAATGCCGGAATATCGAAGCGTGCTTCACCCAAGATAAAGCGCGGGATGGCGGGTGAGGCAACCATTTCACGCTGAACAGTGTCCAGTAGATTGGTGGCTGACACTGAAATCGTAAGGTTACTCAAGACTTTGTAGCCCACACTCAGGTCAATGCTGGTAAAGCCGCCAAGCGGACCGCGATTGAAGAGGAAGTTGCCAAGCGCAAGCGGACGTGTGTTCTGACCGAACGTGCCTGCGAAGTGAACACCGGAAACGAAGTCGTACTGCGCCACAAAGCGACCGGAGAGCGATGCAAAAAACTTACCGTCGAAAAGGTCTTTGGCGGCGAGAACGACCGAGAGTTTGTGCGGAGCAGTATTGACGGCGATTTCATTCGGCGTTACTCGCCCGTCGCGGTTTACGTCGAAGACAAGTTTGCCCGTACCGTCTCGGCGCGTGGAATCGTAGTTCGGATTGAAAAACGAATAATTTGCCGAAATGGAGAAATTATCGCTGATAGCGTAACTTACGCCAACATCAAGACCGACGGCATCAATCTGACCAAAATTCACGTAGGTCTGGATAAACTGCGGCTGAATTGGTGTAGAGCCAACTTTCACAACGCGCGTGTTGGCAGCAAAGTTTGATGCGTAGGTCGGAATGGCAGGGCTGATGAAGTCTTTGGAGTTTTGGTAGTATGCCGAAATATCAATGAAGAGTTTATCCACCGGAGCGCCTTTGTAGCCGATTTCGTAGGTATCCACTTGCTCAGGGCGTAGTTTGTCAAAGACTTGTCCGTTTTCTAAGGTAAAGCCTTCGGAATTACCAACAATACTCAGTGTGGAACCGCCAACGATAGCAGCAGGAACGAAAATAAACAAATTGAGCGGGGTCGGCGTAACGTAGCCGCGTCCGTAGGTTGCGCGGAATGCGCCCCCGGCACCTTTGAAAATAACACCGACTTTGGGAGCAAAGAGCGTCCCGAAAATGGCGTGATTATCCACGCGAGCAGCACCTGTTACGCGGAGTTCCGAAATCGGATCCCAGTCTAGCTGTACCGCGCCACCGATTTGACTAATTGGAGCGATGTTGATATATCCTTCCGATAGCATCCGCCCCGAACCAAGCGTGGTCGTGCCGTCGCCGCGAAAGGCAATGTTATCGCCTAAATACGTGCCATTGCTTTTGGGTGATTCCAACTGATAATTGACCCCAATCACATATTTCAGATTGTCGCCGATGCTGTTGTTATACTGGACTTCAGCATTCAAGCGGGTGGAAAGTTCGGCAAACTTAGAAGCCTGAATTGCTTCCGCGGCAGTAGCTCTGCCTGAAGTTACTTTCGTGACTAAATCTGCATTGCGAAGCGGTCCGAAAAGTGTCGGCACGGGAACAATGTTGCCGTTCATAATGTTGGTCACGTTCTGAAGCGGGAACGTATTGCCCGAATTATTCATCGTGTTATAGACCTGAGCAAATAAACGCGGCGAAGCAAATTTTGCTTGAAGGTATGAGAACTGCCAGTCGTTGATGTAGTTCCGTCCGGCATTGGTGGGACCGGCACCGCGATTGGTGCTTTGTCCATATGACAAAATCAGATCGGGACGACCACCCAAGAAATCCGATTCAATCGGCATATTCCAATACGCCGTGCCTTCAAAGCGAATGTGACGCACATCCAAAACATCAACCGAGTTATCACCGCGCCCGTCTGCTGTGAAGCCCGCTCGGGTTACTTTCGGGTTTGCGGGGTTAAAGTGCGGGATGGAACCACCGGCAGCAGCAGTTTGATAGACAGTATCGGTAAAATCCCAGTCGCGGGCGGACATATACTCGAAGGTAGCTTTCCAAGCAAAATCGCCCGCAGCGCCCGCATGGCGTATGCGACCCGAAATATAATTTTGCTGACCATAATTCACCGCAATCGTTGTTCCCTGCGAGGTGCGCGGGTCTTTACTGACAATATTCACCGTGCCGTTGTGCGCGTTTGGTCCATAGAGCGCCGATGACGGTCCGAGAATCATTTCCATTGTCTGAATATCTTCTTTGATGTTCGTATTCAAGTTGCCAATCGCCAAGCCTGTGCCGGGCAAAAGCGAGAAGCGACCGTCGCTCACGACCATCATGCGTGAATTAAACGCACTATTGAAACCGCGAGCATTGATGCCGATACCGTCAATGCCGGAGCGCACAAAATCAACGCCCTTCAGGTTAGCAAATGCCTGCCCGACAGCTGCAAGCGGCGTACGCTCAAGTTCCTGAGCACTGACTGTCTGAATCGAAGCCGGAGCATCGGTTACTTTTTCCGCCCGCCGCGATGCGCCAAGAACGATAATATCTTGCGTTGAAATTGAACCGATTGACATTTCTACATTCACCGTTTGAGCGGCATCGCCGACGGTAATGGCTTCTTCGAGTGTTTTGTAGCCAATGTACGTAAAGGTCAGCTTGTATGAGCCTGCCGGAACGCCTTTGACGGTGAAATTACCCTGCGCATCGCTCTGAGCGCCGTAGCGAGTATCTTTCACCGTTATCCGCACCCCGGGGATACCTTTTTTGGATTCTTTGTCTATAATTTTACCGGTAATTTGTGCAAAGCCGGCAACAGAATTCAGCACCAAAGCGGTGCAGAAAAGTAGGACATATCGTACCATAACAACCATCCCGAACAATTTGATAAGAAAAAAATTATTTACTTTGTACACACAAATACTACTCTGGTCATGTTTCAATGGCTCTTTGACTTGTTTCTCTCCAACATTTTTAGACAGCTTTTCAAAAAACAATAGTTCGGATATTACCGAAAACTGGAGTGTGGAATTTATTCCGAACTGAGTATTGATACAGCATACGAGCATAGTGGCGGAATAAATTCCGCACTCCGAAAAATCAAACGCCTGAACTTTTCAAGCACTGAACTGCGCGACTACGGCGCTTCAGCTCTCAGCGTATCAGCCTTGAGCGAGCGGCTGCCCGCAAAGAGCAGTATTGCCGCCACGCAGCAGGCAAGCGGGCAGGCTATCAAGCCATAGACCATCGCCGAGGGATTTTGCGCCACGCCAAAAACATCATTCAAACGCCCGATAATTGGCGGTCCGAAGCCATATCCGATGATATTCACCGTAAAGAAATACACCCCAACCCCAAGTCCGCGAAGTCGCGGACCAACAATGTCGTGAACATCCGCTGCGCCCGGACCAAGCCACACCAAGCCCATTCCGGCGAGGAAAAAATAGCAGACAATCATCACATACAATGCGCCCGACCACAAGAATACGAGCCAAAGTATCGCACAGAAAGCAGCCGCCAGTGCGGTGAAAATCATGCGTCCACCGGGCGTACGCGCCCGAAAGCGGTCGGCAATCACGCCGCCAAATGCTGTTGCCAAGCCACCGGCGAGCAGCATGGACGTGCCCGACATCATGCCGATAGAAGTAAGCGACATCCCGTACGCACGATTCAAAAACGTCGGAACCCAAATACTGAGGCTATTGGTCGCAATGGCAAAAAAGGCATAGCCGAGATGGTGCAGATACAAGGTTTTGTTCGTCAGCAAGCGTCGCCATGCGCTTTCGGAAGGCGCTTCTTGTAATGCAGTCGCACTTAGCTCCTTTGCGCCTCGCTCCGGTTCTTTGATAAACAGTACGACGATTGCCAATGCCACACCCGGAAATCCCAACAAGTAGAACGCCCAGCGCCACGAAAGCGATTCCGCAATAGCACCCCCCAAAAAGAATGCCGCAGCAGCACCAAGTGGTATGCCAGCAGAATAGAGCGATTGAGCCGTAGCCCGCTTAGAAACAGGAAAGTAATCGCTTAGAAGCGACATCGCGGAAGGACCAAGCGTTGCCTCGCCTACGCCCACCATCACGCGGCAAAAAAAGATTGTCCAAAAGTCGCCTGCAAAGCCCGTTAGCCCAGAGAACACACTCCAAACTGCCAAACCGCCGGCAATCAAGTATTTGCGCGTCACGCGGTCTGCCAAACGCCCGAAAGGAATACCCAAGAGCGTGTAGAAAATCACAAATGATGTGGTTCCCAAAAGTGCAAGTTGGAAGTCCGTCAGCACCATTTCGCGCTTGATGGGCGGGAAAAGAATGTAGATGAGGGTGCGGTCAAGAAAATTCAGCGTATAGACCAACGACAGCAAGCCTAGCACCAGCCACGCATAGAGCGGTACACGCTCGCCCGTGGGGGTGGGGAGTTTGGAAGCGGAATGTGCAGCAGTGTGAGGAGCAGTTTGCATAGCTTTTTCCGAAATGTAGATAAAACCAAGGGTTCATTAAAAACGGAAAATTGAACTGGCAAATGCTAAACCACCGCCGGAACCCATAAACACAAGTTCTTCGCCGGATTTGATTTTGCCTTGCTGCATCGCATCGTCCAGCGCCATACCGATACACGCCGAACCGGTGTAGCCATACCTGTCCATGATGTTGTGCGAAGCCGTCTCCGGCACACCCAGACGCTGCAAGGTATCTCGAATACTATTGATGTTAATTTGCGTAAAGAAGTAGTGGCGGGCATCGGTGGGAGCAATTCCGGCACGTTTGCTCACGGCTTCTATCATCTCTGTCCACATTTCGGGATTGAGTTCGCGGGGAAATTTTTTGACAAATTTAAGGAGATGGTCTTTGTGTGAGACAGTCTCAGGCGTGGAGGGCTGCTGCGCTGCGCCGCCGTAAATACCCATCCAGTCGTAGTATTGCCCTTGTGTGCGGAGTTCAGAGGCAAGATAGCCTTTGGGTTTTGCGCCATTTTGTGAAGCCCCCTCAGTAATTTTTTCTGCTGAAAGCAGCGCTGCGCCGGCTCCGTCGGCAAAAAGTGTTACCGTCTTTTTATCGGTTTTGTCAAGGTATTTGCTCATTGCATATGCACCAATGACGAGCACGTTTTGGTAGCGTTCATCGGCACGAATAAATTTTGTGGCAATGTCCATGCCTGTTACAAAGCCTGCACACGCTGTGTTGACATCGAAAGTACCTGCGCGATGAGCGCCCAAGCGATATTGAACAACCGAAGCTGTCGAAGGCGAGACAAATTCGGGGGTGTCGGTGGCAATGATAAGCAAATCAATCTGCTCCGGTTTTATGCCTGCATTGGCAAGCGTCTTGTTTCCGGCTTCCACACATAAATCAGCAGTTGATTCGTTCTCGGCGCACCAGCGACGCTCACGTATCGTGAGATTCTCGCGCAACCACGTATCCACGTCCTCACCGAGTACCTCGTTGAAATAACTATTGGGAATTATCCGCGCCGGGGCGTACGAGCCGGTTGCCCGAATGATAGCATTATTCATTGTTTATCCTTTTCAACACACAGTTTTGACAGTTTTTTCACACAAACTATTAGCGATTTAATTTGATTCGTTTGAAAATTTTCAAACAATAACGATATACCGAATTGATTTCAGCACACGTCGGCAAAATAGGAGAAGTTTTGCTTATTGTCAAGAAAAATTATTGTTTCGTATCAAACATTTGAAAATTTTCAAACGTTGGGTAAAGTCAAATATTCTCTACTATTCTCAAGAGCGCATAAAATCATATTTCGTAGCAAGTTTGCCGAAAATCACGTTAGGGTGTCTGCGGCTCACTAATCGTCATCATCCTCGCCATCGGGGTTGTTTGTGTCCGGTTCGCGCATAATGTAGCCCACGCCACGCACACTACGAATCATATGGGCAACCTCTTCGTCTCCGATTTTACCGCGTAAACGCTTAACATAAACATCAATAATGTTTGATTCCGTATCGAAACTGTACGACCACACGTGCTGCTGAATGAGGCTCCGACTTAGAACGCGCCCTTTATTGCGCATCAGATATTCCAGCAGTGAATATTCTTTTGTTGTTAGCTCGAATTCCTTCCCACTCCGCATGGCACGGTGCGTCACGGTGTCCAGCGACAGCTCACCGCACGTCAGTACTGTTGACTTCTCAGAACTGGTGCGTCGTAGCAGCGAGCGCACACGGGCGGCAAGTTCCTCGAAGTGGAACGGCTTGGTGAGATAATCATCCGCTCCGAGGTCTAAGCCTTGTACGCGGTCTTGCGTAGTGGCACGAGCAGTAAGCATCAGCACCGGGGTAACGCTGCCGGAACCGCGCAAATCGCGTATGACGCTCATCCCGTCTTTTTTGGGGAGCATCACATCCAGAATAATAACATCGTAATGCTTCTCCAATGCCATTTCTAAGCCATTTTCACCATCATGTGCCACATCCACGGCATACATTTCTTCGCTCAGTCCCTTGCGGATAAAACTGGCGACCTTTTTTTCATCTTCGATAACAAGAATTCTCATAGCGCCTCGCTTTGTAGATGATGCTCGCAGGGTTTTCTCAATATTTTCTCTGAATTCTTTCAGAATATGCGAACATTCAATATCTCAAAACATGAAGATTTGCACAACAAAAAAGCAATCTTCACAAAAAAATTTGAAGATTGCTTTCTTTCCGTCGGCTTTTGTGAACGAGTTCATTCGGGCGCTAGTCATTGATTGCGACTTGTGGCAGTGCGGTTCTTACCTTTGTGAGTTCGCTCGTCAGAAATTGATTCTGCGAAACGTCCAGCATTTTCAGATGCTTGAGCGAAGCAATTTCGGCAGGTAATTTTTTCAAGCCATTTGTGCTGAGGTTCAACTTCTGCAATTTTGCCAAGCCTCCAATTTCAGCCGGAATGCGCTCAATTCCGTTATTGCTCAGATTTAAGCTCTGCAAATTGGTGAACTTCACAATCTCCATCGGAAACTCCGCCAGCCCGTTATGGCTCAAGTCCAGTCGGTACACCTTCGCAGGGTCTTTTAATGCATCTTCGAGCGAGGTGAATTCTTTTTGCTTGGAAAGCATCACATCATCCAGCAACGATGCTTCTTGTGCAAGCAGGCTGCCTCCAAAAACAACAAACGCGCATACTGTCAGCGCAAAAAATACGCCCAATGGCGTATAGAATCGGCGTTTCATAGCAAAACCTCCGTAAGCCCCACTATGGGTGGGAAGCTAATGATGAGTAAATCAAAAAATGGAATTGTTACCAGAGAGAACACACTACAAGAGAAACACGGAACACGTGAGCAGAAACACACAAATTTGAGCGAAAAATTCGTAGATTGCCTGTCGTATATTGCTTTAACCACTCTGCTGTAAAATACGAATTTTTTTTGCTTTTTATTCACATTCTGAAAATAATGTGATTTTTTTTTCGGATGATATGAATTATACCGCCGAACGTTGGTCGCCATCAATCCTCAAGGCGCACGAATGGGATGAATTCGTGCTTGCCGCCGATAACGGTACGATATTCCACGAGCGTACTTTTTTGAATTATCATCCGGCAGAAAGGTTTATTGACCATTCACTTGTGATTCATTCTAAAGCCAACGCTCAGGCGCTCTTCCCTGCGGTGGAATGGACGATTGATAAGGACAAAACGCTCTACTCTCACAGAGGCGCATCGTATGGTGGTTTTGTGTACAAAGATGCCGGGCTGGAGCAAACAATCGGCTGGGCACAAGCACTGAAGCGTTATGCACAGGATGCAGGTTTTACACGGATACTGATGACGCTTCCCCCTATCGTCTATGCGAAACGCCAGACCAACTACTGCGAATACGCACTGTTGGGCGAAGGTTTTCGCTACCAAAAACGCGAGCTGACGGCTGTGGTCTCCATCCCACGCGATGAAGCCGATATTTTCTCGCTTTTCAAACAAGAAGCCCGCACCTCAACGCGCAAAGCAGAAAAAATGGGTGTGCATATCAAAACCTCAACCGATTACGCGGCATACTACGAGATTCTTTCGCACAATTTGATGATGCGGCATGGCGTAACACCCACGCACACACTTGCCGAATTGGAATATCTCGCAAATGCCTTTCCCGACCGTATTCGACTTCAAGCAGCATTCCTTGACGGACGCATGATAGCAGGGGTGGTGAATTTTCTTGCGAATAGCCGCACAATGCTCGGATTTTACATCAGCGACAATAAAGAATTTCAAGAGTACCGAGCACTCAATCTCCTTTTTTATGAAATCTTCCGCACCTGTTCGCAAAACGGCATAGAATGGTACGATTTCGGAACGTTCACGCTCAATATGCAGCCCAATTTTGGCTTGGGTAAGTTCAAAGAAACCTTTGGCGCACGGGGGATTTTTCGGGATACGATGGAGATTTGGTTGTGAGGCAGCAAAACTAATTAGAGCTTCACCACTTCAATGCTCTTGAGCCACCGCACATGGCGCGGTCCTGTTTTCAGGTCTTTGGTGGAAATGAGCATAAAGTTTCCTTCTTTGGCGGAGAGCGGTTTGCCGTCTTTTTCGATGACGATGAAAACGTAGTTGCCGACATCGGAATTGTAAAGTTCATGCCATGACCAAAGCGTTTGGAAGCCGTCAGTGGCGGTTGCTTTGATGACCAGTCGATTAAAATCGCGTTTCTCCTCGAAAATAATACCTGCTTTGTCGAGCACATCGCGCAGCAACACGCCTTTGCAGGAGCGAATGGGTTCTTTCCGGTCGCCACTGTAGGAGATAATCGATATATTTCGGGCGGTGTGCATGGTGAAGCCCGAAAGGTCTGCAAGCGTTAACATTAGTGGCTTCGAGACTTTTCCCGAAACAGTAATATTTTCGGAAACGAAACGTGCAAGTGAGTCCTGCTGCGCCGAGAGAGCGGTCGCACACGAAAGTATAAGAAAAACAACAACAGTGCGCATCGTGTGGTGCCTTGAAGTGAAGTGTAATGGGAAATAAGGTATTGAACGAAATTATCTTGAACTATCTACACAGACAAGAATGTCTGTGTTACGGCATAAAATCTGGCTTCGGTAGCACAGACATTTCTGTCTGTGTTCCAAGATATTACCGTCCAGATGCTTAGTAGTTTTATTTGTAAACTATTTGGAGGATGATGATTTCTTCCGTTTGACGGTTTTCTCCAACGACACGAGTGCGCGGGAATCTTCGTGGTCGCTGCTGTGCAATTTGCCTTTTTGCTTGAAATAGAGCATTGCTGTTGGTCTCCACGCAATACGCATCCGTGCCATGAGTTCCTCCACGCTTGCGCCCGATTCCACCATCAGGATTCCGGCGGTGTGCCGCAGCGAGAACGGCGTTAAGCGCCCCGTGCGTCCCTTCTGAACGCCGCTTGATTTCAGGCGTTGAATGATTGCCTCGCGCACCCCGCGAATGGTGATGCGCCCACCCATAGAGCGATTGCTGTAACTAAGCAGTATGGGCATATCTGGTGCCGGTGGATGTTTTTTGCCGTCGATATCTGTTTTTGTGCGGTGTCGGAGGTATTCGTTGAGTGCTTGAGCGGTGTCGTGTGGCACTTGTACGCGCTCGTCCTTAATTGATTTACCCTTGCCCTGCATCAGCAGAAACATGGATTTTCCTTGCAGTTCAATATCACCAATATCGAGCGAGGTCAGTTCAATTTCCGAGCAAGCGCAGCCCAGCATGAGGCGAATAATGGCAATATCCCGCAGTCCCGCTTCGCTCGTGCGGTCAATGGAAGCAAGCAGCGTATCTACTTCGTCGAGTGTCAAAAATGTGCGGTTGTGCTGCTTCGGGCGGGCGCTACCATACACGCGCTTGGCAGGGTTTTTCTCCAATACTTCAATTTCCACAAGGTACTGGCACAAGCGGCGCAGTGAAGTCATGTACGTCGCAATCGAGGCATCTTGCATCTTTTTTGTTTGCGCCAGGTGCTTCCGATACCGCTCTACATCAGGCACACGGAACATGAATTTACCGTCTTTGGGGAAAAATTGCACGAATTCGCGCAGCGCTCGCTCGTAGGTTCCGACGGTTTCTTTACGCTTGGTCGTCAGCGATGCGAGGAAGTTGTCGCGGTGCTTGAGCAGTTCCGACAGCTTGAGTTTGACAGGCGGAAAAACATCTTCTATCATGGCTTTGAGTGAAAATATTGCGAATGGTGTTATTGCGTAAAGATACAATATTTTTCTTGTTCAGGCAAATTGCCGTCTTACTTCTGTAATTCAGTCGGCAGCTCACGCAAAGAGTGCAAAGGCAAAACCGCGCAAATTTCTCTGCGTTCTTTGCGTGAATGCCGATAGCAATTTACCGCACTATCACCATCGCCTTCGCTGCCCTGAAGCCACCGCTCTCCAGCACATATCGGTACACACCTTGCGCCAAAGTACGTGTATTGGCTTCGACGGTATAGTGCCCGTTCGGCAGAATCTGTCCGTCCAAGAGCGTTTGCACCACATTCCCCAGTTGGTCGTAGAGCGTAAGCCGCACCGCCCGAGTCTCGGCGAGGTTAAAT
>Ga0075163_10007522_pt1 | contig 14395 bp, 11 predicted proteins | sample JI1023141ADNA_FD_71478 | JGI IMG/M metagenome (GOLD analysis project Ga0075163, IMG submission 71478) | Wastewater effluent complex algal communities from Wisconsin, to seasonally profile nutrient transformation and Carbon sequestration -... | ecosystem: Engineered > WWTP > Effluent > Algae...
GCACGTGCGCTTCAAGGGCAAGGAGGTCGGCGACATGAACCGCGAGGAGCTCCGCGAGCTGCGCCGGCACGTCTCGATGGTGTTCCAGGCCGGCGCGTTGTTTGACTCCATGAGCGTGCTCGAGAACGTCACCTACGCGCTGCGCGAGCACACCAAGATGTCGGACCAGGAGATGCTCGAGCGCGCGAAGGAGTGCCTCGACATGGTCGGCCTCGGCTACGACCCGGACATCCTCTATCGCTTCCCGGCGGGCCTGAGCGGCGGCATGCGCAAGCGCGCGGCGCTGGCCCGGTCGATCGCCATCAAGCCGGAGGTTATCCTCTACGACGAGCCGACGACCGGCCTCGACCCCGCCAACATCGAGCGCATCGGCGCGATGATCCGCAAGCTACAGAAGGAGCTCAAGGTGACCAGCATCGTCGTGACCCACGACATGCCGATCGCCTTCAAGTGCTCCAACCGCATCGCGATGCTGTGGGACAAGAAGTTCCCGTTCATCGGCACCGCCGAAGAGATCGAGAACAGCACGATCCCCGAGGTCAGCGACTTCGTGAAGGGTGTCTATCGCGAGGACCAGGACGACTGAACCGGAGGACCACCCATGCGCAAACAAGAAGCCCGCCTCAATTTGATCGTCGGATCGTTCGTGATCGGCATGGGCTTCTTGCTCGTCGTGTCCATCTTCGTGATCGGGCAGGGCAAGGGCACGTGGAAGGAGAAGGCGACGATCGCCGCCGACTTCCGCCAGGTCTCCGGCCTCAAGAAGGGCAGCCCGGTCCAGCTCGAGGGCATCGAGATCGGCGTGGTCCAGGACCGCGAGTTCGTCGAGATCGAGTACCCGTGCAGCCCGCTGACCGAGGACCGCGGGCGCTTCGGCCAGGGCCGCACCGACGACTGCGACCGCACGATGTTCTGCGCGCCCGAGGGCAAGTGCGCGGAGCTCGAGCCGTACTCGTTCAACAAGGACCTGCACCCGCCGTGCGAGGAGGACGCGCAGTGCCGCGAGGACGAGGTCTGCGTGACCAGCGACTTTCGCCGCCGCTACCGCCGCGTGAGCTGGACCGGCAACACCGGCGTGTGCGACGGCTACACGACCAACCACAAGCGCATCCGCGTGACGCTGTCGGTGTTCATGGACAGCCTGCAGCACATCCGCGACGACAGCCGCGCGACGGTCTCGCAGAACGGCCTGCTCGGCGACCAGCTGGTCCAGATCTCGGTCGGCCGCGGCCAGCAGATCCAGCCGGGCGGGCGCATCCAGACCACGCCGGCGCTGCTCGAGGAGCTCGACAACGTCAAGGAGCGCCTCGACGGGGTGTTCAGCAAGGTCGAGGAGACGATCGGCGGCATCGCCGAGCTGGCCTCGGCGATGGGCGACGAGAAGACGGTGCGCAACGTCCAGGGCCTGCTCGCCAACGTCAACGAGGTCTCGCGCCAGATCGCCGAGGGCAAGGGCCTCGTCGGCGCGCTGCTCAACGACGAGAGCTACGTCAAGGACTTCGGCAACACGCTGCGCAGCGTGCGTGACACGGCGTCCGGGCTCAACGGCTTCGTGTCGAAGGCCCGCAACAGCATGACGAAGATCGACGACAACCTGCAGCCGCTGGTCGACGACGGCCGCAAGGTGATGAGCGACATCTCGACCGTGCTCAAGGACATCAAGGACCCGAAGAACAAGAGCCTGGTCTCGAAGATGCTCTACGACCCGAACGGCGCGATGGTCAAGGACCTCGAGGACACCCTCGACAACGTGCAGAAGGTCGTGGCCACGATCGAGAAGGGCGACGGCACCCTCGGCAAGCTGCTCAAGGACCCCAAGGCCTACGACGACCTGGTGAAGATCCTCGGCAACATCGAGCGCAACAACACGATCAAGCGGCTGGTCCGCTTCGTCACCGAAAAGGACGAGGCCGCCAGCTCCGCCGCGCCGACCGCGAAGGTCGTCGGCGGCCAGTGAGCGCGACCTGTCCCGAGGGACAGGTCCCGGTCGCGGTGAGCCGAGCTGCCCGCGGCTCAGGTGCCCGCGCGCAGGTACTTGCCGTAGACGATCTTGTCGTCGCCGGGGCGGTAGAAGGCCGGGACGCGGGCGAGCTCGGCGTAGCCGCAGCGCAGGTAGAACGCCTGCGTCGGGCCGTAGTCGTCCTTCGAAGACGTCTCGATGAGCAGCAGCCGGCCGTTGCGGGCCCGCAGCTCGGCCTCGACGAAGGCGACGAGGCGCTGGCCGTACTTGCGGCCGTGGCGGGCCGGGTCGACGGCGATCCAGTAGAGGTCGAAGGTGCCCTCCGTCAGCGGCGTCGCGCCGAAGCAGACGTAGCCCTGGACCTCGCCGTCGTCCTCGAGCACGTGGACGAAGTAGTCGCCCTTGTCGGGCTCGTTGGCGGCCTCGGCGACGAGCTCATCGGCGCACTCGATCTCCTCCGGGGTGAAGACCCCGGTGGCGACGAGGATCGCGTGGATGCGCGGCTGGTCGGCCGGGGTTACGCGGCGGATCGCCATGACTCACGGCGGCCGCGCAGGCGGGCGCTGATCAGCTCGGCCAGGAAGTCGCCGAAGCCGATGTCGGCGGCGGCCAGCGCCTTGCGGAAGCCCGAGCCGGGGCCGATGTCGGGGTTGGCGTTGATGTCGATGATGTTGATGCGGCCGTCCGGGTCCTGGCGCAGGTCGAAGCGACAGTAGCCGGACATGCCCATCATCGCCGCGACGTGGCGGCAGGTCGCGGTGATCTCGGCGTGCAGCGCCGGGTCCATGTCGCGGACGATGCGGCTCTCGGTCGAGAGGTCCTCGACGGAGCCGAGGTCCCACTTGGCCTTCCAGCCGACCACGCGCTCCTCCGGGCGCAGGCCCGCGGCGAACACGATCTCGCCGGGCGGGAGCGTGACGAGGCCGCCGCGGCTCGAGTAGAGGGCGAGGTTGTACTCCTTGCCGTCGATGAAGGTCTCGACGAGCGCGGGCTGCTGGTACACGGTCCAGATGTCGCGGCAGCGCTCGAGCGCGGCCGCGGGGTCGCGGACGACGCTGGCCGCGTCGACGCCGATGCCGCCGTCCTCGCGGCTGGGCTTGACGATGACGCGGCCGGACGCGGCGCGTGCGAGCATGCGCTCGACCTGCGCGGCGATCGGGCCCTCGGGGCTGCCCGGGGCCGCGGAGAAGCCCTCCGGGGTCGGCGCGCCGATCTGGCGCAGCAGTTGTTTAATGAAACCCTTGTCCTGGGTGAGCGCGATGGTCACCGCGTCGCAGCCGCAGTAGGGGATGCCGAGGAGGTCGAGCGCGAGGACGAAGTGGGCCTCCCAGCGGGTGCGGCCGAGCACGCCCTCGCACAGGTTGAAGACCATGTCCGGGGCGAACGCGCGGATCTCCAGCAGCGCGGCGGCGATGCAGTCGCCGACCGGGAAGAGCGTGCACTCGTGGTGCTCCGAGAGCGCCGCGAACACGTCGCGGGCGGACTCGGCGACCTCGTCCTCGCCGAGGCGTTCGACCTCGTTGAGGTGCGGCTTGAGGTGGGTGTCGGCGTTGTAAGTGATGGCGATCTTCATCGTCGGGAGGTCCGTGGGCGCGCGCGGTTGTCCGAAGTCGGTTCAGAAGGTGGCGCGCTGTTCCCAGCGCTCGGAGGCCGTGTCGATGATGCGGCCGATGAGTTGGTCGTAGGTCCAGCCGTGGCCGTGGGCGATGATCACCAGGTCGCTGTGGATCGGGTTCAGGCCGGGCAAGGGGTTGATCTCGATGAAGTTGGGCTCGTCGTCGCGGTCGCAGCGGATGTCGACGCGCGAGAGGTCGCGGCAGCCGAACGCGCGGTGGGCGTCGAGCGCGAGCTCCTGGATCGCCGCGAGCTTGGCCGCCGACAGCACGCCGGTCGCCAGCAGCTCGTCGGTCATGCGGTAGACGACCCGGTTCAGGTAGTCGCGCTTGACCTCGAGCGAGTAGACGAAGTCGCCGCCGGCGTCGCGCGGGACGACCTGCATGACGCCGACGACCTCGGCCCGGCGGCCGTTGCCGATGACGCCGACGGTGAACTCGTCGCCGGGCAGGAACTCCTCGACGAGGACCGGCTGGTGGTAGTCGTACTGCAGCTGCGCGACCAGGGCCTGCAGCTCGCCGGGGCTGCGGCAGATCGAGCGGTTGCGGATGCCCATCGACGAGCCCTCGGCGACGGGCTTGGCGAACAGCGGGTAGCGCAGGTCGACGGGGCCGAGCAGCTCGTCGGCGCCGACGATCTTGAACGGGGCGGTGGCGATGCCGTGGCCCGCGGCGAAGATCTTGGCGAGGCCCTTGTCGAGCGCGAGCGCGAGGGCGACCGGGTCCGAGCCGGTGTTGGGGATGCCGAGCATCTCCAGCATCGCCGGGACCTGCGACTCGCGGCCGCGACCGCCGACGCCCTCGGCGAAGTTGAAGACGCCGTCGAGGCGGTCGCCCTGGGCGCGGCGGATCAGCGCGTCCAGCATCGGCGGACCCCAGCCGAGGCGCTCGACCTCGTGGCCGTGGCGGCGCAGGGCCTGCGCGACGGCCTCGACGGTCTCCTCGGAGTCGAACTCCTCGAAGCGGTCGATCGGGTCGTCGGGATCGGGAGGGATCTCCGGCTTGAGGTTGTAGGTCAGTCCGATGCGCATGGTGCCCAGGTCCGAGGCGAGGGGTTCGTGGTGATACGAGTCGAGGGGTTAATAACCGAAAGCCCGGACCTCGCATCCCGGCGTACGCGGGGTGCTACAGGCACGCCGCGGGCGTCGGACGAGGCCGGGGCATACACCGGCGTTCGGACCGTGATCAGGATCGGAGTGGCCAGCAAGGCCAGCGGCAGCGGGGCGAGGCCCACCGGCGGCGGGGGGAGTTTCAGCGGCGGCGCGGAGGAGCTGAAGCTGAAGCAGGAGCTAGAGCGGGCGCGGCCGGCAGGGGGAGGTTCTTCAGGGGCGGGAAAACTGGGAGGTTCCAAAGCAGGGATCCAACGGCCCCAACCATAGCGAGATCGTTTCCAAGTGAAAGAGTTTTGTTGAGGCGCCGCGACGATCGTCGCGACGCCCGGAGCGGTGGCGACTCGGCGAGTCGCGGGCCGACCGGGACGACGAGGCGCCGTGACCCCGCAGGTGGCGCCGGTTCGAGCCGGAGCGCGTCGTCCGGCGCGGCTCTGCGGACAGCGACCGGGCTCACGCGCCGGGGAAGCGCTCCAGCATCGGACCATCGTCGCGGGCCGCGACGTGCAGGACCGCCTGACCCTGGTAGCAGATCGCACCGCGGGCGAGGCCGAGGACCCAGCCGTCGGTCTCGGCCCGCAGCTCGCCGTGGTCGAGCGGACGGCCGTGAAGGTCGGTGAGCGTGGCCAGCAGCTCGCCGGCGCGAAACACCTGACCCGGTCGGACGTGATAGCGGACGACGCCGCTGGTCCGCGCGCGCGGGGTGCTATCGCGCACCGTGGGGAAGTCGACGGCGGGCTGCGGGACGCTGCGGATCGGCTCGGGCTCGCCGGGGAGCATCGCGTGTCCTTTAAGGATGTTGCGGATCGCGGCGGTGCCGGCGGCGAGGTCGTCCGGGTCGACGCCGCCGATCAGACCGAGCTCGACCGTGATGGCGGGGATCCGGGCGAAGTTGAGGGCGGCGCCGCTGGTCGAGCGATGCAGGCGTTGCGCGACGTAGCGGGCCGCCGGGACCTCGCGGACGACCGGCAGACCGCTGACGCGGCACAGCGTCTCCATGCGGGCGAGCAGGCCCGCGAGGGCCGGGCGCTCGGCGTCGTCGTGATAAAGGATGCGATCGCAGATGATGAACGAGGCGGCCTGTAACCCGTAGCAGTGGAGGTCGACGTAGAGGTCGGCGCTGGCCCTGAGCTCGGCGAACAGCGCGTTGTAGCCGGCCTCCGAGACGCCGGGGTGGGCGAAGGTGCGGGCCTGCTCGACGGGGTCGGCGCCGGGCGCCGCGTGGCCGGGGAACAGACGGTTGGGGTCGCGTGGGTCGAGGTAGGGCTTGCGTCGGCGGGTGTGCAGACCGGCGGGGCTGAGGCTGGGGACGGCGACGACCGTGCCGCGCAGCCCGGGCAGGAGGGCCGGGTTGACGACGTCGTGGACGACGGCGGTGCCGGTGACCTCGTCGCCGTGGATGTTGGCGGTGAGCCACAGCGTCGGCCCGGGTTCGTGGCCGCGGGCGATCACGACGGGGAGGCGCTCGAGGTGCCCGGTGGGCAGGTCGGCGAGGGTGTACCAGCCGTAGGCGATCTCGCCGGCGACGGCGGCGGCTGTTCCAAGGGACAGGGGCTGGTGCGCGGACATGTGCGGCGAGGATGCCCGATCCGGCGCCGGGCAGCCACGCGCGCTCAGCCGGGCTCGAGCACGAAGGGGTAGGTGATGATGACCGGGCCGCCGGCGGGCTTCGGGAACGTCCACTTCTTCACGGCCGTGACGATGCAGGCGCCGACGGCGGCGTCGCTGAGGGTCGACTGCGAGAGCTCGGCGGCGAGGATGTCGCCCTTCGGGCCGATCGTGAACTGCACGGCGACGCGGCCCTTGAGGTTGGGGTCGCGCGCGAGGCCCTGATTGTAGCAGTGGCGGACCTCGTTGATGTGGGCGCGGACGATGCGGCGGACGAGGTCGCTGTCGAGCGAGCCGGAGACCTCGGCCTTGGCCTGGCGCACGGTCGGGACGCGGGTGCCGCGGCCGCCGAAGCCGGCGCCGCTGCCCCGGCCCCAGCCCGAGCCCGAGCCGCCGCCGCCCTTGCCGATCAGGCCGGTGTTGCCGAGGCCGATGGTGCCCTCGCCCGCGGCGCTGTCCTCGACGCCGAAGGGCAGCTCGAGCGGGACCTGCACCGTCTTGAGCGCGCCGTCAGGCTGCTTCTCCTGGCGCTCCTCGACGGCGACGAAGCTGGTGTAGGCGGTCATGATGCGGTGCTTGAGCGCGAGCGCGGTGACCTGCTCGACGGCCTTGGGGTCGCTGACGCCGGCGAGGGCGTTGGGATAGGAGAGGAGGTCGTCGACGCGGTGGCGCGCCCACATCGCGGCGAGGCCGCTGTGGTCCTGGCCGCGGCTGAAGTCGAGCGAGAGCGGCATCTCGACGGGGGCGCCGCCGAGCTTGCCGCGCAGCTTCGCCTGGCCCCTGGGGGCGCCGGTGAAGCGGCCGAACACGACGACGGGCTGACCGGCGAACAGGTCGGGCACGACGGCGGGGCTGACGTCGGCGACGGGCAGGTCGCCCCAGTCGATCTCGATGTCGGTGAGCACGGGCCGACCGATGCGGCTGTAGAAGTTGTCGACGACGTCGTCGGGCGACTCGCCGGGGCCGACGTAGGTGGTGCTGCCGCGGCCGACGCGGCCGATGCCGTCGAGCAGGAAGCGGTTGACCGAGCTGCCGACGCCGAGGCCGAACAGGCGCGCCTGACCGAGCTGCTTGTCGATGGCGCCGAAGATCTGGCTCTCGGCGCCGATGTAGCCGTCGGTCATGAACAGGACCATGCGCAGGCGCTTCGGGTCGGCGGGGCGCGCGAGCGCGGCGGTGACCCCGGTGAGCATCTCCGTGCCGCCGCCGCCCTCGCTGCGGCCGAGGAACTGCAGCGCGCGCTCGCGGTTCTCGGCGGTGTTGGTGAGCGGGGCCTCGGCGAGCTGCTGGGCGCTGCCGGCGAAGCTGATGATCTGGAAGGTGTCGTCGGGGCCGACCTCGGCGAGCGCGCGGCGGACCGCGCCGCGGGCGGTGTCCAGCGGGGCGCCGCGCATCGAGCCCGAGGTGTCGAGCACGAACACGAGCTCGCGCGCGAGCGCACGGTCCTGCGAGAAGCCGCGCGGCGGCTCGATCGTCAGTGTGAAGTAGCCTTCGCCGTCACCTGTCTTTTGGGCCATGAGCTGGGCGCGCGGCTCGAGGCCGGCGAGCGCCCACGACAGCGCGAAGTCGCGGTTGGGCCGCGCGGGCCCGTCGGCGAGCTCGAGGCGGGTCACGCCGGGGGCGCGCTCGACCTCCAGCGCGTGGTACTGCGAGCGCAGGTCGCGGACGGGCGCGCCGCTCTCGATGGTGACCTGGACGTCGACCTTCGCGCAGCCGACGACGCCCCTGGCGAGCTGCGGCGAGGCGAGCGCGGCCGCGTCGGGGACGACGGGCGCGCCGGCGGCGGTGACGTCGCCGGAGACGTAGCGCGGACCGACCACGGTCGGGAGCACGAGCTCGTAGCGGCCGTCGTCGTGGTGGAGCGGCTGGACGAGGTGCATCTCGACCTCGACGGTGGCGCCGGGCGGGATGTTGGCGACGGCCTGCGCGAACAGGTTGGGGCGGTTCTGCTCGAGCAGCGCGGCGGTGAGGCCGGCGTCGCGGGCGGCCTCGTAGGTCTTGCGGGCCTCGTCGCGCAGCTTCATGACGCCGTGGATCTCGCGGCCGCCGACGCGGATCCAGTAGTCGTCGACGGCGCCGTCGGCGGGGAGCGGGAAGTTGTAGATGGCCTCGAGGCGATCGGGCAGGGGGTTGTAGAACACCTGCACGACGCTGGTCTCGGCGACGGTGCCGACGACGACGGTGTCGTATCGGGTCTCGCGCAGCGGCAGGCCGAGCCAGGTGTCGCCCTTCTTGATCGCCATGCGACCCTGCTGCGCCGGCTCGCTCGGGTCGAACGGCGTCGCCTCCGCGGGCGGGGCGTCGGCGCTGCAGCGCGTGTCGTCGCCCCCGGGGATCACGGGGGCGAGGCGACCCTCGCCTGCGAACGCGGGCGCGTCGCCGTCGGGCCAGACCTCGGCGGCGAGCTCATCGGGCGCGGCCGCGTCGTGGTTGTCGCCAGGGTCACCGACGGCGGTGCAGGCCAGCATACAGAAGATCGGTGCGGAGACGTACGGGCGAAGGTCGAGCACGCTGCGAGAGACAGAGGCGAGGTCGCAATGTTCCGGGCGCGCTGCAGGGGTGAAGATGGAAGGGTGGAGGACGGGAGGGTTGGACGGGAGGGTTGGATGTGACGGTGGCGACGTGGCGGCGCCGTCGCGGCCGCTGGCGCGTCGTGACCGGGCCCGCGCCTTCGTATAGAATGATGATGACGTGGTGACGATGACCCATCCGCGGCGACGGCCACGCGTGGTCGGCGGGGCGCTGGCGCTCGCGAGCGCGCTGCATGCCGGGTGCTTCCGCGACGGCGGGGCGCCGCAGCTGTGCGACGGGGCGGCCTGCGGGCTGACGGGCGGGGGCAGCAGCACCGGGGTCGACGTGACTGGCAGTCCGCCGACGACCGGGGGCGACAGCACGACGGGCGCGCCGGTCGATCGATCGATCACGTTTCGCCTCGACACGATGTCGTTCGTCGACCCGCACCTGTTCCTCTCGGACCCCGGCGACGACGCGACGACCGGCGGGACGACGGGCGGCACGCCGGGGACGTGCACCAACGACGTCACCACGTTCGTCAATCAGACGCTCAAGGGCGACGTCGACGACGGGAGCTTCAGCCTGATCGCGCGCTTCACCGACTTCGGGGTGATCGACGAGATGCGGCTGTTCGACGGCGACTGCGAGGATCCGGTCGAGCCCGGCGGGCGCCGCGTGTGCAGCCAGAACCCGAAGGCCCAGGCGGTGCTGCTGACCACCGAGGCGCTCGGCGCCGGCGGCTGCAGCCAGCTCGACCCCACCCGCTACCAGCCGATCAACGCGCCGCTGATCCACGCGCCACAGGGGCCGTGCGTGCGCACGCGGGAGTTCGACTTCTCGGTGCCGGTCAGCGACTCGGTCGGCTCGCTCAACCTGCGCGACGCGCAGTTCTCGGCGCGGCTCGACGATCCGGCCGCGCCGCAGCGGCTCGAGGACGGGGTGCTCTACGGGTTCCTGCCGAAGGCCGTCGCGGAGGACCTGGTCATCGATGCGCCGCTGTTCGGCGCGGTCAATCTGTGGGACACGATCGACAGCCCGGCGTGCGAGGCGATGTACCCGGCGTACCTGCCGAGCATCGACACGTTCGAGATCAACGACGCGAAGGTGCTCGGCGTGTGGATCGCGATCAACTTCACGGCCGAGCGGGTCGACTATATCGGGCCGTGAATCGGGCCGTGAATCGGGCCGCGAGCCGCGCGTGACCGCGCGCATGCGGGCGCGCATGCGGGCGCCGCGGGCGCGGGAACCTTTGGCGGTCCGCGGTGTTTAACGCTGCGTGACCCGCCCGTCCACGCCCGCCGCCGCGCTCGCCGAGGTCGTCGTCAGCCTCGGCGGCACGATCCTCGATGTTCGCCACGTCGGACGCGGGGCCGACGGCGGGGCGCCGTGGTCGCCGTGGCTGCCGCGCTACACGCTCGGCGAGGGCCCCGAGGTGCACCTGCCGGTCGCGCTCGCCGGCTGCGACGCGGCGGGCAGCTTCACGCTCGTCGAGGCCGCGGCCGCGGGGATCCGCGTGCAGCTGGCGCCGACGATGACCGGCGAGGTCGTGCGCGGCGCGCAGACGGTCGACGCGGCCGAGCTGCTGGCGCGCGGCGAGACGGCGCTGGTCCTGGTGCCCGGCGAGCGCGCGACGCTGCGGCTGGCGGCGATCGAGCTGGCGATCCGGGTCGAGGCCGCGACGCCGGTGCAGAAGTTCCGGGCGCAGATCGATCGCCCGCTGTGGCTCGCGCAGGCCGGGGCGCTGGCGCTGTTCGCGGTCGCGATGACCGTCGTGCAGCGCGTCGAGCCGGTGACCGACGCGCCGCGCTTCGACGATCCCGAGGTGCAGGCGACGCTGATCCGCTACTTCCCGGCCGACGCGGTCGCGCAGGAGCCGGCGCAGGAGCACGTCGACGGCCAGGTCGCGCCCGCGACGGTCGCGGCGCGGCCCGAGCCGCCGGTGGTGGCGCCGGCGGCCGCGCCAGCGGTCGCGCCGGAGCCCGTCGTGACCGGTCCCCTGGGACAGGGCGCTTCGGACCTGGCCAAAAGGTCAGGTATCTTCAGCATCGCCGACTTCATGGCGGCGCTCGAGGAGGGCAAGGCCGCGGCGCGCGAGTCGATGACGCACTACCTGCCCAGCGCGCGCGACACGGCGGCGTGGACGGCGGTGGCGGCCCGCGACCCGATGCGTCACCTCGCGGGCGGCCTCGGGCTCGCCGACACGGCGCGCGGCGGGGGCGGGGCGGGCAGCGGCGTGGTCGACATCGACATCATGCAGTTCCTGTTCGGCAAGACCGGGGCGGACGGCAAGCGCCGCTACGGCGGGGCGCACCGGGCCGCGCGCGAGCGCTTCGCCGACCGCGACCCGGCGGCGCCGGAGCGGCGGACGAGCGTGGCGTGGACCGCGAGCGTCGGGCGCGACCTGATCCGCGGCGTCGTCAACCGCAACAAGCCCGAGGTGCGCCAGTGCTTCCGCGACGGGATGGCGAAGAACCCCGACCTGAAGGGTCAGGTCGAGGTCGCGTTCACGATCCAGGCCGACGGCACCGTCGCCTATCCGTCGGTCGCGCGCAGCACCGTCGCCGACCGCGAGGTCGAGGCGTGCGTGACGGCGACGGTGAAGCGCTGGAAGTTCCCGACCTTCGTGGCGAGCGGCGGCGACGTCGACGTCCGCTTCCCGTTCACGGTCGGCGCGGCGTGAGCGTCACTTCTTGCCGAACAGGCCGCCGAGGCTCTGGGTGACGCTGCCGAGGTCGACGTTGCCGAGGGCGCCCGCGGCCGAGCCGAGCGCGGAGTCGAGGTGATCGCCGATGGCGGAGGGGAGCTTGCCCTTGAGGAAGCCGATGACGGTCTCCGCGGAGCTGCGGGCCTGAGCCTCACTGATGCCGGTCTTCGCCACGATCTGCTTGATGAGTTCTTCCATGCGATCCTCCGATGAGCGCGGAAGTATCGGCGTGGTCACGAGGCCCGTCAATGGCCCGTGCATGCCGCCTCACGGGCGGACGACGATCGGCGGCTCGATCAGGCGCGGCCGCGTGCGCGGGTCGGGATCGTCGGGGAGGTAGCGCGGCTGGTCGCGGGCCGCGCTGGGGTCCTCCTTCCACCTGCGCGGCACGCGGTCGAGGCCGATCGGGTAGATCGTCAGGGCGCCGTCGCGGCCGACGACGATGCGCAGGAACTGCTTGTAGTCCTCGATCGCGAGCCCGCTGAACGCCTCGTTGTAGTGGCGGCCGTAGAGGTTGATCGAGATCAGCAGATACACGCCCCAGACCAGCGAGCCGACGACCCAGCCGCCGAGGAACAGCGCCGCGAGGGTGACGCTCATGTGGCCGAGGTTGCCGAAGGTCCAGCCGGCGGCGGACGAGACCTGTCCCATGAGCCAGGCGAGGGCCACGGCGGCCGCCACGTGCGCGAGCCCGTGCGTCAGCCCGCCGGCCCAGCGATACCAGCTGCGCGGCGTGTCGGTGAACACGACGAAGCCGATCAGCGCGAGCACGATCATGGTGAACGCGGCGGGCGAGCGCAGGGTCGCGGCGACGACCTCGCCGACGGTCGCGCCGAAGCTGCCGATGAAGTAGCTGTCCTGACCGCCGAGGATGTTCCAGCCGATCAGGAGGTAGAGCAGGCCGGTCAGCGCGCCGAAGCTCGGGCTGTGGACGATGAACAGCAGGTTTTTCCACGCGAGCCGGCGCGAGGTCGCGACGTCGGGGAACGAGCTGCGCAGCACGTGGCCGCCCGGCAGCGGGCCCTGCTTGAAGGTGTGGGTCGGGTGCAGGAAGGCGCCGCCGCCCCCGGCGGTGATCTTCTGCGAGCGGTCGTCGAGGCTGGCGTGGCGGCGATAGTGGTGCTTGTCGCCGGACAGGTTGATGCGCACGCGGCCGGCGAACAGGTCCTCCTCGAGGAACACGAGGTTGCTGTCGCGGCGCATGCGCGCGCGGTGCTCGTCGTCGGCCTCGTGCTCGCCGATCCAGTGCGGCTCGGCGGTGCAGAGGATGACCTTCGCGGCGTCGTTCATCTGCGCGGCGATGCCCTTGAAGTAGGCGACCTGGGTGGCATCGATGTCGGCGCCGAGCTGGGTGTCGACGCCGATCACCCACCAGTCGTGCGGCAGGCGGATGGCGAAGTAGCTGCGGCGCTGGCCGAGGCGCCAGCCGCAGAACCACTCCTTCTCGGTGAACAGGTGCACGAACGAGGCGAGGTTGTCGTACCAGTCGTGGTTGCCCGGGATGGCGAAGAGGGTCGGGTGCTCGCCCTCGGTCCAGCCCAGCGCGGCGTGGAACGGCATGACGAGGCGCTGCTCGTAGGCGGCGCGGCCGGGCGTCGGGTAGACCTCGTCGCCGCCGAGCACCAGCAGCTCGCCGCGGCGGGTGGTGTGGCGCGTGCCGTCGGGGGCCGCGAGCTCGAGCTCGGGGCGCGTCGCGGTGTACGCGACCGCGTAGGTCGGGTTCCAGCCGTCGCCGGTGTCCGAGATGTAGTCGAGCACGATCTCCTCGCGCGGCAGGGCGACCCCGTCGGCGCGCGTGCGGGTCGAGAAGTCGAACAGCGCGTAGGTCTCGCTGGTCCGCGGGTCGATCTGCCGGCGATCGAAGTCCGCGCCCAAGAACGTCGCGCCGGCGACGCGGCCCGCCGTCTGGACCAGCTGCACCGGCGAGTACCAGCGGACCATCCCGGCCGGCGCGTAGGGGAACTGGGGCGTCCCGGGCATCGGCGCATGGTCGCACGCGTCGCGCGGCCAGGAAACAGCGGGGTCACGTCCGCGTCACGCGCAGGCCGCAAGGCGCGTTGCGGCCGGGCCGCCGATGCGCGAGCCTTGCGGCATGCAAGGCTCCGACTCCTCCGTCCAGCGCGAGGTCATCCGCACCGCCGACGCGCCCCAGGCGATCGGCCCGTACAGCCAGGCGATCGCCGTCCGCGGCGGGCGACTGGTGTTCACCTCGGGCCAGATCCCGCTCGACCCGAAGACGATGCAGATCGTCGGCGAGGGTGACATCGTGGCCCAGACCGAGCGGGTGCTCGAGAACCTGCAGGGCCTGCTCGCGGCCTCCGGGGTCGGCTTCGAGCACGTGGTCAAGACGGTGATCTTCCTCGCCGACATGGGCCACTTCGCGCAGGTCAACGAGCTGTACGCGAAGCGCTTCCGCGAGGCGCCGCCGGCCCGCTCGACCGTGCAGGTCGCCTATCTGCCGCGCGGCGTGCTGATCGAGATCGACATGATCGCGGTCGGGCCGTAGAGAACCGGCGGAGGGTCGGGGCGATGACGCGGGGGGGGCGACGGGCGGTCCGGGCGGCCGTGGCGCTGGTGCTGGCCGGCCTCGGCGGGCTGCTCGCGTGGCTGCTGCTGCTGGCGCCGCCCGCCGTCGACGGGATCGCTAGCCGCGACGAGGAGGGCGCGGCCGTCGACCCGCGGCCGGACGCGCCCGCGCCGGCGGTGACGCGCCTGAGCGGGCGCGTGCTGCTCGAGGGCCTGGTGAGAGGGACAGGTCCCGAAGTACATGCTCCAGAGGACATGTCCACGGGGACAGGCTCCGGAGGACAGGTCGAGGAGGTGATGGGCGACGGGGCGGAGCTGGTCGCGCCGGCGCCGGGGAGCTGCCGCGCGCGGGTGTGGCGCG
>Ga0075163_10007523_pt1 | contig 14395 bp, 4 predicted proteins | sample JI1023141ADNA_FD_71478 | JGI IMG/M metagenome (GOLD analysis project Ga0075163, IMG submission 71478) | Wastewater effluent complex algal communities from Wisconsin, to seasonally profile nutrient transformation and Carbon sequestration -... | ecosystem: Engineered > WWTP > Effluent > Algae...
CGCCTGCGGTGCCAGCCACCGCGTCGTCGACATGGGTCAGGGTCACAAACTCAGCCGCATGCTCGCCTGGACCTTTCAGCGCTGAGGTCTCGCGATCACGCGCCGTCGGTGGCGTGACGGCTCCGGGCGGGTCGCAGAGGCCGCGGGGTGGCCAATGGGCGGGACGGGGTGTCCCGCCCGTTGGCCAGGTCTACGTCCCGCGGGGGACCCACGACTGCGACGCGGCGCGGTGGGACCTCGCCTACGCCAAGCTCACCGTCTTTGCCTTGATCCTCGCCATTTCAGCGGCCACGGCAAGGCCGATGGCACCGTGCTACTCGCCGCCGACGATGACACGGCGATCCACGCCCCCGTCACGGCGATGGTGCGCGCTGGCCCACGCTCGCGCCCCGGCGCGGCTGCTCGTGCTCAATGCCTGCCATTCGAGCGAGCACGCCGCGGCCCTGTGCCGCCACGTACCCGCGGTAATCGGGATGCAGCGCGAGATCTCCGACGACGCGGCGCGCGTGTTCTCCGGCGCCCTCTATCGGGCGATCGGGTTCGGCTGTTCGGTCGCCGAGGCATTCGAGCAGGGCTGCGCGGCCGTCCGCATGCGAGTATTCGACGAGTTCGCCGTCCTGGCGCTCCACCACGGCGACGACGAAGACGTCGACGCTCTGGTGCTCGCCCCACGCGACGAAGAGGACCCGCAGCTCGCCGAGTTCATTGCCTCGCTGACAGACACCGCCGAGGCGGCTGCCCGCGAGCTGACCGCGAGCGATGCGCCGCAGGGGCCGCAACTGCTGGCCCGGTTCCGCGAGCTGCACGCACAGCACCTCGACAGCGTGAGCAAGCGGCAGGCGGGTCGCTGCGGGCCCGCCGCGCCCTGCTGCTCCGCAACGGCCAGGCGGCGCTCCTGCAGCTCTTCGCCCGGCCTCCGCATGGGCTCGCCCGCGACGGCGCCGTCGACCCGGCACGTGCTGCTGTGGCAGCTCGCATACCTGCTGGACGCCTCGCTCATCGCCTGCCGCAGCCCTCGCATCGGCCGCCCCCGGCTTCCCGCTCCGGGCTGGTTTCGCTACGATGCTGCCATGACGCGTCGGTTCGTGATGCTCGCGCTGGCCGCCCTCCCGCTGTCCTGTGGTACCGCCCCTGGCGGCGACGATGGTGCGGGGCCGCCGACCTCCGAATTGTTCGCGGACCTGTGCGAGCAACTCTTCGAGTGCGACTGCGACTACACGCAGTTCGCCGACCAGGACGCGTGCGAACAGTACTACGCCGAGCGGTACAGCGCGAAGACAGCGGACCTCACCGTCGACGACGAGTGCAACGCGGCGGGGAGAAGCAACGACGCCTTCGAATATGAGTGCCGGACGTGGTCCGAACAGGACCAGTTCCAGGGTCCCGGACGCGGGCCCACCGCCGACCTGTGTTATTGCGCGTATGCCTATGGGAAGGTCCCCGAGGGTGGACCGTGCGTCGAATCTGTCGACATCAGTGAGTGCGCCCGCGGCCTGATGTGCTACCTGGGCGCTTGCATCGACCCGTGCGCCTCGATCCCGCCCGATGCCTCCTGCGGCGGCGATCCGCGCCTCTGCGCCGACGGCCAATTTTGCGACTTCCCGGTCGACCGCTGCGTGGCGTACGCGCAGGAGGGCGAGAACTGCGAGTCGAAGACCTGCGCGATCGGCCTGGAATGCATCCTCGATGGTTCAGCGGTCGTCTGTCGGCCCTACGCCGGTCCCGATGAGCCGTGCGACATCGGCAGGACGTGCCAGGACGGCCTGTGGTGCGATCTGGCGGCGAGCATGCCGACCTGTCAGCCGAAGCTCGGCGAGGGCGAACCTTGCCCGTTCGAGCACTGCCTGGACATTCTGTTCTGCAAACCCGACGGAGACGGCGGCAGCGTGTGCGGTTCGGTGCCGAAGGTCGGCGAACCATGCAACGGCTTTTGTGAGGACGACGCATGGTGCGACGGCCCGGCCGCCAGCCGCGTGTGCAAGTCATTGCCCGGCGAGGGCCAGGCCTGCTACCAGGACGATTGCTCGAACGGATTCACCTGCGACCAAGATATCTGCGTCGCCGAGAAGCCGTACGTGTGCGGAGAATATTGATGCGCGGGCGGACCTCGCCACGGCTCGGCCTCAGAACCGACCGGTCAGCGACAGCCCGGTGAAGTCCCGCGAGAGGACCGGCCGCAGGCCGACCTGGGCGCCGGCCGTCCCCTGGAAGCGCCGGAGATTCCGGCGATAGGTCGTGCCGTGCGACAGCAGACCGACGCCGACGACGCTCGCGGCCTGGGTCAGCGTGATGCCCGCGAGGTAGCCGCTCCAGCGGCTACGGAAGCACTTTTCGTACCCGCTGCCGAAGCCCGCGGCTTGCTCGTCGCAGGAAAATGCGTCGTTGAATCGAAGCCATGAGATGACCCGGACGGTGACATAACCGGCGAGGCCGAGCGCCGTCAGGGCCGCGCCGACGCCGATCTGCGCCCGCACCGACCGCTGGCGCCCGCCCCGGTACGCGGCGTCGTGGGCCGCCCAGCGCCCACGAACGCCGCCGGCGCCGGCGGACAGGGCGAACGCGACGGTGTTGGATGCCAGCGCAGTGGGCCCGATGACAAAGATGTTCAAGGAGTTACTCCCGCAGGTATCGGGCGAGTCCGCGGGACACTGGTGGCGGGCGATGCCGACGCGCGCGAAGTTCAGCCCGAGCCCGATGCCGCCGAGGATACCGGCACTGACGATCAGGCCGGTGCCCTTCCAGCGCAGCGCCGGGGGAGCATACGCCGGCGCCACCGGCGAAGGGCCCGTCATCTCGATCGTCGGCGCCGCGATCGGCCCCTCCGCGGCAGCGGGCCCCGGCGCCTGTGCGAGGGCGAGTGTGGTCGACAGGACAAACGCGAGGACTGACATCACGGCCATGGTAGTCGAGCGCAGTGCCACCGAGTAGTCGGGCGCGGGGACATGGACTCTTTCCTGAGATGCAGGAATCCCGGCAGAGCCCGTCGCTGAGAACGGTTACCTTACAGCCTCGACGTCGGACCGACGATGCAGCCTCGGCTCGCGTGAGCACGCCGCCCTGACCTGCCGTGATGACAGGATTCGATCGCTGTTCAACGGTATGCCCAGAAGCTCGACCCGGCGGTGAATTCATCCGCTGCGCCGAACACCGCGTGCTCCCGTTGTAGCGGAGAATCACCATGATCGACTGAGTCTACAGGGCCGGCTCGCGGCCATGGTCGCGTTCGCAGGCGCGATAGGCCGTGGTCGCGTCGGCCTCGTCCTCGAGGAGATATGTTTGGCGCTGATCGGGCGAGAGGCAGCCGGCGGTGGTTTCGCGGAGGGCTTGCTGGAGGAGAGGGAAGTCGAAGGGCCAGACCCGGGCCGTATTGTCGCCGGAAGCGGTGAGGATGCGCTTGCCGTCGGGGGCCCAGACGGCAGATAGGACGGACTGCTCGTGGCCCTTGAGGACAAGGGGAGAGCCCGAGCCATCGGCGTTCCAGACCCTGGCCGTGTTGTCCTCGGAAGCGGTGAGGACGCGTGTGCCGTCGGCGCTCCAGACGGCGGAGGTGACGAAACCCTCGTGGCCCTTGAGGATGAGGGGAGAGCCCGAGCCATCGGCGTTCCAGATCCTGACGTCCAGGGAAGCGGTGAGGATACGTGTGCCGTCGGGGTCCCAGACGGCGGATGTGACGTGGGACTCGTGGCCCTTGAGGATGAGGGGAGAGCCCGAGCTATCGGCGTTCCAGATCCTAACCGTGCCGTCCCAGGAAGCCGTGACGATGCGCGCACCGTCGGGGCTCCAGGCAGCCCATGTGACGCGATCCTCGTGGCCCTTGAAGATGAGTGGAGGGTCGGAGCCCTCGATATTCCAGACCCGGGCTGTCTTGTCCGAGGAAACGGTGACGACGCGTTTGCCGTCGGGGCTCCAGGCGGCGGATGCGATGTACTCCTCGTGGCCCTGGAGGATGAGGGGAGATCCGGAGCCATCGGCATTCCAGACCCGGGCCATGTGGTCCTGGGAAGCGGTGACGATGCGTTTGCCGTCGGGGCTCCAGGCAGCGGAGTAAACGATTTCCTCGTGGCCCTCGAGGATGAGGGGAGCGCCTGAGCCATCGCTGTTCCAGATCCGGGCCGTTTTATCGGCGGAGGCGGTGAGGATGCGTTTGCCATCGGGGCTCCAGGCGACCGACCAGATCGAGTCCTCGTGGCCTTTGAGGATGAGGGGAGCGCCGGAGCCGTCGGTGTTCCAGACCCGGGCTGTCTTGTCGGCGGACGCGGTGACGATGCGTCGACCGTCGGGGCTCCAGATGGCGGAGATGACAGCCTGCTCGTGGCCTTTGAGGATGTAGGAAAAGCCTGAGCCCGCGATGTTCCAGACCCTGGCCGTCGCGTCCCCCGAAGCTGTGACGACGCGTTTACCGTCGGGGCTCCAGGCCGCAGACTGGACGACATCCGCGTGGCCTTTGAGGATGACGGGAGAACCGGAGCCATCGGCGTTCCACATCCGGGCCGTCTTGTCGAAGGAAGCGGTGAGGATGCGCGTGCCATCGCCGCTCCAGGCGGCGGAGTAGACGGCGCTTTCGTGACCCTTGAGGATGACGGGAGTGCCGGAGCCATCGGCGTTCGACACCCGGGCCGTGTTGTCACTCGAAGCGGTGAGGATGCGCTTGCCGTCGGGGCTCCAGGCCGCGAATGTGAGGGCCTCCATGTGGCCGTTGACGATGAGGGGAGGGCCGGAGCCATCGGCGTTCCACACCCGGGCCGTCTTGTCGGCGGAGGCGGTGACGATGCGTTGGCCGTCGGGGCTCCAGGCGGTGGAGTAGAGGGCTTCCTCATGGCCTTCGAGGATGACGGGCGAGTCGGAGCCATCGACGCTCCAGACCCGGGCCGTCCTGTCGCCGGACGCGGTGACGATGCGTGCGCCGTCGGGGCTCCAGGCGACGCGCCAGATGGTGTCCTCGTGGCCTTTGAGGATGTGGGGAGCGTCGGAGCCATCGGCGCTCCAGACCCGGGCCGTCTTGTCCGCGGACCCGGTGACGATGCGTGCGCCGTCGGGGCTCCAGGCGACCGACCAGACGTTATCCTCGTGGCCCTTGAGGATGAGAGGAGAGCCGGATCCATCAGCGTTCCACACCCTGGCCGTCTTGTCGAGGGAAGCGGTGGCGATGCGCGTACCGTCGGGGCTCCAGGCGGCGGCTGTGATCGCGTCGTCGTGGCCCTCGAAGATGCGGGGAGAGCCGGTTGCATCGGCGTTCCACACCCTGGCCGTCTTGTCGTAGGACGCGGTGAGGATGCGCGTGCCATCGGGGCTCCAGGCGGCGACCTCGACGGAGCGCTGGTGCTGCATCATGAAGACCTCCGGAGGAAAGGGACTCGCGAGCATTTCGTAGGCCAGGGGTCGCCATCCACGGACCGCCTCGGGCAGCGGGATCTGGGCAGCCACCAGCGACGCGAGGTTCAGCTGGCCATTCCCCAGGAGTTCCCTGACGCCGACCATCATCGTGGCCCTGCGAGCGGCATCTCGCTGTTCGTCGGCGCTCGCCTTCGCCGCCTTGGCCTCATCGCGTTGCGAGACGGCCTCCGCTCGCGCCAGCCACGCCACTACCCCCAGCACCGCCACGACCACTGCCACGCCCACGGCCATCGCCGACAGCACGACCAGGCGCCGCCGCGCCGCGGCTTCTTTGGCCCGCTCCTCGCGTGACTCGACCAGAAACTCGCGCTCCTCCGCGGTCACCAGGGCCGCATTCTCCTGCGCCCACTTCACCGCCCCGGGCAGCGCCGCCGCGCCGAGCAACAGCCCGTGGTTGCGTCGCCCCTGCTCCCACAGACGCGCCTGCACCTGCAGCGGGTGCAGGTTCGCCTGCTCCCACTGCTGATTGTCCGCCTGCACCGGCTCGACGAGTCGGTCGTGACTCAGCTCGAACCATGTCCCGCCGGCTCGCTGCTCGCTGCGCACCAGAAAGCTGTCCACCAATTGCAGCACGATGCGATTGTCGAGCCCCGCGCTGCGGCCGGCCTCCTGCCGGACCTGCGAGCGGATGCCCGCGACGATCAACTTCTGGCCGACCCACTCCCGCACGCTGCGCTCGACCGTGCGATCGCCTCCGGCGACCGTGCGCACGGCATCTGCATAGTAATTGGCGAGCGACTTCGAAATCTCGCCGTATTTCTCGATATCCTCGGCGTCGATGCTGCGGTCGTCCGCCGGCATGGCCGCCCACAGGCGGCGACAGACCACCTGCAGCTGGACCGGCTCGACGTACAGCCCCGGCTCGGGGACGAAACTGCCGTCGGGCTGCTGCACCTTCACTGCCGAGAGATCGCGGATCAGCTGATCGACCGCCGGAAAGCCGCGTCCGCCCTGCTCGGCCAGCTTCACCGCGACCTCGGCGGCGCCTCGCAGCCCCAGGAGGTCCAGACGAAAGGTGTTGGTCATTTGCGTGGGAATCAGGTCGCGATACGGCGCGAGTGCACCCAGATAATCCTCGCGGAGGATGAACAGCGCCCAGTACTTGCCGGTGTCCAGCGCCCGGCCGAGCGCGGTGAAGAACTCCCGTTTGGCCTCGATCTCCCGCGGCGCGACCGTCAGCACCTCCTCGAATTGATCGAACAGCAGCACCACCGGACGGTCCGCTCGACTCTTGCGACGGGGCCGGCACTCCACGTACTCGAGGAGGTCGAGCTCGCTCAGCGTCGCGGGGCTCTGGCGGCGGTCGGCGGGCAGTTCGTCCTCGAGGCTGACCATCGCGCTCAGCGCGTAGCGGTTCGCGGGTCCGAGCACCCCGAGGTGCGCGGGATCGAGGTTGACGCGGATCGGCTTCCAGACGTCGTAGCCAGCCGCCTTGAGCCGCGGGATCAGCCCCGCGTGGACCAGCGAGCTCTTGCCCGCGCCCGAGGGCGAATGCAGCACGACGATTCGCCGCGCCTGAAGTTGATTATAGAGCTCGCGGACCTCCATCTCGCGGCCATACAGCGCCTCACCCTGCTGAATGGGGCGGGGACCCACGAAGGGGTTGCGGTCGGCGCTCCGGCCCGCTATCGACGTCCCAGGCTCCATTCGTCCTCGTCCTCCGCTGGCGTTTCATCGGCGTCGAGGTTGCCGGCGGCGGCCAGCTCGTCGCGCAGGGCGCACAGGAACTCCTCCGAGCTGCCCCAGAAGATGTGGATGTTGGCCTCCTTGCCGAGGTACTCGGCCAAGTATACCTTGGCGCCCGCGACGTCGGCCATCGTCTGCATGTCGGGGTCGAGCTGGACCGCGACGTGGCAGTAGTCGCGGAGCTTTTCGCGACCCGGTAGGCTCATCAGCAGGCGGAACAGCACGCGGAAGTGCCAGTCGGTCAGGCGGAACCCGAGAAACAGCAGCGAGTTGTCGACCAGCGCGCTCTCCACTTCCGAGGGGATCAGCCTGGCCGCGTTGGCGTTGAGGAGATAATCGAAGTAGTCATCTTCGGTCAACACCAGGCCGTCGTCGGCCTGGGGCCCGAACGCACCGAATACGTGATAGACGAGCGGCGCCTTGCTCGTCGGCGCCTTGACCGCGAGCTCCGCGGCGCCGAGCGGCTTTCGCTTGTAGCGCCATGGCGTGCGGACCTGCTGCGGTGTCTTCGCGTTGGCCTCGAGCGCCCATTCCAGCTGCGGGTCGAAGTTTGTGGTCACGTAGACCGACGCGCCCAGCTCGGCGAGGATCCGGTGCGGCTCCGTCGGATCCTGGCGCAGGTGCGCGCTCACCAGACCCAGCAGTTTGCCGAGCCTGGGCTTCTTGTTCGCGGGCGGGATCTCCGCTGGCGGCAACCAGCTGCGGTGCTGTTCGATCAGATCGTGCAGCAGCTGCTCCTGGTAGGCCTGGAGGACGTTGAACCGCGACTCCTTGACGCTCATGTATTCGGTGACCCGCGGGAGGTCATCCCACTCGTACGCCGGCATCGGATAGTGATGAGCGCCGGCCAGCCGCATCGCGGTCTCGTGCGCGGGCCCGTGCGTCGCCTCGAGCAGGCGCGGGCCGATGATCGGCACAACCTTGCCGCGGGCGACCGGCGCGAGTAAACGACGCCACACGTCGGTGCCCTTGGCGTCGTGGAAGCCCTGCGTGTACCACAGGCAGCCGGTGGTCAGGCGCGTGTAGAGCGCGGGCATCCAGGCGTCGCTGCGCCCCTGCACCGTGCCGCGGGCGACCGCAAGGGCGCGGTCGATCTGGCCGTCGCGCAGCAGCTCGCTAAAGAACGCGGGCATCATCGTCGCCACTGTCTGCATCGTAATAAATCCCTGCATCGCCAGCACGCCGGGGACCCCGGCGTCGGCGAGACGCGCGGCGAGCGTGGCCTGGACCGTGGTGCGCTCGCTGGCGGCGAGCTGCCGACCATCGCCGGCGCTCTGGCAGGAGGCCAGCACCACCAGGCGCGGGCCTTTTTGCAGCTCGCCGATGCGGGTGGCCACCTCCTCGCCGGGGACCAGCTTTGCCTCGCCTGAGTCGTCTTGCAGGACCAGCGCCGAGACCCCCGTCTGACGCTGGAACAGCCCGTGACAGACGAGGTAGAGGATGTCGACGCCACCGCGCAGCTCGTCGATCAGCCGGTTGAGCGTGAAGGGCGAGCCCGGGCCACCGAGCGTGCGCACTGCGATGCCGCCGAGCGCCACGCGGATGCGGCTGACCTCCCCCTCGTAGTCGACCGGGGACAGCTCCATGCGCTCCAACCTGGGCGTCGGGGGGGCCGATACGGCGATCAGGGCGGTGAGCTCGGTGCGGGCCCGCAGCTTCACGGGCCGCCAGTCGCGCGAGATCATGAAACGCGACAGCAGGACGGTCTCGGAGGTCCCGAGGGCGGCGCCGGATCGCGGGTGTCGGAGCAGCTCCCAGCGGAGGGCTTGCAGCTCCTGCGCCGAGGGATCGATGCACACGAGCACCCGCAAGAAGCTGCTGGAGGCTTGCGCGGCGGTCTCGACCTGGATGAAGCGCTGCGCGACCTCGGGGTCGGAGAACAGCTGTCTGGCCAGGGCTGCGCCGTAGTCGGCGGGCCTCGTCTCGAGGCCCAGCAACGCGGTCGGATCGATCACCGTGGTGCCGCGAAGCGGGGCGACCTGTGCCTGGCTGCCCGGATCGCTGTGCGCGAGCTCGACCCGGTAGGTGTCGGCGATCCGATGGATCGAGATGCTCAGCGTGAAATATTGGCTGTCCATAGCGATCGCGGATGACCCGATGAAAACATGCCCTGTCAGGCAGAGCAAGGTCGACGTGGATGGCGGCTTTCGGCCTATGCGGCCGCCACGACCCGCGCAGGATGGCAGAATCCCCGGCTCTGTTCGCCACCTCGATCTTGTGCTTGATCTGACGCTTGCCCGATCCCAACGGGCCCTAAACCGCCCCAAACCCTCACACAAACCTGCGGAGGCCCGCAACGGCGCGGTTTCATCCGAAGACCCGAGCGCTCTCCATTGAAGTAGTCCCGCCCGCTTCTTGGCTCCGAGGTTCAAGCCCGGAGCATCCCGCGGGGCGATAGTTTGAAAGTCACCTGAGTAGACGAATATCTCTCGCGCCTGCCCCGCGGCGGCGCTTTCACCAATCGAAAATATCGACGACGCTGTTGACCCAGCCGTTGATCTCGTCCGCCGCATAACCGGCGGCGCCGAGCGCCGTCCTGACGCTGTCGGCGCTCGATCCGGCGAGATGTCCCAGCGCGAGCCCTGCATCACTCACGCTATAGCCGACGTTTCTCAGGGCCGATGCGACCTGGTTTCTGGTCGCCCCCAACCCTTCCCTCAGACCCTGGCCCACGTCGGTGACGTAATAGCCCGCGACCTTGAGCGCATTGGCAGCGACGGTGGGGGTGGCATTGAATGCGAGTTTGAGGGCCTGTCCGACCTTGTCGGCCGGGTAGCTCGCCGCCGTCCGTAGGATCGAGGCGACCGCCTCGGCCGAGAGGCTGAAGGCCGACTTGAGGGCTGCACCGACCTGCCAGCCATCGAAGAGCTCGAGCTTCATCACGAAGGCGAGGCGGTCGGCAGCCAGGCCGTAGGCTTTCACGACGGCGCCACCGATCTGTTCGTTCGTGTAATTCGCTCCTCGGAGCGCTGCGGCTGTCGCCCCCGCGTCATGGCCGAACGCCGAGCGGAGCACGGAGCCGACCTCGTCGGCCACGTAGCCCCCGCTACGGAGCAGATTGGCGACTTCCCGGCCCCCTCCGAGCACGAATACATCGCTCAGGACTCCTCCGATCGCTTCGATCCCGTACCCTGCCCCCTGCAGCACCGCCACGGCGGCCCACTCGGTGAGCTTGTGCGTGTCGATCAGCGTTTGCGCGACCTCGAGAGCGTCAAAACCAGCATCATGCAGCGCCTTGGCGGCCCCCTCGACGGTGACCCCGACCGACTGGAGCGCACCGCCGATCTCGCCGAGAGTGTAACCGGCGGCTTTGAGCGCGAGCGCATTCAGCGCTGCCGTTGCGGCATAGTACGACTTGAGCGCGGCGCCGACCTCCCTGGCGGTATGACCGGCGCCTTTGAGCACACCCGCCGCGATCTCGGGCGTGGCGCGGTAGGCCAGGAGCAGCGCCGAGCCGACCTCGCCGACCGTATAGCCGACTCCTCGCAGCAAGCTCACCGCGGTCGCGGCTGTCGTATGAAAGGACCTATCGAGCGCAGCGCCGACCTCGTAGGCGGCATAACCTGTCGTCCTGAGCGCTGTCACGGCGACCTCGGCCGTGACCGGATAGTACGCTCCGAGGAACTCGACCATCTGTTCGGCTGTCAGATTCATGAACGACCGGAGCATCTGCGCGAACTCCACGGGCGTATACCCTGCCCCCTTGAGCAATGCGAAGACCTCGGCTCCGAGGTCGTAGGCGGTGCCGAGGGCCCAGCCCACCTCCAGGGCGGCGTACCCGGCCGCCTTCATCGCGGCGCACAGCGCCTCGGCCGTCACGCCGTAGCCGGTCTTGAGCGCACGGCCGACATCCCCGCAGTAGGTGCCGAACCGGCGCAGTACGGCGGCCGCTTCGGCGAGGTTCTTGTGATAGGCGCCCGCGAGGCCGCGGCCGATCGCCTCGGTGACGTCGCCGATGAATGTAATGATCTCCGCTTGGATCGCCGCGAGCCATTGCAGCACGTCGGGGAACATGTGCGCGAAGAGATCTTCCATCCGGCGCTGGATCTCGTGCCAGACCGCCGCTGCGATCGCCTCGACGTCCGTGGGCGCGACGTGCAAGGTCGCCGAGAGGTGGAAGTCCGGCACGAGCGGCAGATCGACGTCCGCCTCGATCCCGCCGGTGAAGCCCGACGCCGCGAAGCCGACGGCGAAGTTGATGCGGACCGACGCGTCGAGGTGCAGGCCATCGGCGACACGGACGCCCAACAGCTCGATCGGGCCGAGCGTGCCCGCGACCCTGACCGTCACGCCGAACGAGCCTGCGACCGCGAGCCCGCCGCCCTCGACCACTGCGCGCAGCTCGACCGACACGCCGAGCCACTGACCGGCGAAGATCATCCCGCGCTCGGACACCTCGGCGACGACCGCGATCAGCGGCGAGCCCGCGACCGACAGCGCACCGTCGCCGCGCATCAGGAAGGAGTCGGTGGTGAAGCGCCCGACCAGGAAGGCGCGGACCGCCACGATGTTCGAGCCAGAGAACAGCCTAAGTTCTCCGGACAGGCGCAGGCCCTCGCCGTCGAAGGCGACCGCGCCGGCGAGCACCGTCTGTTCGGCGACGCGCAGCGAGCACGCGCCCTGGATCGCGAACGGAGTGCCGGCGCCCGGATCGACGAGCACGCTGCCGGCGACCTCGACCGCGACGACCGAGGCGAGCTCGCCGGCAAAGCGAAAGCCCGTGCCGAAGCCGCTGGCGCCCGAGGCGAGCAGGCCGATGGTCGCCTGCCAGCCGACCAGCCTGGCGAGCTCGAGCCCGCCATGGAGGAATGCGACGACGCCGCTGTCCTCGGCGTTCGGGTCGCGCGGCAAGATCGCCAGCACCCCGGCGCGGTCGTTTGTGGCGAGCGCGAGCCGCTCGTACGCCGTCGTGGCGAACTCCTGGGGGGTCGTCAGGGCCCACGCGACGTCGACGCCGAGCCCGAGGAACGACGCACGCTGGCGGCCGACGCGGTAATCGAGCGGGAACGACTTCAGGAGCTCGTCGATGCGGAGCGTCTTGAGCCAGTTGAGCAGGTGCGCCAGGTTCTCCCAGGCGCTGATCGATCCGATCTCACCGCGGCTGCCGAGGGTTCGATCTCCGAGATAGATCGGTGTCTGAAGATAGTTGGCGCCAAGAGTGAAGCACAGATCGAGGTCGGCCGGCGGGGCCGCGGCGTCGAGCAGGTGGCCGCGATCGGTGATGAAGCGGAACATCTCGCGCAGCAGCGGGGCGATGGCCTTCAGGTCGCGCGAGGGCTGCGGGAAGCGGAGGTGGCTCTGCAGACCGACACCCTCGATCCCGAGGTACTCGACGGCGATCTCGTCGTAAAATAGTGGGATCGGGATCGGGATCGCCGTTTGGTAGACGATCACGGCGAACAGGTCGTCGAGCACGATCGTCCGCTGAAGCGCGCGTGTATCGGGCAAAAAACCGAGCAGGTCGAGCGGCAGTAGCGCGCCCGCGAGGGTCGCGGCGTCGAACAGGTCGAACGCGCCGTCGAACTCGACCAGGAACAGCGAGCCGGCCATCACCTCGCCGAACGCCAGGCTGCGCAGCTCGACGCCGATGAACCCGGGCATCGGCCCGAGCATCGCCGGCCACAGCACGCGCAGCGGCGGGTCATCGTCACGCACCGCGAGCTCGAGCTTGGCGCTACCGTCGGCGGCGAGGACGATGTCGAGCACAAGGCTCTTCGGGATCGTGACGTCGAGGTAGCGCTTGAAGCGATCCGGCAGGTGTTCGCTCCGGTCGGCGACGAGGTCGAGCGTGGCCTTGAGCGGGCCGGGCAGGCCACCGACATGATCGTCGAGAGCGTCGACCGCGAGGCGGCCGTCGCCATCGATCGCGTGCACGTCCCGCAGTTCGAGGCCATCGGGGAACAGGTCGGCGACCGGACCGAGGCCGCAGGCGTCAAACAACGCCTTGATCGGCGTCATCGGCAGGCACAGCGGACGGACGATGTCGAAGCCGCCGCGAGCGACCAGCGACCCGCCCTTCTCGTGGGTGAACTCGGGCACGGCGATCGCCGCGGCGCCGAAGGAGCCCATGTCGAGGTCCCACCACAGCCGGCCGTCCCGCTCGACCGTCGTCATCGGCACCACCGGCGAATTGAGGGGGCGCAGCGAGAGGCCGTGCTCGTCGGCGAGCAGGCGCAGCCGCAGGCTCGACGCATGGGGGTCGGCCGGGTCGTAGGTGCGAAACAACCGGAGCCGCGGCTGTCCGTCCTCGAAGCCGAACAGGCCGTTGAGGCCCTCGGGCAGCCCGAGGTGGAGGTCGGCGGACAGCGACGGAGCGGCGGCGACGGTGAGGGCGAAGGCCGAGACATCGACCACAAGCGCCCCGAGGGCCAGCTTCCCGCCGCCCGGCAGTGAGATCGCCGGCAGGTCGATGCTGGCCCGGTCGACCACGTGCTCGACGGCCAGGGTCATGCGGTCTCCGTCGATCTTCAACGTGGCGTCGATCGCGTCGGGGACGATCGCGTCGATGAAGCCGGACAGGCCGACGACGCCAACCTCCGCCGCGACCGCGAGGTGCCACTGCCCGTCGCCGTCCCTGTCGAGCTCGATCCCCCGCAGGGCCAGCGAGACTCGCGGATCGTCGCCCGGCAGCGGCAGCGGTAATTCCAGGGTCAGGGCGCCGTCCTGCGGCGTGAAGGACATGGTGAGCGGGCCCTCCTCGAGCGTCGCCGTGAAGCTGCCCGCGATGTCGAGGACGCCTCCGGCGCGCAGGCCCGCGGCCAGCTCGACCCGCCAGTCGGCGCTGTCGTCATCGCGGAGCGCGTAACCGAGGCCGAAGCGGGTCAGGGAGAGCTCGGCGGTGCCGCCTAGGTCGACGACGCTGGTCGTGTCGATCGCCAGGTCGAACGTGGAGCTGTCGATCACCAGTTCGACGCGGCTCGACGCGATCGCCATGAACTCGGGCGGCAGGTCGAAGCCGGCCGGGAGGATCTCGTCGACGACGGCACCGATGTCGATGTCGGCGCGCTCGAGGGTGCCGGTGAATTTCCACGCGTCGCCGCGCGCGGCGTCGATAGCGATCGTTACCCCACCGAGCATCATCGTCCCGGCGGCGGTCAGCGTGCTGCTCGTGTCGGTCTTCTCGTGGGCGAACGAGACGCTGGTCAGCGCGAGGGTAGTCCCCCCGATCGTCAGCGGCCACTCGCTGGCGAGCGTGCAGCGGAACGCGTGGGTCCCGGCGTCGCGGTCGTAGTCGATGTCGAGCGCGGTGATCTGCGCATCGAGGAGGTCGATGTCGGCGAGTTCGAGGCCGAAGTGACCGAACAGCCCGGCGAGA
>Ga0075163_10007524_pt1 | contig 14395 bp, 8 predicted proteins | sample JI1023141ADNA_FD_71478 | JGI IMG/M metagenome (GOLD analysis project Ga0075163, IMG submission 71478) | Wastewater effluent complex algal communities from Wisconsin, to seasonally profile nutrient transformation and Carbon sequestration -... | ecosystem: Engineered > WWTP > Effluent > Algae...
CCGGACCAGGTTGGCGAGCACGCCGCCGCCACCGAGCACCGCCCCGCCGGCGACCAGGGCCCCGCCCCACGTGACGAGAGTGATGAACGGGATGACGCCGCGGCTGCCCTCGTAGACCGAGCCGGCGAGGCTCAAGAGCTCGTTGTCCCGGCACCAGTCCGCCAGCGCCATCCGCGTCACCAGCCGGGTCAACGGATACCACTCATAGACGTGGCCCGCGCTCACACCAATAAGCTGACGACGGCTGGCCGCCGTTCCGCCGTAGTACCAGCCCTTCACCACGAAGCGGAGGTCGGGCTGGCGTCGGGCTACAACGACGAGCTCGTCGAGGCGGTCCTTGATGATGCCGGTCGCCTCGTCGCCGAGCTGCACGAGTTGGTCGATGGTCAACGTGCAAGTCGCCGCACCGGGCAGCCGGCCATCGACCCCATACACGGCGTCCGGAAACATCGACCGCTCGAACAGCGTGAACCATGCCGCGTCGTCGCCCGGGGCGAGGTGCTTGTTCCGAAGGAACGAGCGCACGACCGCCTTGAAGTCGTACGCATACCGACCGGATGCGCCGCCGCCCAGTTCGGCGACGCCGCGCGGCCCCTTGACCGGCGCCAGGGCCTTGCCACCGTCGTACGCGTAGAAGATGACGGCAAGGGTCCCCGGCGGTCTCGGCTCGTCCGTTGGAGGCGCCCCGTGATTCTGGTACCGCATCACGAACCGGACGTGAAGCGTAGGCGCCCTGCCGCCTCGGGCGGCCACAGGGGTCACGAGGTAGAGCAGATACCGTCCAGGCAGCTCGACCAGGAGATACGTTTCGTCGCGCTTGAGGACGTATTCGTGAAAGCTCTCGCGGAGGTAGTCCGCGCTGAGCTTCGTCGGACGGTAGTCACGATCTTCCTTGCGCTTTGGCGCTGCGCGCTTCCACTTGGAATAGTAGTCGCCTCCTTCCTCGCTGACCCGCCGTCGATTCGTGTACGTAGCCGACCAGTACAGGTCGTGGCGGAAGGCCTCCAGGCTGACATGGGAATCTATTGGCACGATGTCGCGCACGTTGCGCGCGTACTCACGGCGCGGCGTCTCGTAGTCGAAGACCCACCGGTAGCGCTTGTCGAGCTCGACCCGCGCGGCCTCCTCGGAGTCGTCCCACGCCAAGTCGACCCGCGGCGTGAGCCCCGCGAACGTGTGGTACCGCCAGGTCGCCAGCGTATCGACGTCGGCCACGCTGCTGTCGAGTATCGGCGCGGCCACGGCGAGCGCGCCGGGCTGCTCGATGTCGCCGTCGCCCTCGCCGTCGCCGGGGAAGAAGAGCTCATTCTGAACGATGAGTCGCCCTTGCTTGACGGGCGAGCTGCTAGGGATCCAGGTCGACTCGTCGGGGCTGCCGACCAGCAGAACGTGCGTCGCGCCGACCCCGACCGACCGCACCCTCCGCTGCTCCGCGGGGTCGGAATAGAAGTCGACGACAGATCCGAAGACCAGCCGGCGGTAAGCGCCGGCAAACATCACGAAGTCAGCCGGCTCGAGGCCCTTGCTGCCGCTCCACCCTGGCAACTCGTGCTCGCGCAACCAGAGGAAGAACTGGCGCGCGAGCTCGGCCAGCGCGGCCGCCCGCTTGTCGTCGGCCGCCGTCACCCGGGCACCGACCGGAGGAGCGCGCGGGCCACGATCTAGATCAGCTCGTCGAGCGGCGTGTTGACGGTCATGTCGAGCGCGCTGATCGGCGTGTGCTCGTTCCACTGACCGATCCGGACGCCGCGCTCGCGCTCGTCCAGGATCTCGGGCTCGGCGTTGGACGGCGGGATGCCGGGGTAGGTCGCCGCCGCGTAGGCCCGGATCTCCTGCGCGATCGTGAGGTACGGGTGATCGGCGGCCAGCTCCGCGTCCAGCGAGCCGGCCTCGAACAGGCGGGTGAAGCTCTCCTCGAACCCGGGACGGATCGTCAGGACCACGCGAGCGGCGCCGCCCCGGAGGAAGCCTCGGTGGAGGCTGTCCGGGTGGTTCAAGAAGCGCTTCAGCTTGTGGTTGCGCGGGTTGTCCCAGAAGTACGGATACACGAAGTAGAGGACGTTCTCCCACTCGATCGCTTGCTGGATGAACTTGATGAACTCGCCGAACCCCATCACCTGCGCCCATTGCGTCGGGCTGAGCCGCGACGGCTCGAGCGTCGCGACGCCGCCATCGTCGGGAGTGTACAGCCGCGCGGCCTCGCTCGGCATCAAGTCGAACGCGGGCCCGAAGATCCACTTGAGGGTGGTCTTCATGACCTCCTCGCGCTCCATCTTGCGCAGGCTCAGCGGATCCCAGGCGCCGATCTCGGCCCCGAGCTGCTCGCGCCGCTGGCGAAGCTCCTGGCGCTGCGCGGCCCACTGCTCCTCGGCGCCGGCGCGGAGCGCCCGCCACGCGGCCTGCTGCCACGCGCGGAACGTATCGAGCGTCGGCGCGATCTCGATGGTCGCCTGGGCGTGGCCGCTACGAACACGGAAGAGGCCCATGACCACGGTCACCTTGCCGCCGCGCCCGCGCAGGTTCTCCAGGCCGCTGCGATAGCCCATCAGGTCGTTCCGCTTCCCCTCCGGGCGCATCACCCAGAGAGGCGGGTCGTCGAAGACATCGAAGAAGCCCTCCACGTCGAGCGTGAAGTACGCGGTCAGCTCGCCCTTGGCGATGGCGAAGCCCTCGGGAACGTCGAAGGCGAAGGTCTCGAACCGCATCTGGCTTGCTTCGTCAGCGCTCGGATTGCCGAAGGAGAGCTGCTCGTGGAGAATCGTCTTGGCCGGTGGCGGCGGCGGGACCTCGGCGCCATGGCGAGCCCCGAGCGCGGGCCAGTTGTCACGCGTGATCGCCGCCGGACCGAGCGGGAACACGAAGGGTTGTGCGAGCTGGTGGTCGACGCGCCGGAGCTCGTCGATGTTCTGCAGCAGGTCGATGCCTGGCGACGGCACGACCAGATCGTAGGTGAGCCTGACGCCGTAGCGGTACAGGTCCACCTTCCACTTGCGGAGCAGTTGGTGGAAGTCGATGCGGAGCGGGGCGGTGTCGCTCGGGTTGTTCAGCGTGCGCACGACCTGGTCCTCCACGCCGGCGGTCTCCTTCACGGTGAATGTGGTCTTGTGCTCCTTGCGAGTGCGGGCCGATGCCTTGCGGGTGACCGCCACCGAGTGGTTGCGACTGTCCTGCTTCGATGTCTCGTCCTCGGACGTCGAGTTGTAGCCGACCGAGACGGATGCCGTCGCGAACATGAAGCTGGCGGACACCGTGGCATCGGTGCTCAGCTCGCTCGAATGGCGCGCCTGGACCTCGGTGGCCTGGGCCAGCTCGGTGTTCTCGGTCACGCCATCCTCGGTCGACTGCTCGAACTCGTCGGCGACCACCTTCTCGAAGCTGGCCTCGCGGCTCGACCACTCCCGGTGGATGACGGTGATCGTCTCGCGTGGCGCCAGCGCCACCGAGTGCACCAGCTCGCCGCGCACGATGCCGACCGGGCTCATGTCGATGCGCTCCAGATGGACACGACCGATCGGCTCCACCTTCATCCGCTCTTCGAAGCCGTCGACCAGGTCATCCGTCCAGTCCTCGGTGTCGACGCCGCTCGACACCACCGCGTCGGTGACAGTGTCCCAGTCGCCGCCGGCCTGGCCTGAGAGCGCGCCCCGGTCGAGACCCGCGACCGCACCGGTCGCCGCGGCGAGCTCGTCAGCCCGCCCAGGATCCGTGACTCGCACCCATGCCAGCGCATCGGCGAACGGTGCGCGCAGGCTGGGTGCCGACATCCGCGGGTCCTGCGTCGGCTCCAGCTTCCACGGGTTGTCGGCGACCTTGCCTGCGTACGGGCCAACGTCGTCGTCGCCGCGGGGCAGCACGGCGGACGCCGCCGTTGCGTCCGTGCGCGCGCCCTCGGGGGCGGCATTGGCGGTGTCGCGGACGGCTTGTTTGCGGAGGTGGTCGCGGTGGTCGGCGACCAGCGCACCCGCGAGCTTGGCCAGGTCTGCGCGGGTTGCGCGCCGCTGGTTCGCGACGGCTCGTCCGGCCGCTGCCAGCGCTCGCGCCGAGGTCCGCGCGAGCGCCGCCCAGGCAGCCCGGCGACGGGCTCCCGTCGCCGCCGCGGCGGCCAGCGCGCCAAGCCCTTCCTTGGTGTCCGAGTCGGTGGCGCGCGCCTGGGCGTTCGCGAGCTCGAGGCTGGACGCACGCAACGAGCCGGCGTAGGCGATCTTCTCCAGCCCGCGCTGGCACTTCTCGACGGCGCCGGAGCGCACGTCTTCAGGGCCAGGGACGATCGACGAGAAGCTGACTTTCTGGAGACTCCTGCGCGACGTATCGGCCATCGCCTAGTAAGCTATCCTAGGCCAACAGTTGATGGACATCGAGATAGCCACGGTTTCGCGAGCGAGTTTCGGCAGGCGCCGGCAGGCCTTGGCAAGCCGCGGCAGTTCGGACGTCGCCAGCCTCCGCCGCACGCCCGAGCTTGGCGGCGGATTCGCTGCCTCGGCGGCGCGACGTGCGCTATGCAGTCTGCCGCTGATGCGTCATGCCCTGTTCTGGCTCGGGTTGCTGGGGGTGCTCGCGTCGTGCGGGCGGTCGGAGGAGGCGACGCGGGAGCGGTGCCGCGCCATCGCGTCCGGTCGCAACGAGATGGGCGCCAGCCAGGAAGGACCTGGCACCGTGCTGCTCGAGCTCCTGCGCTGCGACCTCGGCGACATTGGCATCGCAGGGGGCGTGTTTCGCGAGATGGACCGAGTCTGCGGCACCGACTCGCGCGACCTCATCGACGCCGCGCACGTCCGCATCGAGGAGATGTACCCGGCCGAGGTAGTCGCCCTCGCCGACGAGGCCGGGTGCGCCGAGCTGCGGCTGCGGGGACTGACGCTCTTCGCCCACCCCGCGGTCGCCCGCGCCCTCGCCGACCGGCGCGCGCAGCCCGCGCCGCCCTGAGCCGGCGGCCGCGCGGCCCGCCCCGCCTCGCGGCGACTTGCGCTACGGTGGCGGGCATGCGGCATGCCCTCGCTCGCGCCGGCCTGATGGCCGTGGCGCTCGTCCTCGCCGGATCGCCGGCGGTCCACGCTCAGCCGGCCGAGCCGGCGCCGATGGCGAAGCGGCGGCCGCCGCCGTCGACCGATCCGAGCATCCCGTTTCAGACCTACAAGCTGCCCAACGGGCTCGAGGTGATCCTGGCGCCCGACCCGACGGTGCCGCTGGTCGCGATCAACGTCTGGTACCACGTCGGCTCCGGCCTCGAGACCCGGGGCAAGACCGGCTTCGCCCACCTGTTCGAGCACATGCTGTTCCAGGGCAGCAAGAACGTCGGCGAGGACAAGCACTTCGACGTCCTCAAGAAGATCGGCGGCGACTCGGTCAACGGCACCACCAACCCCGACCGGACCAACTACTACGAGATCGTGCCGTCGAACCAGCTCGAGGCCGGGCTGTGGCTCGAGAGCGATCGCATGGGCCACCTGTTGCCGCTGCTCACCCAGAAGAGCCTGGCCAACCAGATCGAGGTGGTCCGCAACGAGCGCCGCCAGCGCTACGACAACGTGCCGTACGGCGCCTCGCTGCTCGCCCGCTACGACGCGCTCTACCCCGACGGCCACCCGTACAAGTACCTGACCATCGGCCGCCACGAGGACCTGGCCGGCGCCACCCTCGACGACGTGGTCGGGTTCTGGAAGACCTGGTACGTCCCCGCCAACGCCACGCTGACCCTGGTCGGCGACTTCGACGTCGACACCGCCCGCGCCCTGATCGAGAAGTGGTTCGGCGCGTTCCCGGCCAGCGCCAGGCCGACGGTGGTACCGGTGCCGCCGCCGACGCCGCGCGCGGTCCGCCGCGTCCTCGACGACAAGCTGGCCAAGCTGCGGCAGGTGGTGTGGGCGTTCCACAGCCCGGCCAACTACGCCGAGGGCGACGCCGAGCTCGACATCCTCGCCGACGCGCTCAGCGGCGAGGGCACCGGCCGGCTGTACAAGGCGCTGATCTACAACCGGCCGCTCGCTCAGTCGGTGTCGGTGTTCCAGGGCGGCGCCGGCTTCTCCGGCACGTTCACGATCAGCGTCACCCTCCGCAGCGGCGCCGATATCGACGAGGTCGAGCGCATCCTCGCCGAGGAGCTGACCCGGGTGAAGGACGGCCCGCTCGACGGCCGCGAGCTGGCCCGGGTGGTCGCCGGTGTGGAGGCGGCGCGGGTCTACGGGCTCGAGAGCCTGATGGGCCGGGCCAACCTGCTGCAGGCCTACAACCACTACCTCGGCGAGCCCGGCCGCATCACCTGGGACCTCGATCGCTACCGCAACGCCACGCCGGCCGGCGTCCAGGCCGTCGCCGCCCGCGTCCTCGACCTCGACAAGAAGGTCGTGGTGATCACCATGCCGGCCGCCGCGCCGGCCGGAGGTGCCAAGTGAGCAACCTCGCCCGCTCGTCATCGATCGCGCCCCTGCTGGCCGCGGTCCTGCTGGCCGCGTGCTGCCCGCCGGCGGCGACCTCGAGCACGATCGCGACCCCGACGCCGGTCGAGCCGACGCCGGTCGAGCCGGCGCCGGTCGAGCCCACCCCGCCACCGATGCCGCCGGAGCCCTCGCCCGTGACCCAGACCGCGACCCCGCAGGATCTCCAGTTCCCCGACGAGGCCTTCCGCGCCACCCAGCCCACGCCCGGCCCGGTCCGGCCGTTCAAGCTGCCGGCGATGCAGAAGTTCAAGCTCGCCAGCGGCGTCGAGGCCTACCTGGTCGAGCAGCACACCCTGCCGATCGTGAGCATGGACCTCACCTTCGACGGCGGCGCGATCGCCGATCCGCCCGGCAAGGAGGGCCTGGCCTCGGTGTGCATGGCGATGATGGGCGAGGGCACCGAGAGCAAGGACAAGCTCGCCTTCAGCGAGGCGCTCGCCGACATCGCGTCGAGCGTGTCGGCCTACGCCGGCGCCGACACCCAGGGCGTCGGCCTGTCGAGCCTGAGCAAGCACCTCGACGCCACGTTCGCGCTGTTCACCGACGCGCTGCTGCACCCCGGCTTCCGCGCCGACGACTTCGACCGCATGGTCAAGCGCCGGATCGAGGGCATCAAGCAGGCCAAGGGCAGCCCCGACGCGATCGCCGGCCGGATCTCGGGCCCGATCCTCTACGGCGCGCGCCACCCCTACGGCCGGGTCACCACCGAGGCCTCGCTGGCCGCGCTCACCCTCGACGACTGCCGGGCCTACCACGCCCGCCAGCTCCACCCCGGCGGCGCCCGGCTGTTCGTGGTCGGCGACATCACCGCCGATCAGGTGCGGGCCCGCTTCGCCGACGCCAGCCTGGCCGCCTGGAAGGGCAAGGTGCCGACGCTGCCCAAGCTGCCCCGGCCGAGCACCGCCGCGGCGCGGATCGTGTTCGTCGACGTGCCGGGCGCCAGCCAGTCGCAGGTCGGCTTCAGCCACTTCGGGCCGCTGCGCAACGCCCCCGACTACCTGCCGACGTCGCTGGCCGGCTCGATCTTCGGCGGCTCGTTCACCAGCCGGGTCAACATGAACCTGCGCGAGGACAAGGGCTACAGCTACGGCGCGCGCGGCGGCTTCCAGTACACCCGCGGCTATGGCGCGATGGTGGCCGCGGCCTCGGTGCGGGCCGACGCGACCTACCAGTCGCTGCTCGAGCTCCACGCCGAGCTGCTGGCGCTGCAGGGCGGCAAGACCCCGCCGACCACCGAGGAGCTCGAGCGGGAGAAGGCCGGCGCGATCCTCGGCATGCCCAGCCGGTTCGCCAGCGCCAGCGCCTCGCTCGGGATGTTCCGGTCGCTGGTCTACTACGGCCTGCCGCTCGACACCTGGAGCACCTACACCGACAAGGTCGGCAAGGTGACCGCGCGCCAGGTCGCGGCGGCGGCCAAGAAGCACCTCCAGCCGGGGGCGGCGGTGTACGTGGTCGTGGGCGACGGCAGCACCCCGGTCATCGTCCACGAGGGCGGGGCCGACAAGCCGCTCCTGCGCGACGGCAAGCCGGTGACCGTGCGGCAGGCGCTCGACGAGCTGGTGGCGGCTGGTACGCTGGGCAAAGGCGGTCTCCTGATCGTCGACGCCGACGGCAAGCCGCTGCCCTGACCGGCCGCCGCCCGGAAGGTGCGCAATCGGGCCGGCTGTGGCATGATCGCCTACGTCAGCGGAACCGTGAGGCTTTTTGCGCCTGACACCCCTGCCGCCGGACCCCGATCGATAACCCGAAAGTCCTTTGGAACCGGGCCACAGTCTGCTTTGATCCAAGGTGGAGTTGCGGACGGCACGTCGCTACCGGTCCGCGCCACGCCTTCGCACCGCCCGCGCCGCCGGATCGCCATGAACCTCCTCGCAGCACCTCGTCGTCGTCGTCGTGGGCGTCGCAACCGCCAGCGCGGCAGCGCGATGCTGATCGCGCTGATCGCGATCGGCGGCCTCATCACCCTCGGTGGCATGACCGTGCTGTCGGTCCAGGGCGGGCTCAGCGCGGTCAGCCACGACCGCCACCGCTCGGCCGCGCTGTACGCCGCCGAGAGCGGCGCCGCGGTCGCGATGATCTACCTGCGCGCCAACGTCAAGGCCAGCCCGGTGTACTGGGGCGACTACGTCAACCCCCACAACGACACCGTCGAGCAGCCGAGCGATCTGCCCGGCAACGGCGCGCTGCCGGGCGAGCTCGGCAACGTCTTCTCCGACGACATGGTCGCCTGGTACGAGGTCGACATCGTCAACAACCTCGACGACGCCGGCTTCGCCACCGGCGACGACGCCGACGGCATGGTGATCATCCGCTCGACCGGCCACGGCCCCAACGGCACCACCGCCCAGGTCGAGTGGCAGGTCCAGGCCAGCGGCGTCCTCGCCCCCGGCCGGCCGTGCCCGTCGTACGGCCAGCGCGGCGTCGCCGAGGACGGTGCCGGCCGCAACGACTGCATCGGCACCATCGTCTCCAACGACACCGCGACCTACCGCCCCGGGTCGTGACGGCCTCGCGGCCGCCGCCGTTCGTCTTCATCTCGTCTCGTCTCGTCTCGCCTCGTCTCGCGGCTCACCAGGAGCTCTTCCATGCACCCGTCCCCGCTGCTCCGCGCCACCGTGCTCCTCACCGCCGGGCTCGTCGTCGGCAATCCGGCGGTGCGCGCCGACTCGGGGCCATCGGACGCGACCTGCCCGCAGACCTCGCCGGCGGTGGTCTACAACGGCAACGGCCTCAACGACGCCACCCCGGTCAAGAGCGGCGTGACCTACAACGGCGGCGGCGCCAAGCTCCAGCTCGAGAGCTCGACCGGCCTGTTCAAGGCCACGGGCCTCGGCACCAGCGACCAGACCGTGTTCGCTGCGCCCGCCGACTTCAACCACGACGGCTGGACCGACTTCGTCGGCACCGGCGAGACCAACGGCTTCCTCAAGATCTACCGCAACACCACCTTCAACACGCCCGAGCCCGACTGGGACGACGTCAACGCCGCCCGGATGTCGAGCTTCACCGGCTCGACCGACCTGGTCGGTTCGACGGTGGCGACCAAGTGGCGGCCGACCGCGGCCGGCGACTTCAACGGCGACGGCTGGCCCGACGTGTTCCGCGCCGAGGCCAACCAGTACGGCGCGCCGACCTCGGCCAAGGTCTGGCTCAACAACAAGGTCAACAACGCCGCCGGCGACCCGTCCTTCGCCGCCTCGTACAACGCGATGGCCGCCGGCAGCTCGCCGGCCGACCTCGGCTACCAGAACTGGGGTGGCAACAACGTCGTCGTCGCCGACTACAACGGCGATCGCAAGCTCGACCTCATCGTCGGCGGCGCCACCGCGACGTCGGGCGGCAACGCCCAGATCAAGGTGTTCCTCAACCAGTGCACCCTGGTCAACCCGCTGCCCAACCCGCTGCCGGCCGCTGGCCTGCCGCTGCCGTGCAGCAACGCGCCGGTGTTCGCGACCATGGCCGGCACCCTCGGCCCGCTGCTCGGCTTCCCGACCACCGCCGGCAACCTGCCGGTGTTCGCCTACGGCGACGTCGACGGCGACGGCTTCCGCGACCTGGTGGTCGGCGGCCCGGCCTGCTGCTCGGTCGCCAGCCGCCGCCTGCGCATCTTCAAGGGCCTGGCCGGCGGCAACGTCGACACCGTCAGCCCGCAGTCGATCACGTTCCCGGGCGGCGCCACCGGCATCTTCCTCGCCGACTTCTCCGGCGACGGCACGCTCGACCTGATCGTCGGCACCGACAACTTCAACTACAACGCCGGCAACGGCGCCTTCACCTACTTCTGGACCAACAACGGCACCGGCAACCCGTTCTCGGCCGCGGCCCAGATCCTCAGCAACCAGACCGACAAGGCGCTGGTCAACAACGTCACCCACACCACCACCGCCGACTTCGACGTCGGCTTCGTGTTCGACTACGACCACGATCCGTCCGGCTCGCTCGACCTGATGATCGCCGACGGTAACCACAGCGCGTCGTTCTTCGTCCTCGCCAACCGCTCGGTCGCGCAGTTCGTGCCGTGCGGCTACGTCGAGTCCGCCGTCATGCCGCTGGGCGCCCTGGCCACCAGCGAGATGGTGGTGACCGCCGCCCGCCTCCACCCCACCGCCAACCTGTTCGGCGGCACCATCGAGTACTTCATGTCCAACGAGTCGCCGCCCAACTGGGTGCCGACCCACGAGTGCGCCGACGGCTCCGGTGACCGCTGCGCCGAGTTCCCCAAGCCGATCGGCCGCGACGTCCGCTGGAAGGCGACGATCTGCGCCAACAGCGGCCGCACCAGGACCCCGGACCTGCGGCAGCTCGACGTGTCGTTCGACTACACCGAGGCGAGCGAGCACTTCCGCTCGGGCGTCATCGTCCACGACGGCGTCGCCTACCTCGGCGGCTTCCGCCAGCCCGGCTACCGCGGCCACCTGTTCGCGATCAACGCCGGCCTCGACCGCACCTACTGGGACGCGGCCACCGCGATCGACGCGATCGCCGACGGCAACCGCAAGATCTACACCGCCACCACCGGCGGCAACGCCCGGCTGACCTTCAGCACCGCCAACGCGTCGTCGGCCGCGCTCCAGTCCACCCTCGGCGTGCCCAGCGCCGCCGACGCCACCACGCTGATCGACTGGGTGCGCAGCGCTCGGTTCGGCGTCGGCAACGTCGGCATCGCCAAGTCGCGGCTGGGCGCGATCGAGACGTCGACGCCGGCGATCCTGACCCCGCCCGGCCTGCCGCTGTGGTGGGTGTACGGCTCGGTGCTGGAGAAGAGCCGGCACGACGCGTTCCGCGCCGCCCAGACCAACCGGCCCAACCTGGTGATGGTCGGCGCCAAGGACGGCATGATCCACGCCATCCGCACCAACCCGACCGCGATGACGACCGCGCCGAGCGGCACCGAGGCCTGGGCGTTCGTGCCGGCGAAGATCGCCAGCGGCATGCTGGCCGACTACACCGCCAGCCTGGGCGGCACCACGGTGGTCACCAGCTACCCCGACGGCTCGCCGACCCTGGCCGACTACCGCAAGAGCGACGGCACCTACGGCACGATGGCGCTGGTGGCGTCGGGCAACGGCGGCCAGAGCCTGGCCGCGCTCGACGTCACCTCGACGGTCGATGCGTCGACCGGCACGGTGTCGGGCCCGGTCCCGCTGTGGGAGGCGATCCCGGGCGGCGGCGACGCCGGCCAGGGCCACGCCAAGCCGGTGCTGATCCGGACCCGGATCGCCGGCGCCGAGCGGTTCGTGGTGATCGCGGCCAGCGGCCTGTCGCCCGACAACCCGGCGGCGCCGTGGACCAAGGGCCGGATCGTGGTCGCCTACGACGCCCCGACCGGCGCCACCCTGTGGCGGTTCCGCACCGCCTGCCCGGTGACCAGCGACCTGGTCGCGTTCGAGACCGACGACGTCCTCGAGCCCGGCGGGCCGGCGTTCGACGGCTTCATGGACCGGGTGATGTTCGCCGACGCCTGCGGCTACGTGTACAAGGTCGATCCGGCCAAGTCGATCGGCACCGCCTGGAACGACAACACCGACCTCGGCACGTTCGAGGTCGAGAGCCCGCAGAACGGCGTCCACCAGTACGCGCTGTTCTCGACCGAGCTGACCAGCGGCGCCCTCGGCCACCAGGCGCCGATCGCCGGCACCATCGGCGCGACCAACGACGACAGCGGTCGGCTGACCCTGTTCTTCGGCACCGGCGGCCTCGAGAGCCACAACTCGGCCACCGGCAACGAGTTCTACGCCGTGTACGCCGACGACGGCTCGGTCCGGTCGAAGGAGGTCGGCGCGTGCGCCAACTCGCGGTGCGAGAAGTTCTACGGCGGCGTCGTCGTCACCGCCGACCAGGTCATCTTCACCCGCACCATCGACCCGGCGATCGGCACCGGGAGCTGCGACCGCGGCTCGTCGGAGATCCAGGCGATGGACCTGGCGGCCGACCAGGACGGCGGGTTCAGCGAGATCTTCACCAAGTCGGTGGCGTCGGCGGTGATGGGCGCGCTCTACGGCGACGCCGGCGCGCTGTACTTCGCCAACCTGGCCGGCGAGTCGGTCCGCATCGGCACGCCGCGGGTCGCGCTGGCCGGCGGCGACAGCGCCAACCCGTCGAACGTGCCGGTGTTCCCGGTCCAGCCGAACGGCACCGGCACCACCTCGGCGCTCAGCCTGCTCGGGTGGCGCCAGGTCTTCTGACATGACGGCGTCGACGGCACCCGGGCGCCGCCGCGGTCGGCGCGGCCAGCGCGGCTTCACGCTGCTCGAGCTGCTGGTGACCATGGCGGTCACCGTCATCGGCCTGCTCGGCCTGATGGCGATGTACGTGGCCACGGCCAAGGGCAACGAGGCGACCGCCCGCAGCAGCGCGGCGGTGGCGATCGCCCAGGACACGCTCGAGGAGCTGCGGTCGACATCGATGCAGGCGCTGGTCACCCAGTTCGGTCAGACCGACCTGCCGATCGACGCCGACCTCGACACCGTCGCCGGTCGCGACGGCACCACCTACAACCGCCACGTCACCGTCGACGAGGTGACCGCGGTGTCGCGCGACCTGGTCAAGATCCGGGTCGAGGTCAACTGGACCGACGACAACGCGACCGCCGGCGCCGATGACGGCGCCTACGATCACCGGGTCGGGCTGGAGATCATCCGCTCGACCGTGGAGGGGCTGTGACCGGCCCGCGCGGGTGGGGCCGGCGCCGCGGCCGGCAGGGCGGCTTCACCCTGGTCGAGCTGATGGTCGCGCTGGTGGTGAGCTCGCTGCTCATCGGCATGATCCTGTCGATCTTCACCCGGATGTCGATGGCCTACCGGGCCCAGCAGAACGTGGCCGAGCTGCAGCAGACCCTGGCCGCGGCGCAGGAGCTGATCCAGCGCGACGTCCGCCAGGCCGGCTACCAGCTCCCCGACGGCTTCCGCTGGGCCGGCGCGACCACCACCAGCCTGCAGCCGCTGCAGGTGGTCAACAACGCCGACGGCTTCGGCCCCGACCAGCTCCGGGTGTTCCACGCCGACGCCAGCGCCCAGGCCCGGGTCGATCCGACCGCCACCAGCCTCGACGTCAACCAGCCGCTGACCAGCATCACCGTCGACGATCGCGACCTGTTCGCGCCCGGCGATCTGATCGTGATGGTGGTGGCCAAGCCCGACGCCGCGGTGCTGGCCAACAACGCCAAGTGGCTGCACTACCGCGCCTGCGTTACCCAGATCGCCACCATCGCCGGCGACACGTTCGCGCTCGAGACCGCGGCGCCGTGGGGCGGCGCCAACAACGATCAGTGCGATCAGGTCAGGGCCTGGATGAGCGTCGGCCCGCCGCAGGTGTCGGCGATGGTCTACCGGTTCTCGGCCCGCGCCTACCGCGTCGATCCGGACCGCCGGCCGCTGGCGGTGCTGCAGATGTCGCCGTCGGGCGCGCTGGTCCCCAGCGACTGGCAGGACCTCGGCGTCGGCTTCACCGACCTGCAGGTCGCCACCCGCTGGAACGACTACTGGGCCGACCAGGGCGGCACCCCGCCGAAGACCAACGACACCGGCGACGTCGACGCCGACCCGCTGCTCGAGTGGTACTCGGGCGAGGATCAGGAGGCGCTGTCCGCGGGGATCACCAGCGACGTCGACCTCGTGCTCTACCACCGGCCGGTGGCGTCGGAGATCCGGGTCAGCCTGGTGGTGCGCACGATGAAGAAGGTCGACGCGGCGCCGACCGCGGCGACGCCGCTGTTGACCGACACCGCGCGGGTCGACAACAACGCGCTCGGCGATCGCGCCCCGGTGGCGCTGGCCGGGGTCGCCGACGCCGCCCGCCCGGCCGAGCTGCGCGGCGACGCGGTGTTCCGCCACGCCACGATCGGCGCCGACCTCCGCAACATGGCGGTGGGGCAGTGACCGCGATCGCCCGGGCCGGGCGGCGCGACCAGCACGGCTTCACCCTGGTCGAGCTGGTGGTGGCGATGGCGATCATCGGCATCC
>Ga0075163_10007526_pt1 | contig 14394 bp, 8 predicted proteins | sample JI1023141ADNA_FD_71478 | JGI IMG/M metagenome (GOLD analysis project Ga0075163, IMG submission 71478) | Wastewater effluent complex algal communities from Wisconsin, to seasonally profile nutrient transformation and Carbon sequestration -... | ecosystem: Engineered > WWTP > Effluent > Algae...
CTCGCCAAGCACGGCGGCCTGTACATCCTGCCCGACGACTTCGAGAAGCTGCCGCTGTACCTGCAGCTCGGCTGCTTGCCGGTGATGAGCGGCATGCCGCCGTTCGGCTACTGGGAGAAGCGCGAGGAGGGCAGCCGCATCCCGCCGCACCGCACCGACGCCGGCGTGTTCCTGTCGGCCGAGTTCCTGGGCGCCAAGCGGGCCATCTTCATCAAGGACGAAGACGGCCTGTACACCGACGACCCGAAGAAGAACCCGGCCGCGACCCACATCCCGCGGATCTCGGTGGCCGAGCTGAAGGCCCGCGACCTGCCCGACCTCGTCGTCGAGCGCGTCGTCTGCGAGTACCTGCCGCGCGCCCGCGCGTGCAAGGAGCTGCAGATCGTCAACGGCACCAAGCCCGGCAACGTCCTCGCGGCGCTGCGCGGCCAGGACGTCGGCACGATCATCCACGCCTGATCCCGGCTCCGGGTCCGGCTCCGGGTCCGACTCCGACTCCGGTTCCGGCTCCGACTCCGGCTCCGGCTCCGGCTCCGGCTCCGGCTCCGGCTCCGGCTCCGACTCCGGCTCCGGCTCCGGTTCCGACTCCGGTTCCGGCTCCGACTCCGGCTCCGGCTCCGGCTCCGGGTCCGGAGCCGGCTCCGGCTCCGGTCGGCGGTGTTACTGCGCGGGGCCGCCCTTCGCGGCCTCGCGCTCCTTGCCGTGGCCGTCGCCCTCGCCCGAGTGGTTCCCGCCGTGGTCGCCCTGGCCGCCGCCGGCGCCGCCGCCGTTGCCGGGCTCGCCGTCGGCGGGCGCGGTGGCCGGACGGAAGGCGGCCATCTTGTCGATGCGGGTCACGACCTCCTTGGCCAGGTCGCCCGCGGTCATCGCGCCGGTCGAGGTCATGACGATCTTCACGCCGCCCTCGATCTCGCTCGACGCGATCGTCACGTCCTTGGCGGTGATCACCGGACACATGCCGGCGCCGCCGCCGGTGCCCTCGCCGCTGTGCTTGACGTCGGCGTCGGGGGCGGCCTGCACCGCGACCAGGTGCGCGGCGCGCTTGCGCACGGTGGCGACCGCGTCGGCGTCGGTGGCGGTGATGGCCAGCGCGACCGCGTTCTTGAGCGTGGCGTCCTCGACCAGCTCGGACTTGGCGCCCGCGACCGCCGCCGGGCAGTTGCCGGCCTTGTTCGACATGCCGGGATCGACCCCGGTCGCGGCGGCGCTGCCGCTGCCGGCCGCCTCGCCGCCCGGCGCCGCGCCGCTGCCCGCCGGCGCGGCGGTCCCGGCCGCGGTCCCAGCGGCGGTCCCGGCCGCGGTCCCGGCCGCGGTCCCGGCCGCGGGCGCGGGCTTGTCGTTCTGCTTCTTCTTGCAGGCGGCCGCCGACAGGGCGATCGCCGCGATCATCACGGACAGCGTGCGCAGGCGCATGATTCCTCCTCGGCGGATGCTACCCGGCGCGGCCGCGGCGTGCACCTCTTGACGGCGGCGCGGCGACCGAGTAGATAGCTGTCGCCCTTTCCAGGGTGATCCTCGGGGATCGTCTAATGGCAGGACGTCAGTCTCTGGAGCTGACTATCTTGGTTCGAATCCAAGTCCCCGAACGCAGGCCTTGACGTAGAGCTTCGGTTCTGCGACAAGAACGCCGACCGGCCCCATAGTCTAGCGGTCTAGGACGTCGCCCTCTCACGGCGAAAACAAGGGTTCAAGTCCCTTTGGGGTCACGAAGCAGGTGGTGAAGGTGGTCGAGGTGGCAGCGAGCGAGCCTCCGGGCTCGTCGCGCAGCCGCGCTCGACAGTTCCGTTCGCCGGTGAGGCGCGGTTAGCTCGGCCAGCGCTTGCTGGCGGCGACGACGGTGTCGACGTGGGCCAGGATCGCGGCGGCCTCGGCGGCGAAGTAGCGGCCGAACGCGGTGAGCGCGATGCCGCGGCCGCGGCGCTCGAACAGCGGCTGGCCGAGCTCGTCCTCGAGCGCCTGGATCTGGCGGCTGAGCGGCGGCTGCGAGACGTGGAGGCGCGCCGCGGCGCGGGTGACGTGCTGCTCCTCCGCCACGACGACGAAGTACTGCAACTGCTGCAAGCTCATCGCCGGCCAGCATGCCCGAGCCGCGGGCCGGCATCGAGTCCGAAACGGTATTGGACGGCGGCGCCCGCCGATCGCACGGTGCGCGCATGGCGATCGCGATCTTGTCGCTGACCGAGCGCGAGCGGCTGCGCAAGGCCGGCCGCGCCGCGGCGGCGACCCTGGCCTACGTCGGCGCGCGGCTCGCGCCCGGCATGACCACCGCCGCGATCGATCGCCTGGTCCGCGCCCACACCGCGGCGCTGGGCGGCCGCCCGTCGCAGCTCGGCTACCACGGCTTCCCGGCCGCGGTGTGCGTCAGCCGCAACGACGTGGTGTGCCACGGCGTGCCCAGCGAGCGGGTCCGGCTGGCCGAGGGCGACATCGTCAACGTCGACGTCACCACCGAGCTCGACGGCTACCACGGCGACACCTCGGCGACGTTCGTGATCGGCGCCGCCGCGCCCCACGCGCGCGCGCTGGTCGAGCTGGCCCGCGGCGCCCGCGACGCCGGGGTGGCCGCCGCGGTGCCCGGCGCGCGGCTCGGCGACGTCGGCGCCGCGATCGTCGCCCACGTCGGCGCCGCGGGCCGCGTCGTCGAGGCGTACGGCGGCCACGGCATCGGCCGCGCGATGCACCTCGATCCCCACGTGGCGCACGTCGGGCGCGCCGGCACCGGCCATCGGCTGCGCGAGGGCATGGCCTTCACCGTCGAGCCGATGATCAACGCCGGCGGCGCCGCGGTGCGCGTCGACGCCGACGGCTGGACCGTGCGCACCGCCGACGGCGCGCTGTCGGCGCAGTTCGAGCACACCGTGCTGATCGGGCCGCACGGCCCGGAGATCACCACCGTCATCGACTAGCCGAGCGTCAGGCGGCCGGATCGACCGCGCACGCCGCGGCGCGATCGCGGTGGCGCGCGGCGATGTAGCGCTCGACGCGCTCGAACCCGGCCGGCGACACCCGCCACACGCCGGCGAAGACGTCGTCGAGATCGATCACGAGGTACAGCACGTGGGACACCGCGCCGGCCATCGCGCCGGTCATGATCGCGTGCACCGCGAAGCTGTCGACCTGCACCAGGAACATCGACGCCACCATCACGAACGCGCCGACGTAGAGCAGGAGCTTCAGGCCGAACGGGATGCGCATCCGCGCGCTGGTCAGCCGCTCGGTCCGGGCGTCGGACAGATCGTTGAACCGCGACAGCGCCTCGCCGTGCAGCGCGCGCTGGCAGTCGTCGGCCGGCGCCAGGCAGTGCAGCCCGTCCCACACCCGATCGAGGTGGCCGGCGGTGCGCGCGATCGCGGCCTCGTCGTTGGCCGCCATCGCGGCCCACTCGCGGGCGATCACGTCGGCGACGTACGCCGCCAGCTCGCGCTGGACGTGATCGCGGGCGCCCGCCGGGAAGCCGTCGGCGGTGCGGAACAGATCGATCACCTCGTTGGCCTCGTGATCGACCTGCTTGCGCGCGGCGTCGAACTGCCCCCACACGACGTAGACCACGAACGCCAGCAGCACCGCGTAGATGGTCCCGACCGCCTGCAGGTAGTTGCCGACCTCGGGGTTGGACGCGCGCAAGGTCGCCGTGGGCAGCGCCGGCCGCACCAGCGCCAGCGCCAGCACCGCGACCGCGCTGGCGCCCAGCACGATGACCGCGAGGCCCACGACGGCCCGGACGCGACTGCCCATCGCCCCCGACTATATCCCGATGCCTGCGAGATCACTCATGTCGGCGGAGGTCACACTTCGTGGTTGAGTGTGGACGCCGGCTGAACTAGGTTCCCGGCCAATGCGCATCCTGTACGCCTGTCTGATCGCCACCTCGCTGGTCGGCGCCGCCTGTAGCGGCGACGACGGCGGCTCCCCGCTGGTCGACGCCGGCATCGACTCGCCGAACCCCGACGCGCCCCCGGGCGGCGCGTGCGGCACGATCGCGACGACGCTGTCGACCTACCCGGCCAACTACGCCGGCTCGACCGCCACGTCGGGCGCCGACTTCACGGTCGCCGAGGGCGCGTGCACCGACGAGGTCAGCTACTACGAGCCCGCTGGCAACGACGCGGTCGTCGACCTCGAGAACCTGACCGCCGGCCACTCCTACGTGGTCACGCTGACCGCGACGACGGACATGTCGCTGTACGTGGCGACGGCGTGCGGCGCGACCGGCCCCAGCGCCGGCGCGTGCATGGCGTTCCGCGATCAGACCACCACCGGCGAGGAGCTGACCTTCGTGGCGCCGGCGTCGGGCAAGGTGTCGGTCGTCGTCGACGCCGAGACCACCGGCGCGGCCGGCGACTTCACGCTCGACGTGAAGGAGGCCGAGTGCGTCGACAGCATGGACTGCGCGACCCCCGGCGAGCCGATCTGCCTCGCCAACGCCTGCGTGCAGTGCGCCGACTCGTTCGACTGCACGACCGCCGGCGCGCCGGTGTGCGACGCGACCAACACCTGCGTCGCGGGCCCCGGCACCTGCACCGGCGACACCACCGGTGAGAACGACAACGGCCCGGCCGCGGCGCGGATGATCGCGTTCCCGACCGCGACCACCCCGACCTCGTCGGGCGCGTCGCTGTGCGGCACCGATCAGGGCGACGACTGGTACAAGTTCACCGCCCCGGCGGCCGGCGCGCTGCGCGTCGTCATCGGCTGGACCGTGACCGCCGACCTCGACTTCACGGTCTACGACGCCACCGGCGCGATCGTGGTCGACTCGGCCAGCGGCGTCGCTCAGAGCGAGACCCGCCTCGCGACCCTCGCGGCGGCCGGCACCTACTACCTGCAGGTGACCCAGTACGTCGGCAGCGGCACGCCGACCAACGATCCGGTCGCGTACACCGTGCAGCTGGGGATCCCGGAGTGCACGACGTCGTTCCAGTGCCTCACCGCCGGCGCGCCGGTCTGTGACAACACCGGCACCTGCGTGGCCGGCCCCGACATGTGCACCGGCGACGTCAGCGAGCCCGACGACGGCCCGGCGGCGGCGCGCGACCTGACCGGCGCGGTCGGCACCGCCGTGACGCTCCCGGGCGCGGTGTGCAACACCCCGGCGGCCGAGGCCGACTGGTACAAGGTGACGGTCGCGGCGGGCCAGGGCCTGACCCTCAGCACCACGTTCACCGCGCCGACCGACATCGACGTGTCGGTGTTCGACAGCGCGGGCCGGCTCGAGGGCCTGTCGTTCTGGAACAACCCCGAGGCGATCACGCTGACCTACCTGCCGGCCGGCACCCACTACGTCCGCGTGGTGGTGTTCGCGTCGCCCGCGGTGACCGCGGCCGCGACGTACTCGATCACCGCGACCCGCACCGCCGCGCAGACCTGCGCGAGCCGCACCGACTGCGCGTCGACCTACACGACCCAGATCTACCGCGGCGCGTGCACCGCGGGCGCGTGCCAGTTCATCCCGGCCGGCACCGCCGCCGAGGGCCAGCCGTGCGACTCGCCGGACGACTGCGCCGGCCGCGCCTGCTCGTACTTCGCGTTCGAGCGCGACGCCGACAAGAGCGTGTGCAACAAGGCCTGCACCACCACCGCCGACTGCGCGTCGCTGGGCGCCGGCTACACCTGCACCACCGGCTTCCAGGTCAACGAGTGCGTGCCGTCGTGCGCGGCCGATCTCGACTGCGGCGCCAACACCAACGCCACGCCGACGGCCGGTTCGACGTGGAGCTACTTCGCCTGCACGTCGGGCACCTGCAACGCCCCGATGTGAGTGCGGTGCACGCGACGGCGACCCGGTCGACGACCGGCGCGCCGCCGCGGTCGGGTTGAGGGTAGGATCGCGGGGATGGTGATGTTCGGCCTCGGCGAGGCTGCGGTGGCGGTCCTGACCGCCCTCGACGACGCCTGCCACCTGGCGCCCGACGCTGATCTGGGCGCGCTGGTGGCGGCGGTGGCCCGCGCGCTGCGCGGCGGGCTCGACCTCGCGTACGTCGGGATCGCGGTCCACGTCGAGGGCGCGGGCGCGGTGATGGTGCGCGGCGAGGCGCGCCACGGCCACGGCGGGTTCGCCGAGGTGTTGCCGCTCACCGCCGGCGGCCACGTGATCGGCGTGCTGTCGGTCGAGGCGACCGACGACCTCGCGCGGCGCCGCCCGCTGCTGGCGCTGGTGGCCAGCCGGCTGGCGATCAGCCTCGACCACGCGCGGCTGCTGCGCGAGCAGCAGGTGGCGAGCGCCCGGCTGGCGACGACCGCCCGCGACCTGGCGCTGCTCAACGAGATCGCGGTGGCGGCGACCGCCGACCTCGAGCTGCGGCCGATGCTGGCCCGCATCGTCGACGCGATGCACGCGCGGTTCGGCTGGGAGTTCGTCGCGTGCATCCGGGTCGATCGCCTGCGCCAGCGGTTCGTGTGCGAGGCGGTGGCCACCGCGCTGCCGACCGCGATCCACGTCGGCTACAGCCGGCCGTTCGGCTCGGGCGTGGTCGGCGAGGTGGCGGCGACCGGGCGGCCGATCGTCATCGACGACGTCGCGACCTGGCCCAACTACGTCGAGACCCTGCCCGGCGCCAGGAGCGAGCTGTGCGTGCCGGCGATCTACCGCGGCGAGGTGGTGGCGCTGCTCAACCTCGAGAGCCCGCGCCCGGCGGCGTTCCGCGACCAGGTCGCGCTGGTGACCACCGTCGCCGATCAGGTGGCCGGCGCGATCGCCAGCGCCCGGCTGCTCGACGAGGTGCGCGCCCAGGCCGGCGAGCTGGCGCTCCTGTCGGAGGTGTCGCGGGTGGCGACGTCGTCGGAGCACGTCGACCTGGTGCTGGCGCGGGTGACGGCGCACCTGCAGGAGCGGCTGCGGCTGCCGCTGGTGTCGCTGCACCGGCTCGACGGCGACGCGCTGGTGCTGGTGGCGGCGGCCGGCGACGCCGCGCCGCTGGGCACGCGCACGCCGGTGGCGACCGGGCTGATCGGCCAGGCCGCGCGCACCCGCGCGCCGGTGCGCTGCGACGACGTCACCGTCGAGCCGGCCTACCACCGCGTCCGCGCCGCGACCCGGGCCGAGCTGGCGGTGCCGATCGCGTTCGGCGACGAGCTGCTCGGCGTGCTGAACCTCGAGGCCGACGACCCGGGGGCGCTGGCGGCGCTCGAGGGCTTCGCGGTGACCGTCGCTGATCAGATCGCCGGCGCGGTGCGGCTGGCCCAGCGCAACCGCCACCTCGCGGATCGCAACCAGGTGCTGGCCGATCTGTTCTCGCGCTACGTCGCGCCCGATCTGGTCAACGTGCTGCTCACCGATCCCGAGCGGTTCCGCACCCGCGGCGAGCGGCGCGAGGTGTCGGTGCTGTTCGCCGACATCCGCGGCTTCACCGGGCTGGCGCAGCGGCTCGACTCGGCCGAGGTGCTGGCCCTGCTCAACGAGTTCTACGCCGCGATGGGCGAGGCGATCTTCGGCCACCGCGGCAGCATCAACCGCATCCTCGGCGACGGCCTGATGGCGGTGTTCGGCGTGCCCGAGCGCCTCGACGACCACGCCGCGGCGGCGGTGGCGGCGGCGCTGGCGATGCAGGCCAAGGTCGTCGCGCTGTCGCCGAGCTGGCAGGCCCGCACCGGCGCGCCGCTCGAGATCGCGATGGCGATCAACTGCGGCGACGTCACCGTCGGCAGCATCGGCGACCCGCGCCACCTCGCGTTCACCGTGCTCGGCGACGTCGTCAACGTCGCGGCGCGGCTCGAGACCGAGGCCAAGGCCCGCGGCGCGCGGCTGCTGGTCACCGACGCGGTCCGCGCGGCCTGCCCCGACGTCACCGCCGAGGCGCTGGGCGCGGTCGAGCTGCGCGGCCGCCACGGCGCGGTCGGCATCCACCGCCTGGCGTGATCAGCGCCGGCCCTGCCCGGCCACGGTCACGGTCACGGCCGCGGTCCCGACCGCGGTCCCGGTCGCGGTCAGCAGGGCGGCCGCGGCCCGGTGTCGGGCGCCTGCGCCGACGGCAGGATCTGCCGCAGGTAGTCGTACTCGCCGTCGCAGAACACCGCGGGGCCCTGCCCCTGCAGGATGCCGCGCTCGAGGAACGGCCGATCACCGCCGGCGTCCATCAGCCGGTTGACCTCGTCGCCGGCGTTGTGGAAGCCGTCGCCGCCGGGGTTGGCCAGGCCGAGGCTGTGGCCGATCTCGTGGGCCAGGGTCGTGCCGATCAGGCCGCCCATCGTCCACACCGCGCAGGCGATGCGATCGCGGCGGCCCGACGCCGGGCACGCGCTGCCGTCGATGGTCGGCGCGCCGCCGGCCAGATCGGCGCCGACGATCACGTCGCCGCGATCGGGGCGGAACGGATCGAAGATCTGATCGAACACCGGATCGGCGCCGGGCAGCGACGCGCCGGCGGCGGGGTGCTGCGAGAAGCCCATCAACGACTCGATGAACACGCCGCCGTAGCCGGGGAAGCCGTCCTGCTGGGTGGCCGCGTTGACGCCGCCCAGCCGGTCGTACAGGCGCTGGTTGCCGTTGTCCTTGCCCGGCGTGTTGTCGTAGCCGAACAGCCCCATGCCGTTGGGATCGGGGCCGTGGATCTCGACCAGCGAGAACAGCGCGAAGTCGGTGGGCGGCGCGGTGCGGAACTCGATGTTGACCGCCGGGTACGCCGCGCGCACGACCTCGAGCACGCGCTGGCGGATCGCGGCGTCGACGGCGCGCAGCCCGAAGCCGCGCAGCGCCTCCACGTAGCTCGGGCGGAAGTCGAGGTAGACGACCTGCTTGACCGGCGCGATGCCGAGCGTGACGGTCTTGGCCGGCCCGGTGACCATGTCGCCGCCGTAGCGGACGATCGGCCGGATCGTGCCCTGGAAGCTGCCGGTGACGGTGCGCAGGTCGATCGCCATGCCGAGCGCGTCGTCGGTGTTGATCACGTAGCGCACGCGCTCGCCGGCGACGAACTCGGGGATCAGCACGAGGTCGACCGCGCGACCGCCGGGGGCGCCGGTGGGCGTGAACGTGCCCTGCAGCCGCACCTCGGTGGTCGCGCCGGCCTCGCCGCCGACGAAGCCGCCGCCGCTGATCTCGACGTACTGGCCCAGGCTCGCGGCCGCCGGCTCGATCTGGAACACCTGCGCGGTCACCAGGTCGTAGCTGACGTCGACGGCGCCGGCGGCGCGCGGCGGCCCGGCGGTCGGCCGATCCTCGATCGTGACCGTGCCGGTGAAGGTGCCGCCGCGGATCCCGGCGATGGCCGGCACGAAGCGGAACGTGCCGCGGTCGCGGGTGAACGGCCCGGCCGGGGTCAGCGCGACCGCCTGCTCGGCCACCGGCGCGCAGGTCGCCATGCCCTGGGGCGTGAAGCAGCCGCGGACGATCGCGACGGTCTGGCCCTCGCCGCCGCCGAGCAAGAACCCGTCGCCGGTCACCTCGAGCTGATCGTTGACGAAGATGACGCCGCTCTGCTCGAGCGAGCCGATCGTCGGCGTCAGCGCCGGCGCGGCGTCGAGCGTGATCGCCAGCGGGTCGGAGCGGTAGGTCTTGCCGTCGACCGCCGACACCACCTCGACCACCGCGTCGCCGGTGAAGGTCGCCGGGCCGGTGTCGGCGCGCAGGTCGACCAGCACCAGGTCGTCGATCGCCGCGGTCAGGTGATCGTAGTCGACGAACGCCGCCGGCAGCCGCAGCGCGACGTCGGCGCCGCCGGCCTGCCCGGTCAGGACCAGCGTCGACTCGCCCCACGCCGCCTCGACGAACGAGTCGCCCTCGATCACCAGGGTCGAGCCGGGCACGACGGTGTCGGGCGCGACGCCGGTCAGCGCCAGCCCCTCGAGCGCGACGTCGGGCACGGTCGACGACGCGCAGCCGGCGCCGAGCACGCAGCCGAGGACGAGCGCGCGCCTCATGGGGGCGCCAGGATCGAGATCGCGTAGCTGTTCTGCGAGTTGTTCCAGCCGTGGACCACGACGTAGTAGGTGCACAGCGACGAGCACGCCGCCGGCGCGGTGAAGCTGTAGTGCTCGTTGGACGAGGTGCCCTGCCCCTGCGCAGCGGTGCAGGTCGACGGGTTGGCCTCGGTGCACGGCGTGAGATCGGTGCCCGTCGCGTTGTAGAAGTGCAGATCGAGATCGCCGGTGGCCGAGTGCGTGAACGTGAGATCGACGGTGACGGTCTCGGCGTTGAACAGCGAGACCTTGTACCAGTCGTCGTCGCCGGCGCAGATCTGGTTGCCGGTCGAGGTGAAGCCGCCGTAGGTGATGGTCCGGGCGTGCAGCGCGTCGTCGTCGGGCTCGCGCGGGTCGTCGGTGCACACCATCGGACAGGCGCCGGCGCTGCGCGCGTAGGTCAGCTGGTAGTCGTTCATCGTCCCGGCGCCCCAGGCGTAGACCCGGATGTAGTAGCGGCCGGCGACCAGGCACTGCGAGACGGTCTCGTTGGAGCCGGGGCCGGTGGCCGAGACCAGGCGCGTGCCGGCGCTGTCGTACAGCGCGAGGTCGAGATCCGAGACGGTCTGGCCGGCCAGCGTGAACGTCACGGTGGCGTCGGCGGTGAGCGTGATCGGGAACCAGTCCTCGTCGTCGTTCGAGCCATCGGCCAGCGGGCAGCTGGTGAAGTCGTAGGTGTCGGGATCGAGGTCCGGCAGGTTGGTGTTGGCCTGGGCCCGGGTGTCGTTGTCCTCGAAGATGTCGTCGGTGCAGGTCGGCGCCGCGGCGCAGGTGCCGGCGGTCGGGATGCACTGGCGCGCCGAGACGCCGTTCACCGACACCACCGGCGACGCCGAGCAGGTGTAGCCGCTCGGGCACTCGCCGGCCGCGCCGGTGCACAGCTTGAGGCACGAGTCGACCTGGCCGACCCGCACGCAGTTGTCCTGCGCGCCGCCGCACTGGACGTCGGCCGAGCAGCTCTCGCACAGGCCGAGGTTGCCCGAGCCGCCGGGGTTGGTGATGTTGGCGCGGTAGGTGCCGGTGGTCGGCGCCTGGGTCTGGTGATCGCAGGTGCCGGCGGGGTCGTCGTCGTCGTTGGCGACGATCACGTAGTACAGCGGCACGGTGGTGCCGGCCGGCTGCGTCGCCGCGGGGTTGGGCACGTCGGCGGCCCAGGTGCCGCTCTGCATCGTGCCGCTGATCAGGATCATCGTGACCTGGGTCATCGCCGCGAGGTCGGGCGGCGTCGCCGGCGCGGTGGTCGAGTAGTAGAGCAGCGGCGGCTGCTTGAGCCCCATGTCGTCGGTGACCGTCGCATCGATCGTCAGGTCGACGATCGTCGACTCGTTCATCGCGGTGTGGGTGATGACCGGCGGCTCGCCGGGGCAGTTCATCGGCGTCGGCCGGCGCAGCACCACCAGGTAGTTCTTCAGGACCTTGGGGTTGTCGCTGTCGTCGGCGGCCAGCGTCAGCGTGTAGCGGTCGTCGGCGTCGATCTGCGCGCGAGTCGGGCACCAGTGCCAGACCGCGGCCAGGCCGCTGACCGGCTCGAGGGTCGCGCCCTCGATCACCGGATCCTCCTGGGTCAGCGCCACCTCGGGCGAGTCCTGATCTTCGACGACGACGTCGAGGTCGAGGCACTGCCGGGTGGCGAGGTCGAGCGTGGTGCCCGAGCCGAGCGGCTGGCGGAACACCGGCGTGGTCTGATCGCCGACCGCGCTCTTGACCTCGATCGTCACCGTGACGGTGGCGTCGTTGTCGCCGTCGGACGCGATGAAGTCGAAGTGCCAGGTGCCGACGTCGGCGGCCAGCGGCCGCCAGCGGAACAGCCCGGCGCCGGCCGGCGTCGTGGTGATCGTCGCGCGATCGCCGAGCCCGGGGACGTCGGCGTGGAACGAGTAGTGGATGGCGTCACCGTCGGGGTCGGTGGCGCGCAGCGTGAGCGTCAGCTCGGATCCGACCGCCACGATCTGATCGTCGATGCTGTCCAGCACCGGCGCGTCGCCGCCGCCGCAGGCTACCAGGGTAGCCAGGAGCGACAGCGCGATCGGGATGACGACGGACCGCGCGGCGATAGCGCGCATGCGATTTCCTCCAGTTGCCGATGATAACGCAGCCACGGACGCGGACCTATCGCAACCGACGGGCCAACGCCAGGTGTGGGGGCGATCACGCGGGGCGCGGGGGGCCGAGCGCCCGCCCAAGAGTCTCGCGTTTCGGGTGGGGGACGTTCCCGACGGAGGACGGGAGGTCCACGTCAGCACGGAGCGCCACCTGCCACCTCCTGGGTCTTTGCGAAAGACCCTCGCAAGGCTTCAGCCCTGGCACAGCGCGGCCAGCGCCGCGAAGTCCTCGCTGACCGCGTACTGCACCAGCGCCGCCACCGCCGGGTCGCGCCCACCGGCGGCCAGCTCGGTCGCCCCCGACCGCGCCAGCAACAGCGCGATCGGCGCGGCGGCGCCACCGGCCGCGACCAGGCCGGCCCGGTGCGCGGCGGTCTCGAGGCCGCGGTGCAGCTCGCGGTGATCGAAGGCGTGGGCATCGACCGACAGCGCGTACGGCCGCAGCTCGGACGACAGCCCCGACGGGATCAGGCGGCGCAGCCGCTGGATCTGCAGGCCGACCTGCTCGTTGTCGACAGCCAGGTACGGCAGGTCGGGCTGGAACAGGCGCAACAGCGCCACCACCAGCACGCCGAGCTCGTCCTCGGGCATCCGCGCCAGGATCGCCAGGTGCGCGGTAGCCAGGCGCAGCGCGCCGGCGGCGGCGAACCGCACCGCGGCCAGCCGGTTGCCGTCGGCGATCGCGCTGCCGATCACCAGCGACAGCGGGCTGGTCGGCTCGGCGACCATCGCGAACGGCTGCTTGGCCGAAACGTAGACGTCGATCTCGCCGAGGCCGAGGCCCTCGGCGACCTCCTGCGCGGCGGCGGCGACCGGGCTGTCCTTGGCCCGCAGCCGATCGCCGCGGGTCACGCCGTACGGGCGCAGATCGACGCCGACGTGCTTGGCGAGGCGATCGCCGAGCAGCGTCATCATCTGGCGCAGGCCCGACGACACCGCGGCCGGCCACACCAGCTCGTCGGCCTCGGGCCGCATCAGCCCGGCGACCGCGACCGGCGCGGCGGCCGGGCCGAGCTCGGCGTCGGCGCCGAGCAGGCGGGCGATGTCGACGGCGTTCCGGTGGACCGCGGCCTGGCCGGGCACGCCGGCGTCGTGGCGGGCGCGCGCGACCCGCGCCAGCACCCGGAAGGCGCTGCCCTCGAGGTTGCCGGCGATGCGCTGGCGCATCGCGGCGGCGACCATGCCGAGGTGGACGCGGATCGACGCCGCGTCGCCGGCGGCCTCGTAGAACTTGATCAGCGCGGCGAGCGCGACGTCGCTGTCGGGCGCGGCGTCGACGGCGAGCTGGTACGCGCGCTCGGCCTTGCGGCGATCGGCGAAGCCCTCGGCGAAGATCCGGCCGACCCGGTGCAGGTGCGCGACCTTGCGCGCCGGCTCGGTCTCGTTCTTGACCAGCCGCTCGCACGCGCCGAGCGCCATCCGCCACTCGCCGGTGGCGATGCCGAGGTCGGCGAGCCGCTCGAGCGCGGCCTCGTCGTCGGGATCGTGGGCGAGCACGCGCTGGAAGGCGCGGATCGCCGCGGCCGGATCGGGCAGCCGGTCGGCGTAGATCATGCCGAGCCGGAAGTGGATGTTGCGCAGCACGCCGGGCTCGCGCTCGAGGCGGGCCCGCGCCAGGAGCGCGTCGGCGGCCTCGCCCCACGCGCCCTGCTCCCAGGCGATGTCCGACAGCGCGGCGATCGCGCGCAGGTCCGACGGCGCGCGGTCGACGATCGCCCGGTAGTGGTACTTGGCGCGATCGCGATCCTCGAGGAAGTTGCGCGCCAGCTCGGCGATCGCGCGGTGCAGCGCGACCCGCTCGGCGGTGTCGGTCTCGACGGTCAGCCGATCCTCGAGCAGCTGCGCCAGCGCCTCGTGCTCGCCCTGCTCGTCGAGCAAGAGCCGCAGCCGGATGAACGCGTCGGTGTGCTGCGGATCGGCGGCCAGGGTGGCGCGGAACGCGTCGATCGCCCGCTCGCTGGCCAGCGCGCGATCCATCAGCGCGACGCCGGCGAGGTGCCACAGCCGGGCCCGGGTGGCGGCGCCCTCGGTCGAGTGCGGATCGGTGAGCGCGGCCTCCTTGCCGGCGGCGTCGGCCAGATCGGCCCACAGCTGACCGCGCAGCGCGGCGTCGCGCCAGCCCTCGAGCGCGGCCGGGTAGCCGCCGCGCAGCTCGTTGGCCTCGCGGAAGTGCGCGATCGCGTCGTCGATCTTGCCGAGGTCCGACAGCGTCTCGCCGCCGCGGGTGAGGAACGCCGAGCGGGTCCGCGGATCGCTCGTGAAGTACGCGGCGATGGCGTCCTCGAGCGCGGCCAGCTCGGGCGAGCTGCCGCCGCGGCGGACCAGGCTCTCGAGCTGGAACAGCGCGCGGCGGGCGCGCGGCGCCTGGGTCAGCACCTCCTGGTAGGCGGCGCGCAGC
>Ga0075163_10007527_pt1 | contig 14394 bp, 11 predicted proteins | sample JI1023141ADNA_FD_71478 | JGI IMG/M metagenome (GOLD analysis project Ga0075163, IMG submission 71478) | Wastewater effluent complex algal communities from Wisconsin, to seasonally profile nutrient transformation and Carbon sequestration -... | ecosystem: Engineered > WWTP > Effluent > Algae...
AAAGCCGCCGCCGTACATGTCCTCGCTGAAATAGATGTAGCGGCCGTCGGGTGAAACGCAGGGTTCATTCAGGTCCTGCTGATCGTTTTTGCGCTTGGTCAGTTGGAGGCCTTCACCGCCGGAAATGTGGTACATCCAAAGTTCGCCGGCGCCCAGCGAGCGGGAACTGGTGAAGTGTTTGCGCGCCACGATGTACTCGTTGTCGATCCAGACCGCGTTGTTGAGCAGCCTGAAACTCTCCTTGGTGATTTGTTTCGGGTTTTTGCCGTCGGCATCCATCATCCAGATGTTGTCGCCGCCGCCCGCGTCGGAGGTAAAGGAGATTTTTTTGCCGTCGGGTGAAAAACGCGGTTGTACTTCCCAGGCCAGGCCTTGCCGCAGCGGGGTGGCGGTACCGCCGGTCACCGGCATCGAGTAAATATCGCCGAGCAGGTCGAAAACGATGGTTTTGCCGTCGGGCGACACGTCGAGGCACATCCAGGTGCCTTCCGAGGTCGTAAATTCGACCTCTTTGTAGGGCATGCCGCCGGAGGGATTGTTCACGTCCCATTTGGGTTTTTCCTGTGAAAAAAGGGCCAGCGGAGCCAGCAAAAACAGGGAGCGCAATAAGTGTTTCATGAGTTCAAATACCTGAAAAATCGTTTTTTTATCCGGCATAAATAGGGAGATTTTGCGAACTCCCGGAAAAGTTCGATGTTTGGCGACATTATGCACTCCACCGACATACTTGATGACTTTGATTTTGATGGAAATGACCCGTCCGGCTTCGCAGAGGAAGGCGAGGTAATAGCCAAATTTTTCTCTCCGATGGAAGCCGAAGTAGCGGCTGCACGGCTGCGTGCCGAGGGCATCCATTGTTTCCTGGCCAACACCCTGTCCCAAACCGTATTGCCGCACCTGCAAACGATCATTCGCCTGCACGTCCGGCCCGTCGATTCGGCCCGGGCGCGGGAAATTCTCCAGGAAGCGGCCATCGAAACGGTGGCTGCTTCCAACGAAAGTGCCAGTGGTCGCGGGGTACTCATCGCCCTGGCCATTCTTATTGGTATCATCCTGGCGGCCTTGTTCGTCCGGGCCCTGGGCTGAACCTTTCAACCCGGTAGCCCTTTCCACCGTAGAGCGGACGGATTCCGTCAGAATGATAAAAGTTCCTTCCATGCACACCCTCGTTTTTGCCACCAACAACCCCCACAAAGCCCGCGAAATTGAACAAATCCTGGGTCCCGGATTTGCAGTTAAAACCCTGCGCGACATCGGCTGCCTGGAAGAAATTGAAGAGACAGAGCCTACCCTCGAAGGCAATGCTTTGCTCAAGGCCCGTTATGTGAAGCAACAATACGGCTACGACTGTTTTTCCGAAGACACCGGTCTGGAAGTGCATGCGCTGGGCGGTGCGCCGGGCGTTTATACGGCCCGGTATGCCGGCGACGAAAAAAGCCCCGAGGCCAACATCGCCCTGCTGCTGAAGAACCTCGAAGGTACGGCGGACCGCAGGGCGCAATTCCGGACCATCATTGCCCTGATTGTGGAGGGGAAAGAGACTTTGTTGGAAGGTATTTGTCCGGGCAGCATTGCCGGGCAAAAAAGCGGGACGGGTGGATTCGGTTACGATCCGGTGTTTGTGCCGGAAGGGTACGACCGCACTTTTGCCGAACTCGGCGACGACATCAAAAACCGGATCAGCCACCGCGCCCGGGCTACCCAACAATTGATCGCAGCCTTGAAAGCGGGTTGAACGTACCGTCTCCGCCGCATTAACGTATTGGCAACAAGCAATTTCTAAATTTTCAATCCCCGGCGGCAACCTTTGCCACCGGGGATTGACTTTTATTTCGGCCTGTCTGAACCTGATATGCCCTGTGATGCAGCGTATTTAAAGCAAGTTGCACCTTGTGTTTTAAATCAATTAAGTATGTTTTACACTTCAGTTACAATGTTTTATAACCCTTTTACGCTTGCCTGTCCGGGTGAACATAGTTTTGCCCCCGGTTTTTCGAATGCTGTAATGACGTTCTTCTCGACCAATGGCTTCTGTGCCCTGTTTGGCAGCGTTTGCAGCCCATAAGGCCGTTTTGGTCTAAGCAGTTGAATCAGCTTGCGCCAACCCGGATATTTTCGTCCCTGTAACACTTAAACATCAGAACTACAACCGACCTCCTATGCAAAAACTCCTTTTGCTTCCTGTATTGCTGTTGCTCAGCCATTTACTGTCTGCTCAAAATCCATCCCGCATCACCATCAAAGGCATCATTACCGACACCACCGGCGGCGAGGTGGTGCTCCCCACTGTGATGCTGCTCAACCCGGTGGATTCCACCCTGGTCAATTTTACCCGGGGCGATGACAAAGGCGCTTTTCAGTTGAAAAACGTCAAAAACGAAACCTACCTGCTCAAGGTCTCCTATGTCGGTTTTCTGCCGCTGCAAATGCGGATCGAACCTTCAGCGACGGGCGTGCACGATCTCGGGATCCTGAAAATCAAACCGATCTCCACCGAACTGCTCGAAGTGGTGGTACGGGCGGCCAAATCCACCCTCAGCATCCGCGGCGACACCATTGAATACGACGCGTCATCGTTCAAGGTGCCGCCGGGCTCTACGGTGGAGGACCTGCTGCGGCGCCTGCCCGGCATCGAAGTGGACGCCGACGGCAACATCCGGGCGCAGGGAAAAGACGTGAAACGGGTATATGTGGATGGAAAAACCTTTTTTGGCGACGACCCCAAAGCCGCCACCAAAAACCTCGGCGCCGAAACGCTCTCCAAAATCCAGGTGTACAACGAGGCGTCCGAACAATCCAAACTGACGGGCGTGGACGATGGCAAAAAGGAAAAGGCGATGAACCTGGAATTGAAAGAGGAGTACAAAAAAGGCGCGTTCGGCAAAATCACCGGCGCTGTGGGTACCGAAGAACGCTGGGCGGCCCGGGGCAACTACAACCGCTTCAACCAAAAAGAACAATTGTCCTTCATCGGCTATGGCAACAACATCAATCAGACCGGGGTGAACTGGGAGGACTACGGCGAATTCAAAGGCCAGAGCACATTCAGCGATTTTGACAACGGCGACTTTGGCTTCAGCAGCGGCGGCGGGCGATATTATATGTTCGGCGGGGATGATTCGCCCCTCAACAACTTCGACGGGCGCGGCTTCACGGAAAACTACGGCGGCGGCGCCAACTACAATTTCGACAACAAAAAAGCCAAGTTCAACCTGAGTTATTTCTACAACCAGACCGAACTCACGCTCGACCAGTTTACCGACCGCCAGTCCTTTGTGGAAGGTTCTTCCTTCTTCAATTCGGACACTACAAACAAACTGGAATTGCGGCAAAATCACAGCCTCAACACCCGTTTTGAAAAAGACCTCGACTCCAACAATCTCCTGATCGTAAAGGCCCAGGGCCGTTTCAGCCACAACGACGCCAGCACCCGGCAGTCCCAGTTGTTTTCGCTGGCCGACAACCAGCCGACCAACCGCCTCAGCAACGACCTCGACAATGAACTGGATTCGTGGCGACTCACCAGTGCGGTGATTTACCGCCACCGTTTCAAGAAAAAAGGCCGCTCGTTCGCCGTCAGCGGCGGTTACAACAACAACCAGTCCGACGGCCTGGAAAATACCCTGTCGCTCAACCGCTTTTTTGACGCCAGCACGTTCACGGAGCAGGTACGCCAGATGAATGCCAATGAAAACAACGCCACCCAGATTAAATCCAGCCTGCTCTTCACCGAGCCGATTTCAAAAAAATGGTTTTGGGAGACCTTTTACAACTTCAGCAATTCCCAAAACGAGGTGGACCGGCAGGTGGCCGATCCCGAAAACAACGGGCAGCGCATCGACAGCCTGAGTATTTTTTACCACTACGACATTCTGTACAACCGCATGGGCTCCAGCATTCGTTATTCCCACGAAGGCCTGAATGCCTCTGTAGGATTGGCTGCACAACAATTGAGCCTCGGCGGCGAATACTCCCTCGACCGCGGCGCTCCGCTGCTGACCGATCCGCTCGACAGGGATTTTTTCAACTGGATTCCCAACGTCGATTTCAGTTACGAATTCAAAAACAACATGTGGCTCAACGTAAACTACGGTTACACCGTACGCGAGCCGCAGCCCAACGATCTCCAGCCCGTGCCCAACCAGAACAACCTGTTGTTCCGGACGGAAGGCAACCCGAACCTCGACCCCGAACGCAGCCACAGTTTCGGGCTCAACTTCAACCGCTGGGACCCGGCCAACATGAGCAGCATCGGTATTGGAACCAACCTGAATCTGTACGACAGTCAGATTGTGTACAGCCAGACCATCGAAGCCATCGACAGCCTGGGCATCCGCACCACCACCCGGCCCGAGAATGCCTCGGGCGGATTCAATTCGGATACCTACATCTGGTCGAACTTCCCCATCGTGAAAACCAAACTGACCCTGAACATCAACCCCAGCATAGAATTCAGCAAGGCGCCGGCCTTCGTCAACGGGGTGGAAAACGAAACCCGCAACAAAGGCTGGCGGGTGTACATGAGCCTGAATTACACGCCCGGCACCAAACTCATCCTGAGCGCGGGCGGCCACCTGGACTTCAACGACATCACCTATTCGATTCAGGAAGAACAGAACCAGAAAATCAGGAACTTCGGCTCCCAAACTACCATCAAGTGGCAGTTTGCCGACAAGTTTTTCCTCGAAAGCAATTTCAATTACAACGTGTACCGCAACGACCGCTACGATTTCGACCAGACCGTACCCATCTGGAATGCCTCGGTGCGCCGCCTGTTTGGCAAAGAGAACCGCATCGAAGCGCGACTGGCTGCATTCGACTTGCTCAACCGCCGCGTCAGCATCACCCAGAGCGGAACCCAGAACTACGTGACCCGCAATATCGCACCCACACTTGCGCGTTACTTCATGCTCAGCGTGAGTTACAACGTGCGCGGTTACGAAAACAAACTCAGCAAAAACAACTGGTGGTGACCTGATTTCGGATTGGGGAAATCGGATGGCGGATTGACCGCTTCTGAATTTGCCGATCTGAATCCAAATTCCAACATCAAATCCCTTTTTATGAAAAAAATACTGCTCTGTTTAACCCTGCTTGTAGCATTTACCCTTCCCCTGTTTTCCCAGGACCAGGCGCCTGTACTCGAAGGCCGGGTTCGTTACCTCATCATCCACGACTGGGCCAAAAAAATGGCCGCCGTGGATTATCTCAGCAAACAACGCAAGGAACGCATCGCCTACATGTGGGGCAACGACTCCGAATGGAAGATGTACGCCAATTTCTTTTTTACACCCAACGAATCCAAATACCAGGACTCGGACGAAAAAGCCGAGGCCGACGACGAGGGTTATTCCTGGCGCAAGGATGAGTATATCATCAAGCGCAACTTTGAAAAAAACACGGAATACGACGTGATTGAAATGCTGGGCAAGACCTACATCATTGAGGATTCGCTGTACATGCCCGATTGGAAAATCCACAACGACCTCAAAGAAGTCGCCGGGCATATTTGTATGAGAGCGTTTTGGGAAGACACCATAAAGCATCAAAAAGTGGTTGCGTGGTTTGCCCAGGACATCCCGCACAGCGGTGGGCCGGAGCGTTTTTGCGGTTTACCGGGTCTTATACTCGAAGTGGACCTAAATGACGGCGCCTTGATCATCACAGCCGACCTCATCGAAACCAAAAAACTGACCACCGAAATGGATTTGCCCAAAAAACTCAAAGGCAAAAAAATCAAGGAGGCGGATTACCAGGACATACTCAAAAAATTCATCAAAGAAAAACGGGAGGCGGAAGAGCCCTATTTCTGGGGAATGCGATATTGAAGCGAACGGACTGACACAAAAACTACTACTACTTTTCCGGACTTCTGCCGGAAATCCCGTCATCGCCCGGCGAGCACTGCGCTCGCCGGGCTTTTTTTATGGGCCGTTTCCCACTTTTCACCACAAGGGTCCGAAATTCGCCCTGGCGGTTTCCACTTTTTCCCACGATGTTGCAAATGCCTGATGCTGCGCCCCGAAACGGGCTGCGCTATTGCCATTTTCTTGCCCTTTTTACCCGGTACCCACAGGTTTGTCACCTTTGTCTGGCTGCCTCAGGTCGATTTTGCCTTACTCCGGCAAAATTTCCACAATTTTAACATTTGAAATAAAGTATTGAAAAACAGTTATTTAGAATTGTTTGTCAAAAAAATGTCACACAAAAAGTAAAATTTGTGTCGGTTTATGGGAAAATGTGGGAAAAGGGGATACATTTGTGGCGGTGAATTGTAGACGTTGTTCCCACATTCAATCGTCTGTCAAGCTCCAAAGCAGAAATAATTAAGTCCCACACTTAATGCAACTCATAGGCGAATATCCAGTCGCCCTTGATGACAAGGGTCGTATGCGTTTGCCAACAGCGCTGCTCCGTCAATTGGAAGGAACTCCAAATGGCGAGGGTACATCCTATGAGTTTGTAGTCAACCGGGGGTTCGAAAAGTGCCTGACACTTTACCCCAAGCCGGTCTGGGACGGTATTACTGCCAAGTTGAGCCGTCTCAATCGATTTAATGACCGGAACCGCGCCTTTATTCGCTCCTTTTACCTCGGTGCTTATCCCATAGCAGCCGACAGCGCGGACAGAATTCTTTTACAAAAACCATTGATGGATTACGCCGGGCTGTCGAAAGAAGCGGTGCTCGTCGCTATGGACGATCGCATCGAGATCTGGTCGCCCGAAGAACACGCGCGGGTGGCTGCCATGGATTCCAACGTATTTGCCGACCTGGCCAATGATGTCATGGGCGGCGGCGCCGAAGGGGTAGGGGATATCGAACTGTGAACGGGTGAACGATGAGTATCGAACGCAAAACGTTCGGCGCTCATGGTGAATGGTTCATGGTATATCGTTCAAGCGTTCAACGAAAATAACCGTGTATCACGAAAGTGTTCTTTTGCATGAATCCATTGAATATCTGGCGGTTAAGCCCGGCGGAACTTACGTGGATGCCACATTTGGCGGCGGCGGGCACTCGCGCTTGATACTCGAAAAAATGGGCGGCAAAGGCCGCCTGTTCGCCTTTGACCAGGATGTAGACGCGAAGCGAAACACTGAACAGCAGGAATTTTCAGCGAATCCTTCCTTCACTTTTATCCATTCGAATTTCAGGCATTTGAAACGCCAGTTGCGCGCCGAAGTCGTGCGCCCCGCTACGGTGGATGGCATTCTGGCCGACCTGGGTGTCAGCAGTTTTCAACTGGACACCGCCGAACGCGGGTTCAGTTATCGATTTGAAGCCGAACTCGACATGCGGATGAATACCCTTGAAGGCCCAACCGCCGCGGATGTGCTGAATAGTTACAACGCCGACGATTTGCAGCGGGTGTTCAGCGAACTCGGGGAGGTGCGCAACTCGAAAACGCTCGCTTTGGCGGTCCTGCAATACAGGGAGCAAAAGCCGTTTCGCAGCACGGGCGACCTGGTAGAATTGTGCAGCAAAAACCTGATGGGCGAGCGCATGCGCTATTTGTCGCAGGTTTTTCAGGCGCTGCGCATGGAAGTGAACGATGAACTGGGCGCTCTCGAGGATTTTTTGAAAGATGCCTTCGAAATGCTGGCGCCGGGAGGCCGGTTGGCCGTCATCACCTTTCACTCGCTGGAAGACCGCATGGTGAAGAACTTTATGAAATCGGGAAATACGACCGGCGAACAGCAAAAGGATTTTTACGGCAACATCGACCGGCCGTTTCAACTCGTGACAAAAAAAGCGCAGAAACCCACGGAAACCGAAACCGGCAAAAACCCCAGAGCCCGCAGTGCGAAACTCCGGGTGGCACAAAAAAACTGATTGTTGAAAACCATTTTTTAACCCATTATGGCAAACAAACTTCTATCAGCACTCAATGTCAGCGAACACACGACCAATCTCGTGTTCGGGAACTTCTCCTATGTGATGTTCCTCGGTTTTCTGGGCATTCTCTATATCGCCAACGCGCATTTTGCCGAAAAAGGCGTGCGGCGCATACAGACGCTGCAAAAAGAAATCAAGGAGTTGAAATGGGAATACACTTCGATCAAAAGCGAAACCATGTACAAATCCATGCAAAGCCAGATAGACGAAAGCCTCGAACCGGTCGGGCTCGACCTCGGCAACAAAGGCCCGAAAGTGATTCTGGTTAAGTAGTTCCTGGTTGTTGGATTGGACATGCATTTTCAACCCATAAACTTCCAAATTTAAAATATTTACTCAAATGCTCAATATCAAAAACGAAGTCCTTGTCCGCGTGTATCTGGTGGCTGCCATGATACTGCTGGTGGCGTTCGTGATATTCGGGCGATTGTACCAGTTGAGCGTGGTAGATGCCGACGAATGGCGCGCCAAGGCCGACAGCCTGTACGTGAAGTGGGTGGATGTGCATGCCGACCGCGGCAACATTCTGGCCGACGACGGCAGCCTGCTGGCTACTTCCCTGCCGTTTTTCGATGTGCACTGGGACGCCAAAGCCGAGGGTCTGAACGATGAAATTTTTAACCAGCAATCGGTCGACAGCCTGGCCTGGTTGCTCTCTACTTACATAGATCAGCAATACACACCTGGCGCTTACCGGGACTGGCTGGTGCAATTGCACGCCGCGCCGGCCAACACCAGAGGCATCCGCTATGTGCCGATTGCAAAGGACTTGTCGTATAGCAAAGCGCTGTTGCTCAAGACCTTCCCCATTTTTCGGGAAGGGCGGTACAAAGGTGGTTTTATTCTGGAACAGAATCCGCGCCGGGAACGGCCCTTCAAAATTCTGGCCCAGCGTACCATCGGTTACACCCGCGACGGCGCCTTGCCGGTGGGGCTGGAAGGCAGTTTTGACAAGGTGCTCGGCGGCTCGCTGGGCAAACAACTGCGGATAAGGGTGCCCGGCGATATCTACATCCCGGTCAACGACCTGGCCGAAATAGAACCCGAAGCCGGTGCGGACGTGGTCACAACCCTCGACATCAATATCCAGGATGTGACCGAGCGCTCGCTGCTCAACGCCTGCCAGGCGCACAATGCAGACCACGGATGCGCCATCGTGATGGAAGTAAAAACCGGAAAAATCCGCGCCATGGCCAACATCGGCCGAACGCCGGAGGGCTGGTGGGAAACCTACAACTACGCCGTGGGCGAACGCGTGGAGCCGGGTTCGATGTTCAAACTGGCCTCTTTTATGGCCATGCTCGAAGACGGCTACATCGAGGATTTCAACCAGCAGGTGCAGGTCCACAAAGGAAAGGTAAAAATATACGACGAGGAACTGGTGGATGCGGTGCAGCACGGACTGGATACCATGAGCATCAAACAGGTGTTCGCCATGTCGTCCAACGTCGGCACGGCTACGCTGACCCAGCAGTTTTACGGGAAAGGCAAAGCCGCCAACTTCGTGGAGCGCATCCGCGATTTCGGGCTTGACCTGCCGACCGATATTGAAGTGGGCGGTGAGGAAGCACCGATCATCAAAAACCCCAACGACCCCAAAAGCGAATGGTCGGGCACGTCGCTTCCGTGGATGAGCATCGGCTACGAACTGCTGCTTACGCCGCTCCAGTTGCTTACTTTTTTCAACGCGGTGGCCAACGACGGCCGCATGATGAAACCCTACATCGTACAGCGCACCGAACGCTACGGCGAAGTGCTCAAAGAATTCCGCCCCACGGTAGTCAAACGCAGCATCGCATCGCGTTCGACCATCGAAAAGGCCAACGAATTGCTGCGCGCCGTGGTGGAAAAAGGTGGTACCGCGCAAAACATTCAGTCGGCCAACTACAGCATCGCCGGCAAAACCGGTACCGCACAGTTGAATTATCACAAGTTCAAGGCCAGCAAAGGCATCCGGCACCAGGCGGGTTTCTGCGGCTTTTTCCCGGCCGACAATCCGGTGTATTCCTGCATCGTGGTCATCAGCGAGCCCGAACAGGGCGGCTACCACGGTTCGGAAGTGGCGGCGCCGGTGTTCCGGCAAATTGCAGACAAGTGTTTTGCCATGAAACCCGAACTGCACACCCCGGTGAATGCAGCAAAGCCTGAAAAGTTGAAAACCAGCCAGTTGCCGACGTTTGACGCGGGCAGCAAGGAAGACATGAAACAGGCGCTGCACTGGCTCAATATGGACTATTTCGCAGAATCCGAATTGCCCGACTGGGTGGTGCTGGCGGCACAACGGGGCGACTCACTGACCATGCAAAACCGCGTCATTTCAGACAAGGCGGTGCCTTCGGTGATCGGTATGGGCCTGAAAGATGCGATCTACATACTCGAAAACCGCGGTTGCAAAGTGCGGGTGGAAGGGATCGGGAAGGTGCGACGACAAAGCCTGGCGGTGGGCACGAGGGCGAGTGGACAAACGTGCGTATTGTATTTGGAGTAAGGCCGCGGTTTCAAAGGAAACGTTGCTGTAAATAGTTGAAACAAATTTTAAACATACCAAAATACAAAAAAATGCTCTTCACCCAACTGCTCAAAAACGTGCAGGTACAAACATCACACGGCAGCCTCGCCGTCGAAGTCGGCCAAATCCGGTTCGATTCGCGCGCGGTGCAGCCCGGCGATTTGTTTGTGGCTGTGCGCGGCGCGCAGGCGGACGGGCATCAGTTCATTGACAAGGCAATTGAAAAAGGTGCTGCGGCGGTTGTATGTGAGCAGGATTTGCAGCCATGGAATGTCACGGGAGTACAGGTAACTGATTCGGCGGAAGCCCTCGGAATCATGGCCTCCAACTATTTCGGCAATCCCTCCGGCGAACTGCAACTGGTCGGTGTCACGGGTACCAACGGAAAAACAACGACCGTCACCTTATTGTGGCAACTTTTTACCCGCCTGGGTTTCCGCTGCGGCCTGATCGGCACCGTGGAAAACAGGGTAGGGGAGGAGGTCGTCGCCAGCACGCACACCACGCCCGATGCGGTGCAACTGCACGGTTTGCTGCGCCGCATGGCCGACGCAGGTTGTGAAAAAGTATTCATGGAAGTCAGCAGCCACGCCGTGGACCAGCGCCGCATTGCCGGCGCCTCCTTCTCGGGCGGCCTGTTCACCAACCTGACCCACGACCACCTCGACTACCACCAGACTTTCGCTGCTTACCGCGACGCCAAAAAGAAATTCTTTGACGATTTGCCCAAAACGGCTTTTGCCCTCACCAATACCGACGACAAAAACGGCGCGGTGATGCTGCAAAACACCCGAGCCGGCAAATACACTTATGGTCTGCGCAAGCCGGCCGATTTCAAGGCCAAAATCATTGAAAACAGCCTGAACGGATTGCACCTCGAACTCGACGGTGCAGACATGCATGCCCGGATGATCGGCGAATTCAATGCCTACAACCTGACGGCAGCCTACGCGGTGGCGGCGCTGCTCGAAGGCGGGCAGGGCGATGGTTCTAAAAACGGGATTTCCAAAAACGACATACTCACGGCACTCAGCGATCTGCGCGGGGCAGAGGGCCGCTTCGATTATGTGAATCACCCCTCCCAACCCGGCTGCATCGGCATTGTCGATTATGCACACACGCCCGATGCCCTGGAAAAAGTGCTGGAAACCATCCAGAAACTAAAGAAAAAAAACTCCCGCGTCATCACCGTCACCGGCGCAGGCGGCGACCGCGACAAAACCAAGAGACCGATCATGGCACAGGTCAGCGCCCGCATGAGCGACCAGCTGATCCTGACCAGCGACAACCCCCGGACTGAAGACCCCGCAACCATCCTGCGCGACATGGAAGCAGGGCTGGATGCCGAAGCCCTGAAAAAAACACTGGTGATCCAGGACCGCGAACAGGCCATCAAAACGGCAGTTCGCCTCGCAGGGCCCAACGACGTGATTCTGGTGGCCGGAAAAGGCCACGAAAAATACCAGGACATCAACGGGGTGAAACACCCTTTCGATGACAAACAGGTTCTTTTTAGGATGATGAGTTCATAAAGATATAATAGTGGAGGGACTATTATTTTGAGCAGGTTGCGGGGCGATGGAATATCGCCCCACAACCGAATTTAGAGTCAGTAAGGGTAATCAATGTCATTATGGTCATTCATGAAATTTCTATAATGCCCCCTAATGACCCTAATGCCCCCTAATGACCCCTAATGACCTTAATGACCTCTACTACCCCCTCGCCACATCGACCACAATGTTTGAACAATGCTCTATTATCTATTTCAATATCTGAAAGATGCTTTTGATGTGCCCGGCGCAGGGTTGTTTCAATACATCTCGTTCCGGGCGGGACTGGCTTTGATATTGTCGCTGGTGATCTCTATTATCATCGGCAAACGCATTATCAACTGGCTGCGCGCCTTGCAAATCGGTGAGACCGTGCGCGACCTCGGGCTGGCCGGCCAGATTTCGAAGGCGGGCACACCGACCATGGGCGGTATCATCATTGTGGCGGCCACACTGATACCCTGTCTGTTGCTGGCGCGACTGGACAACGTGTATATCCTGCTCATGCTGGTCAGCACCGTCTGGATGTTCACGATCGGGTTCATCGACGACTACATCAAAGTGTTCAAGAAGGACAAGCAGGGTTTGAAGGGCATTTTCAAGATTGCAGGACAGGTGGGTTTGGGTCTGATCGTGGGGATTACCATGCTGCTCAACGACGAAGTAGTGGTGCGGATGGAACCGGAAGCGGCACAGCAATACGGATATGAAGTGACAGAGTCCTTGTTCATCAAGGACAACTCGGCCCCCAACAGTTACAAGGAGATGGTGTATGTGAAAGCGCCGATCACGACCGTACCGTTTTTCAAAAACAACGAACTTGACTATTCGCGCTTTTTGTGGTTTCTGGGCGACAACGCACGCAATCTGAGTTCGATTTTCTTTGTCATCATGGCCATCCTCGTCATCACGGCTGTCAGCAATGGCGCCAACCTGACGGACGGTCTCGACGGGCAGGCGGCAGGCGTTTCGGCCATTGTGATAGCAGCGCTGGGCATCATGACCTACATGAGCGGCAACTCGGTGGCTGCCGATTTTCTGCGGATTTTTTACATCCCGTACAGTGGTGAGTTGGTGGTGTATATCGCGTGTTTGCTGGGAGGTTGTATCGGTTTTCTGTGGTACAATGTGTTTCCGGCCCGGGTTTTTATGGGAGATACGGGGAGCCTGACCCTGGGTGGCATCATTGCGGCACTGGCGATTATTATCCGGAAAGAATTGCTGATCCCGGTCTTGTGTGGTGTATTCCTGATCGAAAATCTGTCGGTCATCATACAAGTCTGGTATTTCAAATACACCAAGAAAAAATACGGTGAAGGCCGGCGGGTGTTCCTCATGGCGCCGCTGCACCACCACTATCAAAAACAGGGTTATCACGAAGTCACCATTTCCGTGCGGTTCTGGATTGTGCAGGTTTTGCTGGCAGTATTGACTGTCATCACATTGAAAGTTCGGTAAAAAATGAAAAAACGCATCGTCATACTCGGCTCCGGTGAATCCGGCACAGGCGCGGCCCTGCTGGCCCAACGCCAGGGTTTCGACGTGTTCGTATCTGACCGGGGCGCCATCAAGGAGGTGTACAAAAAAGTGCTGGATGCCAAAGGGATTGACTGGGAAGAAGGGCAGCACACAATGGAAAAAATACTGAATGCCGACGAGGTCATCAAAAGCCCCGGCATTCCGGAAAAAAGTGAAGTGATGCAGGCAGTGCGGGCAAAGGGCATCAACGTGATTGGCGAAATAGAATTCGGGTATCGCTATGCAGGCAAGTGCACCATCGTGGGCATCACAGGGTCGAATGGCAAAACGACGACCACCATGCTGACTTACCATTTGCTGCAACACGCCGGGTTGAACGTGCGCATGGGCGGCAACGTCGGCAACTCGTTTGCAACGATGGTTTATGAAGACCTCGAACAGGATAAGATGGGCGCCGACCGGATTTTTGTACTGGAAATTTCGAGTTTTCAACTGGATGATATTCAGCAATTCCGGCCCCACATCGCCATGTTGCTGAACATCACTCCAGATCACCTCGACCGCTACGAATACAAACTGGAAAACTACGTGCGCTCCAAATTCCGGATCGCAATGAATCAAAAACGTGGCGACCTTTTTATCACCAACGCCAATGATACCAACATAGGGGCTTATTTGAACGAAAATCCCGATGCCATTCATTGTCGCATGGTACGCATTCGCCGGAGTGATTTTAAAAACGGGTATGTCTGGATCGGGCGCTCTTTTGCCTTTGACCTGGCCAGCACCAACCTGCGCGGGCCGCACAATATGTTCAATGCCGCTTGTGCCATTCGGGTCGCCATGCGGCTCGGAGTGGAACAGGGAAAGATATCAGAGGGACTGTTTTCGTTTGCGCCGCCGGCACACCGGCTGGAGCGTGTGGCCGAGGTGAAGGGCGTGAATTATGTCAACGA
>Ga0075163_10007528_pt1 | contig 14394 bp, 12 predicted proteins | sample JI1023141ADNA_FD_71478 | JGI IMG/M metagenome (GOLD analysis project Ga0075163, IMG submission 71478) | Wastewater effluent complex algal communities from Wisconsin, to seasonally profile nutrient transformation and Carbon sequestration -... | ecosystem: Engineered > WWTP > Effluent > Algae...
GACCGCGGCGCCCGCCCCGCCCCTCGCCTCGGCGAAGGCCGCCGCCGCCTCGTCGTCCGAGGTCGCTGCGCCGCCCGACCCGCTGCTCGCCCTGCCCGTCCACGGTCGCTGAGGCTCCGAGCGCAGCTCGGGCCGGGGTTGCCGAAATGTTGAGATCGGAACCGGGTTCCTACCCGGGACCGATCGATCGAAAAGACAGGGTTGGCCATTCTGGCCAACCCTGTGACCGCGGCCGCTCACAGATCGATCTGCACGCCGATCTCGATCACCTGCTCGGGTGGGAGCTGGAAGTAGGCGGTGGCCGGCATCGCGTTGCGGGCCAGGGCGCGGAAGGCGTGCTCGCTGACCACGCCCATGTTGCCGCCCTTGCCGCCGATGAAGCTCTCGCGGCCGAGGAAGTAGGTGACGTCCTCGCGCCGGTGCGGCAGCTCGAGGCGGGCGATGACCTCGTCGATCAGGGCCGGCACGTCGGGCCGCTGCATGAAGCCGTAGACCGCCACCACCCGGTGGAAGCCATGGTCGAGGTCGGTGACCTCGGCGATCCGCTCGGCCGCCGGCACCACCGGGACGTGCTCGAACCGCACGGTCAACAGGAACACCGTCGCCGGCACCGCGCCGACCCGGGTCGCCTGGTGCTGGAGCATCGGCGGCACGCCCCGCGGCTCCGACGACAGGAAGACGCCGACCCGGTCGGGCCGGAGCACGTGATCGTCGGCGAGCGAGCGGGCGAAGTCGTCCCACGGCCGCGCCCGCTGCTCGTAGTAGCGGGTCAGGTTGGCGCGGCCGATGGTCCACATCACCATCACGCCCGAGATGACGGCCGCGATCGCCACCGGCACGTAGCCGCCGTGGGTGAACTTGAGCAGGTTGGCGCCGAGGAAGCCGAGGTCGAAGGTGAGGAACAGCGCCAGCAGGCCGCCCCACTTCCACCCCGGCCAGCGCCACACCGTGCGCGCGACCACCGCGAAGCAGATCGACGTGATCGCCATCGTGCCGCACACCGCGATCCCGTAGGCCGCGGCCAGGCCGGTCGACGACTTGAACGCGACCACCAGCGCGATCGCCCCGACCGCCAGCAGCCAGTTGATGCCGCGCAGGTAGATCTGGCCCTCGGTGTGCTCGGAGGTGTGGCGGACGAAGAACCGGGGCAGGAGGCCGAGCTGCACCGCCTGGTGGGTGAGCGAGAACGCGCCCGAGATCAGCGCCTGCGACGCGATGATGGTGGCCGCGGTCGAGATGCCGACCAGCGCGTACAGCGGCACGCCGGTGGGGACCATGGCGTAGAACGGGTTGGCCGCCGCCGCCGGATCGGACAGCACCACCGCGCCCTGGCCGAAGTAGGCCAGGATCAGCGACGGCATCACCAGCCGCAGCCAGGCGATGCGGATCGGTCGGACGCCGAAGTGGCCCATGTCGGCGTACAGCGCCTCGCCGCCGGTGACGCAGAGGACGACCGAGCCGAGCACGGCGAAGCCGGTGAAGCCGTGCTGGGTGACGAACCAGACCGCGTGGTGCGGCGACAGCGCGGCCAGCACGCCGGGGTGCTGGGCGGTGTGCCAGACGCCGAGGCCGGCCAGCAGCACGAACCAGACGACCATGATCGGGCCGAACAGCGCGCCGACCCGGGCGGTGCCGTGGCGCTGGACCACGAACAGCAGGAACAGCAGGCCGCAGGTGATCGGCACGATCGCGTCGTCGAGCTCGCTGGTCGCGACCCCCAGGCCCTCGACCGCCGACACCACCGAGATCGCCGGCGTGATCATGCCGTCGCCGTACAGCAGCGCGGCGCCGACGATGACCAGCAAGGTCACGATGCGCAGGCGACCGGGCCCGGCGGTCCGCAGCCGGGCCGGGACCAGCGCGAGGAGGGCGAGGATGCCGCCCTCGCCGCGGTTGGTCGCGCGCATGATGAAGGCGAGGTACTTGACCGTCACCACCATCGTCAGCGACCAGACCATGAGCGACAGCAGGCCGAGCACGTTGGCCCGCTGGGCCTCGATCGCGTAGTGCTCGGACAGGCACTCCTTGAGCGCGTAGAGCGGGCTGGTGCCGATGTCGCCGAACACCACGCCGAGCGCGGCGACGGTCAGGGCGGTGGTGCCGTGGCCGTGGCCAGGCGAGTCAGGTTGGTGTTGCGGCGCCGACATGGTGGGGCCGGCGGGGCCGGGGCCGCGATCGTCGTACGGCCGGCCCGGTCGACACAAGCGGGCGGCCGGTCACATCGCGAGGCGGCGGACGGGGCTCGGCCAGAACGAGTCGGCGGAGGCGCGGCGGGCCCTTACGCGGCCACGGTGGCGCGCCTTGTTACTTCGGACCCTCACTTCGTTCGGGTCCTCAGGGAATGCCGGCGCCGACGCCGAAGGTGGCCCCCATCGTGGTCGAGCCCGACAGCCCGGCCTCGCCGGTGGCGAGCAGGTAGAAGCCCTTGCGGAACGGGTAGCGGACGCCGGCGCGGAGCGAGAAGCCGAAGCTGGTCGCCTCGTAGGTGCCCTGCTTGTCGCCGATCGCGATGTCGGTCGACACCGTGCCGGCGGTGCCGACCAGATCGAGCGACATGGTCGCCTTCTTGAGCCCGACCTGGTAGCCGAGCGCGAACAGGGTCTCGTGCGCGTCCATGCTGCGGACCTGGGCGGTCGCGACCACCGCGGTGACCGGATCGTGGGTGACGATCGGGCCGCTGAACTGCACGTACGGCCGGGCGTAGCCGAACGCGACCCGCACGTTGTCGATGGTGATGTTCATCTCGAAGCCGACGCCGGCGACCGCCACGCCGTCGAACGGCGCGCCCTGGAAGGTCGAGATCAGGGACGGCGAGGTGTCGCCCTCGCTGCGGCTGAAGCGCGCCGCCTGGTAGTCGCGGGTGCCGGTCAGGAACGTCGCCTCGACGCCGCCGCCGGCCCGCGCGGTACCGGCGGTGGCGCCGAGGACGGCGACCGATGCCAGCGAGACCCCGATCACGGCGGTGAGCACGTTGCGTTGCATGCCGGTCCAACGCTGCAACCCGTGCGCCCTTACAGGACCGGGATCCCGCGCGTCCATCCTCGCGATTCGCCGTCGGTGCCGCGGCCGAACCTGGTGGCGGTGATGGGCCGGTGGTGAGCCTCTGACACCACGGTGTCGACGATCGGCGACGGTCGGGGAGGCCCGAACGCCATGCCGGACCGTTCTGCGCTAGCGTCGGCGACCGGATGCGGATGTACGACGACCTGGCGAGCTGGTGGCACCTGCTGACCCCGCCCGCCGATCACGAATGGGAGGCGGCGCACTACGCCGCGCTGTGGCGAGCCCACGTCGCCGGGCCGCGGACCGTGCTCGATCTCGGCGCCGGCGGCGGCTGCGTCGCGTCGCACCTGCGGCCCGACTTCGCGCTCACGCTGGTCGACCGCTCGGCGGCGATGCTGGCGACCGCGGCCACGGTGACGCCGGGCTGCGAGCACGTGGTCGGCGACGTCTGCGACGTGCGGCTCGGCCGGACCTTCGACGGCGTGCTGCTCGGCGACGCGATCATGTACCTGACCGACGAGGCGGCGCTGGCGGCGGCGATCGCGACCGCGTTCGTCCACACCCGGCCCGGGGGCTGCGCGCTGTTCGTCCCCGACAAGACCCGCGAGACCTTCCGGCCGAGCGAGAGCTACGGCGGCAGCGACACCGCCGACGGCGCCCGCGGCCTGCGCTGGTTGCAGTGGGTCCGCGACCCCGATCCCGACGACACCACGTTCACGCTCGACTGGGCGCTGATGCTGCGCGACGGCGATCGGGTCGAGGTCGTGCACGAGCGCCACCTCCACGGCCTGTTCCCGCGCGCGACCTTCGGCCGGCTGATCACGGCGGCCGGCTTCCGGCTGATCGACGAGCCCGCCCACGCCGGCGTGCTGATCGGGCTGCGGGACGAGCGCTAGGCGCTGCCGTAGATGGCGAGGTAGTCGGCCGAGACCAGCGGCAGCCAGTGATCGCGCCAGGCCGCGCGCTCGCCGGTCCGCAGGTTGCGCCGGCGCGATCCGGCGGTGCCCGGCCGGGTGGCGAAGGCGAACAGCTCGGCCAGCCACTGCCGCTGGACGTCGTCGTAGCCGGCGAGGTCGGCCGCCCGCCGCTCGTCGATCGAGGCGAAGTGGAACAGCGGCAGCCACGGCCCGTCGTGAGCGGCGGCGGCGGCTTGCTCCTGCAGGTACAGCCGCGCCACCGCCGGGAGGAAGAAGCGGAGGTCGTCGCCGTGCATGAAGCACAGGCCGCCGCTGCCCGAGAACAAGGCGAGCACGCCCGCCGGGGTGAGGTCCTGCCAGTGGTGGGCGTCGGGCGGGTGCCACCGCCCCGGCGGCGGCGGCGGGTCGTACTCGGCGCCGTAGTTGTCGACGAGCTTGGCGTCGCGGATGGCCTCGGTCGGGCTGCGGCCACGGCGCAGGCGGACGTGGGCGAACGCGACCTCGACCCGGGCGAGCAGCGCCGCGCGGCGGCCCTCGTACGGCTGCCAGCGCGGATCGCGGGCCTCGGCGGCGGTCGGCGCGCGGACCTGATCACGCAGCAGCGGCACCGCGGCGCCGGTGGCGGCGTAGGTCGGCTGCGCGACTAGCAGATCGAGGGCCAGCTCGCCGCCGCCCCAGTACTCGCTGTCCTCCCAGCCGCACACCGGGCATAGCTGCAGGCTCTCCCCGTCGGGGGCCGCGGCGAAGGTGCGGTGACCGCAGCAATCGCAGGGAAATGGCCGCGCCGCCTCCACCACGGCGAGCGTGACCAGCGCGGGCGAGGGTGTCAACCGACCGCGACCGCCGTGATGCCGCGCACGCCACCGCGGCGACGCACCTGCGACCGGTGATACCGTCGCAGCCATGAGCCTTCCGCGCCGTATCGCTCCCTGGCTGATGGGGGCCGCGCTGGTCGCCTGCAGCGGCAACCCGCCGACCACCGGCCCCGCGCCCAGCCCGCCCGCCCCGATCGTCGCCGAGGCGCCAACCGGGCCCGCGACCCGCGGCCCCGACAAGCCGACCGCGCCGATCGACCTGACCCTCGAGGCCCGCCCGGTCGCCGGCACCGCCACCGTCGATCGCTTCGAGGTGGTGATGAACGCGACCCCGCGGCGCGACCTCGATCGGGTCGAGCTGGCGATCGACGGCCAGCCGGCGACGGTCGCGACCGCGACCGCCGGCGCGCTCGGCGTGGCCCGCGCCACCGTCGAGGTCCCGCGCGGCGAGGGCCGCGACGTCGTCGGCACCGCGGTCGTCGTCGTCGACGGCAAGCGGATGGGCCGCGCCGCCCAGGTCCGGATCGGCGCGCCGGCGGCCGCCGCCCCGGCCGGGACGATCATCCACCTGCCCGACGGGACCGCGGTCCAGGAGGTGCGGCCGTGAGGTCGCGCGCGATCGCCCGGGCCGGCCTGCTCGCCGGCGTGCTCGGCCTGGCCGCGCTGACCGCGGGCTGCGGCGGCTCGGACCTCGATCCGGCGTGCAGCGCGCCGAGCGGCCAGCGCTGCGCCGGCGACACCGTCGTCACCTGCGTCGACCAGGCGGTGACCGAGCGCGACTGCGGGGCCGAGGGCCTCGAGTGCGGCTACGTCGACACCACGACCGGGGTCACCTGCGTCGCCGAGGCCTGCGCCTTCGTCGGCCCGCTCGGCCGCTGCGTCGGCGACACCCTGACCCGCTGCACCGACGGCGACATCGACGAGACCACCTGCGGCGACGGCGAGGAGTGCGCCTACGTCGACGACGTCACCGGCTACGGCTGCCGCGCCGCCGCCGAGCCGGCGGTGGTCTCGGGCGAGATCCGCTACGAGGACCGGCCGCAGACCGGCCGCGGCCCGGTCGGCGACATCCGGCTCCAGCCGGTGCGCGGCGCGGTCGTCACCGTCATCGACGACGCGACGATGACGGTGCTGGCGACCGTGACCACCGCCGACAACGGCAGCTACGTCGCCCGCTACACCGCCGCCGCCGGCGCGATGGTCCACGTCACCGCGGTCGCCAAGAGCGCGTTCGCCGGCCGGCCGATCACGGTCACCACCAACACCACCGCGGTCCACGGCTTCGGCTCGCCCAGCTTCGCCTCGGCGGCCGAGACCACCCTCGACCTGGTGATCACCGACGCCAGCGGCGAGGCCGAGGCCTTCAACGTCCTCGACATCGCGGTGGTCAGCATGGACGCCCTGACCCGCGACATCGGGGTGGCGGCGCCGGTGCCGCTGCGCCTGCGCTGGATCCGCGGCAGCAACGACGGCACCTACTTCGACGGCAGCTCGATCCACCTGCTGGGCGCCAGCAGCGACGACGACGGCTACGACGACACCGTCATCGCCCACGAGATCGGCCACTACGTCGAGCGCACGGTCGGTCGCAGCGACTCGCCTGGCGGCGGCCACAACGGCGCGCCGACCGATCCGCGGCTGGCGTGGTCGGAGGGCTACTCGACCTACTGGGCGCAGTCGACGCTCGGCCAGCCGGTCTACTCCGACAGCAACTCGGGCGGCGGCTTCTTCGACAACATCGACACCGAGAACACCCGCGCCACCGGCACCGGGCTCAGCCAGCAGGTCAGCGAGGCGATGGTGTCGCAGATCCTCTGGGACATGGGCGACGTCGGCGCGCCCGACGACGACATGGTGACGAGCTCGAACCACGTCGAGGTCAACAGCGTGCAGAAGGCCTACCTCAAGGGCACCACCCTGCGCGCCGCCGGCACCGCCGGCGTCGACCTGGTCGACTTCCTCGACGGCTGGTTCGTGACCCGCGGCCTGGCGACCTGCGGCGCCGTCCGCGACCTCGTCGTCACCAAGCACAACTTCCCGTACGACTTCGCCGGCCCCGCCGGCGCCTGCCCGTAGCGGTCGGGGGGCGGGGGCGGGGGCCGGCTCCTTCGACTCCGCGCTCGCTGACGCTCGCTCGTCGCTCAGGACCGACGGTACGTTCACCGCAACCCCGTCGGTTCGGATTCGGGCTCGGGCTCCTTCGACTCCGCGCTCGCTGACGCTCGCTCGTCGCTCAGGACCGACGGTACGTTCACCGCAACCCCGGTCGGGCTCGGGCGCGCGCACATTCATCCGGTGCAGCACTTGTTGCAAATTTGCAGCATGTGCTGCGTTCATTGATACGAGCAGGTGCGTCAAACCAAGTACTCTCGGCAGGTTACATGCGTCGACGTCGATGGCGCGGCGGTTGCTCATTGGTGACGGCATCATGAAGTCGTCGTTCGCCACCGTCGCGCTGCTCGCCGCCCTCGCTCTCGCCTCGACCCTGACCGCCTGCACCGACGGCGACCCGATCGACGATGGCACCACGTCCGAGGAGATCACGGCCCGCGCCCGCTTCGACCTGTGGAAGGAGGACGGCGGCGCCTACGTGTTCCAGTTCATCAGCGCCGGCCACGAGACCCTGCTCGACTCGCAGGACTACTCGAGCCGGACCGCGGCGCTCGGCGGCCTGGTGTCGGTGATCAGCAACGGCGCGGTGGCGACCCGCTACACGGTGACGGTCGGCGCGGATGGCAAGGCGCGCTTCGAGCTCCACGCCAGCAACGGCCAGATCGTCGCGACCAGCCAGACCTACACCAGCCGCGCCGACGCCGACAAGGCGGTCGCGATCACGGTCGCGTCGATCACCGCCTACCCGCGCCACTGGGAGACCGGCACCGGCGCTCGCTTCGAGATCCGCCAGGACACCGGCGGCAAGTACTTCTTCAACCTCCACGCCGCCAACGGCGCCACCGTGCTGCGCTCGGAGCGCTACGACTCGCTGGCCGCCGCGCTCAACGGCGCCTTCTCGGCCGCCGACAACGGCACCAACACCGCCCGCTACAACGTGCTGACCGGCGCCAGCGGTGGCTTCTACTTCAACCTGACCGCGACCAACGGCCAGGTGGTCGCGACCAGCGAGACCTACTCGTCGAAGGCGACCGCGCTGCGCGCCCGTGACGCGATCGTCGCCCTGCTGCCGAACGTCACCATCCTCTGATCGCCGCGCCGCCCGCGTCACGTCACGGCCCGGCCCCCGCCGGGCCGTCGTCGTTTTCGGCGTCGGCGTCGGCGGGCCGCCCCCGGCGGCGTTGCGCGGCTCGACCGACTCGACGACAGTCGGCGCCATGACCGACCTCGTCCTCCATGTCCCGCCCGGTCGCGCGTGGGGCACGCCGCACATGTCGCCGTTCTGCGCCAAGCTCGAGACCTACCTGCGCATGACCGGCACGCCGCACAAGGTCGAGCCGATCGCGATCACCAAGGCGCCCAAGGGCAAGATCCCGTTCGTCACCATCGACGGCGAGCTGATGGGCGACTCGCAGCTCATCATCGAGCGGCTCGAGCGCTCGGCCAAGGCGCCGCTCGACGCCGACCTCGGGCCGCGCGAGCGCGCCATCGGCCGCTCGATCCGCCGCATGCTCGAGGAGGGCACCTACTTCACCGGGGTCTACCTGCGCTGGGTGACCGACGAGGGCTACCCCCACGTCCGCGGCGAGATCAGCAAGGTGCTGCCGGCGCCGATCCGGCTGCTGCTGCCGATGATCCGGCGCAAGGTGAAGAAGTCGACCATCGCCCAGGGCACCGGTCGCCACACGGTCGACGAGATCTGCGCGCTGGCCATCGCCGACTTCCAGGCCTGCGCCGACCTGCTCGGCGACCAGCCCTTCCTGCTCGGCGACGCCCCCCACGTCGTCGACGCCACGCTGTACCCGTTCCTCGAGGGTCAGCTCCGCTTCCCCAACGACACCCCGGTCAAGCGGGCGATCGCCGGCATGGCCAACCTGGTCGCCTACCGCGATCGGATCCGCGCCCGCTGGTGGGCCGACCTCGACGCGGCCGCCGCCGCCTGACGACTGTGAATGAATCGGCGGCGCGGTCGGCGGGCCCTTACGCAGCGGGTGCGGCGCTCCTTGTTCCTTCGGACCCTCGCTACGCTCGGGATCCTCAGGGCTCCAGGACGAGGGCGGCGTCGCTGGCGATGACGACCTCGCTGCCGGTGGCCGGGACCCGCTTGACGATGAAGTAGATCCAGCCGTCGCTGCGGAAGTGCGGGAACAGCGCCCGCTGGCCGGCCGCCATGGTGGTGATGCGCTTGCTGACGCCGGTGGTGATGTCGAGCAGGAAGATGTTGGCGGTGCCGGCCGAGACCAGGGCCATGAACGCCGGGTCGGTCGCGCTGGCGTAGCCGAGCTCGGCCCAGTCGGTGGCCTCGGCCCAGTGGTGGTAGACGATCCAGCGCTCGTCGTAGCTGAACGCCGGCTTGCCGCCGCGGACGCAGTAGCGGCCGATGACCGGCGTGCTGACGGTGTACGAGTTGCCGCTCGGGGTGGCGTCGAGCTTGCGGACGGTGAAGCCGTTCTGGCCGGCGGCGTTGGCGGCGCGGCTGAGCAGCAGCTTGGCCGACGGCGAGATGATGGTGTCGCCCTCGTTGGGGGTCAGCACCGGGATCTCGGGCCGGGCGCTGTAGGCGGTGCCGTTCCAGATCATCGGCGTCAGGTCGTTGGTCGAGGTCGCGCCGAAGTGCGCGCTCGGCTCGCCGTTGCCGTTGTCGCTGACGAACTGGCCGGCCACCGCCCAGTAGTCGCTGTTCTTGACCGCGGCCACGTGCTGGTAGAGGCCGACCACGTTGACGCTCGAGCACTCGGGCTCGTTGAACGTGACCTGGAGCGGGCCGGCGGCGAGCAGCGACTGCCGGCACCAGGGGTGGGCGCCGCCCTGGAGCACGAAGCCGGAGTTGTCGGGGAAGAAGCCGGGGTCGTACATCGCCGTCGCCTGGATGCGGCGGTTGAGCTGGAGGTCGATGATGCTGGAGCCGCCGTTGGGTCCGCCGCCGTGGGCGACGAAGCGGCCGTCGGCCGAGCTGCGGGTCCAGTACGACGAGTTGTAGGCGTACTGGTAGAGGATGCGCAGCCGCGACGTCGGCAGCGCGGTGCCCCACGACTGGCCCCACGGCTGGGTGCTGACCAGCGGGAAGCTGGTGAGGCAGTCGCGCGGCGTGGCGGCGCCGGCGCAGCCGAGCATCGCGATGCCGTCGTCGTGGTTGAGCGCCCGCCAGCCGGTGGTCTGCATCTGGGCGACGTGGGTGGCGACCGCCGGCTGGATGTCGCCGACGCAGTCGTCGGTCGGCGGGGTCTCGGTCAGGACCATGTCGAGCTGGGGCAGGCCGCGGGCGAACCACTCGGCGACGACGTCGAACTCGTCCTGGGTGAGCAGGCCGGGGACGTTGCGCGGCATGAGCATGCGGCTGGTCCAGTCGGCGAACTTGGGCCCCCAGGCCGGCGCGTAGGCCATCTGGATGACGGCGCGGAACCAGCCGAGCGAGGCGGCCGAGGTGTAGACGCCGAGCCGGTGCGGCTCGTACGGCAGGCCGGGCTCGGGCCGGAAGCAGTCGAGGATCTGCTGAGCCTCGCCCGCCGTCGACGGGTGGAGGTTGGTCAGGCAGGTGTCGGCGACCCGGGTCGAGGCCAGCCAGTCGCGGAACTGGCCGGCGGTGAGGCCGTGGCAGCGATCGCACGCCTCGCGCGGACCGACGCCCAGCCGCTCGGCCGCGGCCCGGGCCAGCGGCAGGTCGGCCATGGTGACCGGGTTGCGGAACGCCGGGATCTCGATCGGCGCGTCGATCGACGCGTCGACCGGCAACACCGGCGCGTCGATCGCCGCGTCCTCGATGCCGCGGACCGGGCCGTCGTCGGCGCCACACCCTGCGAGGACACCGGCGAGCAGGAGCGCGAGCGACGCGGTCGACTTCATGGCGGCCGAGGTTACACGGCGACCGCGCCGGGCACGACGGTCTTGTGCGCTAAGTCATTCTCGCAGATCGACCGAGGCGGGTCAGTCGCCGCGGGCCTCGCGGCGGACGGTGACGCCGCGCTTGCGCAGCAGGCGGTAGAGGGTGACGGCGTCGACGCCGGCGGCGGCGGCGGCGGCGCGGACGTTGCCGGCGTGCGCGCCGAGCAGATCGATCAGGTAGCGGCGCTCGAGCGGGGCCAGCCACTCCTCGCGCAGCGCGCGCAAGGTCGGGCGCGGCGCGGCCCGGGCCGGGCTCGCCGTCGCCGGGCCGCCCGAGAGCGCCCGCGGCAGGTCGGCGGGCGTCAGCTCGTCGCCGGTGCAGAGGATGACCGCGTGCTCGATCGCGTTGCGCAGCTCGCGGACGTTGCCGGGGAAGTCGTAGGCGAGGAGCCGCGCCATCGCCGCCGGCGCGATCCGCGGCGCCTTGCGGCCGTGGCGGGCGGCCGCCTGCTCGACGAACGCGCCGGCCATGACCTCGAGGTTCTCCTTGTAGCGGCGCAGCGGCGGCAGCTCGAGGGTCATCACCCCCAGCCGGTAGAGCAGGTCCTCGCGGAACCGGCCGTCGGCGACCATCGCCTCGAGGTCGCGGTTGGTGGCGCAGATCAGCCGGACGTCGACCCGCTCGGGGGCGGCGTTGGAGCCGAGCGGCTGGACCTCGCCCTGCTCGACCGCGCGCAACACCTTGGCCTGCAGCATCACCGGCAGCTCGCCGACCTCGTCGAGGAACAGGGTGCCGCCATCGGCCTTCTGGAACTCGCCGATCTTCTCGAAGCTGGCGCCGGTGAACGCGCCGCGGACGTGGCCGAACAGGAGGCTCTCGAGCAGCGCCTCGGGGATGGCGGCGCAGTTGACGGTGACGTAGGCCCGGTCGCTGCGCGGGCTGCTCATGTGGATGGCGCGCGACACCAGATCCTTGCCGGTGCCGCTCTCGCCCCGGACCAGGATCGGCGCGGTGGTCGGCGACGCCAGCTCGATGCGGCGCTCGACCTCGCGCCACTCGGGCGACAGGCCGCCGATCAGGAACGGCCGGCCGGTCTCCTCGCGGCTCTGGCGATCGAGCTGCCGCCGGCGGACGAAGCCGGCGGCGGCGGTGGCGACGTCGACCAGCGCCCGCAGCGCCGCCTTGCCGACGCCGTCGGGCTCGCGGGCCGACACCGTGACCACGCCGATCGGCTTGCGCTGGTAGCGGATCGGCGCCGCCGCGATCGCGCCGACGTCGAGCAGGTAGCGGGTGTAGTTGGGATCGCGCGCGGTGTCGCGGCACAGGTACGGCTCGTCGTGCTCGAAGGTCCACAGCGCGATGCCGGCCTTGCCGCCCGGGGTCAGCACCTGATCGGGCAAGGTGACGGTCACGCCCTCGACGACGTGGTGGGCGAGGACCAGGCCGCGCGCGGCCCGATCCCACAGGAACAGCGCGCCGTGGTGGGCGCCGGTGGCCTCGAGGGCCAACCGCATCAGCTCGCGCTCGAACGCCTCGGGACGGGCCGCGGACAGGGCGCGCTCGACGGCGGCGGCCGGCACCGGCCGAACCTAGCACGGCCGCCCGGCGACCCCGCCCGGACGCAGGCGTTGCGGCGCCGCCGGGCCCGGTGATACACGCAGGCGATGAGCTCGCGAGGCATCGTGGCGGTGCTGGTCCTGGTGGCGACGGCACCGGCTTGCACCCACTGGGGATCGACCACCGCCTACGGACCGCGCCGCGAGGTCGGCCGCCGGCTGCTCGGCGCGCCGCAGATCGCGCAGACCTCGTCGTCGTCGATGTCGGCCGGGTTCGCCGGCGCGAGCGCGACCAGCCCCGACGGCCGCCGCACCGGCACCGTCGCCGGGCTGTCGGGCAGCTCGGGCAGCATGACCCGCACCCACTGCATCCAGGAGGCGGAGATCGACTACGAGCAGCCGTACCAGATCGTCGCGCGGGTCGAGGGTCGACCGCTCGACGTCGCCGGCGGGGTCGCGCTCGGCTTCCTCGGCCTGGCGGTGATGGTCGGCGCCAGCCAGCGGTCGGACACGATCTTCGAGCCCGGCGACCCGTTCTACGAGGAGCCGCCGTCGGCGACGCCGGGGCTGCTGCTGGGCGGCGCGATGGTCGCCGGCGGCATCGGCACCATCTGGTACTCGTACTCCAAGCTGCCCAAGGGGCCGCCGCCGGCCGCCCGGCCCCAGCTCCGCACCTGGACCTCGACCGAGTTCGTCGAGGCGACCGGCTGCGGCCTGGTCCCGGCCGATCAGCCCGGGCTGCGGCCGGTGCGGCCCGTCGATCCGCCGCGCCCGCCGGTGACCGATCCGGCCCCGGCCAGCGGCGACATCGCCGCCCGGCTCAAGAAGCTCGACGAGCTGCGGGCCGCCGGCCTGATCACCGAGGCCGAGTACCAGCAGAAGCGCAAGGCGCTGATCGATCAGCTCTAGTCCACTCGGGCGTCGGGCTGGAGCGGCATGCCGCGCGGGCCGACGCGCTTGCCCAGCCAGTACCGGCTCGCGTGGTCGCCACCCTCACGGACCAGCTCCATCAGCGCGCTCGTGGGCGTTCACCCCCTCGGCCAGGGCGCCAGCCTACCGCACCTGCTTCGCGGCGAAGCCCTCGAGCCAGGCCGCGAGCTCGGCGTCGCCGGAGCCGCGCGTGTACGCGCGCTGGCCGGCCTGGAGCGCGACCACCGCCGCACAGCGCGGCTTCGCCGGCGCGAACGCCTTCTCGTCGATCAGCGCGCCCGTCTTGCGGTCATACACCCGCGCCCGCGCCGCCTCGATCTCGAGCTCGACGTCGCGAGTCTCGCTGCCGTCCTCGGCGCGGTAGCGGCCGCAGCGCCGGCGGCCGACGATCTCGGTGTCGATCCGCGCCACCCACGCGAGGTCGGCGAGCCGCTCGCCGGGCTTCACGTCCCCGACGACGCCGACGATCCAGCCATACGTCGGATCGGTGCGCGCCCAGGCCATCGCGCGTGGCGCGGCCGGTTCCTGGGCATAGACGACCGGTTTGCCGTCGAAGACCGCGACCAGCCGCGCCGTCACCACGTCGGCGACGTCGCTGCGGGTCGCCCGCAGGCCGGCGCGGAATGGCGCCGTCCGCACCCCGCGCACCACGATCTCCACCGGCAGCTCCACCGGCCGGTCGCTGCCGTCGAACAGGTCGAGGCCGATCGCGCCGAGGTCCCCGCCCAGCGGCACCTCGCCCGTCACGCGGCGATCGCCGCCCGCGGTCAGCGTCGTCTCTCCGATCCGCACCTGGGTGGCCCGCGGTAGGCCGCTGCCATCGACTGCGACGACGCCCGGCGGCCGCAGCCGCACGTCGAGCTGCCCCCAGCCCATCTCGCCGCGCAGCCGGGTCGCGATCGCGTGCTGATCCACCGTCCACTCGAAGCGCGGCGCCGGCCCGGCGGGCGCCGCGTCGCCACAACCCGCCGCGATCACCACCGCCCACGCGATCCACGCGCGCACCATGTCACTCGTCCTCCGGCGCCCGCCGTGGATGTTGATGTTGACCTCGTGCGCCAAGCCGGTCTCGGCGCGGACGGGTAGGTGTCGGCATCGGGTCCTGATTCTCACGTACCGGCTATCGACCGGCCCGACCGCCGGTTGCTTGTCACGGACGAGCTCCCCGGCGCCGCAGCTCAGAGTCAACCAGGCACGCGGACGTCCGGCCGCGCAGGCGGAGCTAGCGCGCCGCCAGG
>Ga0075163_10007529_pt1 | contig 14392 bp, 5 predicted proteins | sample JI1023141ADNA_FD_71478 | JGI IMG/M metagenome (GOLD analysis project Ga0075163, IMG submission 71478) | Wastewater effluent complex algal communities from Wisconsin, to seasonally profile nutrient transformation and Carbon sequestration -... | ecosystem: Engineered > WWTP > Effluent > Algae...
ACGGCGCTGGACACCAGATTGATCAGGATGCGCCGAGTCAGCGAGTTGCGACGGATGTCGCCCAGATTGCGGCCGGCCTCCTGAGGTTGCGAGGTGGCCACCTCGCTCAGAAGGGACAGCGAGAACGCTGGTTGCCTCGGGGCGTGGCACGTCGCTGCCAGCGGTTCGCTTCGGTTGCGATTGAGATTTTCGAGCTGACCGTACAGCGCCGCGATGCGACGCCGCTGGCGCCACTGCCCACCGCGGCCAGTCCGGCCCGGCTGACCGCCAGGCCCAGGCCCAGCGCATTGCGGCGAGCGATGAGGACAGCCTCGCTGTTGTGCAAGCGCCCGCTCTCGAGTTCCTTGGCCTGCGAGTCGTGCCGGACTTTGAGTTCGTCGAACATCCGGCCCTGTTCCAGCAGCGAAGTCTGGACCATCAGGTCGACCGTCGCCTTCAGGCTCGCGAGGGCGCGCTGGCTGACCTGCGGCATCGCGGCGGCGATGTCTTGGCAATCATCTCCATGTCCCGTGCAGCGTTGCGCCGGCGGCCTTCGACGCTGATGCGACGAACAGACTCAAGCCAACAAGCAGACGGATCGCTCTCGAAAGCGGCCTCATGAAGTGAGTAGCTCCGAGTCAATCGGCGTGAGAGCAGTTTTGCGGCACCAAGGCCCGCCGCCAGACGCCAGATTGGCCCAATCGGGGATCAAACGACGACATGTCGACGCTGCGCTGGTTCGTGTCGATAGTCCTGCAGTCGATGTCGCTGTTCGACGTGTCTCGTTCCGGGTTCGCCAAGTAGCCAGCCAGTTGCCCACAGTCGCGCCCCATGACGGCGCAAGGTGATGACGCACGGGAGGGTTCCGGCCAGGCACTTCGAATCGATGCCGGCCGTGCGTCGGGCGCCGCCCGGGCGGCCGCGGTGCCTGTCGATCGATGCCCGATGGGCCATCCGGGGACTCCTTTCGCCCAGTCGACTGGCCGATGTCACCTCCCATGACACCACTCACGATCTTCCACGCCACTGCCTCGGGCCACCGTGCAGTGTCGAAGGCAGTCTCCCTTTCTCGTGCCGCTGTGCCTCGCTGCCGGCTGCTGCTGGTGCTGTGCGCCAAGCTTGGTGCCAGTCTCTGCGTTGCGCCGTCGGCGCTCGCCGACGCGGCATTGCCTCAGGGCCACCTGATGGATGCCCTGCGAGCCGTGGCCGCCAACCACCCGTCGGTGTCGGCCGCCCGTGGGCAGGAGCAGGCTGCGCGCCTGGATCTTTCGGGCGTCGAAACGCGTCGCCTTCCCCGGCCCTCGATCGCGCTGACGTCGAGGGCTGGTGTCACGTCGGCGGAAGCAAGGCTCACGCAGACTCTTCACGACTGGGGTGCCACCTCGGCTCGCATCGACGCAGCGCGCAGCCAGGTCGGCGCCGCGGCGGCGCGCACCGACGACACGGGGCGAGCGGTCGTGCTGGAGTTGCTGGAACAGTGGCGTCAATGGGCCGTGGCCCGGGCGCGCATCGCTTCCCAGGACGCTGCGCTCCAGCGCCTGGCTCGCTATGAGCAAAGTGCCCGTGCGCGGGGACGCGCCGGCTTCGGCAGCGACGCCGACGTGGCGCTGGTGCTCGGGCGCGTGGCGCAGGCCGGTGCCGAGATGGCGTCCTATCGTGCCGCGGCGGCCGCGGCGCATGCGCAACTGCGGGCGCTCGGCTTTCACTCGATGCTCGATCCGCCCATGCTCCCGGGCACCGACTCATGGCCCTTCGCGTCACCTCTGCTGCCTGGCCGATGGCTCGTCCGCGCCGAGCAGGACTCGCCGGTACTGGCTCGGCTGCGCAGCGAGGCCCAGGCGGCCGATGCCACGGCGCGGGCCCTGCAGGCGGATCGCTGGCCCGTCATCAACGCGGTGGCGTCGCACCAGCAGGTCGACGGTGGCGCGTCGTCGCGGCTGTATCTCTCCGTCGAATACGCGCCGGGTAGCTGGGGGGGCGATGCCCAGGCCACGCGGGCCGCTTTGGCGCGGGCCGATGCCGCGCGAGCGGCGCTCGAGTCCGCGCGCATCGACCTGGCGCGCGGCCTGCAGTCCGAATGGACAGCACTGTCGGGACTTCAACAGCGCCTCGGCGGCGAGACCGCGGGCGTCGAAGCCAACCGGGCCGTGCTGCAGTCCTTCGAGCGCCAGTTCGAGGCGGGCCGCAAGAGCTGGCTCGACGTGCTCAACGCGGCCCGCGAACTGACGGCGGCGGAGGCGGCAGCGGCCGCCGTGGCGCTGGAGCTGGCCGTCGGGCAGGTGCGCCTGGCCGTGATGATCGGCCTGCCGTCGGCTACGGAGCTGCAGCCGTGAGCACCACGCCGGCGACCGGCCACGCTTACCCGCCGACGCCGACGCCGACAGCGGCATCGGCCACGCCTTGGCGCGAGGTGTTCCGCGCGCTGGCGTCCCGCAAGGGCACGTTTGTCCAGGTGGCGCTGGCGGCCGCTCTGGCCAACCTGCTGGCCCTGGCCACGTCCCTGTACAGCATGCAGGTCTACGACCGCGTGATCCCGTCGCAGAGCAACTCCACCCTCGTGGTGCTGACCGTGGGCGCCATGCTCGCGACGCTTCTCGAGCTGATGGTGCGGCATCTCCGGTCTGTGCTGCTCGAGCGTGTGCACGTGGGCGTGGAGCGCTCGCTGGCGGGGTCGGTGTACGGCCGCCTGCTGACGGCGCGGCTCGAAGCCCTGTCGGCGGGCAGCGGCGTGCTCGCGGCCCACCTTCGCAGCATGGACCAGGTGCGCCTGTTCGCCACGTCCATGGTGCTCTTCACCCTGTTCGACGCGCCTTTCGCCCTGGTGTTCGCTGTGTTCATCGCGGCGGTGGGTGGCGGCACGCTGGCCCTGGTGCCCATGGCGTTCCTGGCCTTGGCCCTGCTGCTGGGATGGGTCTTCAAGCACCGGATCGAATCGCGCGCCCGCAGTGGCTTCGGCTGGCAGAACCAGCGTCATGGTCTGCTCGTGGAAACCATCTCGTCGATGGAAGGCGTGCGCGCCGCGGGCCGAGGGCCGGAGCTGGCGGCGCGCTGGGACCACCTGAGTCGGGAGTGTGCCGGGGCGGACGCCGGGTTGCGACGTGGCAACGATGCGGTTGCGCTGTGGTCAGGCTGGATGCAACAGGTCAGCTACGTGATGCTGGTGGCGCTGGGGGCGCTGTCGGTGGCGGACGGTCGATCGCTGACGATGGGCGCGCTGATCGCCTGCTCGATGGTGGCGGTGCGGGTGCTGGGGCCTGTTGCGGCACTGCCCGGGCTGCTGGTGCAGTGGGCTCATGCCAAGGTGGCCGTCGTCGCGCTGCAGGATTTCTATGCCCTGCCGCGAGAAGGGCAGGGGGCTGACGACCTGCTGAATCCGGCCCGTCTGCGTGGGCACTGGAAGACCGTGGACCTGCGCTTCGCCCATCCCGGCCAGATGAAGCCACTGGCCCTGCCCGACCTCGAGATCCAGCCGGGCGAGCGGGTGGCCGTGCTCGGGCCGGTGGGCTGCGGAAAGTCGACCTTTCTCAGGCTGCTGGGGGGCCTGTACGCGCCGACGCAAGGCCATGTGCTGATCGACGGGCTGTCGGTAGACCAGATCGACCGCGCCGCACTGCGCCGGTCCGTCGCCTTCATGCCGCAGGACGCTCGGCTCATTTCAGGCACGCTGCGCAGCAACCTGTGCGCGGGCCTGGACGCACCGTCTGACGAGCAGCGCCTGGTCGACACGGTCAAGGCGGTCGGCCTCGCGCCCGCCGTGGCCGCCCATCCCCTGGGTCTGAACCGGCCGATCGGAGACGGCGGCCGGGGGTTGTCCGCAGGACAGCGCCAGCTGGTGCTGCTGGCGCGCCTGCTGCTCCAGGCCCCGCAGGCCTGGCTGCTCGACGAGCCCAGCGCGTCGATGGACGACGCCACCGAATCGCGCGCCGTGGCGGCGTTTCGCGCTGCGTTGCAGCCGGGGCACACGGTGGTCATCGCCACCCACCGCACGGCGTGGCTTTCGCTCACGGACAAGGTGATCGTCGTCACGGCCGACGGGCGCTGCATCGTCGGTCCCCGTGACGACGTCTTGAAGCCTTCGACACAAGCCCTCGCCGTCAGGCGTACCGACGTCGCATCACCGCCCGCCGATCCACAGGTGCCCCGTGCTGCCCATGCTGTCTGACAACCTGCCCGCCACTTCACCGCAGGCCGGCGACGAGGCGACCTCGATGCGCCCGGTACTGTGGCTGGTCGGCTGTGTCGCGCTGTGTGCCGCATTCGTGGCCTGGGCTGCACAGGCCGAACTCGAGCAGGTGGCCCGGGCTCGGGGGCAGGTGATCGCCAGCGCCCGGACCCAGGTCGTCCAGGCGGCCACCGACGGCCAGATCGTCCAGGTAGCGGTGCGCGAAGGTGAGTCGGTGCGGCGCGGGCAACTGCTGGTGCAGCTCGATCGCGCGGAAGCCGAAGCGGCCGTGGCTGACAGCCGGGCACGCGTGGCGGCCTTGCGTGCGGCGCTGGTCCGCCTGGAGTCCGAGGTGATGGGCCGGCCTCTGGTGTTCTCGCCCGAGGCCCGCGCCTATCCGGCCTTCGTCGAGAACCAGCGGCTGCTGTTCCAGCGGCGCAAGGCCGCGCTCGAGTCCGAAGTGTCAGCGTTGAGCCAGGGTCTGTTGCTCACGCGCGAGGAACTTGCGCTGGCGTCGGGCCTCGTGGCCACCGGCGACATCGGCCGCGCCGAGGTGTTGCGCCTGCAGAAGCAGGAGGCGGAACTCCAGGGCCAGATCAACAGCAAGCGCAGCCGGTTCTTCCAGGACGCCCAGGAGGCAATGACCAAGGCCGAGGAAGACCTGTCGACGCAGGCGCAGGTGCTGGCCGAGCGCGAGGTGCAGCTCGAGCGCATGCAGGTGCTGGCGCCCGCCGACGGACTGGTGCGCAACATCCAGATCACGACACCCGGGGCCCGGGTCCGCCCGGGCGAGGTCATCCTCGAGTTGCTGCCCACCGGCGGTCAGCAGGTGCTCGAAGCCAAGCTGCCACCGGCCGACATCGCCCACGTGCGACCCGGCACGCGCACGGCGATCAAGCTCGACGCGTTCGACTACACCGTCTACGGTGCCCTTTCGGGGCACGTGACCTATGTCAGCCCGGACGCGCTGCAGGAACGCACGCCGCAGGGCGAACAGGCTTACTACCGCGTGCTCGTCCAGATCGACCCGGCCTCGGTGGCGCAGCGCAACCAGGCCGTCGCGCCACGCCGGATCCAGGTGCTGCCCGGGATGCTGTCCACGGTGGAGTTCGTCGTAGGCGAACACACGGTGCTGCAGTACCTCGCCAAGCCGCTGCTCAAGACGCTCGACGAGTCCCTCCGGGAGCGTTGATCTCCGTCCTTTCTCTGGACATCCCATGCCACCACGGCAGCGTCTCGAATCTCTCGACCCGCCCATCAAAAAGGAGCCTTCCATGAACGACATCGACAACCTGGCCAACCCGGCCCTGCCGGCCACCGACGCGGGCGCGGACGCTTTCAGCGACGGGCAGGGCGCACCTCGGTCCGCGGCTGAAGCGGGCCCGGTGGCCTCCGTGGAGGCGGGCCCCGCGGCTTCCACCGCGGCGGCGGCAACCGGCGCACACGCGCCGCGGCGCCCTCACGGCAAGGCCGACCGCGAGCAGGAAGACGAAGTCGATCCTGCGGCGTCGTCCGCCGAGCAGGCCCTGGCCCAGGCGCCGGCCGGTGCCGCGGCCTGGGATGCGCCGGTCTCCGGGCCCGCCGTCGCAAGCGGCACGTTGGCCAGCCCTGTCATCACTGCCAGCGCCATCGGGGCAGGGACCACTGACAGCGCGGCGCCGGTGGCCGCGCCGCCCGATGCAGGCGCCGCCGGCGCGCCGGGGCTGTCGGCGTCCGAGATCCTGCTGGGCACCATCCCGGTGGCGCTGCTGGGCGCCCTGGCGAACTCGGGCGGATCGTCTTCGACCGCCTCGGCGCCGGACCGCCAGCCGCCGGTGCTGACCGTGCTGCCTCGTCTGGGTACCGATGGCGGCGCCACGTCGTTCATCGAAGCCGGCGGCCTGACACGGGACAACACTGTCGAGATCCGTGGCTCGGTCACGGACGCCGGCAAGGTGACCCAGGTGCAGGTGTTCGACGGGTCACAGCTGCTGGGCACCGCACCGGTGGCCGCTGACGGGTCCTGGTCGTTCACCACCGGTGCGCTTGCCGACGGCAGCCACGCCGTCACGGTGCGGGCGACGGACGAGGCCGGCAACTCGGTCACGTCGGGGTCGATCGCGTTCTCCGTCGACACCGCTGTGCCCACGCTCACGGTGTCCGCACCCGACGCGTCCACGGATGCGACGCCCACGATCCGGGGCACCTCGGATCTGCCCGACGGCGCCACGGTGCGGCTGACGCTGACGAGTGCCGGCTCGACTGTGCAGTCGTTCGAGGCCATCGTGTCCAACGGCAACTATGCGGTCGACGTCCCGTCGGCCCTGGCGGACGGGGCCTACACCGTGGCGGTCGAAGCGGTCGATTCCGCGGGCAACCGCCGCGTCGCGTCCGACGTCGGTTCGGTGGACCTGGTCAACATCACCGGCACCATCACCGCGGGCCCGCTCGTGTCCGGCCACGGCCTCGGTGTCACTGCGCTGCGCGCCGATGGCACGGTGCTGGGCACCGGCACGGTCGCCGCCGACGGCAGCTATCGCATCGTGCTGTCCGAACCTTATGAAGGTCTGGTGATGGTGCGCGTCGTCGACAGCGGCAGCGGAGGCGACTATCGGGACGAGGCCACGCTGGCCGTCACCGACCTGACGGTGGACCTGCGGGCCGTCGTCCTCACCGACGGTGCGGGTGACCTGGTGGTCAACGTGACGCCGGCCACCGAGCTGGTGGTGCTGGCTCTCGGCCTGGCCGCCGGCGACAGCGGCCAGTCGTCCACCGGGCTGGCCCATGTCACGGCGGCGCAATACGCAGCCGTGTCGACGGCGGTCCAGTCCGCACTCGGCCTGCCCGATGCATTCGTGTCGGCCACCGTGAGTCCCACGGTGCAGAGCGACGGCAGCAGCAACAGTCAGGCCAACGTCTACGGGCAGGTGCTGGCGGCCTTGTCCGGGCTGTCCGTCACCCAGGAATCGAGCGTCGGCGCCGCACTCGCGGCGCTGGCACCGGAGGTGGCTTCGGGCTCGCTGGACGCTGCCACTAAGGTGGACCTGGTCGGCGCCGCGGTGGCCGCTTCGGCCGACGCGGTCGCCGTGGGCACGGCCGCGGGGCTCGGGCTGGCGACGGCCACGGCCACAGCGGCGGCATGGTCTGCCGTCATCAGCGCGGCGTCCGGCGGCAGCGCCTCGCCCACTGCGGCGGACCTGGACACGCTGGGCATCGGAGGCGCGGACTCGTCGGCCGCCCTCGGCCTGGTCGTCAGTGCCCTGAGGGCTTCCGGCTCGATCAGCGTGGCCAGCACCGATGCGCTCTCGACGCTGGCGCGCGCGGCCGACAACGTCGTCGCTGCAGCCGAAGGCTCCGGCAGCCTGACGCTGCAGGACCTGGCAGCCCTCGGCGTGACCGGCGTGACCGAGGCCGACGTCGCCCAGGTGGCGCAGGCACTGGCCGCATTGGGTGTGTCGCAGCTGCCGACCAGCGTTGCCGACCTGGGCTCCCTCGTGGATACGGTCACGCAGGACACCACCCTGCCGTCGTTGACCGTCGCCGCGCGCATGGTCACCGATGCCGGCGCGACGGCCGACATCGGCAGCGGCGACACCACCCGGGACGCCACCGTGCGGCTGTCAGGCACCGTGTCGGACGCCGGCGGCGTGGCCTCCGTCCGGGTCTACGACGGGGCCACGGTCCTGGGTACCGCTACCGTCGGCGCCGACGGCACCTGGTCCTTCACGACCCCGACACTGTCCGACGGCGCGCACTCGCTCACGGCCCGGGCGACCGATCTCGCCGGCAACGTGACGACGTCGCAGGCGCTGGCGCTCACCGTCGACACGGTCGGACCGGTCATCACGTCCGCAGCCAGCGCCACGGTGGACGAAAGACAGTCGCAGCTGTACGTGGCATCGGCCACCGATGCCACCTCGGCGGCGGCCGGCCTGCAGTGGGTACTTTCCGGTGCAGACGCCGCGCTGCTGCAGGTGGACAGCGCGGGCCGTGTCACCCTGCGCTCGGGCGTGCTCGACTACGAGACCAAGTCCAGCTACTCGTTCACCCTGCAGGTGCAGGACGTTGCCGGCACCATCACCACGCTGCCCGTCACCGTCTCGATCCGGGACGTGGTCGAAGGGCCAGTGGTCAGCACCGGCACGGGAGCCGTCACCGAAGACAGTGCGCCGACCGTGTCGGGCACGCTGACGGCCACCGACGTCGACAACCCCGCGCTGGCCTTCGTGGCCGGCACGGTGGACGGCGACTACGGTTCGCTGACGGTGGACGCTGCGGGCGCGTGGACCTACGCGCTCGGCCAGAACGCAGAGGCACTGGCCGAAGGCCAGGTGGAGACGGACACGATCACCGTGGAGCTCAGCGACGGCACCCGCACCACGGTGACGATCACCGTCACCGGCACCGACGACGCCCCGGAAGTGACCGTCGGCGAGGGTGCGGTCACGGAGGACACCTCGCCGACCGTCAGTGGCAGCTTGAGCGCCAGCGACATCGAGAACCCCGCGCTGGCCTTCGTTGCCGGCACGGTGGCCGGCACCTTCGGTTCCCTGACGGTGGACGCCGCGGGCGCGTGGACCTACACGCTGGGCAGCGCCGCACAGGCGCTGGCCGGCGGCCAGGTGGCCACCGACACGTTGACCGTGGCGCTCACCGATGGCACCAGCACCACGGTGTCGATCACCGTCACCGGTACCGACGACGCACCGGTGATCGGCGATGCCACCGCCAGCGTCGTCGAGGACACGGCTCCCACGGTGTCCGGGTCGTTCAACGTGACCGACGTCGACGGCCCGACGCCGGTGTTCTATGCGTCGAGCGGCGTTTCCCAATATGGAGTGGCCGACGTACGTACCGACGGCACGTGGACTTACACCCTCGATAGCCGCGCGCAGGCGCTGGCCGAGGGCCAGCAGGTTGTCGACGTTTTCATGGGCGAACTGCCCGACGGGACCCCGGCCTCGGTCCACATCACGATCACCGGCACCAACGACGGCCCCGTGGCGGCCGACGACGTCACCACGGTGATGGAAGCCGGGTCGCTGCTGACCGCGCAGGGCGGCATGGGCAACGTGATCTCCGGTGAGGACGATACGGCCGCCGGCCGCGACCGCGACCCGGACACGCTGGACACGCTCACCGTGGTGGCGGTTCGCACCGGCGGCGAGGCCGGCACCGGCACCGCGGGCGTGGTCGGCGCGGTCGATACCGAGGGCACGCCTCTGGTGGGGGTGTACGGGTCGCTGACGATCTTTGCCGACGGCAGCTACCGCTATGACCTGAACAATGCGCTGCCGGCGGTGCAGGCCCTCGGCGTGGGCGACCTCGTGACCGAGACCTTCACCTACACGGTCAGCGACAACCACGGCGCCACCGACACGGCCACGCTGACGGTGCGGGTGATGGGCGCGGCCGACGCACCCGTGCTCACCACGGTGACCGGCACCGCCACCGAGGCGGGCGGCACGGCCAACAGCGAGCCGGCCACGGACGCGATCGGCAACGTGCTGGCCACGGCGACCGACCCGGACAGCCACCCCGACTCGCTGCAGGTCACCGCCGTGGCCGCGCTCGACGCCACGCTGGCGCCCTCCGGCACGGCCACGGCGGGGCAGACCCTGGCCGGGCTATACGGCAGCCTGGTCGTGGAGGCCGACGGCAGCTACCGCTACGTGGTCGACGACACCGACCCGCTGGTGCAGGCCCTGCTGCCCGGCGACACGCTGGTGGACCACTTCGACTACACGGTGACCGACGGCGACGGCGCCACCAGCACGGCCCGGCTCGACATCACGATCCAGGGCGCCGAGGACGCGGTGGCCCTTGTCCTCACGGGCAGCGCCAGCGTGTCGTACGTGGTGGGCAGCGGCAACGTGGCGCTGTTCCCAGGCGATCCGGGCATTGCGGTGGACTACGTCGACCGCACCACCGGCGACGGCGCCAACACGCCCGACCAATTCGTCGCCGCGTTCACGATCACGACCGGGCGCCATGCCGGCGACGTGCTGTCGCTGCAGTTCGGTGGCAGCCAGGCGGCGCTGGACGCCGCCACCCATGCCACCTGGGACGCCGTCACCGGCTCCCTGATGGTCACGGTGGACGCTGCCGACGGGCTGGACCTGGCCAGCGTGTATCCGCAGATCTTCGCCGCGTTGAACTTCTCCACCACCGACACCACGGTCGGCAGCTCGCGCCAGATCCAGGTGGATCTGGACGACGGCCGTGAACAGACTTCGGCGTCGGTCGTGCTCGACCTGACTCTGGATTCGCTGCCGCCGTCCATCGTCGTCGACGGCAGTGGCACCACGGCCGAGAACCAGGCCTATACCGCCGCGCTGACCTACAGCAACGCCACGGGTGCGGTGACCTGGGCGCTGGCCGGCGGCGACGACGCGGCCTTGTTCAGCATCGACGGCAGCGGCAACCTCACGCTCGGGGCGCGCGACTTCGAGGCCCCGGCCGACGTGGGGCTGGACAACACCTACCGCGTGATCGTGCAGGCCAGCGACTCGGCCGGCCACGTGCAGACGCAGGAGGTGGCGGTGCAGGTGACCAATGCGGAGGACGTGGCCACGTCCATCGCCTTCGGGTCGCCGGCCTTCGCCGGCACCGAAGACACGACGATGACCTTCACCGGCGCCGACCTGATGAGCCGCGGCACGTTCACGGACGACGGCGGCGTCAGCCTGTCCGCCCTGCACTTGAGTTCGCCCAGTGGCACGCTGATGATCAACGGCTCGGCCTTCAACGCCAGCACCAACTTCACCGTCACGGCCGACAGCGTGGTGACCTGGCGGCCGGCGAGCAACCTCAATGGGTCGAGCATGCTGATGTTCAACGCCGTGGCGGTGGCGTCGGACGGCAGTCTGTCGGCCCCAGTGGGCGTGCATTCCAGCGTGACCGCCGTGCCCGACGCGTCCACGCTGTCTCTCTTTGCCTACCCGGGAGCCGGCTACGACGTCACCCTCGACGCGGCGCAGCGGGCCATGGTGACAAGCTTCGCCGACCCAGACGGCCCTGCCACGTCGGTGTCCATCGCCATCACCAGCAACTACTCACCCAGTCTGGGGGACCGACTGCTGGTCGACGAGACCGATCTGTCCAACGTCAACGCCGGCAACTTCGACTACGTCTGGAATGCAGACACCGGCACGCTGACCATCACGGTGACCCCGGGGCAGACGGTGACCAACGTGCAATGGAACAGCTACCTGAGCTACGTCCGGTTCCAGACGTCGGACGACACCGCGCTGATCGCCGAAGGGACTCCCGACAGCCGCAGCTTCCAGGCCACCGTCGTCAGCGGCCCGGACGACGAGGTGCGCACGTCGGCGACCGTGACTCTCAACTTCACCGGCAACACCTCGATAGGCGCGTCGGCAGGTGCCGCCGCCGACGACAGCGGCGACTCGGATATCGAGGTCGTCATCGACCCCGGACTCGGCGTGCCGAACGTCCCTCATTGGTACCAGCCGGACTACCAGTCCACGCTGATGCTGGTCTGACCGGCGCGGCCGGCGCGGCCGGCGCGGCTGGCGCTCCGGCCCCGTTGGCACCCGCCCTTCGACGGCCCCGCGCTCCCCGCGCGGGGCCGTCCTGTCCTTGAGCCGGCAGGGTCAGCTCAGAAGCTCGCCTTGACCGAGGCTGTGAGGAATCGACCAAGAGCGTTGTGATAACTCGGGTTGTAGAGCGTGTAGATGAACGCATTCAGGCGCTCGTCGGTCGGGGGCTGCCTGTTGGCCACGTTCTTGATTGACAAGGACAGTTCGATCCCGGGCGCAGGGCGATACGCGGCAGACACGTCGGCCGTTGTCCAGGACGAAATGCGGCACAGGCTCGAAAAGGCTGTTGTCGCGTACGGGCACGCGGCATCGCTGGGCCCGGTGGAGCGAAGATAGCTGCCAACGTGGTTCACGCCCGCATGCAGTGTCCATTGAGACCGCTCCCACGTCGCTGAAAACGAAAGACGCGCCTTCGGCTGCAGGTAGTAGCCCGCCCGCTGTTCGGGGGCAGCGCCGGGAACCGGCGTCACCCTGTAGCTGGGCTGACGGTTGTAGTTGGCGGCCAGAGTCAGCGATCCCATGTCAGTCACTGCCACCCTGGAAGACACGCCGAGGTCGTATCCCCACAGCCGTGTGACCCCGATGTTCGTCAGCGGCAGCGTCATGGAGACGATCTCGTTGGTCAGTGGGTCTCGCGTGACCAGGCCAGGAAAACTGGCTTCGTTCGCCAGTACATAGTTCGGATCGAAGCTCGCGATCTGGTCTCGCCGCCGGATCTTGTAGAAGTCCATCGACATCGACAGGTGTGGTGCCGCGGCGAAGATCAGTCCGGCCGACACGTTTTCCGATCGCTCCGGCCTGAGGTCCTGTCCCCGAGCGAGTGAAGCCAGCACGAACGTGGAGCAGTAGGCGTTGGACGCATCGGAGGGGTCCGGGCACAGGACGGGGTCGCGGACGCCGCCGTAGAACCCCTGAGTGGGAGCCTGCGTGAGCTCCCCGATCGAAGGGGCGCGAAAACCGCCTGCATGTGAAGCGCGCACAGCCAAGGTCGGCGACGCCTGCCAGCGCAGGCCGATACGCGGCGTCGTGGTCACTCCGAACCCCTCGTATCGATCCGCTCGCAGCGCGAGGAGGGCATCCAGGCCTTTTGTCAGCGGTGCCGACACTTCGGCAAAGACCGCTCCCACGTTCCGGGCGCCGTCAGCGGAGTAACTGCCGGACACCGAGATCTCGCCAGCCGCCTGAAGCGGGTCGGGAATGCTGGAGAACGACTCCCGGCGCCATTCGGCGCCCACGACCAGCGCCAGCGGACCGCCGGCAAGTTCGCCGATCTCGCGGCTCGCCTTGAGGTCGACGCCGCGGATCGAGGTCTTGCCGCGGCTGACCAACGTCGGGTAGAGGCGGCCCATGACGTCGGCCGGGTTGTCGGCAGGCGAGCCGAAGACGAAAGACGGGCGAGCGTCGAAGTTCCGTGCCGGGTCCAGGACATCCGAGTACAGCACCCGGTCGCGTATGAGCCCTCCTCGACTGACCGTCGCGTCGGAGCGGGCCATCAGGACGGCTGCTTCGCTGGTCCACTTTGCTACCGACCCTCGCACGCCGATCACGGCCCGGGTATCGAGCGATTCGACATGGGTCGAGAACGGCCGATCCGCCCAGCGATGGCGCAGTGCAACGGGAAACGGGTAAGGGTTCTGCGGATGCCCCACCGGCAGCGTGATCGCCGCACCGGGAGTGCTTCGGAAGAACTGATGGTAGAGGTCTGTCGAGTAGGTGGGGCTCTCCTGATCGAGACGGGAGCGCGTCGCCAGCAGGTTCGCGAAGACCTCGAGGCCTCCGCCGATAGACAGGTTGCCTGCCCCATAGACGGCGTCTCGCCGGGTGCGCGGTTGCAGGTCCTGGTGCCTGACCGGGTCGTACACGCAGTTGCCCGCGAAGGGCGCCCCCGCAACGGCCGCCTGGCACCCCCCCAGCGGCCCCAGCAGGGTTTCGCCGCCACCGTCTGCGCCGCCGATCGTGTAGAGGTTGCCGGGGTAGGCGTAGGTGGACCGCCAGTCGTTGCCGGTGATGCCGCTGAAGTTCCCCGTGGCGGTGCGCGGCCGCGCCGAGGCTCTCACGCGATCTTGCTCGGTGCGCTCGATGCTGACGATGCCTCCCGAGCCATCGCCGGCAGGCAGAGTGAATCCGAGCGTGACGGCAGCCGACTTCCGGGTCCCGTCCCCATAGGACGACGCCTGACCCGCGGAGGCGCGCACGACTGATTCACGCGCGGGCCTGCGCGTGATGATGTTGACCACGCCGCCAACGGCGTCCGAGCCGTACACCGCCGACGCACCATCGAGCATGATCTCGACCCTGGCGATGGCGCCCAGCGGAATGGCGTTGAGGTTCGTCGCCGACGTCTGGCCGTCCGGCACAAAGCCCGAGGGCGCCACGCGTCGGCCATCGAGCAGGATCAGAGTCGCACCGGTACCGAGTCCCCTGAGCGAGATGGCGCTGACGCCCGGAGCGAATCCGAGCACGGCGCTTTCGTCGGCACCGCCCGCACTGGCCGCAGTAACGTTCTTCAGAAGTTCAGCCAGGGAAGCTGCGCCGGAGCGCTCGATCTGAGCCCTGGTGATGACCTGGAGCGGGCCCACGGTGTCGGACTGAACTCCCGGCAGACTCGTGCCGGTCACGATCACGGTGGGCAACTCCTCCAAAGCCCAGACGGCTGAGACCTCAAAGAGGAGTGCGCAGACCACCAGAACACGCGGGGGCCGAAACTGCA
>Ga0075163_10007532_pt1 | contig 14392 bp, 13 predicted proteins | sample JI1023141ADNA_FD_71478 | JGI IMG/M metagenome (GOLD analysis project Ga0075163, IMG submission 71478) | Wastewater effluent complex algal communities from Wisconsin, to seasonally profile nutrient transformation and Carbon sequestration -... | ecosystem: Engineered > WWTP > Effluent > Algae...
AGCTGGGGTTGCGGCCGGCAAACTTCGTCAGCGGGCTGGAATCCATGCCGGTGGTGTTCACGCCGACGAAACGGCTTTCGGTCTAGCATTTCGACGGCGGAAAATGCGCAGCGCCCGTCCGGGGGCCCGGTAGAGCCGTACCTACCTGGCATCAGTCGCGGCGACCGCTTCGGCTTACTGGCTGAAGTCGCGTAGACAAAACGCCTCCAGGACCTACCTGCGTTCAGCCACGGCGGGATGTCCGACGACGAGACTGAAACGACGTAGCCGAATTGCCGCGCGCGAGCTGGGGGCGCGGCTGTCGTAACCTTTGACCCCGATGCGCATTGCGGTGGTGGAGGATGACGACAGCGTCGGGGAGGCGTTGGTCGATGCCCTGTCCCAGGTGGGCCACGCGCCGGTGCGGATGCGCCGCGGCGCCGATCTGCTGCTGGGGCACCGCGAAGTGGACCTCGTGCTGCTCGACCTCGGGTTACCCGATGACGACGGGATGACCATCCTGCGGCGGCTGCGCGGCGTCAGCCAGGTCCCGGTGGTGGTGTTGACCGCCCGCGACGACGAACGCTCCGTGGTGCGCGCATTGCGCGCCGGCGCCGACGACTACGTGGTCAAACCCGCCCGACTCGGCGAGTTGCGGGCCCGCATCGAGGTCGCCGCGCGGCGCCGCCGCGATGTCAGCGGCGCCGATGACCAGGTGGTCGAGTCCGGCGATATCGTCGTGGATCTGGCGGCCCGTCGTGTCGACATCGCCGGTGTCGAAATCGCGCTCGCACCCAAGGAATTCGAGATCCTGGCCCATCTGGTGGCGCGGCGCGGTGAAGCGGTCAGCCGGCAGGAGCTGATGGACGCGATATGGGGGGATGCCTACGTGGCGATCTCACGCAGCCTCGACGTCCACATGACCTCGCTGCGGGCCAAGCTCGGCCGGCCGGATGCGATCGCGACCATCCGCGGCTACGGCTACCGCTGGAGTTGCTGAGATGTGGCGGCGCGTGCTGCTCGTCCTGGTGGTCTATTCGACCATCGTGGTCGCCGGGCTCGCGCTGCCGCTGGCGATGACCCTGGGCCGTGAACGGATGCAGCGATTCGGTGAGAACCGCCTGGCGGCAGCCGCCTACTTCGCCGATCTTGCTGCGCGTGAAGGCGATTCGCCGGTGCCGGAACTACAGGAGGCACTGCAGCGCTACCACGATCTCTACGGCGAGGCGGTGATCGTCGTCGGCAGGGACGGCACGCCGCGGGCCGCCGCGGGGGTGCCCACCGGCTCCGGGGAGATCGGCGACGCCGTCGCCGAAGCCCTGCGCAACCAGCGCACCCGGGTGCCCGACCTCATCACGCCGTGGTCACCGGCGCAGGTGCTCGTGGCCGTCCCGGTGGGTACCGGCACCCAGGTCGAGGGTGCCGTGGTGCTGGCCGCCTCGACGGCGGCCGCCCGTACCGAGATCACCCGGGCATGGGCGCTGATCGCCGCCGGTGCCGTCGCGCTGCTGGCGCTGGCCTCGGCGATCGCCGTCGCCTTGTCACGCTGGACGGTCCGGCCGCTGACCGAGCTGGCCGAACGCGCGACATCGCTGCGCCGCCGGGTGCGTGACCGCGTGCCGCCGGACCCGGTCGCCGATGACGGGCCGCGGACGCGGCGGCGCTACGCCGGACCACAGGAAGTGCGCCGGCTGGCGGCGACCTTCGACGCGATGGCGCGCGACGTCGACGCCGCGACCGACGCCCAGCGCAGACTGGTGGCCGATTCGGCGCACGCCCTGCGCAACCCGCTTGCGGCCCTGCGCATGCGGCTCGACACGCTGGGGATGGTGCTGCCCGAATCGTCGTCGGCCGCCCACCGCAAGGCCACCGTGGAGGTCGACCGACTGACCGGCATCGTCAACGACCTGTTGGCCCTGGCGAGCGCGGAAAGCCGTACCGAGACCGACGCGGCCGGCCACACCGTCGAGCTGGGCCCGGTGATCGCGGAGCGGGTCGAATTCTGGGCCGCGGCGTGTGCCGACGCCGGGATCACCGTCACCGTGGATGTACCCCACGGCGTACGGGCCGTCCTGTCCGAACGCGACCTCACCCAGATCCTCGACATCGTGCTGGGCAACACCGTCAAATACGCCGGGGCGGGTACCCATGCCGAGATCACCGTCGAGCACCACGGCGGCGAGGTGGGGTTGGTGGTGCGCGACGACGGCCGCGGTGTCCCGGCGGCGGACCTGCCCAATCTCTCCGCCCGGTTCTTCCGGGCCGCCAACACCGTCGGTCAGGGCACCGGGCTCGGCCTGGCCATCGCCCGCGCGCTGGTCGAACGTGCCGGTGGAGACTTCGATGTCGGTGCCGCCCCGTCCGGTGGGCTGCGGGTCCAGATCCGGCTGCCCGGCCCGGCGCGTACGACGCTTTCGTCCTAAGGGAGTGTTAGGACTTGCGCCCACCGCTTCCGCAACGGGTGTGACGACGTTCACTGTGGGGAGGCGACGAAGACGTCCGTGACGGCGGTATCCGCGGTCCGGCAGGTCTAGGACATGGATACGCCAGGAGGAACAGACATGACCAGTTCGGCTACCCGAGAACCGCTCGACGGTCCCCGCACGGAGGCGCCCGCGTCGACGCGGGCTGCCACCCGCCGCGCGATCTTCAACACCCTGCGGGGCTCGTCGGGCAACCTCGTCGAGTGGTACGACGTCTACGTCTACACCGTGTTCGCCACGTACTTCGAGAACCAGTTCTTCGACTCGGCGGAGAAGAACTCGACCCTCTACGTGTACGCGATCTTCGCGGTGACCTTCCTGATGCGCCCGGTCGGTTCGTGGTTCTTCGGCCGGTTCGCCGACCGGCGTGGCCGTCGCGCGGCGCTGACGTTCAGCGTGTCGCTGATGGCGGCGTGTTCCCTGGTGATCGCGCTGTCCCCGGGACGGGAGAGCATCGGGGTGTGGGCCGCGGTGATCCTCGTGCTGTGCCGCCTGGTCCAGGGCTTCGCCACCGGCGGCGAGTACGGGACCTCGGCGACCTACATGTCCGAGGCGGCGACCCGGGAGCGGCGCGGGTTCTTCTCCTCGTTCCAGTACGTCACGCTGGTCGGTGGACACGTGCTCGCCCAATTGACGCTGCTGATCATGCAGGTGTTCCTGGACCGTGAGCAGATCGAGGACTTCGGTTGGCGTATCGCCTTTTTCATCGGCGGTGTGGCCGCCGTGGTGGTCTTCTGGCTGCGCCGCAGCATGGACGAGTCGCTGACCGCAGAACAACTGGACGCGGTGCGTCGCGGTGAGGACCACGGATCGGGGTCCATCCGCGAACTGCTGACCGGGCATTGGCGGGCGCTGCTGGTGTGCTTCCTGGTGACCATCGGCGGCACCATCGCGTTCTACACCTACAGCGTCAACGCACCGGCGATCGTCAAGTCCACCTTCGAGGACCAGGGCATGACGGCCACCTGGGTCAACCTGATCGGCCTGACGTTCCTCATGGTGATCCAGCCGATCGGCGGGCTGATCAGCGACAAGGTGGGCCGCAAGCCGCTGCTGGTGTTCTTCGGCGCCAGCGCGCTGGTCTACACCTACGTGCTGATCACCTACCTGCCCAAAGCCACGTCGGCGGTGACGGCGTTGACCCTGGTCTGTGTCGGCTACGTCATCTTGACCGGGTACACCTCGATCAACGCCATCGTCAAGGCAGAACTCTTCCCGTCCCACATCCGGGCCCTCGGCGTGGGATTGGGCTACGCCCTTGCCAACTCGGCGTTCGGTGGCACGGCGCCGCTGATCTACCAGGCGGCCAAGGGCGGCGGCCATGTCGGCTGGTTTATCGGGTATGTCACGGTGGTGATCGCGGTGTCGCTGGCGGTCTACGTGTTCGTGTTGAAGAACAAGGCCGAAACTCCGCTGGACCGCGAACAGGGTCGAGCCTTCGTGTAACGCCCTACGCTGGCTGATCATGTCGAGTGTGTCGTCGGGGCTCCGGGTGCTGGACCGCAGGTCCGCGCTGCGGGGCCTCGCGGCGTTGTCGGCGGTCCTGGCCGTCTCCTCGTGCGGCACCGGCGAACGGCCCCCGGTGCGGCTGGCCGCGGGTGAGCCGGGCGGATTCTTCTGGGAGTTCGCCGGTCTGCTCGCCGCGGCGGCCGAGCGGGCCGGCACCGCGCGGCTGGTGCCGCTACGCACCGGTGGGTCGGCCGAGAACCTTGAGTTGCTGGGCGCGGGTGGCGCCGATCTCGCGATGAGCCTCAGCGACACCGCACAGGACAGCCCCGCGGCCGGACAACTCAGGGCCCTCGGCCGGGTGTACGAGAACTATTTCCAGGTCGCTGTGCGTGATACCGCCGCCATCGTGGCGGTCGCGGATCTGGCCGGCCGCACCGTGAGCATCGGCGCGCCGGGTTCGGGTGCGGCCGCCCTATCCGAACGGGTGCTCGCGACCGCGGGCCTGGCCGCGCCCGATGCTGTCCGCCGGGTGCGGCAATCCATGCGCGGCGCCGCCGCCGGCCTGGCCGACGGCTCGGTGGACGCGGTCATGTGGGCCGGCGGGCTGCCCACCCCGGCCTTCGCCGACGCTGCCGGCGAGATCCGGCTGCTCGACCTGACGGACGCGGTGACGATGCTGCGGGCTGACCACGGCATGGCCTACGAGCCGGTGCCGGTCCCGGCCGACGTGTACGGTCGCCACCCCGCGGTGACGACCGTCGGGGTGGCCAACCTACTGCTGGCCCGCGGCGACGTCGCCGACGGCGTGGCCGCCGCGATGGTGGACCTGCTGCTGGACGACTCGTCCGCGCTGGTGCCCGCGCAGGCCATCGGCAGCCAGTTCCTGGATGCCCAGTCGCTGATCCAGACCGGACCGGTCGCGCTGCATCCCGGCGCGGCCGCCGAGTATCGGCGCCGGCACGGCTGACCTCAATGCCTATTTCATCTGGAAGTTGGGCGCGCGCTTCTCCTTGAAGGCCAGCGGGCCTTCCTTGGCGTCCTGCGACAGGAACACCGGGATGCCGTTGGCGGTGTCGGGCTTGAACGCGTCGAGCTCGTGCATGCCCTCGGTCTCCCGGATGGTCTTCAGGATGGCCTGCACGGCCAGCGGGCCGTTGTTGTTGATCACCTCGGCGATCTCCAGCGCCTTCTCCAGCGCCGTGCCGTCCGGGACGACATGCCCGATCAGCCCGTAGTCCAATGCCTGCTGTGCGGTGATGTGTCGACCGGTCAACAGCATCTCGCACGCGATGGTGTACGGAATCTGGCGCACCAGGCGCACCGCCGAGCCGCCCATCGGGTACAGGCTCCATTTGGCCTCCGAGATACCGAACTTCGCGCTCTCACCGGCCACCCGGATGTCGGTGCCCTGCAGGATCTCGGTGCCGCCCGCGATCGCGGGACCCTCGACCGCGGCGATCAGCGGCTTGGTCAGACGACGCCCCTTCAGCAGACCGTCGATCCGTGACGGGTCGTAGCTGCCGTCCTTGAACGAGTCGCCCGGTGGCTTCTTGGTGGCGCCCTTGAGGTCCATTCCCGCGCAGAAGTACCCGCCGGCGCCGGTCAGGATGCAGGTCCGGATCTCGGGATCGCTGTCGACCCGGTCCCAGGCCTCGACCATTATCGAGAGCATCTCGCCGGAAAGCGCGTTGCGCGCCTCGGGTCGGTTGAGCGTCACGATGAGCGTGTGTCCGCGCTGCTCGATGAGGGCGTCGGGCCCCTTTTCGGTCTCGCTCACGACAGTCCGCCTCTCTGTGTTCCGACCCCAGACTTGTCACGAAATGTAACACGTTCTAGTTTAGGTGCCATGGCCCTGAACATCGCCGATCTTGCCGAGCATGCCATCGACGCCGTGCCCGACCGCGTCGCCCTCATTTGTGGCGACGAGCAGCTGACCTACGGCCAGCTCGAGGAGAGGGCCAATCGACTGGCTCACTACCTCATGGATCAGGGCGTGCGCAAGGACGACAAGGTCGGCCTGTACTGCCGGAACCGGATCGAGATCGTGATCGGCATGCTCGGCATCGTCAAGGCCGGCGCCATCCTGGTCAACGTCAACTTCCGCTATGTCGAGGGTGAGCTGAAGTACCTCTTCGACAACTCCGACATGGTCGCGCTGATCCACGAGCGCCGCTACGCCGACCGGGTGGCCAATGTGCTGCCCGAGACCCCCAACGTCAAGACCGTGCTGGTCGTCGAGGACGGCTCCGATGACGATTTCGCGCGCTACGGCGGGGTGCCGTTCGAGGATGCGCTGGCGCTGGGTTCCCCGGAGCGCGATTTCGGCCCGCGCAGCGAAGACGATATCTACCTGCTCTACACCGGCGGCACCACCGGATTCCCCAAGGGCGTGATGTGGCGTCACGAGGACATCTACCGGGTGTTGTTCGGGGGCACCGATTTCGCGACCGGTGAGCCCATCGCCGACGAGTACGACCTGTCCAAGCAGGCCAAGGAAAATGCGCCGATGGTCCGGCTGCCGATCCCGCCGATGATCCACGGAGCCACCCAGTCGGCCACCTGGATGGCACTGTTCTCCGGTCAGACCGTGGTGCTGACACCGGAATTCGACGCCGACCAGGTGTGGCGGCTGATCCACGACCACAAGGTCAACCTGCTCTTCTTCACCGGCGACGCGATGGCCCGCCCACTGCTGGACGCCCTATTGGCGCACCAGGACGAGGGGAACACCTACGACCTGTCGAGTCTGTTCCTGCTGGCCAGCACCGCGGCACTGTTCTCCACCAGCCTCAAGGAGAAGTTCCTCGAACTGCTGCCCAATCGCGTGATCACCGACTCGATCGGCTCCTCGGAGACCGGGTTCGGCGGCACCAGCATCGTGGCCAAGGGGCAGAGCCACACCGGCGGTCCCCGGGTGACCATCGACAAGAACACCAAGGTGCTCGACGAGGACGGCAACGAGGTCGTCCCGGGCTCCGGTGTGCGCGGCATCATCGCCAAGTGCGGGCACATCCCGGTCGGCTACTTCAAGGACGAGAAGAAGACGGCAGAGACGTTCCGCACGTACAACGGTGTGCGGTACGCGATTCCGGGTGACTACGCCGAGGTCGAGGCCGACGGCAGCGTGACCATGTTGGGCCGCGGTTCGGTGTCGATCAACTCCGGCGGCGAGAAGATCTACCCCGAAGAGGTGGAGGCCGCACTCAAGGGCCACCCCGACGTGTTCGACGCACTGGTCGTCGGCGTGCCCGACGAACGCTTCGGCCAGCACGTCGCGGCGGTGGTGCAGGCCCGCGAGGGCACACGCCCGACGCTGGCCGAACTGGATGCCCACGTCCGCACCGAGATCGCGGGATACAAGGTGCCGCGCAGCCTGTGGCTGGTCGACGAGGTCAAGCGCTCGCCCGCGGGCAAGCCCGACTACCGCTGGGCCAAGGACACCACCGAGGAACGTGCCGCCGATGACGTGCACGCCAAGCACGCAGGAGCCTCATCATGAAAACCGAACTGTGCGAACGCTTCGGGATCGAATACCCGATCTTTGTCTTCACCCCGTCGGAAAAGGTGGCCGCCGCGGTCAGCAAGGCCGGCGGTCTGGGCGTGCTGGGGTGTGTGCGATTCAACGATGCCGACGACCTGGAAAACGTCCTGCAGTGGATGGACAACAACACCGACGGTAAGCCCTACGGTGTCGACATCGTGATGCCCGCCAAGGTGCCCACCGAAGGCACCAGCGTCGACATCAACAAGTTGATCCCGCAGGACCACCGCGATTTCGTCGCCAAGACCCTCGCCGACCTCGGAGTGCCGCCGCTGCCCGAGGATGAGGCGAAGTCCGAAGGCGTGCTGGGCTGGCTGCACTCGGTGGCCCGTAGCCACGTCGAGGTCGCGCTCAAGCATCCCATCAAGCTGATCGCCAACGCACTGGGCTCACCGCCCAAGGACGTCATCGACCAGGCGCACGCCGCCGGTGTGCCGGTGGCGGCCCTGGCCGGTAGCGCCAAACATGCGCTGCGCCATGCCGAGAACGGTGTCGACATCGTGGTCGCGCAGGGACACGAGGCCGGCGGGCACACCGGGGAGATCGGTTCGGTGGTGCTCTGGCCCGAGATCGTCGACGCCCTCGACGGCAAGACACCGGTGCTGGCCGCCGGCGGTATCGGCACCGGGCGCCAGGTGGCCGCCGCGCTCGCTTTGGGCGCGCAGGGTGTGTGGATGGGCTCGGCGTTCCTGACCTCGGCCGAATACGATCTCGGGGTGCGGCAGGCCTCCGGCGTGTCGACCATCCAGCAGGCGATGCTCGATGCGACATCCGCGGATACCGTGCGGCGCAAGATCTACACCGGCAAGCCCGCCCGCCTGCTCAAGAGCCGCTGGACCGACGCCTGGGATGCCGACGGTGCGCCCGATCCGCTGCCGATGCCGCTGCAGAACATCCTGGTCAGCGAGGCCCACCAACGGATGAACGAGTCCAGCGACCCGACCGCCGTCGCCATGCCGGTCGGTCAGATCGTGGGCCGGATGAACGAGATCCGCCCGGTGGCCGACATCATCGCCGAACTGGTGAGCGGGTTCGAAGAGGCGACCACGCGTCTCGACGGGATCGCCGGCCGCTAACGGCCGGGCAGTTTCTGTACGAGCTGAATCATCGAGGGCAACGCCTTCTGCCACAGCGTCTGCGGAATCCCCAGCGGGGCATCGAGATTGATGACCCGGGCGGTGGAGACCGTCTGTGATTCGGTGTACTTGAGGATGCCGTCCGCGCCGTGCCGGCGGCCGATGCCGGAGGCCTTCATGCCGCCCATCGGGGCGGCGGTGCTGCCGAAGGCCAACGCGTAGCCCTCGTCCACATTGACCGTGCCGGCCTGCAGCCGCGCGGCGATGGCCTCACCCTCGGCCTTGCTGGCGGCCCAGACGCTGGCGTTGAGCCCGTACTCGGTGTCGTTGGCCCGTGCGATGGCCTCCTCCACATCGGCCACCGGGTAGATGGACACCAGCGGGCCGAACGTCTCGTTGCGGCCGCATTCCATCTCGTCGGTGACATCGGTCAGTACCGTCGGTTCGTAGAACAGCGGACCGATGTCGGGGCGCCCATGGCCGCCGGCAATGACCTTGGCGCCCTTCACCTTCGCGTCATCGACGTGGTTCGAGATGGTCTTCACCTGGTCCTCGGACATCAGACTGCCCATGTCCGCGGTGAAGTCATAGGCGGTGGACAGGCGCATCTTGGCCACCCGGTCGCCGAACTTGGCGGTGAATTCGTCGGCAACCTCCCGTTCGACGTAGATGCGTTCGATCGAGATGCACAGCTGCCCGGCGTTGGAGAAGCAGGCCCGGGTCGCGGCCTTGGCGGCGGTGTCGATATTGGCGCCCTTGGTCACGATCATCGGGTTCTTGCCGCCCAATTCGGCGGAGAAACCGATCAGGCGGCTACCGCACTGGGTGGCAAGGGCGCGCCCGGTGGCGGTGGAACCGGTGAACATCAGATAGTCGCAGTGCTCGACGATCGCGGTGCCGACCACCGATCCCGGCCCGGGCACCACCGCGAAGACCTCGCGCGGGACACCTGCGGCGTAGAGCAATTCGGCGTTGGCCAGCGTGCAGTACGGGGTTTGGCTGTCCGGCTTGACCACGACCGCGTTGCCTGCCAGCAGGGCTGGGATGGAATCGGAGATGGACAGTGCCATCGGATAATTCCAGGGTGAGATGACACCGATGACGCCTTTGGGCTGGTGATTGACAACCGTCTTGACCAGACCGGGCAGGAGTCCCTGAACGCGTTTGGGGGAGAGCAGCCGATTCGCCTCACGCGCGTAGTACCGCGCATTGAGCATCATGTCGAGGATCTCTTCCTGCGCCGCGGCGCGGGCCTTGCCGGTCTCGGCCTGGGCTACGTCCATCAGGAAATCGCGGTGTGCGATCACCAGGCTGCGGAACCGCTCCATGATGGCGGCGCGTTCGCGGACCGGGCGCGCGGCCCACGCGCGCTGGGCGGCCCGCGCCGCCTCGAAGGCGGCGGTGACGTCCTCGGCGGTGCCGACCGGGATGGTGGTGAGCTCCTTGCCGGTGAAGATCTCGTAGATCTGCCGGGACGGCCGGGCGTCGATGTCCCCGATGGCGCAGAGCGCACGCAGGCGGTCGAAGTCGGCGGTGGACGGAGCGGGCATGGCAACTCTCCTACTGGTGAGTAACTTGCTGGTGCCGACAATCTACCTGGTACCGGCGGTCCTACCAAGGCCGGTGCGGTTGAATCGGAGCCATGACCGGACGGCCACGGGACACCTCGATCGACGACCGGGTGCTGGCTGTGACGCGGGAGCTGCTGGTCGAGGTGGGGTGGGACGACCTCAGCGTGCGGTTGGTGGCCAGCCGTGCCGGGGTGGGACGCTCGAGCCTGAATCGGCGCTGGTCCTCGAAGGCCGAACTGGTACTGCATGCGATTCTCGGTGAGACGCCGGACATGTCGCCGTTCGCCGGCACCGACCTCGCCGGCTGGATCGACTGGGTGGTGCGTGGCAGCCATCTGCTGTTCGGGCGCCCCGATGTCAGGGAGGCGGTGCCCGGCCTGCTGCTGGCGCTGCGGGAGAACGACCAGATGCGCTCGGCGCTGTGGGCCGGCTTCAGCGGTCCGGCGATCGAGCTGTTCGCCGCTCAGGGTTACGGCACCGAGGTGGACGCGCGGGCGGCGCTGGCCATGGCGGCGGGAGCGGCCCTCTTCGTCACCACGGTGGCCGCCGACGACGATGCGCCGGTGCTGCAGGACCGGTTGGTCACGTTGCTGTGTGCGGGCCTGGGAACCTCACCGCCGCAATGACGCGATGATCGCCGCTTGGGGGCTGCGCCAGCCGTCCAGCCCGAGATCGGCGAGCGTGCGCGCGTCATCGGTGGGAGTGGCAGCGGTCAGCAGCATCGCCGCCTCGTAGCTGAGGCCGTCGCCCAGGGGTACCACCCGACCACAGGTATCGGCCACCCGGCCGATCATGCGGAATGCCCAGGGAGACAGCGGAATTCTTCGGATACGCCGGCCCGATCCCCGCTCCAGCGCGTCAACCATCTCGTCGAAGCTCAGCATGATGCCACCGCACACGTACCGTCTGGGGCCACACCCGGCGCGCATCAGCGCGGCGTGTACATCGGCGACATCGCGGACGTCGACCATCTGCATGCCGCCGCGCATACGCGGCGCGGCACCGGCTCGCACCATCGGAGCCCACCCCCGTTCGGTCACGCCGGCGGCGGTCCAGAAGGCCGGGCCGACCACACTGGACGGGTAGGTGACCACGATCGGTGCGCCCCGGTCCTGCAGGCGGCGCGCGGCGCGGTCGGCGTGGGCCTTGGTGCGCGCGTACGGACTACGCCCCGGTGCCGGGGGCGTGTCGGCGGTGATGACGCCGTCCGGCGGCGGGAACAGCGCGCTGTAACTGCTCACCGAGATAATCGGATCCAGGCCGGCCTCGGCGGCCGCTGTCAGCACCGCCTCGGTCGCGTGGGCGTTGATCTCCCACATCAGCGTTTCGCGGCGGCGGTCGGTACCGACCACCCCGGCCGCGTGGATGACCGCGTCGCAGCCGTCCAGCAGCCGTGCCACGGTTGCGGGGGAGCGGATGTCGCCGGCGAGAACCTCCACCTGGCCGAGGGCGGCCAGTCGCGGTAGTACCGGCTCGCCGGCGCAGCCGGGGGCCACCAGCATCCGGATCTGGTGTCCCGCTTCCAGCAGGCGACGCGTCGTGTGCGCGCCCAGATAGCCGGTCCCGCCGGTGATCGCGATGTGCATGCGGCCCTCCTGCTATATTTCGATGCCAATGGTATCGAAAGCATTCGCGCCGGGCGCGCTGGGTCCCCTGACGCTGAAGAACAGGTTCATCAAAGCCGCGACCTTCGAAGGTGTGATGGCCCGCGGGGAGGTCAGCGATGCGCTGATCGACTTCCACGGCGAGGTCGCGCGCGGGGGTGCGGCGATGACCACCGTCGCGTACCTGGCGATCTCGCCCGGAGGCCGGGTGCACCGCGACACCATCGTGCTCGACGCCGACCGGGTGCCGGCTCTGCGGCGCCTGACCGATGTCGTGCACGCCGAGGGAGCCTTGGCCTGCGCTCAGATCGGGCATGCCGGACTGGTCGCCAACACGCTGTCCAACCGCGCCCCGTCGTTGGCGCCGAGCAGCCGGTTCAGCGCTCCGGCGATGGGACGGGTCAAGGCCGCCACCGCCGGGCAACTGGAGGCCGTGGTCGACGAGTTCGGCGTGGCCGCCCACCATGCGGTCCAGGCCGGCTTCGACGCCGTCGAAATCCACATGGGGCACGGCTATCTCATCAGTTCGTTTTTCAGCCCGAACCTGAACCGCCGCGACGACGGCTTCGGTGGGGACACGGTCCGGCGCGCCGACCTGGCCCGCCGCGTGGCCGAACGGGTGCGCGCGAGCGTGGGCGGATCCGTCGCGGTGACCGCAAAGTTCAACATGGACGACGGTGTGCGCGGCGGCTTCTGGCTGCCCGACAGCCTCGCGACCGCTCGGCTGCTGGAAGGCGACGGACACCTCGACGCGCTGCAACTGACCGGGGGGAGTTCCCTGCTCAACCCGATGTACTACTTTCGCGGCCCCGTACCGATGGAAGAGTTCATCGCCTCGCAGCCGGCCCCCGTCGGGCTGGGGCTTCGGGTCATCGGCAGGCGGCTGTTCCGGGAGTACCCGTTCGAGGAGGCCTTCTTCCTGCCGCCGGCCCGTCAGTTCCGTGAGGCGCTGGACATGCCGCTGATCCTGCTCGGCGGTATCAACGAGCTGGAGACGGTGCACGGTGCGCTGGCCGAGGGCTTCGCGTTCGTCGCCATGGCCCGCGCGCTGCTGCGGGATCCCGGCCTGATCAACCGCTTCCAGGACGAGACCGCGAAAGCCGGGCTGTGCGTGCACTGCATGAAATGTATGCCGACGGTGTACACCGGGACGCGGTGTGTCCTCAGGGACATAATGCCGTAATGCAAGAGCGGATCGTCCTGGTGCGGTGGAGCCCGGCGCTGGCCGCGGGTGTGCTCGCGGTGACCGCCGTGTTCTGGGTGGTCCCACTGGGGTACCTGATGACCGGGAGCTACGGGGGCGCCGACCTGGTGCTGCGTTGGCTGGGAGTGGGTGTGCTGGCGGTGCCGTTCCTCTGGGTGGCCCGGCGGGTTCCCAAGACGGTGCGGGGCATGGGACTGGCTGTGGACGCCAATGGGATTCACCCGTTCGACGGCGCGACGGTGGACAGCATCGGATGGCACGAGATCGCTGCGGTCGGGTTCGGCTCGTACGCGCGCACCTATCGCGGTCTGCAGACCAAAACCATGTCAGGCCTCGAGATTTACCTCACCGACGCCGCTCTGGCTGCCAACCATCCGAGACTGCGCGGTGACTGGCAGGAGCTGACCGCCCCCGGGCCGGGGCTGTCGGCGGGTTGCTTCCGCTTCACTGTCTCGCCATACGGCGATGCCGGCGCCCGCGTGCAATCCGCGGTGCGCCGGCATCGTCCACGATTGTGGATGGGACCCTTCGTGCACGATGGGACTACGGCGTGATGACCGTGTCCGAGTCGATGACATCGGTTGCCGCGCTGACGATATCGGCCTGATCCTCGAGGCCGTCGGCATTGAGCTGTAGCACGTAGAGGCCATCGGCTCCGGGGATGACGACCGTCTTCTGTGCGACGATCTTGGTCACCCCGTCCTGAACCCACGTACCACCGAGTTGGAACGCCGGGAACTCGCCCAGGGTGCTGACCGCGCCGTCGTTCCAGCCCTCATAGTCCGGCAGGTTCTGCAGTTCACCACCGGCCAGATCGATGATCCGCTGCGGATCGACGTTGCCGGTCAGCTTCGAGACCAATGCGACGATGCTCGGGGTGTACTCGGCGGCCTCGGGGCCGGTGTAGACGATCGCGCCGTAGGCCCATTCGGGGGTGTCGCTGCCGGCGTCCTCCCAGCCGTCGGGAAACGGCAGATCGATCGTCGGCGAACCCGGGTCGCCTCGCTTGATCGGGGTTTCCTGGATGTCGTTCGCCTGGATGTAGCTGGCGATCGTCTCGTTGGGGCCGGATCCGTCGGTCACCTCGTCGCGGGGTGCGACCTTGGGCTTGGTTGTGGCGGAGGCGGATTTGCTCGTCGAGGTCTCCGAGGACTCCGTCTCGGCGCTGGTCTTCGCGGAGCCCTCGGTGGTCTTGGTGTCCGAGCCGCAGCCCGACAGGATCAAGGCCAACGTCGTGGCTATTGCCGCGACACCGGCAATGGCGGATGTCTTCATCTTGCGAACTCCTTGTGTGAAAGTCTTATTCATGGCAGACAACTGCCACGATCATTCCTTTCGGCAGCGTAGCCCACATATCGCTGCTACTGGTATGTCCTGCAATTAATTGGTGATTTGTTGGATATGATTCTGACTGTGAGAAAGCCCGTGCCTGCGCTGGAGATGTCTGCTGGACAACGTGAAGTGCTCGAGTCGTTGGCTCGGTCG
>Ga0075163_10007533_pt1 | contig 14392 bp, 12 predicted proteins | sample JI1023141ADNA_FD_71478 | JGI IMG/M metagenome (GOLD analysis project Ga0075163, IMG submission 71478) | Wastewater effluent complex algal communities from Wisconsin, to seasonally profile nutrient transformation and Carbon sequestration -... | ecosystem: Engineered > WWTP > Effluent > Algae...
CTGCAAAGAACACCACGAATACGCCACTGGCGGCCACTACCAGCGCGGTACCTAGATCCGGCTGGATGGCAATCAACGCCGTCGGAACGCCGATGATCAAAGCGCTCACTGTCAAGGCGCCAAAGCGCGGAGGAAGCACCTGACTGTGCAACCACGAAGCCACCAGCAACGGCACGGCCAGTTTCAGCAGCTCGGCAGGCTGCAGATAGAACACGCCAAGGTTCAGCCATGAGCGCGCGCTGCGACCCGTCCCTAGAACGGGCACGAGCAACAACAGCAGGATGCTGCCAACGAAAAACCATGGCGCCCACAGGCGCAACTGCTGCGGTGGAATACGCGAGATCACCCACAGCACGGCAAAGCCGAAACCGAAGCGCATCATCTGCGCGCGCAGCAAGCCCGGATCGCCAGCGGCGGCGCTGTGCAGAGTCAACAGTCCTACGCCCGCCAATAGCACTAGCGCCACCAACAAGGGGAGGTCAACGCGCGGCGTCAGCAGGCGCGGTATCCAGCGTCGCGCTTGCACCAACATGGTCATGGCGTACGACGCTCCAGCCAAGCATCCAGAATGCGTCGCGCCACCGGCGCCGCGGCACGCGCACCTGATCCACCACCCTCCACCACCAGTGCCAGCGCGATCTGCGGCGACTCGGCCGGCGCAAACGCGATAAACAGCGCTTGGTTACGTTGGTTTTGCGACAAGGTACTTTGATCTCTCGCCTCGTCGCCAACACGGCTGACGCGCTGCGCGGTGCCGGTCTTCCCAGCGATCAGGTAGTTCGCCCCGACGCCCATCTCGTGGGCTGACCCGGTCGGACCGTGGACCGCTGCAATCATGCCGTCGATGACCGCCTGCAAATGCTGCGGATCACGCACGACTGGTGCTTCCAGTGCTGCTGGCGGCACATCCAGAATGGGCGCATCGAAGCCCGACTGGGTTTGCCGCAGCAAATGCAGCGGATGGCGCACGCCACCGGCCGCCAACGTCGCGGTCGCTTGCGCCAACTGCAGTGGTGTGGCGACCCAAAACCCTTGGCCAATGCCAGCAATCACCGTTTCACCGGGATACCAGGCTTGATTGCGCGTTGCCCGCTTCCAAGCTTGGGTCGGTCGAATGCCGACCGCCTCGCCAATCAGATCAATACCGGTCGGTTCGCCAAAACCAAAGCGCTGCAGATAGCCGCTCATGCGATCGATGCCGAGATCCATCGCCAGCGTGTAGAAATAGGTGTTGACTGACTGCGCCAGCGCCTCGCGCAAATTGACGGTGCCGTGGCCACCACGCTTCCAGTCGCGATATTCGCGTTCCTGGCCTGGCAACCGATAGGCTCCGCTGGAGAAAACCGTGTCCTGCGGAGTGCGCAGTCCCAGCGCCAAGCCTGCCAATCCAACGAAGGGTTTGAGCGTTGATCCCGGCTCGTAGCCACCGAGCAGCACGCGATTGAACAGCGGGCGACCCGCTGCTGTCAGCAGATCGGCATAGGCTTGGCGACCGATGCCGTTGACGAACGGGTTGGGATCGTAACTCGGCAAACTGACCATGCCGAGCACTTCGCCGGTGCTCGGCTGAACCGCTACCGCCGCCCCAAATTGCCCAGCGAAAGCCTCCACCATCGCCTGCTGCAGGTCGATATCGATGCTCAGGTAAAGATGTTCGCCGGATACCGCCAGATCACGATCGACGACACGTAAGACGCGGCCCTCGGCATTGACCTCGACGCGTTCACTGCCAACGTGTCCATGCAGTCGTTTTTCGTGAAAACGCTCGATGCCGGACTTGCCCACATGCGTCGCGCCGCGATAGGCCGCTGCGTCGAGCCGCTCCAGATCAGCCTCATCAATGCGACCGACATAGCCCACCACATGTGCAAGCAGATCGCCGTAGGGGTAGCGGCGAGTGAGGTAGGGCACCACATCCATGCCCGGAAACAGGTGTCGCCGCACGGCAAACGCGGCGACTTCCGATTCGCTCAAGCGAAACTTCAAAGGCAAGGATTGAAAACGATGAGACACCTTGCGCTGGCTCTGAAAACGCGCCATTTCGTCCTCGTCGAGCGGCAAGAACTCGCGCAGCCGTTCGATCGCAGCATCGACATCGCCGATGGCTTCGGGCACCAACTCCAGGCGATAGGCCGGCACATTGTCGGCCAGCAGACGACCCCGCCGATCAAAGATCAAGCCGCGTGCCGGCACAATGGGCAAGGTACGAATTCGATTGCTGTCGGCGCGCGTGACGTACTCGGCGTGCTGCACGATCTGCAACCACGCAAATCGCCCAGCAAGTGCCACGATCGCCAGCGCCACCGCGGTGAACGCCACGAGCGCACGAAACCGGAAGCGCTGAGCGTCCTGCACGGCGTTTCGAAGTCGGACGCGTTGGGTCTTCACTCAGGACTTTCCGCGACTGTGCAGGCGTGCGGTATCCAGCACCAGGAACAGCCAGGGCCACAGCGCCATGCCAATCCAAGGCGCGACCCAGAACGTCCACGGCGGCAAGCCTTCACCCGACAGGCCGCGCACCATCAGTACCACCATGCGGTCGTTCAACAGCAGTGCGAGCACCGCAAGTGCTTGCTGCCACATCGGAAAAAACCGCAAGCGGGCGCGAAAGCGCAGCAGCAAAAAACCCAGAATACAAAGGCGCAAGGCCTGTTCACCCAGCAAGCTGCCGTAAAGCAAATCCGCCAACAGCCCGATCAGAAACAGGCGACCCAGTCCCGCTTGCTGCGGCGACTCCAAGGTCCAATAAATCATCACCAAGGCCAACCACCACGGCTTGAACAGTGCCCAACCTGCCGGCATGGGCAACAGGCCGAAAATCAGCGCCAGAAGCACGGACACGGTGAACGTTGGAAGGCGTGGCAAGCGCATCATTGAGCGCCCTGCTGCGCTGCATCGGCTGGGTCATTCACCTGCTCTGTGCTGCGCGCCTGTGTCTCAGGCTCGGCCAGATGAAGCGGCGGACCGACCTCGGGCGTCGCTTCCGCGGTCCAAAGCAACAGCAACTGCCCACTGCGATCCAGTGCGGCCGTGGGCGTCGCCGACGCAATCATGAACAGGCGCGTGTCATCGGGCTGCAAACTGGCGACCGTTGCAACGGGCAAACCGGCCGGGAAGCGCCCACCCAAGCCGGAGGTCACCAGGGCGTCACCGACACGAATATCCGCACTCTGCGGGATGTTCGGCAAACGCAAACGGTCAGTCTCGCCTGTACCAAAGGCGACCACACGCAATCCGGTGCGAACAACCTGTACCGGCACGCCATGGCTGGGATCGGAAATCAGCAGCGCCGTCGAGCGTCGCGGTCCCACCGACAGCACTTGTCCAACCACACCGCTGGCATCGATCAGCGCCAATCCTTCGCGCACGCCACTCTCTTCACCCACATCCAGTTGGATGCGGTGCCGAAAAGGGTCCAGATCGACATCGACGACGTTGGCCAGTTGCACGCTCATCTGCAATCCGCGCGTACCGCCCAACAATTCGCGCAAGCGCTGGTTCTCCTGCTGAACCGCCTGCAAACGATCCAACTGCGCACGCGCGATCAGCAGTTGCTGACGTGCGCCGTCTCGCTCGGCCTGAACTGCTTCACGTGCGACCCAAGCGTCGCGCAGGTCATGCGCCAACCTCGCAGGTAACGAGGCCATTGTGTAGAAGGGCTGCAACAAGAGACTGGCGGATTGGCGCACCTTGCCCAAGCTATCCGTACGGTAGTCGGTCACCATCAACACGATAGCCAGCGACAAATACAGCAGCAACATCAATGTGCTGCTGCCTTCGCCGAACAAGGGTGCACTGCGGCTGCTACTGTTCACCAGACCATCCGTCGGCGCGTCCTTGTCTCAAATCACGTTGCACGCATCCGCCGCATCACTCCGGCGCGAAGAAATCGTTGCCGTGCATGTCGATCAACTCCAAGGCCCGCCCACCGCCGCGCGCAACACAGGTCAGCGGATCGTCAGCGACATGCACATGCAGGCCGGTTTCTTCGGAAATCAGCTTGTCGAGGTCGCGCAACAAAGCACCACCACCGGTCAGCACGATGCCGCGCTCGGCAACATCCGAGCACAGTTCGGGCGGCGTTTGTTCCAAGGCAGCACGCACCGCACTGGTGATGCCTGCCAAGGGTTCGTGCAGAGCTTCCAGGACTTCGTTGGAATTGATGGTGAAATTGCGCGGTACGCCTTCGGCCAGATTGCGACCTGACACTTCAATCTCTTTGACTTCTTCTTGCGGGAAGGCGCAGCCGATTTCCAGCTTGATCTTCTCCGCCGTGGTTTCGCCAATCAAGGTGCCGTGGTTGCGGCGCACATAACCGATGATCGCCTCATCGAAGCGGTCGCCACCAATTCGCACCGAGGCGGAGTAGACAATCCCGTTCAGCGAAATCACCGCCACTTCGGACGTACCACCGCCAATGTCCAGCACCATCGAGCCACGCGCTTCGTGAACAGGTATGCCCGCACCAATGGCAGCCGCCATCGGTTCTTCAATCAGGAAGACCTCACGTGCACCAGCCTCTTCGGCCGATTCCTTGATGGCGCGCCGTTCGACCTGGGTCGAGCCACAAGGTACACAAATCAGGACGCGCGGACTCGGGCGAAGGAAGCGACCTTTGTGCACTTTGCGAATGAAGTACTTGAGCATCTCCTCGGTGGTCGAGAAGTCCGCGATCACGCCGTCCTTCATGGGACGGATGGTGGTGATGTTTCCCGGCGTACGACCCAACATGCGTTTGGCTTCGTGCCCAACCGCCGCGACCGACTTGTGGGAACCCGGACCGCGATCCTGTCGGATCGCAACCACTGAAGGCTCATTGAGGATGATCCCCTGGCCGCGCACATAGATCAGCGTGTTGGCCGTACCGAGGTCGATGGACAGGTCATTCGAGAACAGACCACGGAGACTCTTGAACATGGGGAATTCAGCCCGGCGCGAAAAGCGTTAAAGCCTAGCAAGTACGCGGTTTAGCAGCAAGAAATCGTCTTTGTTTGCAGCTTGCCGTTCAGACAGGTCTGGCAAGCGCGTGCGCGTCCTCAGTGACCTGCTCGTCTGGCATGAGTATGCTTTGCGGCCATTTGAGCGGCGCAGCGCCCAAGGTGCGGAGATCTCCTCCGCCACGCCAGTGCCGAGTGGAGTCGATTGACATGGCGGCATTGATCTGTGGCTCATTGGCTTATGACACCATCATGGTGTTTCAGGATCAGTTCAAGAACCACATCCTGCCGGATAAGGTGCACATCCTGAATGTCTCCTTCCTGGTGCCGCGCATGCGCCGCGAATTTGGTGGCTGTGCGGGCAATATCGCCTACAACCTCAAATTACTGGGTGGCGAACCCATTCCCATGGCCACTGTGGGACAGGATTTTGGCCCGTACCGTCTGCACTTCGAGGAATGCGGCATCCGCCTTGATCACGTCAAGGTGATTGACGACCTCTACACGGCACAAGCCTTCATCACCACCGATCTGGATGACAACCAGATCACGGCGTTCCATCCGGGCGCCATGATGCGTTCCTACGAAAACCACGTGAAAGATGTCGCCGACGTCGACTTCGGCATCGTCGGCCCAGACGGCTACGATGCCATGCTGCAGAACTCGCGCGAGTTTGCCGAACTGGGCATTCCCTTCATCTTCGATCCGGGCCAAGCGATGCCGCTGTTCAATGGCGAAGAGCTGCGGACGATGATCGAACAGGCGACCTACGTGACCGTCAACGATTACGAGTCAAGCCTGTTGCAGGAGCGCACGGGCCTGAGCGAAAAGGACATCGCCGAACGCGTCAGCGCTTACATCATCACGCGCGGGCCACGCGGCTCCGAGGTTCACAGCAAGAGCGGCATGATGACCGTGCCAGCCGCCGACGCCATCCGTGTTGTCGATCCGACCGGCTGCGGCGACGCCTACCGTGCGGGTCTGATCTTCGGCTTGATGAATGGCCACGACATGGCGACTTCGGGCCGCATTGCGTCGTTGATGGGGGCGCTGAAGATCGAGCATCTCGGCCCGCAAAATCAACGCTTCGACTACGCGCGATTTGCCGAGCAGTTCCGTCAGCAGTTCGGTTACGCACTCAAGTAAGTGCAGCCCCACGCCGCCATGCGGCGTGGGGCTGGGGATTCAGCGCGCCGCGTTGCGGCTGTCAAACAAACGCGTCAGTCGCTGTTTGGTTCGAAGCTTCTCGCGTTTCATTTCAGTCAGTCGTTGATCTCCGACTGCCTGCACGCCCAACTCGACATTGCTGACCTGGCGGTCCAACTGCCGGTGGCGGTGATACAACTGACGGAACTCCACGTCCTGTTGCATCAAGGCTTCGACTTCGTGCTGTTGACCTTCGAACATCGCGCTTCCTCCTGGCTCAGAAACAACAACGCCCCACGGGTTACCCCGCGAGGCGACTATCGAACGCAGCGACGCGTGGCGTGCTGACACCGCAGGTCTGCGCCAGCCCTGAGGCCGTGGATTGCGCGCGATCTGAATGCCGTGGCCATCGCAATTCTCCCGAGCGGTGCAACGCACCGTCGAGTCGACGCTACGCGCCTGAGTTCTGCCCTGCAAGTGATTTCTTATCTATTTGTTTTTATTGCTTTTTTGCGTGTTTTCCGGGTGAAAAACGCGTTAGAAAACCGTTACCAAAAGTGGCGATGGGAAAAACCCTGACACGCGAAGGCGCACCGCGGACTACTGCCCCTGTTCCAGCACGATTTCGACGCGACGGTTGCGTGCCCGCCCCTCGTTGCTGCTGTTGTCGTCGATGGGACGATCCTCGCCAGACCCCAGTGCGCGCAGGCGTCCAGCTTCCACGCCCGCCGCAATCAGCGCGTCACGCACGGCTTCAGCACGCTTCTGTGACAAGACCTGGTTGAGATTGGCACTGCCCTGACTGTCGGTATGCCCCTCGATCAACACGCGCGCGGTCGGCTGACCCTGCACGAACTGGATGACGCGTTGCAAATTGGCATCGGCCTCGGGTCTCAAACTTGCCCCGCCGCTGGCAAAGGCGTCGCCCGACAAAGTCATCACTTGACCACGCGCGTCGCGACGCGCCGTCATGCTGTTGAGCTGCAGGCGCAGACTCTCGGCGGCTTCCGCCGCAAGCTCGGCTTCGCGTCGCGCCAAGGCAGCCTCTTCAGCCTGCGCATCGGCGACACGGCGTGAGGCCTCTGCTTCCGCCATGGAGAGCTCGGATTCGACGCGCGCGGCATCGGCAATCTGCAGTGCGCGTTCCGTTTCCTCCGCACGTGTCAGACTGAGCAATCGCAGGCTTTCCGCCTCACGGCGCGCCGCTTCTGCCTCGCGCTGGGCCGCTTGCAGAAGGATGCGGTCATGCTCGCGTTCCAATTGAGCCAATTGGCGCTCAGCCAACTCGCGCTCTGCGACCGCGCGGGCGATGGCGATTCGACGCTGGGCGAGAAAAATCGGTTCAGGTCGCTTGCGCTTGGCGGTTTCGGCAACGGTCTGGACGGCCTGCCGCGCACGCTCGACCTCACCTGCGGCCAAGCCACCCAGACTGGGATCAGCCTCCAGTTCCGCCAGACTCTGCTGCAATGCTTCCAGTTCGGGATCCGGGCGTGGTGCTGCGTAGAGCGGTGCCATCCACAGCAACAACAGCAATGCGTTTCTCAGGGCATTCATCGTGCGTTCTCCCCAAGCAGATCACGCCGTAGACCGGCATTGGCATCGACCTTTTCCTGCACCGCGCGGCGCGCTTGCGCGGCACGGGTCACGGCAGTCGCAAGTTCCGCTTCCAGCTCTGCACGGGCCGCAAGGGCGATCTCATCCTTTCGTTTGCGATCCTCCCGCGCGACCCGCGAGGCTTCGAGGTAAGCCATTGCGGCCCGCAACTCGGCATCCGCGTCGCTGGCCGCACCGGCTTCCCGTGCACGTTGCACCGCACGCTCGGCGCGATCGAGTTCGATCCGTGGCGGCGGTGTCCGGGCGTGAACGGGCAGCAGCGGCAAAAACGCCAGCGCGAGCCACATCACGTGCTGCGGGCGTGGCTTCCAACTTGCAGGAGAGTGAACTGCGGCAAGGACCAAGGGGTGGTGCACTGTCATATGATGCTCGTCTGCTGGGTTCAAAGTAGCGGGCAATACCCGCACTTGGGGATCAGGGCAGTCGGCAGCCCGTCGCTCCTGCCGGAATCGACACGACCACCGCAATCGAGGCAGCTTCATGGATATCGGCTACTTTCTCAAGCTGATGACGGAAAAAAACGCATCGGACATGTTCTTGACCACCGGCGCGCCGGTCAACATCAAGGTCGAGGGCAAACTCTACGCGCTGGGCAATACCGGTCTGCCCGCCGGCATGGTGAAGAAAATCGCCTATTCGCTGATGGACGAAGGCCAGGTTCCTGCGTTCGAGCGCGATCTGGAACTCAACATGGCGATTGCCGTGAAGGATGCTGGTCGATTCCGCGTCAACGTCTTCAAGCAGCGTGGCGAAGTCGGCATGGTGATCCGCGCGATCAAGAGCGAGATCCCGACCATTGACCACCTCAAGCTTCCGGAGATCCTCAAGGACATCGTGATGGAACCGCGCGGCCTGGTGCTGGTGGTGGGTTCCACCGGCTCGGGCAAGTCGACCACACTGGCCTCGATGATCGACCATCGCAACGCCAACACGACGGGTCACATCCTGACCGTTGAAGACCCCATCGAGTTTCTGCATCGGCACAAGAAATCCATCGTCAACCAGCGTGAAGTGGGGCTCGACACCCACGCCTTTGCCAATGCGCTGAAGAACGCCATGCGCGAGGCGCCAGACGTCATTCTTATTGGCGAGATTCTGGATGCGGCCACCATGGAAGCCGCCATCGCCTTCGCCGAAACCGGCCATCTGTGTCTGGCAACGCTGCACTCCAACAATGCCGACCAGACACTGGAGCGCATCCTCAACTTCTTCCCGGAGTCCGCGCACAAGAACGTGCTGATGAATCTGGCCCTGAACCTGAAAGCCGTGGTCAGCCAGCGCTTGGTGACGGGCATCGACAACAAGCGCCTGCCCGCCACCGAAATCCTCATCAACACGCCGCTGATTCGCGACATGATCCGCCGGGGTCAGGTACACGAAATCAAGGAAGCCATGGATCGCTCCCTGCAGGAAGGCATGCAGACCTTCGATCAGTCGCTCTACCGCCTCTACAAGGACGGCAAGATCGAACTTGAGGAAGCGCTGCGCAAAGCCGACTCGCGCGATGGACTTGCTTTGAAGATTCGCCTGAACGACGGCGCCAGCGATGACCATGATCCCTATGCCGACAGCTTTGGCGGTACTCCCGCCAACGCGATGCGGGACAGCAACGATTCCGGCTTGAACTTCAGTTGATCCGCAGGACCGACGGGGGTTTTCGGATCCAGTCGGGCTCCAGTGCAACAAGGTCCCGATGGCGCGGGCCTGCCGCACTCGACGAGATGCATATCACTGCAGCGGGACGCAGGAATCATCAATGTTTCCGGGCACTTGAGCGTGCGGGACGGTACAGACACACAAAAGACCTCTGCACTCGTCGCGTCGAAGTCGTGCTGCAGTGCGTGCCTGTGCCTACTCGCCGAATCGGTGCACTGGGCAGGAAATGCGAGGTGGAATCGAAGGCCCGTTGGGCACGGCGACTGATTTGAACACGCCGGACTCGTTCCGTCGGGCGCAAGAAACCCGCGTTTTCGCGGGTTTAGTGATGGTGGCTATGGGTGCCCCAAAACAAACCACTGGAAGCCATTGTTGACGTGGTTTCGACTTTCTTCGATTCACGACATGCAAACAGAAAGACCGACCGTTTGGCGGTCACTGTTTAGGCATGGGTGGAACGAACCAGGACAGCACGCGGAACACCCCGGCGAGGATGGGCGTTCCGACTGCCCACAGGATGAAGGCGCCCGGCGCGATCTCGCCGACGTGGATCATGCTGGCGATCATCAGGACAAGCATCAGCACGCCAGAAGGGAAGGCGAACGGGAACATGCTTGGCAGCCCACGGACGATCTGTCCAACGGTCAGGCGTGGCGGTAGCGGTGTATCCGCTGCGTGCGGCTCTCCGGCGTCGCCTGACTCAATCGTGACCTCAATCGACACTTGACCCGATGCGCGGCTCTGCCTTGGCTCGGACGATGGCGGGTGCCGCACGGGTGGCGACGTGAGGGCTTCCAGTCCGACCATGCTAGGGCTCTGCGGCGCACCTTGGCTGGGTCGGGCTTCCGTTCTGCGCGGCCCAAAGCCGCCGAAAAGGCGGTAGGGGTCGAGCGTTCGCAGTGCCGACGAATCGAACTGAATGCCCTTTTCCTCGGCTTCTGCCAGACCCCGCTCAATCATGGCGAAGTAGGCGAAGAAGGCTTCGCGGTTGCCTTCCTCCCGCGCTTGCTCGGCACGATCAATCATGTCGTTGATCAGGCTTTCCAGGACAAAGCGCGCATTCACGGTCAAACCCTCCACCGATTGTCGGCGCATTGTGCCTGCAGTAGGCTGGCCGCATCGTGCTGCAAAAGCTCCCCGCAGTCGCTGAGGGTATCCTGCTACCCAAAGGTTTCGTTGACGGGACTGGGAGTCCGTCAAGCACGATCAGGGGCGGACCAGGTGACGCCCCACCTATCCAGAAGGGCGGCTCGCAATGAGTCGCCCTTTTTCATGGCTGCGGCTCGGATGACCGCAGGATGCGCCTGCCGGTGCCATGATCCATGCCCCAAACGCGGGTTGTGTTGCGAACGCCGCCAAGAGCTTGCGCGTGCTTGGCGAAACACGCCCGCGCAACGGCCTCGAAGCGGTTCGCGGATCGCACATAAGTCTCTTGATTGTGTGTGTTCTTATTTATTGATCGGCGTGTGCAAGAAACCCTTCACGAACTGCGTCAGCAAGGTGCGTGAAGACTCGACGGCATTGTCATGGCCCCGCATCGCTCGGGACATATCAGTGATAAGCCGCTCAGTCATGCTGGGATCGTTGAAGTGTTCTTTCAGAGCGGCATGGGTTGCCGGTAAGGCCATCGCCGCGGCGTCGCTGCCCAATAGCCACGCTCCGGCCAGTTCAATGTCGTATCCCACAGCCTCCAGCGCTGAGCTGGCCTCCGAATAGACGCGATCCTGGTTACCTGCCTCATGATATTGGCGAAGCAAAGTGACCAGATCGATGGCGTCTTTGGGATCTTCCGTGCCTCTGTCAATCCAGGCAAATATCTTCAGGATGGCGATACTTGGAAGCGAAGCGAGGGAAATGATCAATCCGGGTTCAATTTCGACCAGCACGGCGGCCACATGAGCGTCCCGATAGCCTGCTACGTTCATGATGACGCTCATGTCTGGTGGCCAGGCAATCGTGTTCGCTTCGGTTTCAAGCCCACCAAATGGAATGAGGTCCACGACGAAGCTGTGATTCATTCCTTCTGACTTGAATTTCAACCGTTGTGCAACCCGCTCCAACTGGGTAAACGAAGCCGTGCTCACGAGGCGTTGCTTCAGTGCCTGGAACTGCTCCCAGCTCTCTACAGCAAAGGCAAAGTCGATATCACGCGTGGCTCGGCTGGGTGGCAGCCCGAACACATGCTCCAGCAGGATGATTCTTGCGGTCGCACCGACCATGAATGACGCGATACCCAGCTCATCGGCAACGCTTTTTACCGCCCGGATGACCCGGATGCTGATTGGGTCAAGCGGCTTGTCAGGCCGTGGCTTCAGGTGCATTGATTTGTTGCTCCAAGATCATTTGGCCCACAGTGAAGTTGCGAGGGTCCATCGTGGCCAGCAAGTCGGCATAGACGAGCAGCGGTGGCACCCTATCCGCTGGACCATCCATCTCGAAGTCCCAAAAGGCTTCAAGCACTTCAATCTCACCATTGGGGGCGGCCCTGAGTTTGCTGTCGACCACCAGTTTTGTGAGGTTCTGCCGCAGGTTCTTGGGTCGCATGTAAAGGGTGACGGCGTTAGGTTTCAGGTAGCCGGTGAGTCTTTCTGCCGCCACTTCCCCGCCCCATTTTGCTTCATAGCGCCCCACGTCCAAACCTTTCCACCAATCAGGATTCTCGGCGTGAAACCGCCTTGCATTCAGTTTTTGGCGGAGTTTTATTGGGTAGTTGGTCACCCACTCGTCAATCATGCGTTGGCGCTCCACGATACGACGATCCTTGTTTCTCTGCCCGCCAGTGGTGAGACCTCGCGTATTGAGATCAAGGAACACCCCGCCGATGGCCCCTAGTGCCACCCCCGCCGCCTGCTTGATTTGTCTGTAGGGGGCGTTCAGCAATTCAGCTCGACATAGCAATGCGAACGTCATCCGCAAAGCTCCTGCGGTACCCGCCTTGGGGGCTTCCAAGGCACCCAACTGCATGTCTTCCTTGGCGGCTGGACGCTGACCATTTATCAGTACAAACCAGTCAGGACCGTGCAAGTAGGCATTGCCAAGAGCGTCGATGAACTGGACATCAAGTTCACGACATTTGTCTGCTGTGTCGGCGGTCATTCGATTGGTGATTAGCAGGCCAGTCTGGGGATACCGAGCGAGCTGGTTTTTGACCTGACCGATGGCCGCAAAGCGGTCGATTCGCTTGATCTCCACCAAGTACTGGCGAGCTTGGCCGCCAATTTCGAGCTCAATGAGTGCATCGGCCCGAACGCCTTGTTCCACCACCGGTTCCATCAGAACCACCCTGCCCACTACGCCCGTCGCCTCCCTGAAGGCATTCAGTGTTTTCTCCAGAAGGACAACCTTGGTCTGGGCAAGTTGTGTGGGTTGAGTATGGCGCATCGTGTTCACCATTTTTCATTGTTCACGTTGCATGAACGCTAGTGACTTGTGAACACGCAGTCAAGGCTCGCGTTCAAACATTCCTATCGTTCACGTCGCGTGAACAGATGCCACCGATGAACAAAAAACGGGTCCGCAAGATCGCTCGCATAGCGCGCCCTTACTCCGGGACGGAATTGCATCGGGTTCTACCCCGTCGAATGGACGTGCTGGGCAGGAAGTACGAGGTGGGATCGAAGCCCGATTGGGCATGGCGACCAATTTGAACGCGCCGAACTCGCTCCGTCGGGCACAAAAAAACCCGCGTTTTCGCGGGTTTAGTGGTGGTGGCTATGGGTGGACTCGAACCACCGACCCCAGCATTATGAGTGCTGTGCTCTAACCGGCTGAGCTACATAGCCATCGCCGCTCTGCGGGAGCGGGCCGCGTATTCTCCGCGTTGTGCTGGCGAGGGTCAAGACGTGGGTCGCGCGGCGCTTGGATTTCGCCCGCGTGTCTTGCCTTCGCGGATTTCGAAGGCGGCTTGCTTAGTCCACCCGTCGAACGCGAAAGCTGCGGCCTTTGATCTTGCCGGCGCGCAGGCGTTGCAGGGCGAGGTCGGCGAGTTTGCGTTGGATGGCGACGAAGGATCGCGTCGGGAAGATGTCGATCTTGCCGATGTCGTCCGCTGCCAGTCCAGCGTCGCCGGTCAAGGCACCGACAATGTCGCCGGGCCGCAGTTTGTCGGTTTTGCCCGCATCAATGCGCAGGGTGATCATTGCTGGCGGGGGTGGCGGTGCGGCGCTGCGCGCCGAGGCAGCGATGTCGCGCAGCCAGCGCAAGGGACCACCGAGTGCATCTTCCAGCGCCAGCGCTCGCGGCATTTCGGCGGGTGTGACCAGACTGAGGGCCAGCCCTGTCTTGCCAGCGCGGCCGGTGCGACCGATGCGATGGGTGTAGACCTCCACATCGTGAGGCAGCTCCAGATTGATGACGGCGGCGAGGTCGTCGATATCGAGCCCACGCGCGGCCACGTCGCTGGCGACCAGCACGCGGGCGCTGCGGTTGGCAAAGCGCAGCAGCACTTCTTCGCGATCGCGCTGTTCCATGTCGCCGTGCAGGGCGAGTGCACTGTAGCCGCGCTCGACAAGGATGCTGGCGACGTCGTCGGTGTCGCGACGGGTGTTGCAGAACACCACACTCGAGGCGGGTTTGAAGTGCGCCATCACAGCGAGCAGAGTGTCGCTGCGTTTGCTGTGCGCGGTTTCGATGAAATGTTGGGTGATCGCAGACTGCTGCACCAGCGAGGATTCAACCTCGACGCGCTCGGGGTTGCGCAGCAGGTTTTGCGCCAGCGCGACGATGGGCTCTGGAAAGGTGGCGGAGAACAACAGACTTTGCCGATCGCCGGCGGTGCGTGCGCAGATCTCGCGAATGGCAGGCTCGAAGCCCATGTCGAGCATGCGATCGGCTTCATCCAGCACCAGTGTCTTGACGCCGCCGAGATGCAGCACCTTCTTGCGCATCAGCTCCTGCACACGGCCCGGTGTGCCAACCACGATCTGCGGGTCATGTGCCTGCAGTGAGGCCAATTGCGGCGCCAATGCGGTGCCGCCACACAGGGTCGAGAGTTTCAGATTGGGGATGCCCAGCGCGAGTTTGCGCAGTTCGCGACTGAC
>Ga0075163_10007534_pt1 | contig 14392 bp, 13 predicted proteins | sample JI1023141ADNA_FD_71478 | JGI IMG/M metagenome (GOLD analysis project Ga0075163, IMG submission 71478) | Wastewater effluent complex algal communities from Wisconsin, to seasonally profile nutrient transformation and Carbon sequestration -... | ecosystem: Engineered > WWTP > Effluent > Algae...
GTCGAGCCATAAGACGCCCCAATTTCACAAAAATACCTTTGATCTCGCTTTGATCGCCCCTCGCTAACTCCGCATCGTCCCTCGATATTTACACCGCTTGTCGTTAGGTGCTCTAAGCTCTGGTTGGCATTGAGGTTGCATTTGCGTCGGCATGTTGTGGCTGTTCAAACCTATTTGTAGGACAGGAGGCTTCCCATGCTGTGGATCTCGCCGAGGGCGTCTGTCTTGATTCGTACATTTGCGCTGTGCTGGATTGGAGGATTTGCATGCAATGGTGCTCAACAGAGCGAGGCCGAAGTCGGAGCCCCGGTCGCGCTCCACTTCATCGGCAGCGAGGGTGGGCAGGTGCGGGTCACGGAAGTGACCTCTTCAATCTTCGGCACCACCCTGACGTTTCCGCCGGGCGCGCTGGTCAAGCGCACCGATATCGGCATTGCACCGGCGAGCGACCGCATCAAGCAAGGCGAGACAGCGCTTGGCCCGGCAGTGGCCGTGACCGCAGATCCCGACGTTCAGCAGTTTTTCGTCGACACGACGCTCATCCTGCCGTTTGACCGCACGCAGTGGAGCGACCGCGACGAGGTGGTCGTCGTACAGTACAAGGCCCAGGATCGGGTGGCGACGATCCGCGGTGGCCATCTTCTTGTCGATGAGCAGGCTGGGCTGCTGCGTGCGCCGATACGCTCTCCGGGTGTCTATCAGCTTGTCAAGACCGGACACATAAAGCCCTTTAATAGCAATAAAGCTGATATCCTGTTTGTTATTGATAACTCAGGCTCAATGGCACCCAAGCAGAAGTCGCTCGCCACTTCTCTCAAGCCTTTCTTCGATCAGATTACGGGCGCATTGAGCTGTATCGATTATCACATAGGCGTGATTACCACTGATGTTGGCAGTCAAACCCAGATGGGTGCCGGCGACGATGGTTTGTTGCAAAATACACTCTGCATTGATCGCTATCCGGCTGGGATGGCACCGGCTGAGTGCAAGGATGTCTGCACTCCTGCTGGAGCCCTGCCCCCTGGCAAACCAATGCACAAATATCTAGCGAAAGAAGATGTTGCTGCCGGTCGCATCACCGAAGGCGAACTGATCAATCAATTCAAGTGTATGGCCATGGTCGGAAACCAGGGTTCGCAGTATGAGTCGCCCTTGGAAGCGGTACGCCGAGCGATGGACAAGATGGACTCTGCTTCAATGCCCAATCCGATGAAACCCAATGCCGGATTTTCCCGTGCCAGCGGCAATCCCGACGATGACTCGCTACTGTCCCTGGTCTTCATCACGGACGAAGACGACAGCTCGATCGACGGCACTGATCCGACGAAGCTCTCCTCGACGAAGCAGGCCTTCCTGAAGTCCCAGCGGCCGGGGTGCAACCCGGCCAGCAGGAGCGATGGTGCCGATCCAAGCTGCTATCCCGACGGCCACAGCTTCCGCGGACTCGCAGTCGGCCTCGACTGCACAGATAGTCTGTTATTGGCCGGTTCTAAAGATTGCAAGGAGCGCGATTCGTCGATGCCGCTGCTTGGCCCTGTCGACAGATATGCGCAGCTGCTGATCAACGCCAAAAAACATGCGCAACACATCCTGATCAGTGGCGTCTGGTCCCTTAATCCAATGGATCGCGCGCCCGAGACTTATTATGATTTCGGAAAGCGCCGGATCAATTTCAACATTGTGAGCGATCCTGATTTCTATGCCCGTGCTGATAAGGCATTCTGTGTGAACAAGAAAGATCCATCGCAGTTTGGCTATCCGCAAGTTCGCCTGTCGGCCTTTATCGACCGCATGCGGCAGCGCATCTCAGGAATCAGCACGGACGGCCCCGAGCCTTATTACCAGGAGAGCATCTGCGAACCTGCCGATCAGTGGGCTAATACCCTTGGCAACCTGGGTGCTGTCATGGTTGATAAAGCGAATATCTGCAAAGGCAAACTCACCCCGTAATATATCAGCACAGCCGCAGTCGCTCCTGACCCATCCCCCCCCGCCACGGCTAAGAAGGTTTTTTCAAGATAAGGATGGCCATCGGCGGGGGTTCATTTGCCCTTCATCTAGAAACACCTTCTAAAGCGCTGTTGCCAAGCCGTTTTATCAAGCGCTCGATCAGCGGCACGACCTCCATGCTCTGCTCGCGCAGCGGTGGCACCAGCACGGCTGGCTTGGGCCACTGCGGCGCTTTGGGAATCCGCTTCACTGCTTCAGCAGGCGAGTCGAAAAACATTTACGCCATCGACTACCATCCAAGGTAGTTTGAGCGGTTCTTGGTTCGACGTTAGCTATCATAAGGCGTATGTGACGCGACGCTGCGGTGTTCTGCAGCATCTGCTGGAGGTCTTGGGCTGACCTCTTCTGATCCTCTGGGGTGGCTCGCTCCTGACCAAGGGGTCTGGAAACTATCTCAAGCGCGTCCAGCTGCGCTCAACGATTTGGCCGAACACTCGATCGCTGCACATGATGTTCTAACCACCCGGTCGATGCTTGTTCGTGCCGGAGAAGGGCCGACTTTCCAGGGTTTCTACAACCAGCTGAAGCAAGAATTCGTTTCGGCTCGATTCATTCTTTACGAGGGTATTCACTGTCGCACGCAGCACGATTCGGACAGCGGCGTTCTGCTCTAGAATACTTTGGACGCGCCTGTATCCCACATCTCATCCCGGGATCAAATAAGGATCGCCCACCGCCTAAATTTTGTGCTACAGCCTCGGCGAACCGGTCGCCGCTCCCTACTTCGTCATGAAGTACGTCGATGGCGAGCCGCTGGATCGCATCATTGCCAAGCTGGAGGCCGGCGAGGCCGAGTATCACTTCCGCTTCAGCTACGAGTACCGCACGCAGATCTTCATGCAGCTGCTGCGCGCCGTGCAGTACGCCCACAAGCGCGGCATCCTGCACCTGGATATAAAAGAGGGAAATTGCGTCGGAAAATCGGGCACTTGGGCGGGGTGGGGAAGGGGGCGGGAAAGGGCCCTCGCGGTGGCTCTGGACGCTGCGCTCCTAGACGCCGCCGGCAAATCCGTTCAGGATGAGTGGACTCGCTTAACGCCCAACAGCACGGAGGTTCGCATGAACGCGTATCCGCTTCTAATGGCAGGGCTCAGCCTGCTCGCGGTTGGCTGCACGCCTGCACCGACGATGGGGACGCTGGAGATCGTCAGCCTCACCGCCTCCCAGCCCGAGCTTACCGAAGGCCAGAGCGTCACGCTCACGGCCATCGTCAACCACACGGGCGGTCTTCAGAACGTGACCGCCTCGCGTCTGCTCAGCCCCGATGGCCAGCGGTACGGGGCCTTTGCCGCCGGTCAGCCGGGCGTCTACTCGCTGACCGTCGACTGGCAGCTCCTCGACCAGATCCTTCCCATCGCCTTCGCGACCGAGGAGCAGCGCACCTTCACGGCCGAGTTTTCCGACAACCAGGGGCACACGGAGAAGCGGAACCTGACCCTGCGCCTGCACTGCGGCGGCCGCCAGGCCTGCCAGGGCGTGTGCAGCGATCCTGGAGCCGCGTGCAGCGCCGGCGCCTGCATTCTTGGCGTCTGTCAGGCCAACTGTCCCGATGGCCAGGGCGGGGCCGTTGGCCCGGGCGGCGCCAAGCCCGACGACGGCTGCCGTCGCTGCACGATCCGCAGCCCAGGCTGGGAGTGGACCAGCGCCCCGGCCGGCACCTCGTGCGGGATTCAGCGGCAGTGCATAGATGGCCTGAACGGCACGCTCTGCTCCGGCTTCGTGCCGCTGCGCGGCCTCGCGTATCAGGTCAACAATCCCGACCTCGTCAGCCTCAACGCGATCGCCGCCTTCTCGGCCAACGACCTGGTCACGGTCAGCAGCCGCGGCGGCACCAGCCCGGGCTCGATCTCGCGCAGCCGGGACGGCGGCAAGACCTGGACGACCGCAACGCCCGCGGGCACCAGCAACTTCTTCAGCGTCTGGGGCAGCAGCATCAATGACCTGTACGTCGTCGGCAGCCGCGGCAGCCTGACCAACGGCCCGATCCTGCACAGCACCGATGGCGGCGCCAGCTGGACGGCGCAGTCGAGCGGCATCCCCTACGATCTCGCCGCGGTCTGGGGCAGCGGCCCCAATGATGTCTACGTCGTCGGAGACGGCGGCAGCGTCCTGCACAGCGTCGACCAGGGCGCCACCTGGACCCAGCGGCGCGCCGGCGCGATTCCGCTGCTCGCGATCTGGGGCAGCGGCCCGAGCGACATCTACGCCGTCGGCAGCCAGGGCCTCATCATCCACAGCGTCGACAGCGGCAAGACCTGGACCACGCAGACCAGCCGCACCACGCAGACCCTGAATGCCGTCTGGGGCACCAGCTCAGGCGATGTCTACATCGTCGGAAACCAGGGCCTCATCCTGATGTCCATCGATGGCGGCACCAACTGGAACAACCAGACGAGCGGCCTCACCAGCAACCTCAACGCCGTCTGGGGCAGCGGAACCAATGATGTCTACGTGGCCGCCAGCGCTGGCCAGATCCTGCACACCGCCAACCGCGGCACCAACTGGGTCCCGCTCGTGAGCGGCACCGTCAAGCAGCTCCTCGGGCTGGGCGGCAGCGGCGCCGGCAACGTCTTCGTCGTCGGTACGCAGAACCTGGTCATGCGCCGCCTGTAGCCCCCTCTTTCGCCTCATCTTCCGCCAGCTCTTCTGGCGGCTCCCCGCGATCACACCGCACGCAGTCGAGCAGCTGGCCCAGCATGGCCTGCCGGCCCTCCTCGGTCTGCGTCCAGGGGCGCAGGAAAAACGGCGGCCTGTGCCGAACATGCTGGCGATGTCCGCAGCTCAACCGAGCGACCCAGTCAGCCGATTCATCCTGCACGTAGCCGATCATCGCGCGAAGCATGCTTCGTCTTCCTTTTCGGTCAGCGCCTGCGCAGCTGCCTGGACCGAGTCATTTTGCGGCCGAGCACACGAGCGGCTTGAGCTGCTGCATGATCTCGGGCGGCAGCTTGTCGGCGTGTGCCAGCAGCAGCGTCACCTGCCACATCTCGGTCTCGCTCAAGAGCGGCTGATAGGCGGGCATGCCGGTCAGCCGGATGCCGTTTTTCACCTTCCAGTAGGTCTCCCCGGGCTCGTCATCGCTGACGCCCGTGTGGTCGCCGTGCTGGGCAAAGAGCTGCGGCGCGCGCGGAAACATGCTCTTGGCAAACGCCGCCGGATGGTCGGGCAGTCCATGACAGGCGGCGCACTGCGCGTGATAGATGCTCGCGCCGGCGGCGTATGCGGCCTGGTCCGCGGCGATGGGCACGCTGGTCGGCATCTCGCGGGCGATGCGAGCGTGCAGCGGCACGCGCACGATCTGCTTTTCAAAGGGCAGCTTGGGATCCGCAGTGGCGACCGGCGGCGTCCCCACCTTGAAATAGACCAGAACTCCCAGCGGCAGCAGCAGCAAGCCTAGGACAAAGCCGAGCGCGAAGGTCTTCATCCGCGAAACTTACGTGATTTCACGAGCATGCGGTTGAGAAACCCGGACGCGCTGCTACGATACGAGCTCAAATCACGGAACCGTAGGAGGTCTGTCATGCCGTGTTTTTCTCGTCTTGGTCCGCGTGCCGGGATCAGCGGTTCGCTGCTGCTGCTCGCTGCGATGGGGATGGGGGCTCTTGGCTGTGTGCCCAACCGCCTGGACAGCGGCTCCGAGATCTCGGGCGACAACAACCCCGGCGGCGACGCCTGCACCGGCAGCGAGCGCCGCTGCGAAGGCAACAACCTCTTGGCCTGTGATGGCAGCAGCTTCAAGCCGAAGATGAGCTGCGCTGCGACCCAGCTGTGCGACGCCAACCTGGGCTGCATCGACTGCTCGCCGAAAAATCCCAACCTGTGCGTGGGCGACACCCTGCACCGCTGCAACCCCGACGGCACCGTCGGTGACAAGGTCGAGACCTGCATGCCCGGGCAGTGCACGGTCGGCGGCTGCGCCAGCACCTGCACGGTCGCCGGCACCGACCTCATCTATGTGGTCGATGAGGCCTACCAGCTGCTCAGCTTCAACCCGCGCGACGACAAAAACGAGTTCAAGCTGATCGGCAAGCTGAGCTGTCCCGCTGGCAGCGCGCTCGACGGCAGCGGCCAGTCCACGCCGTTCTCGATGTCGGTGGATCGCCAGGGGCAGGCGTGGGTGCTCTACAACAGCGGCGAGATCTTCAACGTCAGCATCAAGGATGCGTCGTGCAAGAAGACCGGCTTCGCGGTCAGCCAGAAGGGCTTCGATCTCTTCGGCATGGGCTTTGTCTCCGACGCTGCGGGCTCTGACAAAGAGACGCTGTTCATCGCCGGCGGTGCCTACAACAACCTGAACAGCGGCAACCTGGGCAGCATCGATACGGCGACGCTCAAGGTCACCAAGCTCGGCGCCCTCCAGATCGGCCTTCAGAACAGCCCCGAGCTGACCGGTACCGGCGCTGCCGAGGCGTACGGCTACTTCCCCGGCAACAAGGCCTTTGTCGCCCAGCTCGACAAGGTCACCGGCAAGAACCTGCGCAGCTGGAACCTGGATCCCGTCGCTGGCGGCGGCACCCCGCGCGCCTGGGCGTTCGCGCACTGGGGCGGTCGCTTCTACATCTTCATCACCGCCCAGAAGTCGCAGGTCATCCGGCTCGATCCGGTGACCGGCATGAACGCGCCGATCACCACCAACGCCACCTACAAGATCGTCGGCGCCGGCGTCTCCACCTGCGCTCCCGTGGTCATCGGTTAAGCCCGCCCTTCTCGCGTCTCCCTCAAGCTGCACGCCAACCTCACCCGCCGCTTTGCGGGCGACCTCTCCGCCAGCGGAGAGGTGCTTTCCACGCGGTTAAATTCACCGTGTCACATTCCTGCGTGCTGATTCGTCATCGGGGTGAACCGAGGGAAACCGGTCGCTGTGAGGCCGGTCTGGCGAACTTCCCTACCTACGCTCCAAGGAGAACAGTCATGCAAGCCCGAATGAAGAACCCCGTCCTGATCCTGCCCGAAGCCATGCGGGCCATGTTTGCACTCAACAAGGCCTCGGAGGTGGAGGGGCTGCCCGAGGTGACGCGCAAGCTCGTGCACCTGCGCGCAAGTCAGATCAACGGCTGCGGCCCGTGCGTGGACATGCACGCGCGCGAGCTCAAGCAGGCGCAGCAGAGCGACGAGCGCATCTTCGCGGTGGCGGCCTGGCGCCACACGCCCTACTTCACCGCCGCCGAGCGCGCCGCGCTGGCGCTGACCGAGGCTGTGACGCGGCTGAGCGATCGCGAAGATCCGGTGCCCGACGCGGTCTGGAGCGAAGCCGCTCGCCACTATGACGAGCAGGCGCTGGCTGCGCTGATCGTGCAGATCGCGCTCATCAACTCGTGGAATCGCCTGAATGCCGCCGTGGGGCAGATGGCCGGCGGCTGGAGCTGAGCCCAAGACAAAAAGCAGGAGCGCCCACCGTCTAGCCGCTTCGCTAGATGCTCATGGCGCCCAGGCGCACCGCCTCGAACAGACCGAACAGCGCGAAGAGCACGCTCAGCGCCACGAACGCGACCGCCAGGATCGGATGGTCGTTCATGAAGTCGCCGTACAGATTGGCGGTGCGCTTGATGCCGGTGCACGGGCAGACGATGGGAATCTGGCCGTTGATGACCTCTTGCAGCTTCGCGACCATCTCGTCGACGCTCTGGTAGCGCTGCGCGCGATCTTTGTGAAGGCCGGGGCGGATGAAGTTGGCGAGCTCCGGCGGAACGCCAAAGCGATGGTGCATCTGGAGCGCAGTCATGGGCTCATCCATGAGGATTGCCATCAGACAGCCCTGCATCGTGCTCTTGGTCGGCAGGTAGTAGCTGAGCGTGAGGAGCTCATAAAACAGCACGCACAGGCAGTACGTATCGGTGCGGTGATCGATGAGCGAGGAGTCGCCCCTTGCCTGCTCTGGCGACATGTAGGCAGGCGTGCCGCTGAGCGCGCGCGCGGGTCCGGAGCCCGCCCGGGTCACGACCGCCGGCTGCTCCGTCGCCCCCGCAGGTGCCGAGGCCGACGCCGCTTGCGCGATGCCCCAGTCGACCAGCACCACCTCCCCAAACGGCCCGACGACAACATTGGCCGGCTAAAGGGCGACGGGGGCGCAGCCTGGTCTGAAAACAGCTGCTTGCCAGCTCTGGATCAAAGGTCGATCAAGGTCAGGCTACGGCACGATGCGGGTGCCTTCGCGACCGCTGCGGGCAGCGATCAGCGCTTCGGGAGAGGTGATGAGCACCTCCTTGCCGCCAGCGGCCAGGAAGTCGAGCGCCGCCTCGATCTTGGGGCCCATGCTGCCCGGCGGAAACTGCCCTTCGGCAAGATGCCGGGCTGCGGTCGCCGCATCGATCTTGCGCAGCTGCTGTGCAGCAGGAGTTCCGAAGTTCACATAGACCGTGGGCACGCTGGTGCACAGCAGCAGCAGGCTGGCGCCGAGCTGACTGGCCAGCAGCGCCGCTGCCCGATCCTTGTCGATGACCGCGGCAATGCCGCGCAGGCTGCCCTGCTCATCGCGCACCACCGGTATGCCGCCGCCGCCGCAGGCAATGGGAACGTGGCCGGCGGCGAGCAGCTCCCTGATCACCGGCAGCTCGATGATCTCGCGCGGGCGAGGGGAGGGCACCACGCGCCGAAAGCCGCGACCGCTGTCCGAGACGATGCTCCAGCCGTGCTGCCTCTTTTTTTCTTCGGCTTCGCTCTGGCTGTAGAAGGGACCGATCGGCTTGGTCGGGTTGCGAAACGCATCATCATCCGCTGACACCACCACCTGCGTCACCACGGTCACTGCCTGATGCGCCGCGAACGCGGGGTGCTGCCGCAGCCGGTTGCCCAGCACCTGCTGGATCATGTAGCCCATGCCGCCCTCGGTATCGGCGACGCAGATGTCCAGCGGCAGGTAGGTGAGCTGCGGCGTGGCCTCGACGCGCAGGATCGCCTTGCCCACCTGCGGACCGTTGCCGTGGCACACGACCAGACGGTAGCCGTCGTCCAGAAGTCCGCAGAACTGCCCGCAGATCTCAGCGGTGTCGCGAAACTGCTCGCGGATGGTGTCGGGGCGTCCGTCGCGAGTGAGCGCATTGCCGCCGATCGCCGCCACCGCGATGGGCGCAGCCTGTTCGGCGAAGCCAGAGCCTGAGGCAATCGACGTGGACATCACAGCTGCCTTTCCTACATAAGCTGATCCAGAAGATCCAGCAGCTCGACATCGCCGCCTGCGGGCGGATGCCACTCGACGTGCAGGACCTCGACGCCCTGCTTGGCCAGATCCTCTGCAAACGATGCGAGCCCGATGTTGATGGCCGCAAGCTCGCCCTTGAAAAAGCGCTCGGCCGCGGTCGCCTTGACATCCTTGCTCTGGGAGTGCTCGGCCATGTTGCTACCTCTCCTGTGCGCAAAGCGCTTCTGCCACGGCCCGCACCATGCGAGCGTGGCTGGAAAAGACCAGGACACCGGCCTCGCGGAGCTTTGCGACCTGCTGGTGGCGCGGCTGCGGATCGGCATCGGTTCCAACCACGGCGGCGCAGGCGACCAGCGCCCGAGCCTTGGCCTCTGCCCGTGCTGCCGCCAGCGCCGGAAGCAGCGCTGCGGCCGGATCCGCGTGGCTTCCGATTCCCAGCACCACATCCAGGAGCAGCACCCCCACCTGCGGATCGGTTCCGGTTGCGGCGATGTACTCGTTGCGCGTGCGTGGATCGATCATGGGATGCGCCCGACCCTGGGTAAACTCATCATCGCCCAGGTCGATGATCTTGTGCTCGCTGCCGGGCAGCATGCGCGTCGCTTCCTGCGACAGCGTGCCGCCGCTGTAGAGCCCGCGCACCCGTCGCTGCTCGGGGCGCAGTGCAGCGACCGCGCGCCGTAGCTCGGCTGTGGGCTCTGCGTCCTCGGTGGCAAGCGGACCGGCGCTCCAGTCCCAGGGCGTCTGGCGCAGCGCGTCAAGGATCTGGCTGCGCGTGCGGCCAGCCTTGGCCAGCTCGGCCGCCTGCACGGCGCGCGCAGCGGCCTCCTCCAGCGAGTGCGTGGGCAGCGCTCCGGCGGCCAGTACCGCTGCATCGTCAAGACCGGGCAGGCAGCTGATCACAGGCTGCCGCAGCTGCGGAATCACCGCTGCAAGCTGCGCCAGCGCCCGCTGCCCCGGCGGCTTGGAGATGAGGACCAGCACCTTCACATCCTCGCCCGCCGCCAGCCGCTCCAGCGCGAAGCAGGTCATGATGCCGCCCACCGCATCCTTGAGATCGCGCCCTCCGGTTCCGATGGCATGCGCCACGCCGGCGCCGAATCGATCGATGAGCGAGCTCACCTCTTGAATGCCGGTTCCCGACGCGCCGACCAGCCCGATGTCGCCGCGGCGCACCCGATTGCCGAAGCCCAGCACCTGGCCGCCGATGAGCGCCGTTCCGCAGTCCGGTCCCATCAGGAGCAGCCCGCGCTCGCGGGCCAGCGACTTGAGCGCCACCTCATCTTCGATGGGCACGTTGTCGCTGAACATGAACACGTGCAGCCCCTGCGACAGCGCCTCCCGGGCCTCGCGGGCGGCGTAGGCGCCGGGCGTGGAGAGCACCAGCAGGTTCGACTGCGGGGCCTGCGCCAGCGCCTCGGTCAGCGTGTGCGGCGCGCTGCGCCCGGTCGCTGAAACCGGCGGCCGATGGCTGAGGTGCGCCTCGACGCGCTGGAGCGCCTGCTCGGCCGCCTCCTGCGTGGTCGCATCGATCGCGACGACCAGCTCCGACGGCTCGGCCGCTGTCTGGGCAAAGCCCTGACGTGCGAGCAGCGCCAGGTTGGCGGGCGTTCCCATGAGAGCGGCCGCCCGATTCACACCGGGCTCGGATTGCAGGCGCTCGGCCAGGCGCATGAGCACGCCCGAGTCGTAGTAGCTATTCGGGCGGCGAGAGATGAGAGTTGGCATGAGAGCTCGCTATCGCCTAATCAACGGCCTTGTTGGGGTTGTTGGGCTGCACGCCATGCTGGCTCATGGATGACGGCCCCCTGGGTCAGGTTGCGAGGCAGGACAGAGGAAAAGATGCGCACCGGGACGGGACCTTACCTTGTCGCGTCCTTTTATGGAATCCGCATCGCGACTGGTCTGGTGGTGCCCATTCGCTCGGTGTGCGGATCTGCCCCGCCTGCGCGCTGCTTCCACTTTCGGCCCTCGCCCCGTCTCTCCGTCGGAGAGCGCCGGCTGGCCGATGTGCTCGAAGTAGGCCCTCTGCCCACTGCTGCTCAGGCATGTTCCTTGCCTTATCAGGCTGCTTGGAAAGGTATGGAATGAATGCCTAGTCGAATTTTGGTAGCTCTGTTCGCCGCGCTGGGGGTGGCCTTGACGGCGGCAACTGCGACTGCTGCGCCGCCCTGGGTCACCATCACTTCATCGCCGCCCGGGGCCACGGTGTATATCGACGGCAAGGAGCGCGGTCCGCAGGGGATGACGGCCGAGACCTTTCGCGTCCGCCTGACCCCCGGCGGCCACCAGCTGCTGCTGGAGCTGAGCGGCTATAAGCCGCTGGAGCAGGCGGTGCAGATCGGGCCGCGGGCGCAGCGCCTGTCCTTTGCGCTGGAGCGCGCTCCGGCCCGGCTCTCGATCCGCACGCCGGCAGCCAGCGACGATGCCCGCGACGGCGAGCTGTTCGTCGACGGCGAGCCCAGAGGCAATGTGCCTCGCGATGTCGAGGTCAAGGAGGGCTCCCACCTCATCGAGGTGCGCAAGCCGGGCTTCAAGGTCTACAGCGAGACCGTCGAGGTCCGCGCCGCTGAAGCCAAGACCGTGATGATCACGCTCAAGGCCGAGATCCGGCGCGGAACGCTGCTGGTCTCGGCGCCCTCCGCAGGGCTGGTCTACATCGATGGGCAGGCGCGCGGAGCCGCTCCGCAGGTGGTTGAGCTCGACGAGGGCGACCACGGCGTCGAGGTGCGCAAGAGCGATGGCGGCGAGGTGCTGTGGCAGCAGCGCGTCAAGGTCGTGGCTGGCCAGCAGGTGCCGGTGCAGGCCGACTTCAAAGTTGCCGACAAGAACGGATCCCTGCTGATCGTTGCGCCCGACGACGCCGAGATCGTCATCGATGGCACCCAGAGCGCCCGTCCCAACCAGGTGATCTCGGGGCTGCGTCCGGGCCAGCACGCGATCATGGTGCAGGGCAAGGGCTACGTCACGACCAGCAAGGTCGTCGAGATCGAAGCGAACAAGCAGCGGGTCGAGCAGCTCACGCTGGAAAAGACCGCAGCGGGCCGCGGCATGGCCATGGTGCGGGTGGTGATGGTAAGCCCGGTGGAGGGCGCGGAGTACTTCGTCAACGGGCGTGCGGTCAAGGCCGAGGATCTGCTGGGCGACAAGGGCGTTGAGATTCCGGCAGGCGAAAATGTGGTGGTGGTCCAGCGGCAGGGTCTGGGCAAGTTCACACGGACGATTCACGTCGCTGCGGGCGGCACCGAAGCGGTGCGCGTGGATCTGAAGAGCGGCGGCAGGATCGCGGTGAGCTCAAGCCCGCCTGGCGGGCAGATTCTGATTGATGGCCAGCCGGTTGGGACCACCAGCGTGACCACCAGCGATGTGCCGCCTGGGCAGCACCTGGTCGAGATCCAGCTCGGCGGACTTCCTCCCTTCAGCCAGCGGGTGGATGTGCGAGCAGGCGAGGTGACCAACGTGCAAGCTGACCTTCAGCAAGGGCAGGGCGGTCCACCGATGGCGGTGGGTCCGGGCGGCCCGCCGGGACAGGTGCCGGTGGTGCTCGTCCGGACGCGATATGTGCGTCCCGAGATGAGCGCTTCCCTATCGGCCGTGACCAATGATCCGGGGCGCTTCATCGTGGATGTGGGCGGCGGCTATCCCTACTTTGCCAGCGTCGGTCTATCCGTGGGCGCGGCCCGCTTTGGCATGTTTGGACTCGACACCGGAGTGGAGCTGCGCACCAACATCTACATGACCGAAGTGCTGGTGCGGCTGCGCTCGCAGCTCTTTCATGCCGGGCCCATGGCCGGCGGCCTTACGCTGCTCATCGGCGGCGGCGGCGGACCCGATGGCCGCAACGACTTTGTCATGGAGCTGGGCGCGCCGCTCACGCTGATTGCCGGTCGCGTGGTGCAGCTGACGTTCAAGCCCTATTTGCAGATCTACAGCGACCGCGTCTGCCCGAGCCGCGACAACCTGACCGCATCCAGCGTCACGCGCAGCGACGGCTGTAGCTACGCGATCGAAGAGGTCGTAAATGGCCGTCCGGACACGTTCGGAGCGCTGGACCGATTCACCGGCGCGCGCTTCCTGATGCAGGCCGCGCTTGAGATCTCGCTGAGCCGCAACATCAACCTGTGGTTCCTGTTCGAGGGCGCGCCCGGCACCGAGCGCCTCTCTTTCACCAGTCGCTACAACCTGCTCATGGTCCAGGACAAGGACTACAGCGTCTACGGCCGCGCCGGCGTGACCTTCAAGTTCTAGCGGCTCGCTCCCTGCAAAATTTGCGGCCCAGTTTGCTCCTCACGTCAGATTTGCGGGATTTCGGCTCGCATCAGCCTCGTTAGAGTGGCATCGACCGTGCAATGAAGGGGCGCAGTGGATGGTCACGCGCTCTGGGCGCACTGCGCAGCTTGCACGGCCGAGGTCCCAACGATGCGGAAGATTTCGAATGAGTGCCGCTGGAAGCCAGGACTGTGGCTGGCGGCGCTGCCTGCTCTGCTCCAGCTTTCCTGCATCGCGATGGCGGCCCGGCTGCCCAGGGCGCTGCCGCCTCCGCCCACCAGCGGACCCATGCCGTCGGCCTATTCCAACCTCTGGGTCGAGCGTCTGCACGCGCACAAAGAGCCTGAGTTCGCTCCTGTGGACTACCTTGAGCCCGACGTGCCCTATTCCGTTGTCTATGATCTCAGCGGCGCCAGCTATCCGGGTCGCGGGCTCGGGATCAGCAGGCCGATCAAGGAATCGCTGCGCGATGCGCTCCAGCGAGCGGCGCGCACTGAAAAGACGGTCACCCTGACCGCGTACATGCTCCGGGACTCCGAGCACTTCGACATCATCTCGACCTCGGACGATTTCGATGTCGACCTCGCGGCCTACGCAAAATGGATGCAGTCGCCCGGCGAGCAGCCCAAGGATGCGCTGAGCGAGCTGCGCCAGAACCCGCGGCCGCCGTTCGTCTTTGGTCGCGTGCGCCTCAACATCAAGCCGCGCCTGCACAGTCCCGAGGGCTGGGCCGCCGCCGCTGTGCTGCTGTGGCAGGGGAACCAGCCGCTCGATGAGCTGGTGCTGTGGCTGTGCATCGCCAAGAGCCAGCAGAGTCGCGCGAAGGTCTGCGGTAACAGCGCTTCGTCTGCGCATGGTCCGCTGCGTGTGCATCCGGTGCCGCGCCTGGACGCGCTGGATGCGGCGCTGCACATCGTCGAGTTTCCAGGGCAGTCGGGTCTACAGCCGCCGCGCATGATGGCGCTGTTCAGGCAG
>Ga0075163_10007535_pt1 | contig 14391 bp, 11 predicted proteins | sample JI1023141ADNA_FD_71478 | JGI IMG/M metagenome (GOLD analysis project Ga0075163, IMG submission 71478) | Wastewater effluent complex algal communities from Wisconsin, to seasonally profile nutrient transformation and Carbon sequestration -... | ecosystem: Engineered > WWTP > Effluent > Algae...
CGACCAGCGTCTCGAGATCGGCGAGCGTGTACGGCGTGTCGGCGCGCACGATCGACGCGGCGAGCAACACGCAGTACCTGGTCAGCCGCCTGATCGGGCGCGGCGGCATGGGGAAGGTCTACGAGGCGGATCACGTCGGCCTCGGCAAGCGCGTCGCGATCAAGTTCGTGTCGGACGCCGACGCGGATCGCGATCAGCGCGCACGATTTCGACAGGAGGCGCGCGCGGCGAGCCGGATCACGCACGAGAACGTCATCCAGATCTTCGACGTCGGCGCCGACGGCAAGCTCGACTACCTGGTGATGGAATATGTCGCGGGGCACGACCTCGATGCGGTGCTGCGCGACGGCGTGCTACCGCCTGCGCGCGCGATCGCGATCGCCCAGCAGATGCTGCGCGGCCTCCACGCATGTCACGCGGCGGGCATCGTCCATCGCGACATCAAGCCGTCGAACATCCGGCTGACCAACGATCAGGACTTCGTGAAGATCATGGACTTCGGGATCTCGAAGTCGATGCGCGCGAACGTCGCGCAGACCGACACGGGTGCGGGCCGCGTGATCGGCACGCCGGAGTTCATGGCACCGGAGCAGATCGTCGACGGCGAGGTCGATCACCGCGCGGATCTGTTCGCGGTCGGCGCCACCCTGTACGCGATGCTCACCGGGACGCCGCCGTTCTCGGGGACCAGCTTCACGCAGCGTGTGGCGAGTCGCGCCGTCCCGCCGCCGTCGATCGCGGAGCTATGCGGCGGCCTGCCCACCTCGCTGGTCGACGCGATCACGCGCGCCCTCGATCCGGATCCCGCGAACCGGTTCGCCGATGCGATCGCCTTCGCGAACGCCCTCGGGGACGGTGCCGGCATCGTCGCCGCGCGCTCGGATGCAGCGACGCGCAAGTCGATCCCGGCGAACCGCGCGAGCGGCACCGCGTTCGCGCCCACCAAGGCGGCCGAGGTTCTGCCGACGCCGAAGCGCGCGCCGTGGCTGGCCGTCGCCGGGCTGGTCGTCGTCGCGACTGCCGCCGTGATCGCCGTGATCGTCACGCGCGAGCCCGCGCCGATCATCGTCGTCGCCGCACCCGATGCGGGCGCCCCCGTGGTCGATGCGATCGTGCGCGCACCGGTCGAGGCACCAGCCCCGCTCGACGCCGTCGCGATCGCGTCTGCCGATGCCGCGGCACCCCGCGATGCGATGCCCCGTCCACCGTCGAGCCCACCGACCAAGGTGACGGATCTGCCGGCCGGCACCGTGATCGCCGTCGAGCCCGAGGGCAAGCCATGCGACTGCGAGTTCACCGACGCGAAGGGCTCGATCGATCGCGCGTGTACGACGCTGCGCAAGGAGCCGCGGTGCGAGTGCAAGGCCGGCTCGACGACGTCGCTCTGCCCGTTTCCGATCTTCGTGGTCGACCGCGGCGTTCACATGCCCGACGGATCGTCGAGCGGAACGATGTTCTGTGTCGATCGAACGCGCGAGGACTGCGATCCGTCGACCAAGACCATGCCGGCGTCGTGCTCCGCGGGCGCGCGGGTCGCGATCCACGGCGCGTCGTGCAGCGGGTACCGCAGCGGCATGACCGCGAGCGATCCGAAGCTCGACGGGACGTACACGTGCTCGCTCTGCGACACCAAGCTGACGAACCCCAAGTTCTACGGCAAGACCGGCGACCAGTGCGTGGGCTACTCGCGCTACACCGGCCAGAAGGTCACCGGCGCCCTGCGCTGCTCCGGCCCGTGAGGCGCGGGGCTACTTCTTCTTCTTCGGCTTCTTGCGATCGAGGATCACGCTGTCGATGACGCCGTTCGCCGGGCGCCCCTTGAACACGCCACCGGTGGACAGATCGAGTCGCTGTACGCACGCCACGATCAGCGCCAGCGCCTCCGGGCTGTCGTCGGTCGAGGCCTCCGAGATGGCCTTCTGGAACATCTCCTGCTGCGTGGGATCGAGCTTCTTGGCGACGAGCGCGGCGAGCTCCTTGTTCGCGACCTTCACGAGATCATCGTGAAGGAGCGCGGCATCGAGGCCGGCCTCCTCGATGATCTTCGCGTTCTTCTCCACGGCATCCGGGGCCACCAACGATCTCACGTCGAGCAACTCGCTCGAGCTCGCGGCGACCCGGGTGATCGCCGTGACGGTGGCAATACCCGGAGCGTATTCCGCGCCGAGCTTCTGCTTGTGGATCTTGCCGCCATCCTCGACCTGCAGCTGGCTCATCACGTTCGCCGTCTTGTATTTGACGCCGGAGGCCTTGTCGGTGTGGATCGAGTCGTCGGCCCAGCCGATGAAGATCTCGCTGTGCTGACCGCTCGCCGACTTGTTCGCGTTGTAGATGTAGATCCAGTCGCCGGGTCTGAGTGCGTCGAAGGCCGCGGCACCCATCTCCCCTTTCCGAGTGAAGTCCTGGTGCGTCTTCGGCACCTCGTACGCCTTGCCCGACGCGGCTGCCTCGGCGCGGCCCGCAGCCTCCGAAGTCTCCTGCTCTTGTGCCGCGGCCTTCTGCTTGCCTTGCAGCTGCAGGCCCGTCTTGTCGGCCTGCGAACCGAACGTCTTCTCGGTCGTCGCGTTTCCGAGGTGGAGCGTCCCGCCGCTGTCGACGGTCTGGGTGGCTTGCTGGTTCTGCGCCGCGATCCCGGCGCCCGCGTAGAGCAGGACCTGTTGCGCCCAGTGCCCGCACATCGAGGCATGCAGGCGGTTGTCGCGCTCGCCATCCTTCGCCTCGTTGCCGTCCTCGTCGCGTGGCTTGTCGCGACTGAGGTTGGCCTTGCCCTGCATCTCGGGTGGCAGCGTGCCGTGCGCGAGGATCACGCCGGCGAGCAAGATGCGGTGCTGCGCGGTGAGCTTCGGGCCGCTCGCCTGATGGAACAGGTTGGGCGGCACGACGCTGGTCGTCATGAAGTTGGTCAGCATGGCGACCTGGCTGGCCGTGAAGTACTGGGGCACGGTGGCCTCGGTCATCGCGCCCGAGAAGCCATCCATCACGCTGCCGAAGGTCGTCGAGAAGGACGCGCAGAACGCCTTGTAGTCGGCACGATCACCCGCCTTGTCATCGGTCTCGGTCTTCGATGCGGGGGCGTCGACCTGCTTGAGGAGCTCCGCCGACTTCCGGTTTCCCAACCGGCGCTGGAGGAATTGCCAGAGTCGGCGATCCCGCTGCATGCGGTGCTGCGTGATCATCCCCGCCAGGGTCGTCATGTCCCCGCCGGACGCGCTCAGCATGCCGTCGACCACTGCCTCCGAGGCCTCGGTCTCCGACTCGGCCGCGACGGTGTCGTCGCGATCCTTGTCCTGCTTGTCCTGTTCCTTGTCCCTACCGCGGTCCCGACCAAACAGCGACATACCCCAAAATACGCTAACCGCCTCCCACTACTCCCCTTTCCGACTCAGAAAAACTAGTTCTCGCAGAACTCGTCGGTGCCCTTCGGGAACCGGTACAGAATCGAGTAGCACATCTCGGTGGTCGAGCTCTCGCCGTAGGTGACGGTCTGGTTCGTCGTGTTCATGAACGTACAGTCGGTCGTCACCTTGTCGCCGACGTTCAGCTGGATCGGCTCGAACGTCTTCACGTCCTGATGCTCGAACTCGTAGGTGTCGTCGTGGAGCACCTGATCGACGCCGCCCACCGTCAGCGTGGTCTTGAGGTGCCTGCCGAGCTGGTGCATGTGCGGGAACAACGCGAACACCTTGTAGGCCGACTTCACCGTGCACGAGCCCGACGCGGTGGTCTCGGCGTTCGGCGCGAGCTGGAGATCCTGCGGACCCGGCAGGAACATGTCGACTTCCTCGGTCACGTCGGCCGGGTCGACCTCCATCATCTCGATCCCCGAGGTACCGGAGAGCATCTGGTCGGTCTGGTTGAAGATGTGGAGCTGGAGGCCGATCAGCTGGCCCTTCGGGATCTTCATCGCCTTGCCGGGTGGGAAGCGCAATTCCCCCGTGCCGACGCCCGAGGCGTAGATCGCGTTCGCGCCGCTGGCGCCGCGGAACAGCAGCGTGTGGTGGGTGCCGAGCGGGGAGAGCGGACGCAGGCCGCCGATCACGAGCTCGCGATCGGTGGTGTCGATCTGGAGATCCGACGTCTTCTCGCCGCCGGGCGCGAGCTGCCACCCCTTGGTGATCAACGGAGTCCAGGTGCCCTCCTCGGTGGGGGCATCGGGCGTGGGCATATCGTCGTCGTCACCGGACGACCCGTTGCTGCCGCACGCAAGGACAAACACCAATCCGCAGATTGCCGCTCTCATCGAGCCGCATCCTAGCTCCGCCCGTACCGAAAAAGGCGCATGAAAAGCTGCTCTCGGCGCGTTACTCCTAGAGTGATGAGGATCGCTCTCGCGGCGTGTTTGCTGGTGGCTTGTGCCCATAACGTCCCGCAGGACAAGGCGACGTCGATCGACGGCCGGGTCAAGGGGGCGAAGAAGCTCGAGCTCGACAACGGTGCCGTCGAGGAGCGCGGCATCGTGACGTACCCGGGCGGCGATCGCGTCGACTGGAAGAAGGTCGAGCTGCCCGAGAAGCAGCGCGGCGCGCTCGATATCGAGCTGTCGTGGGTGACGCCGCGGCCGGGGCTCAAGCTCAGCTTCGACGTGTTCGACGGCTACAACCAGCAGCTGGTGAGCGGCAAGAAGATCACCACCGCGATGAGGCGCGCCTCGATCAAAGACGCACACGGGACCTACTTCATCCGCGTGTATGCCGTGGGTCGCGGCGACGCCGGCAAGTACAAGCTCGGGATCGACTTCGATGGTCGCGAGGTCGGGCCGGCGAAGCCGGTCGAGGTGAGCGACCCGCCGAAACTCGCCGATCTGCCCGACATCAGGAAGAGCGAGAAGTGCGACCTCTACAAGCCCGACTACCAGAGCGACGACTGCCAAGCCAAATGCCCGATCAATGCGCCGCCGAACTGGCCGGGGTGCGCGAACACCTGCACCGTGAATCCGCCCAACGCGGACATCCCCGCGTGCGCCGCGATCATGGCGTGCCCGCCGGGCGGTGACATTCGCGTCAAGAGTTGCACCCGCGCGAACTTCAAGCCGTGCCCGGATCCCAAGAATCCGGATCCGACGAACCTCAACTGCCTCAACTTCCAGTACGAGCCCGAGGTCGCGCGGATCGTCAAGAAGCAGGTGATCGGCAACGAGGTCGAGGTGATCATCATGATCGGCTCGAAGTCGAACGTGACCAGCAAGTGGACCGGTGCGGTGCTGCAAGGCGCGACCAGCAAGGCGCTCGCCGGCGGCAAGCTCACGATCACGAGCGTCGATACGGCCGCCGGAACGGTGACCGCGCGACTCCGACTGACCGCGCAGCAGGTCGAGGCGAACCTCAACGTCGTGTTCGCGCCGCCACCGAAGGCAAAGGGCCCGTCCTCCGACCGTTGACGGTCGATCCACGAGGTCGTTCGACGATCGCATGAGCCAGTGATCTCGCGGGGCTACGAGCCGAGCCTTGACGGCGTTGGCTGGACGCGCGTAGAACTGACACGTCAGTTCCATGTGGTTGCGATGAGTTACATGCGCTCTGAGGCCAGGCAGCAGCAGATCCTCGCCTGCGCGAAGCGGGTGTTCGCGAAGCACGGCTTTCACGCGGCGAACATCAGCCACATCTGCGCCGCCGCCGGCATCGGCCGCGGCACGCTCTACCAGTACTTCACCAACAAGCGCTCGGTACTGCAGGCGATCCTGCGCGAGACGCTCGATCGCGTGCGCGCCTTGATGGAGCGGCAAGAGGCCGCGATGCCCGCCTTCGCGCCGCCGGAGAAGATCACGCGCAGCGTCGCGATCGAGTTCTCCGTCCGCGGGTTGCGCGAGGTCCTCGAGGTCGTGTTCAGCGACGAGGACACGCTGCGCATCCTGCTCCGCGAGGCGGTCGGGCTCGACGTCGATATCGAGAAGACGCTCGGCGAGATCGACGAGACCTTGATCGCGATCGTCGAGCGGCAGCTCGTGGCCTCGCAGCGCGCCGGGTTCGTGCGCGAGCTCGATGCCCACGCTGTCGCCACGCTCGTCGTCGGTGGCGTCGAGAAGCTCGCGCTCGCCACGCTGCGCAGCGCGGAGCCGGTCGATCTCGAGAAGCTCGCGCGCGAGGCCACACGCCTCCACGCGATCGGGGTGCTGTCGGACAACTTGAAAAAGGAGTGATGGAGATGGCGAGCTTGACTGAACGTTGGCTGAGACCGTCGCGGCCGCGCACGCAGTTCCCACCCTACGAGCTCGGCGATCCGAGCATCGTCGGCATCGCACAGGCGCGCACCGATACGATCGCGCGCATCTATCACAAGGGCCACGAGCAGGCGTGGGATGGTCGCATCGTGCTCGACGACCTGGTCGCGAAGCACGGCGGCATCCACTTCCCCGAGAACAAGCGCGACGCGTTCGGCAAGATCGCGTCGGTGCTGCTGTGGGGCGAGCTCGCCGCGTGGTCGATCAGCGCGGACCTCGCCCTCAAGCTCGAGGACACGCCCGCGAAGATGGCGGCCTCGAGCCAGGTGTTCGACGAGGCTCGCCACTTCTACGTGCTGCGCGACTATCTGTGGCGCGCCGGCTTACCGGTGCAGCGGCTCGGTGGCTGGAGCCGCCGTCTCCTGGTCGAGCTGCTCGAGACCGAGAATCTGCTCTTCAAGGTCGTCGGCATGCAGCTGCTCGTCGAGAGTACGGCGGTCGTGATGTTCCGCCAGATCGCCGAGGCCAACCTCGAGCCCGTGCTCACCGAGCTGCTGTATTACTTCGAGCGCGACGAAGCGCGGCACGTCGGGTTGGGCGTGCTGACGCTGCCGCAGGTGCTCGAGGGCCTATCGGATCGCGACGCGCTGTCGCTGTGGTGGTTCCAGACGCGGATGCAGCTCGAGATGATCGCGGGCGGCATGACCATCAACCCGGCGTGGCTCGAGCTCGGCATCGACCCGGCGGCGATGAACCTCGAGGGGTTCAAGTACCACGCGGAGATCATCCGCCGGATGAAGAAGACCCGGCCGGAGCAGGGCGTCGACCACAAGTCGGTGAAGGGCCTCTTCAAGATGTCGAAGCAGGGCCAGGACGCGTTCCAGGAGCTGTTCTTCCCGTCCCGCTCACAGCCGGGGTGGAAGAAGTCACTGCTGCGGGCGATGACCTCGGTCGCCGTCCGCACCGACGAATGGCTCGCTTCTCGCGCGCCAGCGTGATCTGGGCGGGTAGCACTGGGGTAGCGGGATGTTGGGGATTCCGGGAGACGTGTGAGAATCGCGGGATGCGGCGAAGGCAGCGCGGATTCACCCTGGTCGAGCTGATGGTCGCGGTCGCGATCATCGGTGTCCTCTCCGCCATCGCCATCCCCATGTTCGTCGGGTTCATGGGCAGGGGTAAGAAGGTCGAGGCCACGCTCGGGCTCGACAAGATGACCAAGAACCTCCGCGTCTATCACGCCGAAAAGGGCATCCTGCCGCCCTCGACCAACCTGATGCCGGCCCTCTCGGCCTGCGTCAGCGGCACCGCCAAGACGCCTCCGACCACGCAGTCGATGTGGTTCGCGAACGCCGGCTGGAAGGAGCTCGAGTTCCACGTCGACGAGCCCGGGTACTTCCAGTACGAGTGGATCAACAATGCCGACGGAACCGGCGTGGCCAAGGCCACCGGCGATCTCGATTGCGATGGTACCCTCGGCCTGCTCATCATCGACGTCTCGATCCTGACCGGCAACGTGTTCGAAGCGATCACCACCGACATCACCGACTGAGATTTCATGGCCGCCACTCCGCCCGGGACGCTGATCGACGTCATCGTCCTCGTGTTTGCTCGCTCCGAGCTGAAGAACCTCGTCGGCACCGACGCGCTCCGCACCGTGCTCAGCGGTAGCCAGCGCGCGCTCTTCCCCGAGCCCGGCGCGATGTCGCTACAGCCGGTGTGGGAGCTGATCGAGTCCCAGCCTGGCTTCGACCCCGAGCTGGCCATTCCACCGATGTGCCGCCTCAAGGCCTGGGAGAACCAGCTCCTGGTCAAGGTCGAGATGCCCGAGCCCCTCGCCCACCTCGATCTCGCGACCCGCGAGAAGAAGGCGATGGAGTGCAACGTCGGCGACGACGAGCTCTACAAGGTCATCAAGGTGCGGCCCACCGCGCCGGAGAAGAAGGACACCACCCGCGCGCTCGAGAGCGCGTCGGCGTCCGAGGAGAAGGCGCGCGCGCAGGGCTCGAGCCTGTCGACCAAGATCGCCGTGGTCCTGGCCGTGCTCGGCCTCGCTGCGGCGGGTGTCTCGGTCTACCTGACGCTCGGTCGTACCAGTGGCAGCACCGTCCGGCTGTCGGCAAGCGAGCTGTCGAGCGACATCCCGCTCACCGACGCGCGCCGCAACGGGTCGCTGGTCGTGGCCACGCTCTCCGACATGACGTGGCTCGACAAGCCCGAGGCGGAGCGCAGGCTCCAGCTCGAGGCCGTCGGCCCGAAGGTACGCACCCAGCAGGCCAACGGCATGATGCTGGTCGATGCGAAGGGCTTGCTGATCGCGGTGCTTCGCGTCGATCGCAAACCCGCCGTGACGTTCACCAAGCGCTAAGCGAGCTCGAGCGCGGCGTGCTGTAGCTTCTGGAAGCGCAGCGTCGCAAAGTCGAGCGCGTAGTTCTGGTAGACGCGCCACGGCGTCACCTTGCCCTGTTGCGGGAAGTGCGCGACGGAGCGCTCGATGTAACCCGACGCGAGGGGCAACACCGACTCGGTCGCGACGGTGGGATCCTTGTGCGGGACCACCTTGCTGTAGCCGTGGCGATCCATGTGCTTGAGCAGCCGGCAGACGTACTGGCTGACCAGGTCCGTCTTGAGCGTCCACGACGCGTTGGTGTAGCCGACCGCGAACACCAGGTTCGGCACGCCGCTGCACATCATCGCGCGATAGAGCAGCATCTCCGTCGGCACGATCTTCTTCCCATCCACCTCGAGCTCGATGCCACCCATCCAGCGGAGCGTGAGCCCGGTGGCGGTGACGATCAGATCCGCGTCGAGGTGCTGGCCCGAGCGAAGCACGATGCCGGTCGCGTCGAACCGCTCGATGTGATCGGTGACCACGCTCGCGCGACCGCTGCGGATCACCTCGAACAGATCCGCGTCGGGCACCAGGCAGAGCCGCTGATCCCACGGGTTGTACGTCGGCGTGAAGTGCTCGATGCCACCGGCGTCGCCGAGCAGCCGCGCGACGTTGCCGACCAGCAGCTTCTTCGCCTGCGCGGGGTAGCGACGGCAGAACGAGTAGAACGCCATCGACAGCCCGAGCTGCTTCCAGCGCGTCAACGTGGATGCCGCGCGGTCAGGCAGCTTGTCGAGCAGGTACGCGGCGACCGGATCCTTCGCGGGGCGCGACAGGATGTACGTCGGCGAGCGCTGCAGCATGGTGACGTGCGCCGCGCGTTCGGCGAGTGCCGGGACCAGCGTGACCGCGGTGGCGCCGCTGCCGATCACGACGACGCGCTTGTTCGCGTAGTCGATGTCCGGCGTCCAGTGCTGCGGGTGGATGACCTGGCCCTGGTACTCCGCGCGCCCCGGGAACTCGGGCGTGTACGGATCCTCGTAGTCGTAGTAACCGGCGCAGGTGAACAGGAACTTGCACGTCATCTCGACGAGCTCGCCGTTCGCGCGCACGTCGAGCGTCCACCGGTTGGTCGTGCTCGACCACCGCGCGCGCTCGAGCTTGTGGTTGTAGCGAATCTTGTTGTCGATCCCGTACATCTCCGCGGTCGAGCGCAGGTACTCGAGGATGTCGCCGCCACTCGCGATCGCCTGCGCCTTGGTCCACGGCCGGAACGGGAAGCCGAGCGTGAACATGTCCGAGTCCGAGCGGATGCCGGGATAGCGGAACAAATCCCAAGTGCCGCCGAGCGTGGAGCGGCCCTCCAGGATCGCGTAGGTCTTGTCCGGGCACTGGGTCTGCAGGTGGTACCCGGCATCGATCCCGGAGAGACCCGCACCGATCACGATGACGTCGAGCTCGTTCACGCGACCCCGAGCATAGGAACTATTGAAATTAAGTCAATAGCCGGAAAGTCGAGGCTCCCACGGGTGTTCGATCAGAGCGAGATCGCTCGGCAATCGCGTCATTGCGGGATGCCAGGGCGGTCTGTTACAGCTCGCGGCCTCGTGCGTACCTCGATCGTTGTCGGAGTCCTCTGTTCGTCGCTCACGGCCTCGGCCTCCACCCCGATCATCGGCGGCGAGGTCGAGACCGGCGAGCTGGCCACCGTGCTGCTCGCCGGCTACCCGTCGGATCAGTCGGAGCTGCCGTTCACCTGCACCGCCGTGGTGATCGCACCGCGCGCGATCCTGACCGCCGCGCACTGCGTCGACCACGCGAACTTCACGTTCGGCGTGTTCTTCGGCCACGACGCGAGCGACTTCGACACCATCGAGAAGTGGGTCGCCGCGCTCGCGCCGGCCACGGCGACGCACATCCATCCCGACTACGATCGCGCCGCGCCGTTCAACGCCGACATCGCGGTGGTCAACCTCGCGGCCGACGTGCCGGCGACGGTGACGCCGCTGCTGTTCAACCGCACCCCACCGGTGCCCGCGATGGTCGGCCTCGAGGTCAAGATCATCGGCTACGGCCAGACCACCCCCGGGCAGTTCAACGCGATCAAGTTCTCGGCGACGACCGAGATCGCCGCGCTCGACCCCGACGACACCATCCTGATCGGCAACGAGACGGCGCGCACCTGTCTCGGTGACTCCGGCGGGCCGGTGCTGCTCGACAACGTCGTGCTCGGCGTCGATTCCTATACCGACACCGGCGGCTGCGTCGATCCCGCGCACTTCCGCCGCACCGACGCGTACGTGGCCTTCATCGACCAGTTCGCCGGGACCTCGCCGCCTCCGCCCCCGCCGCCCGGCGACGACGATCCGCTGCCGACGGACACCGACGACGGTGGTGGTTGCTCGACCGGCGGTTCGCCCGGCCTGCTGCTCGCGCTCGGCTTGCTGTTGCTTCGCCGTCGCGGATGACGCTCAAGGCGGAGCTCCACCGGCCCGACTTCGGCGTCCGGGTGATCATCGTGTGGAAGGCGATCAAGGGGTGCCTGCTCACGCTCCTCGGCGTCGCCGCGATCCTGCTCCGCCACAGCGATCTCCACGAGCTCGCCACCGAGGTCGTCGACTGGTTCGGCCTCGATCCCGCGAGCCCGCGCCTCGCGCATCTCCTCGATCGCCTGACCTCGATGACGCCGAGCCGGATCACGCTGGTCGGCATCGGCGCGCTGGTCGTCGCCGGCGTGATGTTCGTCGAGTCGTGGGGCCTGCATCGCCGCCGCATGTGGGCCGAGTGGCTCACCGTGATCATGACGGGTGCGTTGATCCCGCTCGAGATCTATCACCTCGCCAGCCACCCGAGCCTCGGCAAGGTGCTGACGCTGCTCGCGAACGTCGCGATCGTGATCTATCTGCTGCGGCACCGCGGTCTGTTCCGTCGCTGACGCAGGCGTCGCAGGGCGTCGCGGCGTGATCATCGCGAACGAACGTAGATCGCGCGGCATTTCGCTCGTGCAGGATGGACGATGGAAACGTGCAGCTCGACCAGCTGACTGCCGAGATGGGGTGGATCCGGCGGCTCGCGATGGCGCTCGTCAAGGATGCGAGCGTCGCCGACGATGTCGCGCAGGAGGCCTATCTCGCGGCGGCGGGTCACGTCCCCGACGATCGACCGCTGCGACCGTGGCTGTCTCGCGTGGTGCTCAACGTCGTGCGCATGCGCGGACGCAGCGCGAAGCGACGCGAGGTCCGCGAGCTCGCCGCCCCGACACCGGAGACGGTGCCGACCGCGGCGGAGCTGATCGATCGCGTCGAGTTGCAGCGCAGGGTGGCAGGAGACGTGCTCGAGCTCGCCGAGCCATATCGCTCGACGGTGCTGCTGCATTTCTTCGAGGGCCTCTCGAGCGCCGAGATCGCACGGCGACTCGGCATCCCCGACGGCACCGTGCGACGGCGACTCAAGGTGGCGCTCGACGAGCTGCGGCGGCGGCTCGCCGAACGCGACCAGCGCGATCGCAAGGCCGTGCTCGCGCCGCTGCTGGTTCCGTTGTCCTCCGAGCTCGCCGGAGGGTTGACGATGAAAAAGGCACTGCTCGCGTTGGTGATTCTCGCGCTGCTCCTGAGCGGCAGCTGGCTCCTGACCAGGCGCGATGACGGTTCGCCCGACGTCGCCGCCGTCGATCCGGGAGGTACCAGCGTGGCGCTCGTCGGCACGCGCAGCGCGCACACCGAGCCGGCGAACGCACCGTGGCTCGTCCAGCACGGTGCACCGGCGAGGCGGATCGCCGGGCACGTGCGCTTCCGCGGCGCGCCCGTCGCCGGGGCGCTGGTCCGGCTCGGCAACGCGCTGACCGACGTGCCACCGACGCGCGGCGGTGGACGGATCGGCGACGAGCTCCAGCACCTGAAGACCGGCCCCGACGGGAGCTTCGACTTCGGCGAGCAACCCGCCGCGAGCTTCACGGTCTCGGCGGAGGCGGAGGGCAAGACGCCCGCGTCGATCGCGATCGGCACCGGCGATCCGACGGCGCGCACCGAGCAGATCGCGCTCGAGCTCGGCGCGTGCACGTCGAGGCTGTACGGCGCGATCGTCGATTCGTCGGGCGGCGGCGTCGCGAAGGCGCGGCTGCGCGTGGTCGGGCTCGGGGGCGTGGATGCGAGCGCCGGCGGCGAGTACTCGTTGTGCGTGCCGATGGGCGACTCGCAGGTGCGCGTCGAGGCCGATGGCTACGGTGCGATCGACGTGCCGATCCACCTGGTCGGCGAGCTCCGCCACGACTTCGAGCTGGTGCCCGAGTCGGTGCTGGTCGGCATCGTGGTCGACGCGCAGGCCCGTGCGATCCCGTACGCGCGCGTGGTCGCGGTGCCGCAACAGCTCGAGCAACCGCACTTCCTCGGCGATGGCTCGACGCGCGCGGATGCCGACGGCAGGTTCCGGATCACCAACCTCGCGCCGGGTCGCTTCCTGCTCGCCGCGAGCGCGGACGGCTTCGGCAGCACCGCCCCGAAGGCCGCGATCGCCTCGCCGGGGACCGGTCACGAGATCACGCTCGTCGTCGCCGCGCACGCGCGCGTGAGCGGCCGCGTGCTGAGGAACGGCCAGCCGGTGCAGGGCGCGCACGTCAACGCGAAGCTCGCGACGCTGCTCGCCCGCGGCGCGTACTCGCAGCCCGACGGCAAGTTCGTCCTCGATGGCGTGCCGTTCGGCAAGCTGCGCCTCGGCGCCGAGCCGTACGAGGCGATCACCAAGGACATCGTCGTCGACAAGCCGGTGATCGAGGACGTGATCCTCGAGGTCAGCGAGCTCGCCGCGCTGCGCGGTCGCGTGCTGCGCCACGGCAAGCCTGTTGCCGACGCGAACATCCAGAGCTCGCTCGGCCTCGCCGTCCGCTCGGATGCCCTGGGTGCCTACGAGATGACGGGGCTGTCCGGCGATCAGATCCAGCTCACCGCGCAGGCGTTCGGTGCGACCAACGCGTTCTCGCCGTTCACCACGGTGACGCTGTCACCCGGCCGGGTCACCGAGCACGACATCGACCTCGCCGGTGCGGCGGAGGTCCACGGCGTCGTCGTCGACGAGTCCGGCAAGCCGGTACCGAACGTCTACGTGCTGTTGATGGACCGTCGCGGCGATCTCGGCGAGTCGATGACCGATGCGCGCGGTGCGTTCGCGTGCACGTCGATGCTCGGCGGCGGCGAGTATCGCGCGCAGGTGTTCCCCTCCCCCGGCGCCCGCGTCGCGTTCGCGCTCGCGAACGGCCGCACCGTCGCGATCCCGAACGGCGATGCGGTGATCGAGGACCTCGAGATCGCGATCGAGCACGCGCCGATGACGATCGCGGGCCGAGTGATCGACGACAAGGGCCTCCCGGTCGCGGACGTTCATGTCGAGGCGATCGGCAACGGCACCACCGTCACCCAGCTCCTCCCGGGCATCCGGGCCGACGCGAACGGCGCCTTCGCGATCGGCAACCTCGCGAAGGGCAACTACACGATCCACGCGCACGCTGGGGATGGCAGCGACGCGGAGCTGCCGAACATCGCGGCAGGCACCGCCAACCTCGAGATCAAGCTCGCGCGCCCCGGCTCGATCGAGGGCGAGCTCGTCGGCTTCTCGACGACGCCCCGGGTCCACGCGCGCCAGGTGACGCAGCGCTTGCTCCTCGGCAACGAGGCGGTGATCGACGGCACCACGTTCTCGATCTCGGGGCTGATGCCCGGCACGTATAGCGTCGAGGCGCTGGGTGGGGACGAGAATGATGGCAAGGCCGTCGAGGTTCGCTCCGGTCAGGTCGTCAAAGTCCAGCTGAAGAGTTCTCGCGCTCGATCGTCGAGCGGATGGGCGGCAGCTTGACGATCGCGAGCACGCCGGGCGTGGGCACCACGGCCACGATCTCGCTCCGCGTCGCCTAGCG
>Ga0075163_10007536_pt1 | contig 14391 bp, 10 predicted proteins | sample JI1023141ADNA_FD_71478 | JGI IMG/M metagenome (GOLD analysis project Ga0075163, IMG submission 71478) | Wastewater effluent complex algal communities from Wisconsin, to seasonally profile nutrient transformation and Carbon sequestration -... | ecosystem: Engineered > WWTP > Effluent > Algae...
GGTGTTGCTGTTGGGCAGCGCGACCACCGCGTTGAGCGTGGTGGTGTAGCCGGTTGGGAGCGTGAGGGTGCTCCACGTCGCGCCGTTGTCTGTCGAGCGCAGCGCCACACCGCTGGCACCGACCGCGATGAGCACGGCACCACCCGAGCAGTTTCCGATGGAGCTCGAGCACCGGGCGACCGCGTTGAGTGTCGCGGTGGTTGGCGAGGTGACGACGTCGAACGTGGGCACTGCGTTGAAGAGCGACGTCGAGCCACGCACGATTCGGCCGGCTGCGCCCACGCCAACCCACCATGAGGTGACGAGCGGTACCATGCCGGTCGAGCCCGCGAACGTGAAGCTGAAGAGGTCTCGCTTCGGCATCGACGCGTCGTTGTTCGTGAAGGTGGTGAAGGTGACGCCGTCGTCGGTGCTGCGCGCGAGGTGGCCGCCCGCGCCGACCACCCAGACGTCGTTGCTTCCATCGACGTAGACGCTCTCGACGTTGGCGTCAGTCATGGGGTCGCGGCGGGTGAACGAGACCATCGAGTCATCCGAGGAGTAGAGGCCGCCTGCGCTGCTGGAGACGAAGTAGCGGCTGGCGCTGGAGCTGTAGGCGATGCCGCGCAGTTGCATGCCGCTCGCCGGGCGGTTCTGCACCGCGAACGGCCAGCGTGGCGTGCCCGACGCCTGCGTGGAGTTGACGCTCGTGTTGCTGGCGTTGTCCTTCGCACGCACCACGATGAACTGACCCACGCCGTTGGGCAGCGTGATGGTGGTGTTCGTGGTTCCGACACCGGGCGTGATGAGCGAACCGAAGACGTACGGGCCGCCGCTGGCCGCGCCGAGGCCGACCTCGTAGCCCTGCACCCCGCTCGAGGCGTCGATGGAGTTCGTCCACGCGATGGTGAGCTGGCGGTGGCCGGGCGTGATGACGAGGCCCGACGGCGCGGTCGGTGCGACGGAGTCATAGAAGATGTCGTAGGTCGCCGGCGTCGCGCTCACGTTGCCTGCGCCGTCGAGGAGCCACGCATAGACCCGGCGGTCACCCTGTGCCGCGAGCGTGTGCATCGCAGTCGCGGTGTAGGTGACGAAGCACGCGTCGGCTGCGGTGGGAGAGGCAGGCGCGCCGGCTCCAACGGCAGCTTCCTTGAGGCAGCGCTGCGCCAGCCCACTGCCGCTCTCGCTGGGAGAGAAGGCGACGGTGACGGCGGCGGCCTGGGTGTAACGAGCGCCGCTGTTGATGTTGATGGTCGTCGTGGGCGGAGTGGTGTCGACGGTGATGGTGTCGAGCGAGTTGCCGCTCACGTTGCCGGCCGCATCGATGACGCGAACGTGCACCGCGCGCAGCCCGTCACCGGCTGCCAGCGTCGTGTTGACCGGAGAGCCGTAGGCGATGGCCGGCTGGAAGCTGATGGCTCCGTTCGTGGAGATCTGCATCTGCACGGCGTCCATCGCGGTGCTGGTGAGCGAGACGGTCACGTTGTTCGTGTAGGTCGCGCCACCGTTGATGCTGAGGTTGCTCACGGTGGGAGGCGTCTGGTCGAGCGTGATGACGTCGCTCGGCGTCGCCGAGATGTTGCCCGCGCCGTCGATGACTCGAATGAAGACGGTCTTCCCACCATCGCCCGCCGTGAGGGAGGCGCTGGGCGTCGCCGTGTAGGGCACGCAGTTGGTCGGCGGAGAGGTCTCTCCGGTGCAGACCTGTGCGAGGCCCGAGGTCGCGTCGTTCGCGGTGTGGTTGAAGACCGGCGAGAGCGAGTTGGTGCTCGAGGCGCCACCCGCGAGGCCGAGGCCCGGGCCCATCACGACGATGGTGGGCGCCAGCGTGTCGAGGGTGATGCTGTCGGTCGCCGGCGACGCCGAGACGTTGTTGGCCGCGTCACGGAACCACACGCTCAACGTCTTGAGGCCGTCTCCAGTCGGGAGCGGGAACGAGGTGAACGCGATGGGCTGGAAGCAGACGTCCGTCGGGCCGGTCGGCGGCGTGCCGGTGAGGCTGATGCACCGGTGCGTGACGCCGGAGCCCGTGCCATCGGCAGCCGAGAAAACGAGCGTGGTGTTGACGGTGTTCGTGAACGCCGGGTTGCCGACGTTGATGACGAAGGTGCCGGTGGGCGCTGAGGTGTCGAGCGTGATTCCGTCTGCGGTGACCGCGCTCTCGTTGCCGGCGCCGTCGATGACCTTGCACTCGACCGACTTCGCGCCTTCACCCGACGCCATCAGGTACGAGACGCTCGCGGCGTACGCGACGGCCGTGGCGAACGCGCCGCCATCGGTGCGGCACTGAATCTGAGAGAGACCCGAGCCACCCAGGTCGCTGGCGACGGTGCTCACCGTCACGTTCGCGGAGTTGGTGAAGGCGGCGTTCAGGTTCACTGCGACGCTGACGAGCGCGGGCGTGGCCTGGTCGAGCCCGACCGACGCCATCGAGGCGAGCGACACGTTGCCGGCGTTGTCACTCACCGTCACGAGCACGGTCTTGGGTCCACCACCCGCGGTGAGCGTCACGGGCACCTGCGCGGCGTAGGGCAGACAGCCGGGCGTCACGTCGCCTGAGACGCAGACCTGGTACAGCCCGCTGCTCGTCACGCCGTCGGCCGCGGTGACGGCGAGGTTTACCGAGGTGAAGCGCGTCCACGGAGCGCCGCCGTTGAGCACCGTGCTCGAGATGGTGGGCGAGGCGGTGTCGAAGAAGATGGTGTCGGTCACCGTCGCCTGGTTGCCGGCCACGTCACTCACGCGCAGCGACACCGTCACCTGGCCCTGCGTGCCCGCCAGCATCCACACCGCGGGAGACGCCGAGACGTTCGAGAAGGTGCTGCCGTTGTTCGAGGCCTGCTGAGCAGCGACTCCGGTGAGCGCGTCGGTGGCGACCCACGAGAGGCTCACCGTGGCCATGTTCGTCGCGGCGGCGTTCGCGTTCACGGTGAAGCTCGAGACCTGCGGCGCGACCGTGTCGAGCACGATGGAGTCGGTCAGCACCTGCGTCTGGTTGAGCGAGTTGCGCACGCGCACGCGCACCGTTTTCGTGCCGTCTCCAGCAGAGAGCGGCCACGTCTTCATCGCGACGGGCGCAGCGCAGTCGGTGAACGTGACGCCGTCGTTCGAGAAGCACATCTCGGTGACGGTCGCGGGCGGCGTCGTCGAGGCGGTGATGGTGAGGGTCACGCTCGGGTTGTTGGTCGCCGCGGCGTTGCCGTTCACCTGGAGCGAGCCGGAGATGCTGCCTGCGATGAGCACGAAGGCGGCGTTGCCCGAGTTGTACTGCTGCCACGCGCTCGCCGTGCCCGCAGCGTCGAGGGCGCGCAGCTGCCACTTGTACGCGCCGGGCGGCAGGCTGGAGAGGGGCAGGGTGAGCACGCCTTCGGCCGAGAGCGCTCCGGTGTGCGTCGCGGTGTTGGTGAACGTCGCCGACGTGAGAATGACCTCGGCTTCCACGCGCACCTGCGCGTTCTCGGGGTCGTCGACGGTGCCACGCAGTTGAGGCGTGGTCGCGACCATCGCTCCCGCCACGACCGCCACATCGGAGGCGTCGACCTGCGCCAACACGGTCAGCACAGGTGCCTGGTTGGCCGGCGGATTCACCGTGAGCTGGAACGTCTCGTTGTCGGTCGCGCTCGAGGTGTCGGTCGCGGTCACCGTGATGCTGCGCGAGTCGACGACGTTCGCAGCCGGAGCGAGCGTCAACACGGCGCCCATGAGCGTTCCGAAAGCGGGCGCGTTCGTGAGCGAAAGCGTGACCATGTCGCCGTCAGGGTCGGTGGCGATGAAGGTGACCTGCTGCGTGGTTCCGGCCGTCATGGTGACGGCGCTGACCGGCATGAGCACCGGCGCGCGGTTCACGTTCACGACGGTGATGGAGAGCATGCCCTGCGACTGCAGCTGACCGTCGCTGACGATGACGGTGACGGTGTGCATGCCGGAGTTGGTGAAGCCCGGCGCGATGGTGACGGTCGAGCCCATCAAGGTGACGAAGGACGGCGCGTTCATGAGCGTGAACGTGAGCGGGTCGTTCTGGGCGTCGGTGGCCATCAGCGTGACGTTGGCGGTCGCGCCTTCGTTGACGGTGATGGGCGCGAGCAGACCGAGGACGGGCGCGGTGTTCACCACCATGCCGCCGGCGGCACCACCTCCCGCCGTTCCGCCTGCGTCACCGCCAGCCGAGCCACCAGCCGAAGCGGAGCCACCGGCCGATGCGGAGCCACCGGCCGATGCGGAGCCACCAGCCGAAGCGGAGCCACCCGCCGAAGCGGAGCCACCCGCCGAAGCGGAGCCACCCGCCGAAGCGGAGCCACCGGCCGAAGCGGAGCCACCGGCCGAAGCGGAGCCACCGGCCGAAGCGGAGCCACCAGCCGAAGCGGAGCCACCCGCCGAAGCGGAGCCACCGGCCGAAGCGGAGCCACCGGCCGAAGCGGAGCCACCGGCCGAAGCAGTTCCACCTGCGGTTGCGCTTCCGCCAGCGGATGCAACGCCGCCAGCAGCTGCGGAGCCGCCGCCTTCCGCTCCTCCATCGAGGTCAGACGGACCGTTGTTGCAGGCACAACCCAGGCACACGGCGAGCGCCGCGCAGTACACGCTAAGACGAGACATGGAGGGGAATCCTTCTGGTGAAGGGTGACTGGTCGGGGAATGCAGAGCCCCCGTTGGTCAGATCACGGAATCGTCATCGCCCCTCCCAGACACGCGGATTACGGTCCGTTTTCATGACGGCGTGGGTGCTGTGGGCGTTGGTGGCAGGAGCCGGTGGCGACCGCATCGACCTGCTCGTCGAGCTCGACGCCCCAGAGGCCTGTCCGCCGCGCGCGCGCTTCGAGGCCGAGCTTCGTGCACGCTCCGAGAAGCTGCGCATCGTCGAGTCGAAGACACCCGAGGCCGCGACGGTCTCGCTGCGCATCGCCCAGGAGAAGAAGCGCTTCGTCGCGACCTCGAAGGTGAAGACGGCCATGAGCGGCGTGACCCAGCGCCAGTTCAAGTCGGCCCAGTGCGAGACGCTGATTCAGGCTGCCGCACTCGCGACCTCTCTGTTGCTCGACCCTGAAGGCACGAAGACGGGCGAGGTGACGGTGACCCTCACGCCCGAACCGAAACCCATCGAGCCTGTCGATGCGGGGCAGCCGCTCCCAGTCGTCGTCGATGCCGGTCTTCCTCCCGTCGTCGAGCCTGTCGATGCGGGCAGTCCCATCGTCGTCGTCGTCGAGCCCGTGGACGCGGGCGTGAAAGCGTCATCACCTGTTCAGCTCGAGCTCGCCCTCGGTGGAGGCGTGACGACTGCCATCAGCGGCGCCATCGACCCCGAGCTGCAGGTGAGCGTCGCGCTGCAGTGGCCGCGGTTTCGGTTGGCGCTCTCTCCTCGTTACGTCGTCAGCCGTCGCGTCACGTCGTCGAGTGGTGTCGCGCAGTACTTCGCAGCGGGCGGGCGGCTCGACGGACTGTTCTCCTTTCCCATCGGTACGGTGCTGCGCCTCGAGGGTGGCGCGCAGCTGTCCTTGCTGGTGGTGCCTGTCACCGGCCCCGATGCAGAGGTGCCGGGACGTGCGCTCGGGCTGCTCGTCGCTCCCGGTCCGTTCGCGCGCGTGGTCGTGCTGCTCGGCTCGTTCCGGCTTGCACTCGAAGGTGGTGGCGGCGTCAACGTTCGCGCTGAGCGCTACCTCATCGACGGCGCGGGCCTCGTGTTCGCAGCGCCGCGCGTGTTCGGCTCGGTTGGACTCTCGGCCGGCTGGAGCTTCTGACTCAAGGCTGCATTCGTGTGAGGAGTCCGCTCGCGTCCTCGAACGTGAGCGTCGCGTCGCCGAGCTGAAGCTTGTCGCGTGGTGAGAGCATGAACGCCCCACGGAGGACCTGTGCGTTGAGCATCACCTGCCGCCCTGCTGCCGGCCGCACCCACCACCGTCCGTCCTTCGTGAACAGGTCGACGTGATGGCGTGAAACCGTCGCATCGCTCACCACACAGTCGTTGTCGGGAGCGCGACCCACCTTCACCTGGCCGTCCTGCCCGAGATGAAAACAGAGCGCGTCGGTGTGGGTCGGTGTCGTCGCGGGCGCGCCCCCACTGCTGCCCATGGTGTTGAGCACGTTGCGGCTCGGGGGTTGCCAGGTGCCGGGCTCCCACACGAGCCACGCGCCGCCGTACCGCTGAGGGAACTTCGCGCCCAGCCGAACCGCCTGAATGGCGACGAATGAGAGCAGGTACGACGGCGTCGGCACGAAGCGGAGTCTGGGCAGGCTTCGGTCGAAAGTCGAACGATGGGCCGTCAGTGAATAAGAGGTTGCCTCTCTGTGACGGTGGTCCGACGATTCCGTGATCCACCCGTGGCGCCCACTGCATGACGGTTCCGACTGAAAATCTGGCGGTGAGCGACGGCAGCGTCCCTGCCTCGACGAATCGCGACTCCGGAACTGCTCCGGCGCCGACGGCCGCTGAACGGGAGCGCCTGGCTGCCATGTTCGAGGCGCACTACGACCTGGTGTGGAGAGTGCTTCGCCGGGTCGGCCTTCCCGACGCCACGGCCGAAGATGGCGCCCAGCAGGTCTTCATCATCGCCTCGCGCCGAATGTCGGACATCGAGGTCGGCAAGGAGCGCGCGTTTCTCTGCGCCACCGCCGTGAAGGTCGCAGGCCCGCTGCGCTCGCGGCCGAGGCGTGACGTGCCGGTGGAGGACGCGCCCGAGCCCGTCGATGAGCACACGCCGGCCGACCTCGTGCACCGCAAACAACAACGCGCGCTGCTCGATCGGTTTCTGGGCATGCTCGACGAAGACCTGCGCACGGTGCTGGTGCTGACCGAGCTCGAGGGCCTCTCGAAGCGCGAGGTCGCCGAGGCGCTCGACATTCCCGAAGGAACGGCCGCGTCACGCCTGCGCCGCGCGAGAGAAGAGCTCGCGAAGGTGCTCGCGCGGTGGAAGGAGGGACAGCGATGAGCGACGAGTTGCCACCGCTCGGCCCTGAGCTCGAAGGGTTGTTCGACGCCGCGAAGTCTGACGTTCCTACGGCAGCCGCGAAGGCGAAGGCGCGCGCGATGCTGGGGCTGCCGACGCCTGCGGTGATTCCCCCGTCGACACCAACGCCGGCGGTCTCGACGCCTGCGACCGTGTCGAGCGGGCTCGGGATGACGGCCGTGAAGGGCGTGCTGGTGCTCGGCCTGCTCGGCGGCGCGTACGTCGTCGGCATGCGGGTGGGAGACAGCCGCGCGCGTGAGGAGCTCGCCGCGCTCCCGCCGAAGACGGTGGTCGTCGAGAAGATCGTCCAGGTCCCCGTTCCCGCCGAGCCCGCGGTGGTTCCTCCGCCCGTCGCCGAGGTCGTCGACGCTGGAGCTCCCGCGCTCGTGAAGCCGGTGAAGAAGCCCGAGGCTGATCAGCCAGACGACCTCATGGCCGAACTCGTCTTCGTCGATGGCGCGCGCAAGGCCCTGGCGTCGAAAGACGCGACGGCAGCGCTCGCGTCCCTCGCTGCATACGACGCGAAGTTCCCGCGAGGCACGATGCGCACCGACGCGCAGTTGTTGAAGCTCGAGGCGTTGTTGCTGGCGGGCAAACGAAGCGACGCCGAAGCGCTGGGCAAGAAGGTGACGACGACGACCGACTCCGAGCTCGTGCGCGAGCGCGTGAAGAGGCTGCTCCATGCGAAGTGAGGCACTGCTCGCGCTGGTGATGTTCGGAGCCTGTGCGCCCGACGTCGTCATCGGCAACGAGCGACGGCTCACGGTGGTGACGACGGCGCCGACCGCAGATGGACGGTGGAGACAGGCCGGTTTCCGCGTCGCAGCCACCGAAGACGAGGCCTCCGCCGACCTCTGGTACGGCACGACGGCGGCCGATGGTTCGCTGCCTGCGTTCAGCTCGCCGACGCTCGCGGGCGCTGATGCCGTTCGGGCGAGCACGATGGTCGGAGCGCAGTTCGTCGTCGCGGGCTTCATCACGGGAGATGGCGGCAAGCGGCTCGCATGGGTTCGCGCGCTCGATGAGACCGACGGTGAGGTGTGGACGACGACGTTGCCGTCTCCGCTCGGCCTCTCGACGGAGGCGACCGCCATCGCCGTGACGAACGAAGGCTCGCTCATCGTCGCCGGCGTGGAGCAGGTGAGCGCGACAGACCGTCAGGGCTTCGTCGCGCTGCTCGAGGCGAACGGTGGCGTGCGGTGGCGACAGAGCTTCGGCACGGGCTTTCAGGGCCAGGTTCGCGGCGTGCTGCCGCTCAGCATCGCGACCGAAGACGGGCCGGCCTCTCCGTCGCGTCGTCAGTTCTGGGTCGCGGGCGTTCGCGCGCTTGCCACGGGCACACCCGGCTACGTGCTGCAGATGACGCTCGATGGCGACGTGTGGGACTCGGATCCGCTCGGGGTGAGCGGCAGCCGTTCCACGGGTGTCGTCGCTGCGGGTCGTAACGGCATCGTCGTGTGCACGAGCCTCGACGGCGCCGCTCAGCTCGCGTGGACCCAGGGTGGCGCGGTGTCGGGAGCTGCGACGACGGAGGTACGACCGGATGAACCGTTCACGCTCATCTCCTGTCTGGGCACGACGTCGCAGGTGAAGCTGGTCGGCACGACGTCACGCAACGGCGCGGAGGTTCCCACCGTGATCACGGTCGACCGCGCCAGCCGCGCCATCGTCGAGACGCAATTCTCACCGCAGTCGCAGCCCGTCACGGTGTTCGGTGCCGCTGCGGACGCGTCTGGGGTTCTGCGCCTGGTCGGCCGCTCCGAGTCGCCGCTGCGGCGGTGGTCCATCGTCGAGCCGGGGCGCTGACCTTCAGTCTCCGATGAGGTGTCGAGGCACGAACTCGAGCCCCGCTCGTTTCCGCACCCCATCGAGCGTCTCTCGCGCGAGCTTCAGATCTTCACCCCAGTCCTTCGAGGGCTCCACGACGCCAGTCACCAGCGGCATGAACTGGGTGAGCGCGCGCTCGATGTTCTGGCCGCGCCGCAGCTCGAAGGGAGACGGGTGCAGGTCGAGCACCCAGCCGTGCGCCACGCGGTGAAAGGCGAGCGGCGCGAACGCGGTCAGCGTGACCTGCTTCAGGTTCGAGAAGCCGGCCAGCATGACCAGCAGGTCGGTCGTCTGCGCGCCGTTGAGACGAACCCGGTCGAGGCGCTCGATGAGCTGCACGTTGCTTCGCAGCGCACGCTCGACCTGCTCTCGGTCGCCTGGCCCGACGCTGAGCTCGAGGTCGCGCAGAGCAGGGAACAGCTTCGGCTCCACGAGGCGCAAGGTGTGAACGGAGTCGCGAGAGAGCCCGAGCGCCCGCAGCCGCCGCAGCGGAGACGTGCGGTTCTGCAGGTGCTCGAGCTCGCGTTGCGCGACGAAGCGCAGGGACTCCAGCCCACGCAGCTCGGTCGTCTCGAGGAACTCGGCGTCGACCGAACCGCCGACGTAGAGCGAGGTGAACGTGTTCCACGCCGGGTGACCGAGCAGCGCCTTGCGTTGGTGCTCTGTCGCGAACGTCACGCGTGCTTCCGAGACGAAGCCGCGATGAAACACCTCAGTGCGTTGTGGAATCGCGGGCTCGAGCGGGCCAAGCCAGCCGCGGCCGTGTTGGCGAAGCAGCTGCCTCGCGCGCAGCTGCTCCTTGTTCGTCTGCTTCGGCTTGAGCTGCAGCATCAGCAACTCGGCGCGCGGCTCGCCCTGCTCTTGCAGCCAGTCGCCGTAGACGAGCCGTGGCGTGTCGTCTTCGGGCGTCTCGTAGATGAGCTGCAGCAGCTCGGCTTCGCTCGTCGGCCGTCGAGGGCGCGCGGTGTCGTCGAGCAGCGCCTGCGCCGAGGGGAGCGGTGACTGCAGCACCACCTTCACCAGCACCGCGAGCTCGTGCACCTGCGCGACGTCGTCGGCCGTGGTGGCATCTTCCGGCAGTGACTCGAGCACCCGTCGGGCGAGTGGGAGAATCTGCTCGTTCACGATGACGCGCGGGTCGGCGAGGTTCGTTCGCACCTCGAGCGCCGCGCGGCTGCGGACGTCCTTCATGCGCTCCAACGCAGAGAACAACATCGTCCACCGCGCCGCGCCGATGCCCCCGACGGTTGGGAGGTTCTGGAAGAAGTGGGTGAACGCCCTCGCGACGCGCGGGTCGTCGAGCGGTGCGAGCCGTTCGATGCGCTGACCGACTGAGACCCACGGAGGCGTTGGAAAGACCGCGAGCAACCGGCCGACATCGACGTCACGACGTTCGTTGGCGAGGTCGAGCCAGAGCCCCTGCAGGCCTTTGCGGGTGCGGGCCTCGAAGCGGGGAAGCGCCGACGTCAGCGCATCACTGAGCACATCGATGAGGTTCGCGAGCGCGGGCACCCGGCGAACGCGCCACGCCTCGAGCATCGCCTCGAGCGCCGCCGCTGGACGGCCTTCCTTCAGCAGTCGTGTCGGAGCCTCGAGCCACACGGCGCGTACATCTTCACCCAGGTTCGACGACCGTGCGCGGCAGCATCGGGACTCCTGCGAGCTTGCACTCGCGCTCGAGAATGGTGCGCGCCAGCGGCAGCTGATCGCCCCACTCGGTCGAGGGCTCGAGCATTCCCGAGACGTGGGGCAGCAGGTGCTTCAGCGCCGACGGCGCCTGCTTCACCGGGTAGCGCAGCGCGATGAGGTCGAGCACCCAACGCTCGTCGTCGAGCCGCAAGAAGTCGAAGGGCTCGACCAGCGCGAACCTGATTCGTCGCAGCGTCGCGATGGTGGAGAGGCTCTTGAAGGCCTCGGCCGACACGACTCCCGAGAAGTGGACGTGGGTGAGCCGCTGCAGCAGCGGCTTCAGCTTCTCGACGGCGCCCGGAAACAGGCCGCGATCGTTCGGCCGAACGAAGACCTCGAGCGTGGTGAGCGCGGGCGCCGCCACTCGGGAGAGCGCTCCGAAGGCGTCGACCGACACGTTCGCACCCAACACGTGCAGGCGCCGCAGCGGCAACCGGCGTCGAGCCAGCGCCGCGAGGTGCTCCTCGTCGACGTACCGCAGCGTCTCCAGCCCGCGCAGCTCGGTGTGCTCGAGGAAGTCGGCGTCGGTGCCGGTCAGCTCGGTGAAGGTGTTCCACGCCGCGTGCCCCGTGAGCTGCGCCTTCAGCTTCGGCGTGGTGAACGTGAGGTGCGCCGACGAGGGGAACCCACGCGTGAAGACCTCTGAGCGACGCATGATGGCCGGCTCGAGCACTCCGAGCCACGCACGCCCCTGGGCGCGGAGCAGTTGCCGAACGCGCTGCTGCTCCTTCGACGTCGTCTTCGCCTTCAGCTGCAGCATCAGCAATTCGGCGCGTGGGTCTGCCTGCTCCTGCAGCCAGTCGCTGTAGACGAGCCGCGGCGCATCGTCCTCGGGCGTCTCGTGAATGAGCGCGAGCAGGCTCTCTTCGCTGACGGCGGGCTTCGCCCTCGAGGTGTCCGCACGAAGAGCCGCTGCCTCAGGAAACGGAGCGGCGCAGACCGTCTCGACCACCTCGCGAAGCGTCGCGAGCTGCGTCACCTCTTCGGCGGTGAGCACGTCGTCGGAGAGTGACTCGAGAACGCGGAGGGCCAGCGGCGCGATGTGCTCTTCGAACATGACGTCGGGCGTGTCGCTGGCGATGAGCCGCTTGAGGGCTGGCCGTGCGCGCGCATCTCGCATGCGCTCGAGCCCTTTGAGCAGCATCGTCCACCGTGAGCCCTTGATGCCTCCAATCGTGGGCGGTTCGCGCACGAAGTCGGTGAAGGCGCGGGCGACGCGTGGGTCGTCATGCTGAGCCAGGCGCTCGATGCGCAGGCCGACCGCGGTGAAAGGCGGCGAGGGGAGCACCGTGAGCAGTCGGCCGAGGTCGACGTCCTTGCGCTCATTGAGCAGGTCGAGCCACGCGGTCTGCAGCGCGGTGCGGGTCTTGCCTTCGACCTTCGGGAGCGCCGCCGTCAGCGCCTCACTCAGCGTGTCGATGAGGTCTGCGAGGGCGGTCAACCGGCGGCTGCGCCACGCGTCGAGCATTGCTTCGAGCGCCGCGGCGGGACGGCCTTCCTTGAGCAGTCGTGTCGTCTCGTCGAGCCACATCGTCAGCCTTCCAACAGCCTCAGCACCGTCGCGTCGAGCGGACCCGCCATCGCCGCGATGGGAACTCCGGCACTCGCAAGCACTCCGAGCAGCATCTGTGGCGACGGCGTCGCCTCGAGCGCTGGCCAGGGGTTGAGCCGGCGTGCCTTCGCGACGCCTGCCACGAGCAGCGCGCGCCGCACGTCTCCCGCTCCCGTGGTCTCGTTGAGGAGAATCGTCTGCGAGACGCGCTCCCAGATGGCAGCGAAGGCGCGGGTCGAGTGCGTTCGACAGAAGCTCGCGACGCGGTCTCCGACGTTCACCACCATCTCGGGGTCGAGGAGCACCGTGAAGCCCGGAAGCTGAACCACGGCTTTGTGGACGACCCACTTGCGGAGCGCGAGCTTCTTCGTCGGCCGCACCGCCTCGGACAGTTCCTCGAACTCGCAGCGCAGCGGCCACTGCTCGTCGATCGCCCAGCCATGCTGCGAGAGCCATGGCGGAACGTGCGCAGCGAGCTCGCCCTCGAAGAAGACGAACGAGAACGACGGCGCGCGCCCGAGAAACGAGGTGTCCGTCACGGCGGCTCTCCCATCAACTGCTTCATCAGCTCGTCGTCTTCGTCGTCAGTGCCCGCGTCGGGTGTCGCGTACTTCGCGCGCTCTTCGTCGGTGCACGGCTTCGGGTCGAGTCCATCGGCCTGCACGCACTCGAGCAGCCACGCCTCACGGGGAGGCCGGCCTGCCTTCTCGGCCTGCGCCCGCGCGTCGTCGATGGCCGGCTGCACGAGCGCGGTCGACAGCGTGGGCACCGCCGCGACGAGCACGAGGCTCAACGTCAGCAAGCCGACGAACGGCACCACCGCGCGGTACAGCGTCGTGACAGGCAGCCGGAAGCGGAAGCTCGAGATGAACAGGTTCAAGCCGAGCGGCGGCATGCAGAACGCGAGCTCGAGGTTGAGGATGACCATCATCGCGAGGTGGAACGGAGACAGCCCGAAGCGCGCGGCGAGCGGGAGCACCAGCGGCACCGCGACGATGAGCGCCGACACCCCGTCCATGACCATGCCGATGACGAGCAGGAAGACGTTGAGCGCGATGAGGAACTGCCAGCGCTCGGTGAGCCCCGCCTTCGTCAGCGCGTCGAGCACGTGCGCGGGCACTTGCCGGTCGATGACCAGGTTCATCAGCGCGTTCGCCATCATGAGAATGAGCACCACCGCGCCGGCGAGGGCGAGCGCGCTCTGCAGCACGCGCGGCACGTCTCTCCAGCCGAGGTCTTTGTGCACCTTCACGACGACGAGCAGCGTGTACGCGACGCCCAGGGCCGCGCTCTCGTCGAGTGCCGTCAGCCCAGAGGCGAGCCCGCCGAGGATGACGAAGGGAAGACCGAGCTCCCACTTGATCAGCCCGAGCGCGTGGAGCGCGTCAGACAGGTGAAACGGCTCGCGGGGAATGTGCTCCTGCTTCCCGGTGAACGCGGCCCACGCTCCGAGAATGACGAGCACCAACACACCGGGCAGCAGCCCCGCGCGGAAGGCGAGCTCGAAGTCGAGGCCGGCCACGAGCGCGTAGACGAGAATCGGAAGCGACGGAGGGAAGAGCAGGCCGAGCGAGCCGCCCGTCGTGACGAGTCCGAACGAGAAGCGGTCAGACCAGCCCTGCTGACGAAGCGTGGGCAGCAGCAGTCCGCCGATGGCGACGATGGTGACGCCGCTGCCGCCGGTGAGCGTGGTGAAGAAGGCCGAGGCGCCGAGACAGACGAGCGCAAGACCGCCCGGCATCCACCCGAGGAGTTTTCGCGAGGCTTCGACGAGCCTCTGCGGTGCCTTCGATTCGGCGAGCAGGTAACCGAGCACGGTGAAGAGCGGAATCGTGACGAGCACCGGAGAGCCTGCGAACTGCTCGTCGAGCACGCGCGGCGCGAGGCGATTCACTGGACTGCCCGAGAGCCACCACGCGAGCGCCGTCCCGCCTGCCATCAGCACGAAGAGCGGTGTGCCCAGCAGCGCGAGCGCGGACAGCAGCGCGCCGAGCCAGCCCGTGGCGACGCCAGCTCCCGCGACGACCGCACCACTGCCACCGAGCGCCCACCGGGAGCGGTTCATCGCGCGCTCCAGTCGAGAGGCAGAAAATCCGCGGGCCGAGCGGATCCACTGCCGCTCGTGCGGATCAGGTCGAGTGGCAGAAATTCCGCGCCCCGTGCGGATCCGTCGCCACTCATCGCGCCCACGTCGCCCGGCAGGAACTCCGTGGCCCGTGCGGATCCGTTGCCACTCATCGCGCGCACGTCGAGCGGCAGGAATTCCGCGGCCCGTGCGGATCCGTCGCCACTCATCGCGCGCACGCCGAGCGGCAGGAACTCCGCGGTCCATACGGATCCGTCGCCACTCATCGCGCCCAGTTCGAGAGGCAGCTTCATGACGCCGCTCCGTGCGCGCTCTCGACG
>Ga0075163_10007537_pt1 | contig 14389 bp, 18 predicted proteins | sample JI1023141ADNA_FD_71478 | JGI IMG/M metagenome (GOLD analysis project Ga0075163, IMG submission 71478) | Wastewater effluent complex algal communities from Wisconsin, to seasonally profile nutrient transformation and Carbon sequestration -... | ecosystem: Engineered > WWTP > Effluent > Algae...
CCGCGCCGGCCGCGAAGCCGCAAGAAACCGGCCGCCGTTCCATGACCGGACCTGCGGCCACCCAACCGGCATCCGGGTCGGCGGTGGCTCGGATCGTCGACTTCTTCGAGCACCTGGCTCCGGCCGACCTGGCGCGGATCGACCAGATCTACGCCGCCGACGCCAGCTTCAAGGATCCGTTCAACGATGTGCGCGGCTGCGAGGCCATCGCGGCGATCTTCCGCCACATGTTCGACCAACTGGTCGAGCCCCGCTTCATCGTGCACGACCGGGTCGGCGACGAGCGCGAGGTTTTCCTGACCTGGGATTTCGAGTTTCGGCGCGCCCGCGGCGACAGGCTGCAGATCCGTGGCGCCAGTCACCTGCGCCTGGACGGCTGCGGGCGCATCGCCTGGCATCGCGACTATTGGGATGCCGCCGAAGAGCTCTACGAGAAGCTTCCGATCGTCGGCACGCTGATGCGCTGGCTCAAAAGGCGTGCAGCCAGCTGATGCGCTCTCGCACCCGGATGGGTACAATGACAGGTTGACTCTCGGGAACTTTCATGCTTTACCCAGAACTCTTCAAGTCGTTCGAGCGGGTGCGGTGGAATTTTGACACCGACATCCCGTGGGATCAGTTCGACGCGTCGCTGCTCAGCGACGAGCAGGCGCAGACGATCAAGATGAACGCCATCACCGAATGGGCGGCACTGCCCGCGACCGAGATGTTTCTGCGCGACAACCGCGAAGACAGCGACTTCTCGGCGTTCATGTCCGTCTGGTTCTACGAAGAGCAGAAACACGCGCTGGTGCTGATGGAGTACCTGCGGCGTTTCCGCCCTGACCTGCTGCCCACCGAGGAAGAACTGCACGCCGTGCGCTTCGAGTTCGATCCGGCACCGGCGCTCGAGACCCTGATGCTGCATTTCTGCGGCGAGATCCGCCTGAATCACTGGTATCGCTGCGCGGCAGACTGGCATTCCGAGCCGGTCATCAAGCAGATCTACGACATCATTTCGCGCGACGAAGCCCGTCACGGCGGTGCTTACCTGCAATACATGAAAAGGGCGATCGGGCAGTTCGGCGACAGCGCGCGGGCCGCATTCGCCAAGATCGGCGTGCTGATGGCCAGCGCCAAGCGCACCGCCAAGGCGCTTCACCCGACCAACCTGCACGTCAACAAGTCCTTGTTTCCCAACGACACCGTGCAAAGCCGCCTGCCCGAGCCGGCGTGGCTGGAGCGCTGGCTCGACGAGCAGATCCGTTTCGACGCGTCCTGGGAAGGCAAGGTGATGGACCGGATCCTGCACAACCTGTCGCTGCTGTTCGATCATCGCTTCAAGTCGGTCCAGGATCTGAACCGGTATCGCCGCGAACTCAACAGCCGGGTCGCAGCCGCCGCCGCCTGATCCCGCCGGCGCGGCCGGCCGTCGGCGGGTCGCGCGCTGATCGTTCACGATGGAATAGCCCGGGGCATTTGCACGTTCGTGCAAGTATCAGGGGGCCGTGGGCACCCGGTGACGCTCGGGACACAGGATGATGTCAGTCGGTCCGGCATACGCGCTCGCGTGGCAGCCGGTATATTCAGGACAACGCACGATTGCGGATGGGGCGCCAACACTCCGGGCGCGTCATGATCGGGCGATCAACCGTCCGCCAACCGACCACACCGCCGTGACCCCACCTGACGCCCAGTTCTCGTCGGCCCTGCTCGAAATGCTGCCCCGCCTGCGGCGCTATGCCCGCATGCTGACGCACGACCCGGCCAGTGCAGACGATCTGGTGCAGGACACGGTCGAACGGGCCTGGTCCCATCACCAGCAGTGGCAGCCCGGCTCGGACTTGCGCGCCTGGCTGTTCTCCATCCTGCACAATCGGCGGATCGATCTGCTGCGCAGTTCGCAACGCCTGCAAAGCCTGGACGACGAATCGGCGCCGCTGTCTCTGGACGAGATCACCAGCCCGCCGGCGCCAGCGGACGACCGCCTGGGCGCGATCGACCTGCAGCGCGCGTTCGAGCGATTGAGCGACGAGCATCGCGAGGTGCTGGTCCTGGTGGCCATCGAGCAGTTGTCCTATGACGAAACCGCGCGTGCCCTGGGTGTGCCGATCGGCACCGTGATGTCGCGCCTGTCGCGGGCCCGCCAGCGGCTGCGTTTCGAGCTGGGTGACGACGCGCCGGCGACAACCCGGCTGACGCGTGTCAAATGATCTGCCGCCGCTCATGACGCCGCCGACGCTCCTGCCCGACGATCCCGCCCTGCAGGCGTGGATCGACTGCCGTCTCGATCCCGAACGCGCGGCCGACATCGAAGCTCAGCTCGCGGCCAATCCGGCCCTTCAGGCCTATGCGCACGAGGCACGCCGCCAGAACGCCCGCCTCGCCCAGGCCTTCGACGCGCTGCTCGATGAACCGATACCCGACCGGCTCCGCCAGGCGGCACTCGGGACTGCCGAGCGCGGCGGAGCCACCGCCCGGTCCGAAGCGGCTCCTGCCGGCGGCCCGCCGGCTGCCCCGGGGCAGCCCGAACCGGTCGGCCGCGGACGCGGCGCCGCGAACCGGGCGCGCTGGCAGATGGCCGCCGCCGTGGTTCTGGCGGTGGCCGTCGGTTTCGCGGCGGGCTGGGGCAGCCGCGAGCGCCTGACCTCGGCCCGCGGCGGATCCGGGTCCGGCGAGGGCATCAGCCTGCGGCGCGCCGCGGCGGTGGCGCACGTCGCCTATGCGCCAGAAGTGCGGCACCCGGTTGAAGTGGCGGCGTCCGATCAGGCGCATCTGGTGGCCTGGCTATCCAAGCGCCTGGGCACCAAGCTGCGGGTCCCGGACCTGAGCGCCCAGGGATTCTGGCTGGTCGGCGGGCGTCTGCTGCCCGATTCGACAGGTGCAGTAGCCGCGCAGTTCATGTTCGAGCGCAGCCAGGGCACCCGGCTGACGCTGTTCGTGCGTCGGGATGCCCAGGGCAACGACACCGCGTTCCGGTTCGCACAGGACGGCAGCCTGTCGACATTCTACTGGGTCGACCGCGGGTACGGCTATGCGCTGTCGGGCGACCAGTCACGCGAGTTCATGCTCACGCTGGCTGACAGTGTCTATCGGCAGCTCAATCCATGAGTCCTTCGTCCGGCTCCGACCGCGGCGGCCTGCCGGCCGGCGGCCACGGCGTGCCTGCGTTCGAGCGCAAGATCGTCGCGACCGCCGATCTGAGTCTCGCGGCGGCGCGCCTGCCCGCCCCGCGGGTATTCACCAATGGTGTCTTCGACCTGCTGCATCGCGGACACGTCACCTACCTCGCGCAGGCCCGTGCGCTCGGGGCCAGCCTGATCGTCGCGGTCAACGACGATGCCTCGGTGCGCCGCCTGGGCAAGGGGGACGACCGGCCGATCAATGCCTGCGCCGACCGGATGGCGGTACTGGCCGCGCTGGGCATGGTCGATCTGGTCACCAGCTTCGGCGACGACACGCCGCTCGCACTGATCCTGGCAGCCCGGCCGGAAGTGCTCGTCAAGGGCGGCGACTGGCCGCTCGATCGCATCGTCGGCGCCGACGCGGTGCGTGGCTGGGGCGGTCAGGTGCACTCGATCGCGTTCGAGCACGAGCGCTCGACCACGTCGATGCTCGAGAAGATCCGCCAGCCTCGCTAAGGCCTGCCGCGCGCCGGGTCGCCGGTGGGGGCGTCCGGCGCCCCGTGCCGTTCGGCGAAGCCGGCCAGATGCGCGCGCTCGAAGGCGGCCTCGTCCCAGGGCTGGGCCAGCAGACGGGCTGGATCGAGCCAGAGGTAACACTGCGCCGATACGGGGTCTTGCGGCTGTGCCGGCTGGCCCCCGGCAGTCCCGCCGGAAGTGCCGTCGCGCGCCGGCAGGACAGTCACCGACACGGTCTGGCGCCGATACTCGCTCCCTTCGAAACGGTCCAGCCGCTCGAGGTCATCGGGCGATACGCCGAACCAGAGCCGGCCGAGGACTTCAGCCTGCGCATCGGGCACTACTGCCGGATAGGATTCGTTGCGGATCGCCAGGCGCCGGAAGCCGGCCAGCCGCGCCCGGGCCGACGCATATTGCCCGCGCACCACCCGTGCCCAGACCGCCTCGTACATCAGCGAACCGTAGGTAAAGACGTTCACGCCGGCACTCAAGGGCTGCGCCATTGATGCAAGGTGGCCGGTCCCGCCGGCGGCCCGGGTACGCCGGGCACGGGAACGACGGCAAACCCGGACGGCCGTCGGCCGGGCGCAGGGCCAGGGTGCCAGCTTCCCGGGTGCCCCGGGCCGCCGGGCATCGGCCGAACGACGGGCCCGCTGGGTGGCAAGCCCCCCCAACCCAGGACCACATGCGGCGTCATCACGACCACGCCACCCGGATGCCCGCCTGGCGCAGGCGGCGCCGGCCGGGTCGACCACACCTGATCCGGCACCCGCAGCGGCACAGGATCGGCCACGCCGCCGCCGGGAGCGGAGTGCGCACCGCGACCAGCCTGGGCGTTCGCAGGCGGGCCGCACAACGCCAGCCCGGTGGCCAGAACCGACAACAGGGTCAGCCGATGTACTGCCATGGCATGCTCCTCAACAGCAAGGGTCAGGACGCGGGACCCGGGCACGCGCCTGGCGCGATGCCCGACACCGACTGCAATTGTGCGCGCGAGGTCTCCCAGAGGCCATCGCTGACCGAAGGACCCCGGGTGAGGCGCGCCCAGCTGCGTTCGGTGCGCCCGGGCACCGGCGTGATCAGCGCCCCCGTGACCCCGCGGGCGACCAGACGTTCGACCTGCACACGCGCGCCTTCCTGCGAACGAAAAATGCCCAGTGAAATGGACGACTTCAAGGGACCCTCGCCAATCAGGAACAGATCGGCAATGCCGCGCTGGCGCAACTGATCGATCCGGCGTTGCGCATCCCCGGGGATCGCGCCCGGCGGCAGATACACCATGAACGACGAGGTTTCAGCTCGCCGCTCGAGGCTGAACTGCTGGCCCGCCGGCAATCCGCGCGCCCAGTCTCGAACCGGCTCGAGACGCGCCTCGTCCAGCGGACCGGCCTCCAGGCACTGCATCGGTGCGGCCGCGCCGGCAGCCAGGGGGGGCAGGGCCCCGCCAGCAGTCGGCGCCCCTGGCGCGGCACCTGGCGCGGCACCTGGCGCGGCGCCAGGATCGGCGGATGGGTTAGCGGGAGACGCGCCCGGACCGGTCGCAGCGGGGGCGGCCGGAGGGACGGCGGGCGGATCGGCCGCACGGGCGGCCTGGCCGGCCGACCCCGCGGTATCGGCCGGCGGCGCGGCGCCCGGCGCCCCCGCCTCCCCCTTGCCGGGAACCATGACCTTCAGGCGCTCCGGCGCAACCTGCGCGCTGACGGGCAGCGCGGTGCCGCCGGGCCCCCAGGCGTCGAGCGTGCCCTGCCACGCCAGGAACGCGATCAGGTTGGCCAGGACCAGGATCAGCAGCAGCAGGCGCGTCATGGCGCGTCCGCGAGACTGGCGCGCCGCCGCACCGACACCTCACCGGCGCAGATCCGGTGTTCGGCCCCGCCCTCGAGCAGGCGCAGCGCGCCATCCTCGTCGATACCGGCGGCGGTGCCGGTCTGCACCGTGGTGCCATCGAAGAGAATGGCGACTTCATCGCCCGCCAGCACATCGAACCGCGCCCAGCGGGGCGGCAGCGACAAGATGCCCGCCCCCTCGAGGACGTCGATCATGACTCGGGCCAAGGTACCGGCCAGCCAGGTGCGATCGGGCATCCGTGCCGGCGAATCGAACAGGCAGCCCACCGGCTGGTCGATTCGCTCGAGCAGGCCCGGGTCGGGCAGCAGGTTCAGGCCCAGTCCGGCCACCACCCGGACCCGCTCGGCCTGAACCCGGGATTCGAGCAGCAGGCCGGCCACTTTGCGGCCGTGGCGCTGCAGATCGTTCGGCCATTTCAGGCCGATGCCGTCGGTCAGGCCGGCCAGGCATTCGGCGATGGCCAGGCCGGTGGCAACCGACAGCACCGAAAGCCTGCCCGCGCCGTCGGGCAGGCGCATCTCGAAGGCGGCCGAGAGCGTCAGCGACTGCGCGCCACCGCTGAGCCAGGTCCGCCCGCGCCGGCCGCGGCCCGCGGTCTGGCGGCGCGCCAGCACCAGCCGCGACGCCGCCGCCACCTCCGGCCAGGGCTGCTGGAGCAGCCACTGATTGGTCGAGCCGACCGACTCGAGCAGCTCGACCCGATCGGGGGCGAGCCCGGCCACCCGTGCGATCCGGCCGGCGTCGAGATCGTCGCCGGCAGCAGACGCCACAGGATTGTCGGGCTTGGAATCAGAGGGTTCTGGCGTGCGCTCCACCGGTCAATCATATCCTGTACCCTGAGCCGAACCGCCATGACGATCGCCCCGTCCAGCCGCCCGTCCAGGCTGCCGCATGCAGCGCTGGTCACCTATACGATCGCCCTTGTCGTCGGAACGCTGTTTCCGATGTCGGGCTGGCGTTCGTCCGGCCTGCCCGTCTTCGGATTTCTGCTCGACCCCTGGCCGCGCTGGTGGACCTGGTTCGACATCGTCTTCAACATCGTGGTCTACCTGCCGGGCGGCCTGCTGCTGGCCATGGTGCTTCGCGAAAGCCGCTGGGCGCGCCATGCGGTGCTGCTCGCGGTGCTGGTCGGCAGTGCTGCGGCGGTGTCGCTGGAGGCACTGCAAAGCCTGCTGCCCAACCGGGTCCCGTCGCGCCTGGACTGGCTGGCCAATACGGCCGGCGCCTGGCTGGGCGCCCTGCTCTCGCCCCTGGGCGCGCGGCTGGCCGCCCGCGGCCAGCGCACCCTCGACCAGCGCATGGCCATCGACGGCACCGACAGCGCGATCGGGACCACGCTGGTCGGCATCTGGCTGCTGATCCAATGGCCGCCGCAGCGCCTGCTGTTCGGCCAGGGCGATCTGCTGCACGCGCTCGTCGCCGCCGCCGAACTGGCCGGCCTGTCCACCAGCGCCACCGACTGGCGCCTGGGCGCCGAACACACGGTGTTCGCCGAAGCGCTGGGCGTGGCGATGGCGGTCGCCAGCATCGGCCTGCTGGTGCGCGAGGTGCTCCCGACCCGGGCCCCTCGCGCGGCCGTGACAGCCGCCTTGCTGTTCGCCGCGGTTTCGGTGAAGACCGTCGCCACCGCCACGATGATCGGGCCAGGCAAGTCGGTCGGCTGGCTGACCGCCGGCGCCCAGGGCGGTCTGCTGACCGGGGCTGTGATCCTGGCCCTGCTGTCGGCAGCCCAGCGCGTGACCCGGCTTCGGCTGGCCATGGCGGCGCTGGCGCTGAACAGTCTGCTCACCACCGCTTTCCCGTTCGACACCTACTACGCCAGCGCGCTGGCCAGCTGGGAAACCAGCAGCTGGCGCAACATCGACGGGCTGCTGCGCACGGCATCCTCGCTGTGGCCGTACGCGGCGATCGCCTGGTGCGCCCAGCGCCTGCATGCGCTGGGCGGCGCGCGCCTGCGGGCGCGATCTATAATCCGACGGACATCATGAGCCACTTCGACAAGCACGTCTTCTTCTGCCTCAATCAGCGCGACGACGGCCGAGCCTGCTGTGCCGACCACGGGGCGCAGGCGCTGCAGGCCCATGCCAAGCAGCGCATCAAGGCGCTCGGCCTGTCGGGTCCCGGCAAGATTCGGATCAACAAGGCCGGCTGCCTCGACCGCTGCGAACTCGGACCGGTGGCCGTCGTCTACCCCGAAGGCGTCTGGTACACCTTCGTCGACCAGCACGACATCGACGAAATCATCGATTCGCATCTGGTCAAGGGCATCCCGGTCGAGCGGCTGAAGCTCGAATGAATTCCGCCACCCAGCGACTGCTCGTCGCGGGCCCGGCCGGCGACATCGATGTCGCGCTCGACTACCCGGCGGCGGCCGCGCTCGGCGTGGCGGTGATCGCGCATCCGCACCCGCTGCATGGCGGCACCCGCGACAACAAGGTGGTCCAGACGCTGGCCCGCGCGCTGCTGGCGCTGGGATACGTCTGCTGGCGGCCGAATTTCCGGGGTGTCGGTGAATCGGCGGGCGAACACGACGAAGGTCGCGGCGAAACAGAAGACCTCCTGGCGCTGGTGGACTTCGCACAGGCCCGGGCGCGTACCGAAGGGCTGCCCGACACCCCCGTTGTCCTGGCCGGATTTTCGTTCGGCAGCTTCGTGCAATCCCGCGTCGCCAGCGCGCTCGCGGCGCGGGGCGCGCCACCCGCGCGCCTGGTCTTCGTCGGCGCGGCCGTGTCGCGTTTCCCGCTCGAGGCGGTGCCGCCCGACACCCTGGTCATCCATGGCGAGACCGACGACGTCGTGCCGCTGGCGGCCGTCTTCGAATGGGCCCGGCCCCTCGAGCTTCCCGTGGTCGTCATTCCGGGCGCCGATCATTTCTTCCATCGCAAGTTGCCGCTGGTGAAGCGGATCGTGATGGCCGGCTTCGGCAAGCACGACTGACTCCCTGCCCCAGCCGCCCGGAGTCACGCGATGCCACTGCCCAGCGACCTGGTGTTCCGCAAGACCGAAAAAGGTGTGCTCGAACTGCGCCATCGCACCCACGGGCTCAACGCCCGGGTCCGCCAGGTTCTGATCCTGCTCGACGGGCACCGGCGCGTGGCCGATCTGTGCCGGATGCTTCCCGAGGACGAATTGAACCAGCACCTGTCCAACCTGGAAGGCGGCAGCTTCATTGCCCGTGAGGGGGCGCCTCAGCCAGTGGCCGGCACCGTGCCGGTGCTTCGCGTGGTGTCCCCGAAGCCTCCGCCCGCTGCCTGGCAGAACGGCCAGGAACCGTTGCCGGTGCTGCGGGCACGGCTGGTGCGCGCCCTGCTGGACGCCACCGGGCCAAGCGGTGACGACATGGCCGCGCGGATCGAGCGCTGCATCACCCTGGACGAGGTGCGCTCGCTGGTCGACCCCGCCGCCGCCATCGTCGAAGCGGTCGGCGGCCGGCATGCCTGCGCGCGGTTCCTCGAGCGGATCGGCAAGGTCGGCGCATGACCACGACGCCCGGGTTCGATCTGCGGCTGGTTTTCGCCAAGACGGCCGAAGGCGCCGCTGAACTGGTCAGCCGCCAGCACGGTCTGTCGACCGTCGAACGGCGCATCCTGATCCTGGTCGACGGCCATCGCCGTCTGGCCGACCTGCCGCCGTTCGCGCGTCCCGGCGAAATCGGTCCGATCGTCAACACACTGCAATCGCACGGCCTGATCCGCCTGGCCGGCATCGCCGATGACCCGCCGGCGCAGGCCCGGCCCGATGACCCGGAGGACACCCGCGCGCGCCTGCAGTGGCTGCGCCAGCAGCTCGCCGGCTCGTTCGAACGCGAACTCGGCAGCGATGGGCGAGTGCTCGAAGCCCGGCTGCGCGACAGCATCAGCATCGAAGTCGCCCGGCGGGTGGTGCGCGACGGCATCGAGGCCGTCAGCCAGCGATGCGGGCGCGCCGCCGCAGACCGCGTGGCGCAACTCAGCCGGCGCGCTTTCGCCGAACCCGAGACCGACTGAGGTCCGTCATGCCCCGGCGCCGTCGCATCCGATCAGGAGCGGCGCGCCTGCCGGCCCCGCAGGGCCCCCACCCCGAGGTGTCTATAATCCGCGCCTCCCGAATCATGAAATACACCCCACATCCCATGGCGCATGCCGCATTCCTCATCGCCACCATCGCGCTGACCGGCGCGCTCGCCTTGAGCCCCGCTCAGGCGGCCAAAAAATCGGCCAGGGCGGCGCCCCCGGCCCCTGCGCCGGCCTCGACCGCGCCCGCGCAGCAGCCCGGCGGCGCGCCGGTGCTGGCCGCACGCGCCTGGCTGCTGGTCGACATCACGACCGGCCAGACCCTGGCCTCCTCAGAACCGGACATGAAGGTCGAACCGGCCTCGCTCACCAAGCTGATGACCGCCCACCTGGTCTTCAATGCACTGGACGAAAAGAAGCTGTCGGGGGACGCCAGGCCGCCGGTGTCGCAGGCGGCCTGGAAGGCGATCGGCTCGCGGATGTTCGTCGAACCCGCCAAACCGGCCACCGTCAACGAGCTGCTGCAGGGCATGATCATCCAGTCGGGCAACGATGCCTCGATCATCCTGGCCGAGGCGGTCGCGGGCAGCGAAGCCGCCTTCACCGAACGCATGAACCTCGAGGCGAAGCGGCTGGGCCTGACCAACACGAGTTTCCGCAATTCCACCGGCCTGCCCGATCCGCAGCATTACTCGACCGCCCGCGACCTGGCCGTGCTCGCAACCCGACTGATCACCGATCACCCGCAGCACTACGCCTTGTATTCGCGCAAGGAGTACACCTACAACAGCATCACCCAGCCCAATCGGAATCGGCTGCTGTTCATCGACCCCAGCGTCGACGGGGTCAAAACGGGCCACACCGAGGCCGCCGGCTTCTGCCTGATCGCCTCGGCACGGCGCGAACAGGCCGGAACCGGCCTGCAGCGCCGGCTGCTCTCGGTGGTGCTGGGCACCGCGTCCGAATCGGCTAGGGCGATCGAGAGCCAGAAGCTGCTGAACTGGGGCTTCCAGGGCACCGAAGCGGTCAAGGTGTTCGCCAAGGACCAGTCCAGCGGCAGCTACCGCGTCTGGAAGGGGGCCGCGCCCGAGGTCAAGGCCGGCTTCGACAAGGACATCCTGGTGTCGGTGCCACGCGGCCAGGCAGGCGCGGTGAAGGCTGAAATCGAGCGCCTGCAGCCGCTGATCGCGCCGGTCAACCGCGGCCAGCGGATTGGCACGCTGCGGGTCAAGCTGGGCGACCAGCTGCTCGCCGAGCGGCCCGTGCTGGCGCTCGAGGAAGTCGGCCAGGCCGGCCTGTTCGGACGCGCCTGGGATACGATCCGCCTATGGATGGAGCGATGATGACTGCAAACCAGATCGTGGCACTGAACGGCCGGTTCATTCCCATCGAAGAGGCCAGCGTGCCGGTCCTCGACCGAGGGTTCATCTTCGGCGATGGCATCTATGAAGTGGTGCCTTCGTATGGCGGACGGCTGTTTCGCTGGCCCCAGCACCTGGCCCGCCTGAAGCGCAGCCTGGCCAAGGTGCGCATCGACAACCCGCACGACGACGCCGGCTGGCTGGGCCTCGTCCAGGAGCTGATCGCACGTCACCCCTGGCCCGACCAGTTCATCTACCTGCAGGTGACCCGCGGCGTGGCCCGCCGGGATCACGCGTTCCCGAAGGGCGTTGCGCCGACGGTGTTCGGCATGGCCAGCGAACTGGTTCCGGTACCCGCGCAGCAGCGAGAGCAGGGCGTGACCGCTGTCACGCTGCCCGATGAGCGCTGGCTGCACTGCGACATCAAGTCGACCTCGCTGCTGGGCAATGTCCTTGCGCGTCAGGCGGCCGTCGATGCCCAGGCGCTGGAATGCCTGATGTTTCGGGACGGATTCCTCACGGAGGGCTCGGCCTCCAACGTCTGGATGGTTCGCCACGGCACGATGTTCGGCCCGCCGCGCGACAACCTCATCCTGGAAGGCATCCGAGTCCGGCTGATGGATGAGCTGTGCCAGTCCAGCGCCGTGCCGCTCGAGATCCGGCCCATCCTGCGCGAAGAGGTGCTGCAGGCCGACGAGCTGCTGATCAGCTCGGCCACCAAGGAGATCCTGCCGGTCACGGTGCTCGACGGGCGCCCCGTGGGCAGCGGACGCCCCGGGCCGGTGTACCAGGCGCTGTACAAGGCCTACCAGGCGGCCAAGCGGGCGGTCTGATGGCCGACGCAGCGCCGCCGGGCGAAGACGCGCCCCCCGACTCGAGCGCCATCTCCGACACCTTCGACCGGATCGAGAAGCTGCTCGTCTTCCCGGCCGATTTTCCGCTGAAGGTGATGGGCCGGCGCGTCGATGGATTTGCCCAGGCCATCGCGGCGCTGGTCGCCGAGCACATGCCGCAGTTCGATCCGGCGACCATCGAGCTGCGCAGCTCCTCCAAGGGCACCTATCTCAGCCTCACCCTGCTGCTGCGCGTCGAGTCGCGCGTGCAGCTTGAAGCCGTCTACCGCGCGGTCGCCGCCCACCCCTGGGTGCGGGTCGTCCTGTAGACGGCTTGCACCCTTCCCACTGAAGGCAAAACCATGCTCGTGCTCATCGTCGGACTGCTGGTCTTCCTGGGCCTGCACTCGGTGCGCATCGTCGCCGAAGACTGGCGCGGCGCCCGCCTCGCGCAATGGGGGGAGGCACGCTGGAAGGGGGTGTATTCGCTGCTCTCGATCGCCGGTTTCGTGCTGCTGATCTGGGGCTATGGGCTGTCGCGCGCGGCACCGGTCGATCTTTGGCAGCCGCCGGTGTTCACGCGCCACCTGGCCTCGCTGCTGACCCTGCCGGCCTTCGTGCTGCTGGCCGCGGCCTATGTGCCGGGCACCCGGATCAAGGCACGCCTGGGCCACCCGATGATCCTGGCTGTGAAGCTGTGGGCACTGGCCCACCTGCTGTCCAACGGGCGGCTGGGCGATGTGCTGCTGTTCGGCGGGTTCCTGGTCTGGGCTGTCTTCGACTTCCGGGCGGCACGGGCCCGCGACCGCCAGGCCGGGCTGATGCGGCCCGCCGGCAGCGCCGCCCGCGACATCGCGGCGGTGGTCGTGGGGCTGGCCGCCTGGGCCGTCTTCGCGATGGTCCTGCACGGCTGGCTGATCGGCGTGCGGCCGTTCGGCTGACCAGGCTGCCCGGATGATCGTCACCGAACACTGGCGCCGGCGCCCCTACCTCGAAACGCTCGAGGCGATGCGCGCCTTCACCGCCGCCCGCCAGCCCGACACCCCCGACGAGATCTGGCTCGTCGAGCACGAGCCGGTGTTCACCCAGGGACTGGCCGGCAAAGCCGAGCACCTGCTGGCGCCGGGCAGCATCCCGGTGGTGCGCACCGAGCGCGGCGGCCAGGTGACCTACCACGGCCCCGGCCAGGTGGTGGCCTATGTGCTGCTCGACCTGCGGCGCAGCGGCCTGGGCATCCGCGAACTGGTGCGGGCGCTCGAGCAGGCGGTGATCGATCTGGTGGCCGATGAGGGCGTGCAGGCTGCGCGGCACGACGGCGCTCCCGGCGTGTATGTGGCGGATGGCGCGCCCCGCGAGGGCGGCGCCAAGATCGCGTCGGTCGGCCTGAAGGTCGCGCGCGGCTGCACGTTTCATGGCGTGGCGCTGAACGTGGCGATGGACCTCGAACCCTTCAGCCGGATCAACCCCTGCGGCCACCCCGGCCTGGCGGTGACCGACCTGACCCGGGCCAGCGGGACGGCGCAATCGGCGGGGCAGACGGCGGTGCGCTTTGCCGCGGTGCTTGCACAATCGCTGTCGCGATCGGTGCCCGCGATGGCGCAGGACTAGAATTCGGGCGTGGCGCCGGTTGGCGGCGCCGCCAGGAGCGCAACCGATGTCCCCGTCCGATCCCAGCATGCCCGCGCCGGCGCCCTCGCCCGTCGAGGCCCCCGGCGGCCCCGACTCGGCAACCGCCGGCCAGGCCTACGATCCCAGCGCCAAGCAGAAGGCCGGCGCCAAGACCTCGCGCATCCCGATCAAGGTCGTGCCGGCCGGCGAGGTGCTCAAGAAGCCGCCCTGGATCCGCGTCAAGGCCGGTTCGCACAACACCCGCTTCTACGAGATCAAGGAAATCCTGCGCACCAACCAGCTGCACACCGTCTGCGAAGAGGCCAGCTGCCCGAACATCGGCGAGTGCTTCGGCAAGGGTACGGCCACGTTCATGATCATGGGCGACAAGTGCACCCGGCGCTGCCCGTTCTGCGACGTCGGCCATGGCAGGCCCGATCCGCTGGATGCCAGCGAGCCGGAGAACCTCGGGCGCACCATCGCACAGCTGCACCTGAGCTATGTGGTGATCACCAGCGTCGATCGCGACGACCTGCGCGACGGCGGCGCCGGCCACTTCGTCGATTGCATCCGACGGGTTCGCGAACTGTCGCCGGACACCCGGATCGAAGTCCTGACACCGGACTTTCGCGGCCGCCTCGATCGGGCACTGGCCATCCTCGAGGCGGCTCCGCCCGATGTGATGAACCACAACCTCGAGACCGTGCCGCGCCTGTACAAGGAGGCGCGCCCCGGGTCCGACTACCACCATTCACTGAAGCTGCTGGACGAGTTCAAGACCCGGGTGCCGGGGGTGCCAACCAAGAGCGGCCTGATGGTGGGCCTGGGCGAAACCGACGACGAGATCCTCGGGACCATGCGCGACATGCGGGCCCATCGGATCGACATGCTCACGCTGGGCCAGTACCTCGCGCCGTCCAATGCCCACCTGCCGGTGCGCCGTTATGTGCACCCGGATACCTTCGCGATGTTCGAGGCCAAGGCCCGCGAGATGGGGTTTTCCCACGCCGCGGTCGGCGCCCTGGTGCGCTCGTCGTATCACGCCGACCAGCAGGCGCACGCCGCCGGGGTGAACTGAGGCCGCGGTGAACTGAGGCCGCGCCGAATCAGCGCCGAATCAGCGCCGA
>Ga0075163_10007538_pt1 | contig 14386 bp, 13 predicted proteins | sample JI1023141ADNA_FD_71478 | JGI IMG/M metagenome (GOLD analysis project Ga0075163, IMG submission 71478) | Wastewater effluent complex algal communities from Wisconsin, to seasonally profile nutrient transformation and Carbon sequestration -... | ecosystem: Engineered > WWTP > Effluent > Algae...
CGCCAGTTGACCTCGGCGTCGCGCACGATCACCGGCGTGGTCGCGGCGGTCGAGGTCCGGTGGATGACGTTGTTGTGGGCCTCGAAGGTGTCGATGCCGTCGAACAACCGGAACGCACCGGCCGAGTCGGAGGCGAGCACCAGCGTGTTGTAGGCGAAGCGATAGCGACCGAAGGTCTGGCCGGTGCCGTCGCCGCCGATGCGGGTGATCCAGAAGCTCGAGTGGCCGCCGCCCTTGACCAGCACGTTGCCGACGACGTCCGAGTTCTCGATCGCCTGGTTCTCGGGCACGCTGGCGTCGGCCGGGTCGGGGCCGATCAGCTCGAGCTCGTGGTAGAGCGCGCCCTCGATCCAGTTGAAGTAGATCTCGTTGCGCTCGGCCCGACTCTTGACGTTGTTGCCGCCGGCGCCGTCGTGGATCCAGTTGAACCGCATCAGGAAGCGCGAGCCGGGGTGGGCGACCTCGTCGGACGCGACGTAGACCTGGTGCTGGGTCAGGCCGCGGCCGGTGGCGTACAGCTCGCTGTACTCGAGCGTGAGGTCGCCGCCGCCGTTGCCGCCGCCCTCGATGCCGTGACCCGGGCAGTCGTGGATCAAGAGGTCGCGCAGCACCAGATCGTCGGCGTGGACGAACAGGCACCGGACCGCGCCGCCGGTGAGCTCGAGGCCTTCCACGACGTAGTGGTCGCCGGCCAGCTCGAGCGCGTTGTCGCCGTTGGCGAGCAGCGGCCGCCGGCCGAGCGCGTTGCGCAGGCCGCGGATCGTGATCGGCTGGGCGGCGGTGCCGTCGGCCTCGAACCGCACCGGCTGGTAGGTGAAGCCACCGACCACCTCGACGATGTCGCCGGGCTGGAGCGGCGGCAGCCCGGTCAGCTCGCGGTAGGTCTCGCCCAGGCCCACCCGGTAGGTCGCCGCCGAGGCCGCGGCGGCGAGCCCGGTCAGCAGGCCGGCAGCGGAGCACACGGCGACGACGAGGCGGGCCTGCATCCGCGCATCGTATGTCAGCTCGCGCCCGCGGCGGAGACTCAATGCGGCGCGACTAGCGGCGGGTGAACCACAGCCGCCAGATCGGCAGCCCGGTCTCCTCGGCGTTCTGCTCGCGCCACGACCGCACCCGGTACGGGTTGCCCTCGCGCCAGAAGCTCCACGGGCCGGCCCGGTTGACGAAGGCGTCGTCGCGCCGCTCGACCGCGTCCATCGCGTCGAGGGCCAGGTCCCAGACGTCGGTCTGGACCAGCAGCTCGGCGCCGGGCCGGGCGATCGCGGCGCAGCCAGCGATCAGGACGTCGTCGACCATGCGGCGGTTGGCGTGGGCCCGCTTGAACCACGGGTCGGGGAAGTTGATGAAGATCCGGTCGACCGAGCCGGGATCGAAGATCTCGAGCAGATGGCGCTGCGCCTGGCAGAACACCCCGGTCACCGGCAGCCCGCCGGCCCGCGCCCGCTTGTTGACCAGGTGGACGAACTCCTCGCGGATCTCGAGCCCGACGTAGTTTCGCTCGGGATCCTGCGCCGCCCGCTCGAACAGGAACTGGGCGTCGGCGCAGCCGATCTCGACCTCGACCGGCCAGCCGGCGCGGAGCGCGGGCCGCTGATCGCGGAACTGATCGTAGGCCGCGAGCAGCGGATTGGTGTGCTGCCGGATCCGCATGGGGCTCGAGCGACTGGCTGACCGCGCGCGCGCGCTCAGCCGGTCGGGATGATCGACGCGTCGAGCGCCAGGTGACCGAACTGGCGGACGTTGGCGGGTGACTCCAGCTCGTCGAGCGCCCGGCGATCGATCCAGCGGTGGTCGGTCATCTCCTCGCACGGCACGACCTCGACGTCGTCGGGCACGTCGGCGACGAAGACGAAGTTCATGTGCAGGCCCTTGCTGCCGGCGTCGTGCTCCTCGTAGCCGAGGTAGCCCCACGGCACGCCGTCGAGCGCGCCCGACAGCGGACCGAACCGGCCGACCAGCGCGGTCTCCTCGCGCAGCTCGCGCGCCGCGGCCTCGAGCGGGGTCTCGCCCGCCTCGATCTCGCCGCCGACCGGCAGCCAGGTGGCCAGCCGCTTGTGGAAGATGACCAGCACCTTGCCGCCGGGCCCGCCCCGACGGGCGTAGACGGCGACCGAGAACGCGCGACGACCTTCGCTCATGGCTTGATCTCCAGGGTCGCCGCGTTGGACGACCGTCCATCGACGGTGACGATCACGGCGGTCGGACCGAGCGGCGCCGCCGATGGGACCTGGACGCTGATCGCCTCGTCGCTCCACGCCAGGATCGGCGCCCGCATCATCGGTGGTGACAGGCCGAGGTCGACCGCACCCGAGGGCCGCGACGCGCACTCACCGGTGGCAGTCGCGCGGTCCGGCCCGCAGAAGTCGGCGCCACGCACGACCACGATCGCGCCCCGCGCCGCCGTCGCCGGCTCCAGCCGGTCGATCGCCGGACCACCGGCGCCGGTGCAGCCGATCAGCGCACCCGCGATCGCCAGCCCGGCCCACGCGTGCAGCGGACCCAGCTTCACTCCATCACCTCGCGGACTTGGGCGGTGTCGATGAAGATTCGCATCGGGTGTCCTCGCGGTGGCCAGCAACTTGCGCCGGCGCGCCACCGGTCGTAGCGTCAGCCTTCGTCCGCGCGCACTCTACGCAGCCGTCCGTCGGCGGTCAATCATCGCGTCCCGCGCGCCGCCCGCTCCCCTCCGCACCAGGATTCGCTCGAAACAGCTCATGGCCAAGAACGTCATCGTCGGTTGCGCGGGGCTGCCTCGCGGCCAGGGCTGGCCGCGCTACTTCCAGCGCCTGCCGTACCTCGAGCTCGGCGCGCTGCTCGCCGGGCCGGTCCGCTCGACGGTGCTGCGGCGCTGGCGAGCGGCCTCGCCACGGGTCGGCGCCTTCGGCGTCGTCGCGCCCGCGATCATCACCCACACGCCCGGCCCGCGCGGCTTCGGGCCCCGCGGCTGGCCGGTGCCGCCCGGCCGCGCGCACGAGATCGGCGGCTTCCGCATCAGCGAGCCGGTCACCGCCGCGGTCGCCGCCCACCTCCACGCGCTCGAGCTCCTCGATGCCGCGGCCGCGGTCTACCGCACGCCGCCCGACTTCTCGCCGTCGACCGCCAACCGCGACGCGATGCGGCGGTTCTTCGCCGAGGTCATGCCGGCGTCGGTGGTCGGCGACCGCCTGCGGGTGTGGCAGCCGTCAGGGCTGTGGGAGCCGCCGGCCGCGCACGCGTTCGCGCGCGAGCTCGGCATCCTGTGCGCGCTCGATCCGCTCGGCGCCGACCCGACCAACGAGCACACCGCGTGGTGGTCGGAGCTAGCGGGCGACGACGCCTACTTCGTGATCAACGGCCTCGCCCGCGGCCGGCGCACGCCGCCCGATCGCCTCGAGGAGCTGGCCGAGATCGCCAGCCGCTTCGCCCGGGCGTGGGTCGTGTTCGCGACCAGCGAGCCGTTCCCCGATGCGATCAGGTTCTCCGGCCTCGTCGCCGGCGCCGGTGACGACCCGGCCATCGACGACGATGGCGAGGACGGCGGGGACGATGATGATGATCTGGAAGACGATCGCGACGACGACGCGTGACGCGCCGCGCGCGCGATCACGCGCGCCGACGCGCGCGCAACTACAGCACGTAGGTGGCGATCGGGACCGGTAGCTCTCCCTTCGCCTTCACCGGCTCGGGCTTCGGCGCGATCGCGACCGGCTCCTGCGCGCGTGGCGCCGAGCTCTCCGCGTTCTTCTTGTTACGGGTCTTGCCCGACCCCTTGCGCTCCGTCGGACGCGCAGACGCTTGATTTCTGACCATATCTCCCCCGGAAGGCCTGAACACTCCCGAGAGTAAAAAGTCGCGGTGTCGCCTGTCAATCCGCGAAAGGCTGCCTTTGACAAGGTGCCTGCCTTCCTCTATACGGGGCCAACTTCTAGAAGGATCCGCAAATCATGGATTTTCCACACCTCCACGAGCCCGCCCTGTCCGCCTCGGTCGATCTGCTGGTCCTGGTGGTCTTCGGCGATCCGTCGAAGGACTCCATGTTCAAGGCCGTCGACGGCGCGACCAAGGCGGCGCTCCGCGAGGCCGCTCGGGGCGAGTCCTTCGAGGGTAAGACCAACCAATCGTTGACGTTCTGGGCCGGCGGCGCGGTCGGGGCCAAGCGCGTCCTGGTGCTCGGCGCCGGCGGCAAGGGCGACCTCAACGTCTCGGCGCTGCGCGATCTCGGCGCCGCGGCGGCCCAGTCGGCGAACCGCAATGGCGCGGAAACGCTGGCATTCCTGGTCCCGGCGCTGGGCGCCCGCCAGACCGTCGCCGTCCAGCACCTGGTCGAGGGCGCGGTGCTCGGCACCTACAAGTTCTCCCGGTACCTGACCTCGGAGGACTCCAAGAAGACCCCGTCGCTGCGCTCGTTCGGCCTGATGACCGACGCCAAGGGCGCCCGCATCACCGCCGCCGCCGCCAAGGTCGTGACCGCGGCGGTCGAGCGCGGCAAGGTGGTCGCGGCCGCGATGAACCGCGCCCGCGATCTGGTCAACGAGCCGGCCGGCTTCATGACCCCGACCCAGCTCGCCACCGAGGCCGAGGCGGTGGTCAAGAAGCACGCCTCGCTGTCGATCAGCGTGCTCGGGCCGCAGGAGTGCGCCGAGCTCGGCATGGGCATGTTCCTCGCGGTCGGGGTCGGCTCCGAGCAGGAGGCCCGTCTGATCCACATGGTCTACAAGCCGGCCAAGAAGGCGAAGAAGAAGATCGTCCTGATCGGCAAGGGCATCACGTTCGACTCGGGCGGCTACTCGCTCAAGCCGTCGAACGCGATGGAGGACATGAAGGTCGACATGTCCGGCGCCGCCGCCGTCATCTCGGCGATGGACGCGATCGCCCAGCTCGGCAGCGAGCACGAGGTCCACGCCATCGCCGCCTGCTGCGAGAACCTGGTCTCGGGCCGCGCCTACAAGCTCGGCGACGTGCTGCGGTCGATGGACGGCACCACCGTCGAGATCAACAACACCGACGCCGAGGGTCGCCTCACCCTGGGCGACGCGATCACCTACGCGCGGACCAAGGTCGCGCCCGACGAGATGTTCGACTTCGCCACCCTGACCGGCGCCTGCATGGTCGCGCTCGGGCCGTACACCGCCGGCGTGATGAGCGACCACGCGCCGCTGGCCAAGGGCTGGCTCGAGGCCGCCGACCGCGCGGGCGAGGACATGTGGCGACTGCCGCTCAACCCGCGCCTGCGCGAGCAGCTCAAGAGCAACGTCGCCGACATGCGCAACACCGGTGACCGCTTCGGCGGCGCGATCACCGCCGGCCTGTTCCTCAAGGTGTTCGCCAAGGACACCCCCTGGGTCCACGTCGACATTGCCGGCCCGGCGTCGCTGACCACGGTCCGGCCCCACCAGCCGCGCGGCGGCAGCGGCTTCGCGGTCGCCAGCATCGTCGAGTACCTGACCCGGCGCTGAGGGCCGGACCGCCGGGAGCATGGCGGCCAGTGACGACTCCCGGAGTAGTCGTCTAACATACTGTTTTTACAGTTGTATTCGCCGGCGGCGGCGGCAGATTTGGTTGACCAGGGGGTGTCGGCCTGATATGCTGGCGCCGAGGGTCAGGCTGGACCCTCGCTCGAGGGCCCACGTTGAAACAACAGTTCCAGATCGGCGACAAGGCCGTGTATCCGGTTCATGGGGTGGCCGAGGTCGTTGCGCTCGAGAAGCGGGACATTGGCGGGGCGCAGACCAGCGTCTACATCCTCAAGATCATGGAGACGGGCCTCAAGATCATGGTGCCCACCTCCAACGCCACCGCGGTGGGGTTGCGCGAGCTCATCGCCTCCAAGCAGGTGAAGGAGGTCTACGCGATCCTCAAGTCACGCGACGTCCCGCGTGACACCCAGACCTGGAACCGCCGGTATCGCGAGTACATGGAGAAGATCAAGACCGGCAGCGTGTTCGAGATCGCCGAGGTGCTGCGCGATCTTTGCGTGCTGCGGCTGACCAAGGACCTGTCGTTCGGCGAGCGCCGGATGCTCGAGCAGGCCCGCTCGCTCCTGGTCAAGGAGATCGCGATCGCCAAGGGCTCGCCCGAGGACAAGGTCGGGGCCGAGATCGACGCGCTGTTCACGAAGGCCGCGGCCGCGTAGCTCGGCCGCGCGGGCGCTACTGGCGACGCGGCGGCTTCACGCCGACGCCGACACCGCCCGCTCTCGGAATCAGATCCAAGCCGCGGGAACGCGGCGGCGGGTGCTCTCACGCGCCCCTCCCGGATACTGAGGAACCTCGCGTTGCGAGGTGCCTCAGTAGCGCAGGATCGCCGAGCCCCAGGTGAGGCCGGCGCCGAAGGCGATGATCGCGACCAGGTCGCCTGGCTTGATCTTGCCGATCTCGATCGCCTCGTTCATGCAGATCGGGATCGAGGCGGCCGTGGTGTTGCCGTACTTCTGGATGTTGTTGTGCATCCGGCTCTCGGGCAGGCCGATCAACTTCGCCACCATCTGGTTGATGCGGAGGTTGGCCTGGTGCGGGATCACGCACGCGATGTCGTCGAGCTTGAGGCCGTTGGTGACCATGCCCTCCATCAGCGCCTGCGGCATCCGCGTCACCGCGTGCTTGAACACCTTCTTGCCGTTCATGTGCGGGTAGTGCTTGCCCGCGTCCATGTCGGCCGCGGTGATGCGCGGGTGGTTGCGGCTGGCCGGCGACTCGGTCCAGAGGATCTCGGCCTCGGTGCCGTCGGCGTGGAGGTGGGTCGACAACAGCATGTGCTGGTCGTCGGTGGCCCGGCCGAGCACCATCGCGCCGGCGCCGTCGCCGAACAGCACCGACACGTCGCGGCCGCGGGTGGTGAGGTCGAGGCCGGTCGAGTGGACCTCGCTGCCGATGACCAGGATGTTCTTGTACAGGCCGGTGCGGATGAACGCGTCGGCCATCGCCAGGCCGTAGACGAAGCCGGTGCACTGCTGGCGCAGGTCGTAGCAGGGCACGTCGCGCAGCCCGAGCAGCCGCTGGGTGAACACGCCGGTGCCGGGGAAGTTGTTGTCCGGCGACAGCGTGGCGTAGACCAGCATGTCGATGTCCTTGGCCTCGACGCCGGCGCGCTCCATCGCCTGGCGCGACGCCTTGGCCGCCATCTCGGCGCCGCCCTCGCCCGGGTCGACGTAGCGCCGCTCCTCGATGCCGGACCGCTCGACGATCCACTCGTGGGACGTCTCCATCATGGTCGCGAGGTCGTGGTTGGTCACCACCCGCGGCGGCACGTAGGCACCCACACCGAGGACGCGGCTGCGGAACGGGGTCGAGCTCATGATCGTGGACTCCTGCCGGCGAGCCCCCCGGCCCGCCGCTGCGACTGGCTGGCTAGACGTCGAGGTTGCGGACGTTGAGCGCGTTGACCTCGATGAACTCGCGACGCGGCTCGACGAGGTCGCCCATCAGGGTCGAGAAGATCTGCTTGGCCCGGTCGACGTCGCCGATCGCGACCTCGAGCAGGTTGCGGCGCGCGGGATCCATCGTGGTCTCCCAGAGCTGCTCGGCGTTCATCTCGCCCAGGCCCTTGTAGCGCTGGATCTGCAGGCCCTTGCGGCCGGCGTCCTCGATCGCGGTGGCCAGCTCGTCGAACGAGTTGATCGCCGCCGGCGCGCCGGTGCCGATCGCCATCGTGAACGGCCCGACCAGCACCGCCCGCAGGGTCTCGGTGATCCGGCGCAGCTCGGCGAACTCGGCCGAGCGCACGCTGTCGAAGTCGACCCGGGTCTCGCGCCGCACGCCGTACAGGCCCGACGCGACCCGCAGCGCGAAGCCGCCGTGCTCGGACTCGGGCACCAGCTCGATGTCGATGCCACCCAGCTCGCCGTGGCGCCGGGTCAGGTCGCCCTTGACCTCGACGATCAGCGCCTGCAGCCGGGCCCGGTCGCGCAGGTCCTCGGGCTTGAGCCCGACCTCGGCGAACGCGCCGGCGATGCGGCCGTCGGCACGCTTGTCGAGCTGGGCCCGCATCCGGCGAGCCTGGTTGACCCGCTTGACCGCGGCCTTGAGCTCGGCGCCGGCCAGGGTCGCCGGCGCGCCGGCGCGGGTGCCGGTGACGATCGCGTCGTCGCACACGCTGTCGAGCAGGTAATCCTCGAGAGCGTCCTCGTTCTTGAGGTAGCGCTCGACCTTGCCCTTCTTCACTTTGTAGAGCGGCGGCTGGGCGATGTAGATGTGCTTGAGCTTCTTGGTCGGGTCGAGGTCGTCCTCGTGCTCGAACAGCTCGACGAAGTGGCGGAAGAAGAAGGTCAGCAGCAGGGTGCGGATGTGTGATCCGTCGACGTCGGCGTCGGTCATGATCACGATCCGGTGGTAGCGGAGCTTGCCGATGTCCTTGTCGGGCCCGACGCCGGTGCCGAGCGCGGTGATGAGGGTCGCGATCTCCTGCGACGAGATCATCCGGTCGAAGCGGACCTTCTCGACGTTGAGGATCTTGCCCTTGAGCGGGAGGATGGCCTGGAACGAGCGGTCGCGGCCCTGCTTGGCCGAGCCGCCGGCGCTCTCACCCTCGACGATGAACAGCTCGCACTTGCGCGGGTCGCGCTCCTGACAGTCGGCCAGCTTGCCCGGCAGCGACGTCATCTCGAGCGCGCCCTTGCGCTGCACCATCTCGCGGGCCTTGCGCGCGGCCTCGCGGGCGCGGGCGGCGAGCGACGCCTTGTTGACGATGTTGCGCGCCTCCTTGGGGTGGCGCTCGAGGTACTCGCCAAGCCGCTCGGCGACGATCGCGCTGACCGCGGCCCCGACCTCGGACGAGACCAGCTTGTCCTTGGCCTGGTTGGAGTACTTGGGGTCGGGCGCCTTGACCGAGATGACCGCGGTCAGGCCCTCGCGCAGGTCCTCACCCGACAGCGTGCCACCCTTCATCTCCTTGAGGAGCTTGTACTCGGTGGCGTGGTTGTTGATGGTGCGGGTCAGGGCCTGGCGGAAGCCGGTCAGGTGGGTGCCACCGTCGCGGTTCTTGATCGTGTTGGTGAAGCAGACGATCTGCTCGTTGTAGCCCTCGTTCCACTGCACCGCGACGTCGACGGTGATGCCGTCCTTGCTGTCGGAGAACGAGATCGCCTCGGGGTTGATCACCGTCTCGGTCGCGTTCATGTCGGTGACGAACGTGGTGATGCCGCCTTCGAACTTGAAGTCCTGGGCGCGATCGCTGCGCTCGTCGCGGATGTTGATCCGCAGGCCGCTGTTGAGATACGCGAGCTCGCGCAGCTTCTGGCTGAGCTGCTCGTAGCTGAAGGTCACGACGTTCTTGAAGATCGTCGGATCGGGGTGGAACGTGATCGTCGTGCCCCGCTCCTTGGTCGGCCCCAGCTTGTCGAGCGTGGTGGTCGGGATGCCGCAGCCGTACTCCTGGTAGTAGACGTGGCCGTCGCGGTGGATCTCGAGGCGCAGCCAGTCGGACAGCGCGTTGACCGCCGAGACGCCGACGCCGTGGAGCCCGCCCGAGACCTTGTAGTTGTCCTGGTTGAACTTGCCGCCGGCGTGCAGCACGGTCATGACCAGCTCGGCGGCCGGGCGGCCCTCGGTCGGGTGCATGCCGACCGGGATGCCGCGGCCGTTGTCCTTGACCGTCACCGAGTTGTCGATGTGGATGACCACCTCGATGCGGTCGCAGTGGCCGGCCAGGGCCTCGTCGACCGAGTTGTCGACGACCTCGTAGACGAGGTGGTGCAGGCCCGTGCCGTCATCGGTGTCGCCGATGTACATGCCGGGGCGCTTGCGCACCCCCTCGAGGCCCTTGAGGACGCTGATCTTGTCGGCGCCGTAGTCGCCATCGGTCGGCAAGGCCGCCGGGGCAGCACCGGCAGGGCCGGAAGTATTAGAAGTGACGCTGGGTTCCGCCATTCACCACGAACCGGACAGAGTGTCGGTTCGTACCACAATCGAGGGGTGGTAGGAAGCGGATTGCAGCCCCATCCATCGCGATTCAACCCGCGGGATCGACACGGGAAATCACCCCTGCCCGGACCTCGTGATCGACCCGGTCGCGGGTCAGGATCACGTGCCGCGGGTGGGTGGTGGTGATGAAGCACTGGTGCTCGTGGGTGGTCAGGTACTCGAAAAGATGGAGATTTCTCGCGTCATCGAGCTCGGATGACACGTCGTCGAGCAGCAGGATGGGGGGCTCGCCGTGGACCTCGCGCAGGAGGTCGAGCTCGGCGATCTTCCAGGCCAGGACGATGGCCCGGAGCTGGCCCTGGGACGCGTACTGGCCGGCGGGCTGGCCGGCCAGGCGGAAGCCGAGGTCGTCGCGGTGCGGCCCGAGTGACGTCGAACCCCGGGCGACATCGCGGCCCTGGTCGCGCTGGAGGGCCGCCAGCACCGCCGCGACATCGCCGGCGGCGAGCTCGGGCGCGGTCTCGAGCCGGGCGTCCACGGTCAAGCCGGTGCGCGTGATGGCCTCGAAGCCGCTGGCGAAGCGGGGGCCCAGCTCGGCGACCAGCGCCCGGCGCGCGGCCGACACCGCGACCGCCAGCGGTGCGAGCTGGGCGTCGTAGACCGGCAGCATCGCGCTGGCGCGGCGATCGCCGTCGCCGATCTGGCGGAGCACCGCGTTGCGGCTGCGCAGCACCTTGTCGAAGTCCTGGGCCAGGGCCAGGTACGACGGCGAGCGGGCGAACACCGTACGGTCGAGGAAGCGGCGCCGCTCGGCCGGAGCGCCGCGGGCGACCAGCAGGTCCTCGGGCGCGAACAGGACCACGTTCCAGCCGCCGAAGTAGCGGGCCAGCGGCCGCACCGGCTTGCCGTCGAGCAGCACCTGGCGCCGCGGCGGCTCGACGATGACGTCGTAGCGGCGTTCGGTGTCGGCCCGCACCACCCGGGCCGACATCGCCGCCCGGGTGCCGCCGATGGTGACCAGCTCGGCCAGCCGGGCGGTGCGGAACGACCGCAGCGTGGCCAGCACGTAGACGGTCTCGACCAGGTTGGTCTTGCCCTGGCCGTTGTCGCCGTAGAAGACGTTGAAGCGCGGGCCGGGCTCGAGCTGGACGCGGGCGAGGTTGCGGGCGCCCTCGACCTGCAGCGCGGTGATCTTCATCCGTGGGGCTCGGACCGGCTCGCCGCTCGTGCCGTGGGTGCGCCGCCCGGAGCGCGCCCGCCGACCGCGACGAGCGGGCCGGTCAGATGCGCATCGGCATGATGACGCCGGCGAAGTCGTCGCCGGCCAGCGGCCGCACCAGGCCGGGGTCGAGCTGACCGCCGAGCTCGAGGGCGATCTGGTCGGACTGGATCGCCATCAGGATGTCGATGAGATACTTGGGGTTGAAGCCGATGACCAGCTGCTCGCCGGTGTAGTCGGCGTCGAGCTCCTCGCGGACCTCGCCGACGTCCGGGTTGTCGCTGGCGATGGCCAGGGCGCCGTCGGTGAAGGTGAGCTTGACCCCGCGTGTCTCGCTCGACATGAGCTGGGCGCGCTTGATGCCGTCGAGGAGCTGAGCGCGGTCGATGACCACGGTGTGCTTGTGGCTCTTGGGGATGACCTGCTCGTAGGGCGGGAACTGGGCGTCGATGAGCTTGATCGCCAGCACCAGGTCGTCGACCTGCACGTAGGCGAACGGGGTCTTGATCGCCAGCTTGCAGGTGGTGGCGCCGTCGAGGATCTTCTTGATCTCGAGGATGCCCTTCTTGGGCACGATGACGCCGGCCGAGAGCTGCGGGCCGGAGGCCAGCTTGCGGTCGACCTTCGACAGCCGGTGGCCATCGGTGGAGACCATCCGCGCGGTGCTGCCGTTGCTCTCGAACAGCACGCCGTTGAGGTGGAAGCGGGTCTCGTCGTTGCAGACCGAGAACAGGGTCCGGTCGATCATCTCGCGCAGGGTGACCGCGTCGAGGTCGGAGAACGTGGCCTCGCGGTGATCGGGGACCTTGGGGAAGTCGCGGTCGGGCATGCCGACGATGCGGTAGCTGACCTTGCCGGCCTTGATCTCGGCCCAGTTGTTCTCGACCTTCTTGATGCTGACCTCGTCGCCCGGCAGGTTGACGACGATGTCGTGGAGCGCCTTGGCGTTGACGGTGAGCCCGCCCTCGCTGCCGCTGTGCAGCTTGAGCTCGGCGCTGATCGAGACGTTGAGGTCGGTGGCAGCGACGAGCAATCGGTTCTTGCCCTGCACGCGGAGCAGCACGTTGGCGAGCATCGGCATCGTGCTCTTGCGATCGGCGATGCTCTGGGCCAGCCGGAGGCCGCGGACGAACTCGGTCTTGTGAATGCGGAATTCCATGGCGGGCTCCTCGAACGCTTCGTCTCTCTTGATCTGGAAGAGAGTTAAGATCTTGATCTCAGGATCAGGATCAGTAGGTGCTGTGGGTACGGTGGACAACTCGGCAGGTACGCGAGATGTCGACGAGATCGGCGGCGGAGGGTGTGATCGTGGCGGCCGTGGTTTCGGTGGGCGATGGTCGGTTCGCGGTGGATAACTCGGGCTGTCCCATTCCGTCCACAGCCGGACCCCCGGGCGGGTCCACAGAGATGTCCACAGCGCCCGAGGGGCTTACCATGCCGGTCCGACGCCCTGCCGCGACCCGGGTCATCGGAGCAGCGCGGCCTCGATGGCGTGGATCTCGCCGCGCAGGCCGGGGTCGTTCTTGAGCCGGTCGACGATCTTCTCGACCGCCGAGATGACGGTGGTGTGGTGCTTGCCGCCGAAGGCCCGGCCGAGGTCGGGGTAGCTGTCCTTGGTGTGCTGGCGGGCCAGGTACATCGCCACGGCCCGCGGGCCGGCGATGGAGCGGTGGCGGCGCGGGCTCTTGAGGTCGAGCGCCTTGACCCCGTAGTAGCTCGCCACGGCCTTGATGACGGTGTCGCAGGTGATGTGCTCGCGGGGGCGGGCGATGGCCCCGCCGAGCGTCTCCTGGGCGAAGGCGAGGTCGATGGTGCGCTTGGACAGCGAGGCGTAGGCGGCCAGGCGGATGAGCGCGCCCTCGAGCTCGCGGACGTTGGACTTGACCGAGCTGGCGATGAACATCGCGACGTCGTCGGGCAGGTGGATGTGCTCGCCGGCCGCCTTCTTGCGGAGGATGGCGATGCGGACCTCGAGCTCGGGCGGCTCGATGTCGGCCAGCAGGCCCCAGGCGAAGCGGGTCCGCAGCCGGTCGGCGATGTCGGAGATCTCGTGCGGCTTGCGGTCGGCGGTCAGCACGATCTGCTTCTGGGTGTCGTGCAGCGCGTTGAAGGTGTGGAAGAACTCCTCCTGGGTGCCGTCCTTGCCGGCGAGGAACTGGACGTCGTCGACGAGCAGGACGTCGATGCCCTCGCGGTAGCGCCGGCGGAACTCGAGCATCTTGCCGGAGCGGATGGCGTTGACGTACTCGTTCATGAACCGCTCGCTCGAGATGTAGACGATGCGAGCGTCGGGACGGAGCGCGTGCTGGGTGTGGCCGATGGCGTGGAGCAGGTGGGTCTTGCCCAGGCCGACGCCGCCGCAGATGAAGACCGGGTTGTAGCGGGGCGGGTAGGCCGAGCCGGCGGCCTGCGAGGCGGCGAAGGCGAGCTGGTTGGACGGCCCCGAGACGAAGCTGTCGAAGGTGTACCGGGGGTTGAGGTTGCGGACCTCGGGCGGGAAGTCGGGCTCGGCGGCCGGGGCCGGCGCGTTGACCGTGGCCATGGAGGTCACCGGCTCGGCCGCGACCGCCCCCGAGCCCTCGGCGGCCAGCGCGGTCGGCGCAGCGACCGGCGGAGCGCCGGTGTCGCGTGGGCGGCCCTCGCCGGGGTCGACCGACAGCTCGACGCGGAGCTCGGCGCCGGTGCTGGCGCGGATCTCGTCGAGCACGGCGTCGAGGTAGTTGCTCTCGAACCAGAGCCGGACGTAGGCGTTGGGGGCGCGGAGGCGGAGCACCGAGCCGTCGAGGCTCACGTACTCGATCGGCCGGAGCCACATGTCGAAGTTCTGGGGCGACACCCGGCTCGACAGCCGGTGGAGCGCGCTCTCCCAGAGCTCGGGGGACGTCATCGCGTGGCTCCTGCCTGCGTACTGCGCGGAGGTGAAATCGGACGGGGCAAAGTTATCCACAGGGCGTCACCGCGATCGTCGGTCGTTGGTGAATTCATCAGTTGATTCGGCTTGTTGAGCGAGGAAGCTGGTTGGGAAGCCAGAGGCAAGCTGCAGCACGAGCCACGGGTTATTCACAGACGTCTGCCAGGGTAGGGGATCGTATGTCCCCACCGAGTGGGCTCCGCGCCAGGTTCGTCGCAAACCGGGGATTCGCAGTGCCGGTCCGGGGGAGCAAGACGACCGTCCAGCGGTCCCCGGGACGCGATCCTCTAGCAGAGCGATGTCCCGAGCATCAAGGCCAAAAGAGTCAAGAATTCAGAACCCTTCGATCTGACACCACTCCCGAACGGCGAATCCGGGAACGGCACGGGTAGCTTGTGGATAACGATGCCGCGAGGTGCG
>Ga0075163_10007540_pt1 | contig 14385 bp, 8 predicted proteins | sample JI1023141ADNA_FD_71478 | JGI IMG/M metagenome (GOLD analysis project Ga0075163, IMG submission 71478) | Wastewater effluent complex algal communities from Wisconsin, to seasonally profile nutrient transformation and Carbon sequestration -... | ecosystem: Engineered > WWTP > Effluent > Algae...
AAACTTCCCGTCTCAATCCTCGCCATCCTCGCCCTCGGTGGTGGCGCTGCCTACGTCATTCTCAACAAGAGCCCCGCCGCCGCCGCGGCAGGCGGCCACGACGAGCACGGTCACGCCGCTCCCGCCGAGCCCGAGGTCGAGAAAGGCCCGCATGGCGGCCGTCTCCTCACCGACGGCGACTTCGCCATCGAACTCGCCATCTTCGAAAAGGGAGTCCCGCCCGAATTTCGCGCGTGGTTCACCAAGGGCGGCAAACCCGTCGCATCCGCCGACGTGAAGCTCACTGTCGATCTGAAACGGCCCGGTGGCGTTACCGACGCGTTCACTTTCAAAGCCGAAGGCGACTACCTGCGCGGCAACGCGGAGGTCTCCGAGCCGCACTCGTTCGACTACTCGATTCTCGCCGAGCACGCGGGCCGTTCGCATCTCTGGGAATTCGCCGCGCCCGAGATGCAGGTGAAGATCGCCACCGAAGCCGCCCAGCGCGCCGGTGTGGCCGTGGAAGCCGCCGGCCCGGCCACCATGACCGAGACACTTTCCGTTTACGGTCAGGTGAAGCTCAATGCCAACAAGGTCGGCCGCGCCGTCCCGCGCTTCGCCGGCATCGTCCGCGAGGCGCGCAAAGCCCTCGGCGACACCGTCACGGCCGGCGAAATCGTCGCCATCGTCGAAACCAACCAGTCGCTCATCACCATCGAAGTGAAGGCACCCATCGCGGGCACGATCGTGGATCGTGATGTCAATGCCGGCGAAACCGTCGCCGAAGGTGCCGCGCTCTACACCATCGCCAACCTTTCGGACGTGTGGGTCGATCTCAACGTCCCCAAGCGCGACCAGGCCCGCGTGAAAGTCGGCCAGACCGTCAGCATCCATGCCGACGACGGCGGTGCGCAAGCCACGGGCACGATCTCTTGGATTTCGCCGGTCAGTTCCGCGGAGGCACAGACGCTCGCCGCCCGCGTCGTCCTCGCGAACACCGACCAACGCTGGCGCCCCGGCCTCTTCGTCAAGGCCGACATCGCCCTGGCCGAATCCGCCGTCCCCGTCGCCGTGAAGGAGTCCGCGGTTCAGACGCTCTTCGATTTCACCGTGGTCTTCTCCCAGCACGGCGACATCTACCAGGCGCGCCCGCTCGAACTCGGCCGCCGCGGCGGTGGCTTCGTCGAAGTGCTCAAGGGCCTCAAGGCCGGCGAGCGCTACGTCACGGAAAACAGTTTCCTCATCAAGGCCGACATCGGCAAAGCCGGCGCGTCGCACGACCACTGAGCCCGGAGATCACACCCATGAAAGAGATCACCGCCATCATCCAGCCCCAGTCGCTGGGCCGCGTCATGCACGCCCTGCACGCCCTCCCGCACTTTCCCGGCGCCACCGTTTTTCCCCATGTCCACGGTCAGGGCCGCGGTCGTGGCGCAGGCGGGGCGTTCCGCCTCTCGGAGGACACCATCACCTTCCACGAGAAAGTGCTTCTCCTCGTCGCCTGCGAAGCCTCGCTCGCCGACTCCATCGTCGCCGCCATCGCCGCCGCCGCCCGCACGGGCAACAAGGGCGACGGCCTCATCACCGTGAAGGACGTTTCGCGCGTCATCCGCATCCGCACCGGCGAAACCGCCGGGCAAGCCCTCTAAGCACCGTCCGTCATGCTCGAAAAACTCATCCATTTCTCCATCCGCCATCGCTGGCTCATCTTGATCGTCACGGTCGGGATGTGCGCGCTCGGCGTCTTCAACTACCGCCAGCTCCCCATCGACGCGGTGCCGGACATCACGAACGTCCAGGTGCAGATCAACACGGAGGCTCCGGGTTTCTCTCCGCTCGAAGCCGAACAGCGGGTCACCTATCCCGTCGAGACCGCGATGGCCGGGCTGCCGATGCTCGACTACACGCGCTCCCTCTCGCGCTACGGGCTCTCGCAGGTGACGGTGGTTTTCAAAGACGGCACCGACATCTACTTCGCCCGCCAGCTCATCAACGAGCGCATTCAGGAAGTGAAATCGCAGCTCCCGCCCGGCCTGGAGCCGTCGATGGGGCCGATCTCCACCGGCCTCGGCGAAATCTTCATGTTCACCGTCGAGCCCGAGGCGAGCGCGAAGAAACCCGGCGGTGGCACCTACACGCCCACCGACCTGCGCGAGTTGCAGGATTGGGTCGTGCGCCCGCAGCTCCGCAACCTCAAGGGAGTGACCGAGGTCAACACCATCGGCGGTTTCGTGAAGCAGTTTCACGTCACGCCGAATCCCGACCGGCTCCTCGCCTACAGTCTCACGCTCCGCGACGTGATGGATGCCCTCGCGCGCAACAACGCCAATGTCGGCGCCGGCTACATCGAGCGCCACGGAGAACAGTATCTCATCCGCGTGCCCGGCCAGGTCAGCGGCATCCCCGAGATCGAAAATATCGTCATCGCGCGCCGCGGCGGCCAACCCGTGCGCGTGCGCGATGTCGCCGACGTGATCCTGGGCGAGGAACTCCGCACCGGTGCCGCCACGGAAAACGGCAAGGAGGTCGTGCTCGGCACGGTCTTCATGCTCATCGGGGAAAACTCCCGCGAGGTCTCCACCCGCGTTGCCGCCAAACTGATCGACGTCAATCGCAGCCTCCCCGAAGGCGTCGTCGCCAAGACGGTCTATGACCGAACCGCGCTTGTGGACCGCACGATTGCCACGGTGCAGAAGAATCTCATCGAGGGCGCTATCCTCGTCATCGTGATCCTGTTTTTGCTCCTCGGGAACATCCGCGCCGCGCTCATCACCGCTGCCGTTATTCCGCTCGCGATGCTCTTCACGATCACCGGCATGGTGACGAACAAGGTCTCCGGCAATCTCATGAGCCTCGGTGCGCTCGACTTCGGCCTCATCGTCGATGGCGCGGTGATCATCATCGAGAATTGCCTGCGCCGCTTCGGCCACGAACAGCACCGCCTCGCCCGCCTGCTCACGAAACCCGAGCGCTTCGCCCTCGCCGCCGAAGCCACGGCGGAAGTCATCAAGCCCTCCATCTTCGGGGTGTTCATTATCACCGTCGTTTACATCCCGATCTTCGCGCTCACCGGCGTGGAAGGGAAAATGTTTCACCCGATGGCGTTTACCGTCGTGACGGCACTCCTCGGCTCGATGATTTTGTCCATGACGTTTGTCCCCGCCGCCGTGGCGATCTTCGTCACCGGCAAAGTTTCGGAGAAGGACAACATCGCGATCCGCGGCGCGAAGGCGCTCTACCGCCCGATCCTCCGCTTCACGATGTCCGTGCGTCCGGCTGCTGCCCTCGCCGCCGTAGTGTTGATCGTGCTCTCCGCCCTCACCGCCTCGCGGATGGGCACGGAGTTCATCCCGAGCCTCGACGAGGGCGACATTGCGATGCACGCGCTGCGCATCCCCGGCACCAGCCTGACGCAGGCGATCAAGATGCAGGCCGACGTCGAGACCGCCATGAAGGCGTTTCCCGAAGTGGACAAGGTCTTCGCGAAAATGGGCACGGCCGAGGTCGCCACCGATCCCATGCCACCGAGCGTGGCGGACACCTTTGTCATGCTGAAACCGCGCAGCGCCTGGCCCGATCCGACACGCAGCAAAGCCGATCTCGTGGCGGCGATGGAAGCGGCGGCGCAGAAAATCCCCGGCAACAACTACGAATTCACGCAGCCCATCCAGATGCGGTTTAACGAACTCATCTCCGGCGTCCGGTCCGACGTGGCCGTGAAAGTTTACGGCGACGACCTCGACGTGATGAACAAGACCGCCGGTGAAATCGAAACAGTCCTCAAGACCATCCCCGGCGCCGCCGACGTGAAAGTTGAGCAGACCACCGGCCTGCCGCTGCTCACCGTCCACCTCGACCGCGAAGCCATCGCCCGCTACGGCCTCGCCGTGGACGAGGTGCAGCAAATCATCTCCACGGCGATGGGCGGAACGAATGCCGGCCAGGTTTTTGAAGGCGACCGGCGCTTCGATCTCGTCGTGCGCCTGCCCGAAAATCTCCGCACCGATCTCGCCGCGCTCGGCAATCTCCCCATCCCGCTGCCCAAGCTCGATGACGACGAGGCGCGCGTGCTGCCCGCCGTTCTGCGCCCCGGCGGTCATTTCGCCGCGGTGAAGGCGCCGATGTCATTCATTCCGCTGCGCGAAGTGGCGAAGATCGAAATCGCCCCCGGTCCGAATCAAATCAGCCGTGAAAACGGCAAGCGCCGCGTCGTCGTCACCGCCAACGTCCGCGGTCGCGACCTCGGCGGCTTCGTCACCGAAGCGCAGCAACGCATCAACACCGCCGTGAAAGTGCCCGCCGGCTACTGGCTCGAATACGGCGGCACCTTCGAACAGCTCATCTCCGCGACGAAGCGCCTGCAAATCGTCGTGCCGGTCGCCCTCGTGCTCATCGTCGGCCTGCTCTTCATGAGCTTCGGCAACGCGAAGGACGCGCTGCTCGTCTTCACCGGCGTGCCGCTCGCCCTTACCGGCGGCGTGGCCGCGCTCTGGCTGCGCGACATCCCGCTCTCGATCTCCGCGGGCATCGGGTTCATCGCGCTCTCCGGCGTCGCCGTGCTCAACGGCCTCGTGATGATCTCCTACATCCGTCACCTGCGCGCCGAGGGCAAACCCATCGACGAAGCCGTCGAGGAAGGCTGCCTCACCCGTCTTCGCCCCGTGCTCATGACCGCGCTCGTCGCCAGCCTCGGTTTCGTGCCGATGGCCATCGCCACCGGTGCCGGCGCCGAGGTGCAGCGCCCCCTCGCGACCGTCGTCATCGGCGGGATCATCAGCTCCACGCTGCTCACGCTCGTCGTGCTCCCCGCGCTCTATCGCATGGCGCACCGCGACGGCGACGTAAACGAAGTCGAAGCCTAAACACCATGAACTCATTCACCCGATCCTATCGCCGCATTCTCGGTCTCGCCGCATTCTGCCAACTCCTCGCCGTGGCGCCCCTCCACGCGATGCCCCGCCTGCAACATCTCATCACCGGTGTGGTTCAATCCTACGATCCGCAGACGCAGACCCTCACCCTCGGTTCCGTCCGTCCTGGCTTGCCGTCCGCCGTCGTGATCCAGACCAAGCGCACGCGGCTCCGTGAGGATGGTAAGCCGGCCGCGTTGCAACAATTGCCCGCAACGGGGCCGGTCCGAATCTACTACAAGACGGAACTGGGGCAGCCCGTCGCGACCGAAGTGTCATGGCGCTCCGACACGAAGAAACCCTGAACCATGAATACTCCGGTCCTCACCACCATCGCGGTTACGGGTTTCACCATTGCGTTTCTGCACGCGGCGATTCCCACGCACTGGCTGCCGTTCGTCCTCGCCGGACGAGTGCAGCAATGGAGTCGCGCCAAGACGCTGCTCGTCACGGCCGTGTGCGGCTCGGGCCACGTGCTTTTCACCGCCGCGCTGGGCGTCCTCGTGGCGTGGCTCGGCATCGCCGTCAGCGACCGAGTCGGGGCGTGGTTTCCCCGCATCGCAGGCGGGGCGCTGCTGCTGTTCGGGTTGTTCTACGTTTACCGGCAATTCACGGGGCAGGGCCACGGGCACAGCCATCTGTTCAGCGGTCACGGGCATGGTCATGGTCATGAACACGAGCACGAAGATGCCGACGGAAATAAACACGGGCCGCACGGCGGTCCGCTGGTGGACACGGGGCACGGCAACATCGAACTGAGCGTTTTCGAAGCCGGCGTCCCGCCGCGTTTCCGGTTGTATTTCACGGACGCCTCCGGTCGGGCCACGCCTCCGCCTTCGCCCACGAAAATCGTCCTGCGAACCCAGCGACCGGAAGGCACGCGGCAGGATTTTTCCTTCCAAACCGCTCCTGACTACCTGGAGTCGCTCGAAGATATTCCCGAGCCGCACGAGTTCACCGTCTCCGTCGAATTGCGGCACGGCGGCCACACTCACGAGCACACGATCGAGTTCATCGAAGACCACGATCACGGCGCGCACGCTCATAGTGCGCACAGCCATGAACCTGCCGCCGAACCCAAGCCGCCGGCTCCGGCCAAGTCCGATTGGGCCGCGATGGTGAGCTTGTTCGCGATGCTCACTTTTTCCCCCTGCGAAGGCTTCATTCCCGTCTATGTCTCGGGCGTGCGCTATGGGTGGAGCGGCTTCGCCTTGCTCACTCTGATCCTTTCGGTCGCCACCATCGCGGGCATGGTGACGTTCACCTGGCTCACACTCGTCGGCCTCGAAAAACTAAAGCTGCGCTGGCTGGAACGCTACGAAAGCGGAGTGATGGGCAGCCTGCTCTGCCTGCTCGGGCTCTTCGTGATCGTCTTCGAAAAATAGGCTCTGGCGTCCCCGCAAACCACGCTGTCCATGCTTACCTCCGCTACTTCCCTGACCGATGCCCGGCAGGTGCCACCGCATCACGACGACCACGATCACGGCAGCGCGCCGAGCTGGCTGCCGCATTGGGTGCAGGAACGCTGGACACTGCTGACGGTCGGGGCGGCGGGCGTGTTTCTGGCGGCCGGGTTCTTCGGCGAAAAGTTTTTCGGCCTGCCGCCGTCGGTGGCTCTCGCCCTCTACATTCTGGCCTACGTGGCGGGCGGCTACGACGTCGCCTGCGAAGCGTTGCCCGCACTCTTCCGCGGCAAGTTCGACACCGACCTCCTGATGCTGGCCGCAGCGGCCGGAGCTGCGGCTCTTGGCGAATGGCCCGAAGGCGCCTTCCTGCTTTTCCTCTTCGCTCTCGGCCACGCCGGCGAGCACTACGCCCTCGACCGCGCGCGCAACGCCGTTGGCGAACTCGGCAAGCTCATGCCGCGCACCGCTCACGTGAAGCGCGGTGACCGCGTCGAGGAAGTGCCCGTCGAGCAACTCGCCGTGGACGATGTCGTGGTCATCCGTCCGGGCGACCGCGTGCCCGTCGATGGCGTCATCGTCGCGGGCGAGAGCACCCTCGACCAAAGCGCCGTCACCGGCGAAAGCGTGCCCGTCAGCCGCAAACCCGCCGACGAGGTATTCGCCGGCACCATCAATCAGGAGAACGGGCTCGATGTCCGCGTCACGAAGCTCGCAAGCGACAACACGCTCGCCCGGATCATGAAACTGGTCGCCGAGGCGCAGGAGCAGCAAAGCCCCACGCAGCAACTCACGGAGAAATTCACCCGCTGGTTCGTGCCGACGGTGCTGCTGCTCACGGTGCTCATGATCGTCCTGCCGCCGCTGTTCTTCGGCTGGGCGTGGAGCGCCAGTTTTTATCGCGGCATGGTCCTGCTCGTCGCCGCCTCGCCCTGCGCACTCGCCATCGGCACGCCGGCCGCAGTGCTCGCCGGCATCGCGCAGGCGGCGCGGCGCGGCGTGCTCATCAAGGGCGGCGTCCATCTCGAAAATCTCGGCCGCCTCCGCGTCATCGCCTTCGACAAGACCGGCACCATCACCAGCGGAAAATTCGCCGTCACGCGCATCGTCGCGCTCAACGGCGGCAGCGAGGAAACCGTGCTGCGCTTCGCTGCCGCCGTCGAAGAACAGTCCAGTCATCCGCTCGCCGCCGCCATCGTGCAGACGGCGCGCGACCGAAAAATCGCGTTCCCCGCCGCGACCGGCATCGAAAACCTCGCGGGCAAAGGCATTCGCGCCCAAGTCGAGGGCGTCGAGGTGCTGCTCGGTGCGTTACGCGCCTTCGCGGACGATCCGGCTGCCGCGAAGGGCAGCCCGCTCGCGGACACGGTTTCCCAAATCGAAGGCGACGGACAGACGACCGTCATTGTGCGACACGCCGACAAATTTATCGGTGTCATCGCTCTTGCCGATGAACCCCGCGAATCCTCGGCCGGCATCATGGAGCGGTTGAAAGCCCTCGGCGTAAACCAGCTCGTGATGCTCACCGGCGACAACGAGGCAGTCGCCAAGCGCGTCGCCGCCACAGTCGGGCTGACCGACGTGCGCGCCGCGCTGCTCCCCGAAAACAAACTCACCGCCATCCGTGACCTTGAAAAGCAACACGGTGCCATCGCGATGGTCGGCGACGGCGTGAACGACGCGCCCGCGCTCGCCGCCGCCACGGTCGGCGTGGCGATGGGCGGGGCGGGCACCGCCGTCGCCCTGGAGACTGCCGATGTCGCCCTAATGGGCGACGATCTCGGCAAGCTGGCCTTCGCCGTCGGCCTGAGCCGCGCGAGCCGTCGCATCATTCAACAGAATCTGGCGATCGCGCTCGGCGTGATCGCGCTGCTGATCATCGGCACCCTCTCGGGCAAGGTCGTCCTCAGCGTCGCCGTCTTTCTGCACGAGGGCAGCACGGTGCTCGTCGCCATGAATGCCCTGCGCTTGCTCGCGTGGCGCGAACCGGCCGCGACTTGAACCCGCCTCTCTTCCTCTTTTAGTCCCATGAAAACCACCATCCGTCAGCTCCTCCTCGTCTCGATCACGCTCGCGGCCTCCGCCGTGGCGTTTGCCGCCAAGCCGCTCGTCGGCCCCAAAGGAGGAAAGATTGTCACCACCGACGCCCCACACGCCGAGTTCTTCGTCGAGAAGGACCGCAAAGTCACCGTCACGTTCTACGATCAGAACCTGAAACCCCTCGCGCTCACCGGTCAGGTGGTCACCGCCACCGCCGAGGCAAAGGCCGGCAAGGTCGGCCTCGAGTTTGCCGCCAAGGGCGGCGCGCTCGTATCGAACGTCGCGCTCGCCAAAGGGGACGACTACACCGTCGTCCTCCAAGTTCGCGACACCGCCAGCGCCCGCCCGAAAATCTACCGCGTCGAGTTCCACGACGAAGTTTGCAAGGAATGCAAACGCGCCGAATACGCCTGCGCGTGTGAGGAACACGGCGACGGAAAGAAGCACGTGCACAAGGACTGAGCATGAAATTCCTGCTTCTCCTCGTGGTAGTCACCGGCCTCGGCGGATGCGCCTCCGTTCCGTTGCCACCCGAGGCGGCGGCCGTGACCCTCGTTTACGTGCCCTCGGCTGCGGTTGCGCTCTACCCGCCGAGGCTGCTCGCCACGGACGGTCGCCTCACACTCGACGGCCACGTTTTCCGGCAGTATGCCGCCCGCACCACGGCGAAAAGTCATCTCGACATCGCGCTGCTCGATACTGACGGCCGAGTATTGTTGAGCGAAACGGTTTCCTTCAGTCCACGAGAGTTGAGAGCGAAAACCAGCCGCACGATGGCGCAACCGGGTCACTACCGGTTGCCGATCCCAGAACTGCCTGCGGGCACCGTCAAAATCGAAGTGCGGGCGCACGACGGGGAGCATCCGCGCTGAAGCTCAACCGGCGCAAACGAAACGAAGCAGTGAACCGATCCAAACCCGAGCGCCTCCGCCGACCCGCGAAACCGGAGTTCGCAACGACGGGCATCCTCATTGGCTTGTTTGCCGGGACGATACTCGGCTTCGTCGCGGAATTGATCTGGAGCGGAGGCAAACTGGTCATGGCGGCGGGAGCCTTAGCCGGAATTGGCGTCGGCGGCCTGATGGAGGCAATGCGGTTTGGATGGCGCAGACTTAGGTTCCGGGCCGCCCGCAAAAGCTGATTCCCATTCGCCCGACCAACCCTGTTATGAAACGCATAGCCGCACGTCACCGTGGAGCCTGGGTGCACGCTTGTCGGCCGGCTCGGGCGCTGCGAGGACTGGAGCTTATTTTGCGACGGCTCCTTTTATCGGGGCGCTCGTGGCAGCAATTTTCTTCCGCGAGCACATCGCCGCCAACGTATGGCTGGCTGGCGCGTTGATGGCAGTCGGGGTCTGGCTGCATCTCACCGAGAGCCGCGAGCAAATTGAAACCGCGTTGAAATCGGTGCGCTGACGAAATCCCCAGCCCAATCAACCGGTGAATATGATCTACAAACTATAACCTTATGAAAACGATTCTCCTCATTCTCGCTACCGCCCTGCTCGGAAGTTGTGCCCTGCCGAACAATCCTCCAGCTCGCTTCGCCAGCGCGAAACTCGAGCGCGTATCGTCTCCCTCAGTCAGTCTGGCGCGACCTTTTTTTGAGCAACGCGATGGCCGTGCTTATCTGGTCGGCTATTTGGGACGGACGCGCGCTGCCAAAACAACGGAGCAAACCGAAATTCACATCGCTTTCCACGATGCTCAGGGCGCACTTCTCAAAGAAGAGACGGTCGGGTTCATACCCGCCAATTTGAGTTACGGTTCGCGCATGCCGAGGCCTCACGCGAAATATGAACTCTCGGTCGACAACGCGCCCGCAAACGCCGCTCGTATTGTCGTCACTGCGGTGGATCGACCCTAGCATCGGTGTGTCCGCGAAGGGCGATGTGTCCTGTTCGAGAAATAATCGCTGCGCGCCTCCCCCTGCACTATGTCCACTGCTAAGCCTTCCCCGGGCAGCCCTACGCCCGATGAGAAACCTCGCGACCATATGCCGAGGAGCACAAGGGCGACGCCCATGACGAGCACGACCACGGCGGTGCGCCGGAATTTCTTCCGCACTGGATGCAAGAGCGCTGGACGTTGCTGACGGTGGGCGCGGCGGGCGTGTTTCTGGTCTTGGGGTTTTTCGGCGAGAAGTTTTTGGGACTGCCGCACTCCATCGCTCTCGCTTGCTACATCCTCGCCTACGTGGCGGGCGGTTACGATGTCGCGCGCGAGGCTCTGCCCGCGCTTTTCCGAGGCAAATGTGACACGGACCTCCTGATGCTGATGGCCGCCGCCGGTGCAGCCGCAATCAACCAATGGCCCGAGGGTGCCTTTCTACTTTTCCTTTTCGCGCTCGGCCACGCTGGCGAACACTACGCACTCGACCGTGCGCGCAACGCGGTCGGTGCGCTCGGCAAACTCATGCCTCTCACGGCGCATCTGAAGCGCGGCGACCGCGTCGAAGAAGTGCCCGTCGAAAAGCTCGCCGTGGACGATGTCGTCGTCGTCCGTCCCGGTGACCGCGTGCCGGTGGATGGCACCATCATCGCGGGCGAAAGCACCATCGATCAAAGCGCGATCACCGGCGAAAGCGTGCCCGTAAGTCGGAAAGTCGAAGACGAAGTTTTCGCCGGCACGATCAATCAGGAAAACGCGCTCGATGTCCGCGTCACCAAGCTGGCGAAAGATAACACGCTCTCGCGCATCATGCAGCTCGTGGCTGAGGCGCAGGAGCAGCAAAGTCCCACGCAGCAGCTCACGGAGAAATTCACGCGCTGGTTTGTGCCCACGGTGCTCGTGCTCACCGTGCTCATGATCGTCCTGCCGCCGCTGTTTTTCGACTGGGAGTGGAGCGCCAGTTTCTATCGCGGCATGGTGTTACTCGTGGCCGCTTCGCCCTGTGCGCTGGCAGTCGGCACGCCCGCCGCAGTGCTCGCCGGAATCGCGCAGGCGGCGCGGCGCGGTGTGCTCATCAAAGGCGGAGTCCATCTCGAAAATCTCGGACGCCTCCGCGTGATCGCCTTCGACAAGACCGGCACCATCACCACCGGGAAATTTGCCGTGACGAGCATCGTGGCGCTCAACGGTGCAAGCGAAGAAAGCGTGCTGCGTGTCGCCGCCGCCGTGGAAGAACAGTCCAGCCATCCGCTCGCGGCGGCCATCGTGAAGACGGCGCACGAAAGGAAGATCGAGTTCCCCCCAGCAACCGGCATCGAGAACCTCGCGGGCAAAGGCATCCGCGCGCAGGTCGAAGGCTCGGAAGTGTTGCTCGGTGCGTTGCGCGCTTTTGCCGACGATGCGGCGGCTGCGGAAGGGGGTCCGCTCGCGGAGACGATTTCAAAACTCGAAGGCGACGGCCAGACGACCGTTATCGTGCGGCAGGGAGGAAAGTTTGTCGGTGTGATCGCGCTTGCCGACGAGCCGCGTGAATCCTCCGCCGGCATCATGCAACGGCTGAAAGCGCTCGGCGTGAATCAACTCGTGATGCTCACCGGCGACAACGAGGCCGTCGCCAAACGAGTGGCGGGCAAGGTCGGCCTCACCGATGTGCGCGCAGCGTTGCTGCCCGAAAACAAACTCACGGCCATCCGCGAACTCGAACGCCAGCACGGTGCCATCGCGATGGTGGGCGACGGCGTGAACGATGCGCCTGCGCTTGCTGCCGCGACAGTCGGCGTGGCGATGGGTGGTGCCGGCACGGCGGTGGCGTTGGAAACGGCAGATGTCGCGCTGATCGGCGACGATCTCAGCAAGATCGCATTCGCCGTGGGTCTGAGCCGCGCGAGCCGGCGCATCATTCAGCAAAATCTCGCGATTGCCCTCGGCGTGATCGCGATGCTGATCATCGGCACGCTCTCGGGCAAAGTCATTCTCAGCGTCGCGGTTTTTATGCATGAAGGCAGCACGGTCCTTGTGGCCATGAACGCACTACGGCTCCTCGCCTGGCGTGAGCCCTCCAGCGCTGCGTGAAGTCCAGTCGCGCATCTAAACTTTCCCGATGGCTAACATAAGCGCGAGTGCCGTCGTGCGCGTTTTGCAGAATCATTTCCGCACGGGTGCTTCCGACCTGAAACGCGCCCGCCTCCAAATCGACCCGGCGCGCGAAACGAATCTCGTGCATCTGGAATCCGATGCGGTCCTCCAAGCGCACACGTTGCTCGGAGGCTTTGACGGGCTCCCAGCCTTCGGCCCTGAGCAGGGCAACGACCTGCTGGGTGGAAACGAACGTGTAGCGGGAGGAAACGCCGGGCCGGGCGTGCTCGGCGAAAACCGAGGGAGCGCAGCGGCGGAGATCGTCGGACGAAAGCGCTTTGCAAGCGCGAGCTGGCGAAACGATAACGGAGTCGGACGTGTTCATGACTTCTATGGACTAATCAGCGCCCCAACGAGGGCGCATCATGTAGCGGGCCGCGCTACGCGGACCCCACCCGAGCCGAACCGAAAATCGGCCGCCCCGGAGATGCCGACGTCCAGCACCGTCAGCGCAAGGTGGAGCGCAGCGAAGCGAGCAATACCTTGAGGCGCGGACAGGCGGAGGCGCTCGCGCCGAGGACTGCCAGCCGGCGCAGGTGCTACAATCAGGCAGCCCTATGGGTGTGGCTTTGCTCACTGCGAATGGGCGAGCGGTGCAACGAGAGCGAGCACCCCAGCCTCAGCGGCGACTGAGCGGTCAAAACCAATTACGAGCGGGCGGGGCCGGCGCGGAGGACGCGACGTGGAGCGGAGAGACCGAAAGGGAGCGCAGGTGGAGTCGGCGCAGGTTGGAGCGCGGCAAGCCGCCGGTGTCGCGTCCGCAGCCTGCGGAGGAAAGCGATCCAGCCGAATGGTCGCGCTCGGGCGACGAATCGGCGGAGGCGGCGTGAGCGCGGAGACCGCAGCCGTCTCCAACGCAGCGCACGTCGGTCACGCAGCGGAACCCAAGCGCCGGAGCGGCGGTCCCGGCCGCTCGCGCTCGAAGAATTCCGGCGCCAGCCGGAGTCGGAGCGTTGCGGGGTGTTCCCGCTAGAATGGGGAGGGCGAGACGCAGACTCGCACGCGGGGAAAGACTTTCCCCGGATAAAATCTTATGTGACGATTAATCCTGAGCGATTGCTGCGGCATTCCGGACGAATGATATCTTTAACGAACTCACGGTTGATCGCGCGGGAGTTGGCCGCAATCATCGAGGTGGCTTGAGGTTGCAGCGCGAACCGTCGTGCTTTTCAACTCATCGAGCGGGACTGCTTCCGGTTCCCCATCACCGCCGACTAGAAACAAATCATGTGGTCCGATAACGAAACAACAGACGACCTTTTCGGATTCAGGGTTCACGCGGACCTGATTCGTGAATTGATCATCGATCCCACCGTTCTCCCTGCGACTATCGGCGTTTACGGTGACTGGGGCGGTGGGAAATCGAGCATCATGCAAATGCTCCGAGACGACTTTGAAAAGGACTCCGAAGGCTCAGGTGTGGCGGTGCTCTATTTCAATGGATGGTTGTTCGAAGGCTATGACGATGCGAAGTCGGCCCTCCTCAGTTCGATTTTAACCTCACTGCGCGATCACAAACGCTTCGGTCCAAAGATAAAGGATGCCGCGATTTCATTGCTCAAACGCGTAGATTACATGCGGGGAATGAGAATTCTATTCAGTGGAGCGCTGGTTGGCGGCATCGGGGCGGCCACGGGTGGGGTCGGACTGGCTGCAATGCTCCCGCTTCTTGCAACCGGAGCACTCACCGGGGCGAAGGAGGTAGGCTCCGATGCAGCGAAAGAGGCCCTCGGCAATGGAAGTGAAAAGGTCGATGAAGCCTTATCTAACATTCGGCAATTCCGTGACGACTTCGCCAAGATGATTGCCCAAAGCGACATCAAAACGTTGGTCATATTGATCGACGATTTGGACCGCTGTTCACCTGAACGCATCATCGACAATTTGGAGGCGATCAAACTTTTCCTAAATGTGCCGAACACCGCATTTGTTATTGGCGCTGATCGAAGGATTATCCGCCAAGCAGTCGCCTGGCGCTACCGGGACGCTATTAAGCCAGAGGGCGCGGAAGAGCAAAGCGACCGACTG
>Ga0075163_10007541_pt1 | contig 14384 bp, 14 predicted proteins | sample JI1023141ADNA_FD_71478 | JGI IMG/M metagenome (GOLD analysis project Ga0075163, IMG submission 71478) | Wastewater effluent complex algal communities from Wisconsin, to seasonally profile nutrient transformation and Carbon sequestration -... | ecosystem: Engineered > WWTP > Effluent > Algae...
ACTTACAATCTTATCTTTACAACCAAACTTCTGCAATTCTTCCATTGTTTTTGGAAAGGCCGCTTCACTACTAGAAGTACTAAATGCCAGAATGATAGGTTCTTTTACTTGTTTGAACAAGGAAACGATTCGTTTGCCGATTACAAAGAACCCGGCAAGGCCCAATAATACCCAGAGTAAGGTAAGGCCAAGATAAAACTCGCCTATAAAAATGGAGTAGGTTTTAAGAATACTCAAACCTTGCTTGGCAATAATGGCGGCCATAGCGCCAAACACAGCAACAGGAGCGAGGTTCATCACATAACCGGTAACTTTTAAGATTACGTGCGCAGCTGCATCCATAAAGTCGATAACGATTTTTCCTTTTTCGCCAATGGCGGCAGTAGCTACACCGAAGAACAATGAGAACACTACAATTTGTAGAATTTCATTTTTGGCCATGGCTTCAACCACACTGCTGGGGAAGATGTGATATAAAAAGTTTTTGAGTGAAAAGCCTACGTTGGCAATACCCGATGATTCACCGGTATCGGGTACGGGCAGGTTCATGGCAATGCCGGGTTGAAAAATATTTACCAGAATCATACCCAACAACAAACTCATTAAAGAGGCGCCAATAAACCACAACAAAGTTTTACCACCAATGCGCCCCACGGCGCTGATGTCGCCCAGCTTGGCAACACCCACCACCAGTGTGGTGAATACTAACGGTGCTACAATCATTTTAATCAACCGCAGAAATACATCGGCCAGAATGGAGAAGGGTTCAGTTTTTTTATCGCGCGTAGTAAGTACTTCGTTACGTTGGGCATTAAGGGTACTTTTCTCAGCTTCCAATAAAGATGTTTGGGTACTATCGGCTGTGCGGAGTTCGGTTTTAATTTCTTTCAGGCGTGCATCGAAGGTTTCCAGTTTGGAATTTTCTTCATCTAAATAATTTTTATTGAGGATAAACCCGGTGGCAATACCTACAATTAAGCCAATGATGATGTAGAGAGTTAACCGGCTTTTCTTTTTTGGTTTAAGTTCTAATTCCATAAAGCTAAATAAGTTGCGAGAGGGGGGTAATATCGTTAAAAATGCCGGAAATAACTTATTGTTTGGGATTGGAGGCTATCTTTGATGAATATGGTTTCAACCTTCTTAGTGGATGGTGTGTCTGAGTTGTATGTAAACCCGTGATGGAAATGAGAAAACTTATATTACCTCTATTTGTGTGTTTGTTTTTTGGTTGTTCAACAACCGAACCAGAACCGGACAACACTCCCAACCTGCGCGCATTAAGTGCAACTGAAAGCACACTGGTTAATAGCAGCAACGAGTTTGCAATTACCTTATTCAATCAACTTCAAAACAATGAATCGAATTATTTTCTTTCACCTTTAAGTGTTGGTATTGCATTGGGTATGACATTAAACGGTGCGGAAGGCGAAACCAAGCAAGGGATTCTTAATACCATTCAATTTGGAAATCTTACTGATAACGAGGTAAATAAAGGCTATGCCGATTTGGTGAACCTACTTTCAGGCATGGATAGAACTGTGAAAATGAATATTGCCAACTCTGTGTGGTATAGAAATACGTTGACGGTTAAGCCAACCTTCAAATCCATTATTGAGTCTGATTATTCTGGAACTGTGCAAGGGCTTAATTTTGATTTACCAGATTCAAAAAATGTTATAAACAATTGGGTTGAGGACAAGACTAACAACAAAATAAAAGACGTAATTCAGAATATTAATCCAAACCTGGTGATGTTTCTGATTAATGCCATCTATTTTAAAGGCGATTGGGCTTACCAGTTTGATAAAGCTAAAACCAGGAGTGATAATTTTTATCTGGATGGTGGCCAGGTAATTCAAACCGAAATGATGGTAGCCGAAAAGGTTAACGTATCGACATTCTTACACGAAAAGTTTAGCCTTATTAACATTCCGTTTGGCAATAAGCAATTCGAGTTTTCAGTTTTGCTGCCAAATAGCCAAAATACGACTGAAGAAATTCTCCCAGAGTTGCAGACAGAAGCATTAACCGATTGGATTAGTCGTGCAAATGAGCAAACGGTTGAATTGCGAATGCCTAAATTTAAAATGAAATGGAAAAAAACGTTGAATGAAGATTTGTCAATTCTTGGTATGGAGCAGTCCTTTAATCAAGTTGCTGCGGAATTTCCTAATTTTTTTGAGAACCCTTTAAACCTGTATATTGATTTTGTGGATCATCATTCATTTCTTGAAGTAAACGAGACAGGTGCTGAAGCTGCTGCGGTTACGGTTGTGGGAATTGGAGTTACATCAATTGGTGCAGGGCCTCCGGTTATTGCCATTAATAAGCCGTTTGTTTTTCTGATTCGTGAAAAACATAGTGGTGCTATCTTATTTATGGGGCAGCTTAAAAACCCTTCGCTATTGCAGCAATAATTTTAGAGCTGTGAGGTTCTTGCGCGTAAATAAAAATCGGCCAGCACCAATGCAGCCATTGCTTCTACAATTGGCACAGCACGGGGCACTACGCACGGGTCGTGCCTTCCCTTACCCGATACTGTTGTTTCGTTTCCATCTTTATCAACACTGGGTTGATCTTGCATAATAGTGGCTACTGGTTTAAACGCCACGTTGAAATAAATGTCTTCACCATTGCTGATGCCGCCCTGCACTCCTCCAGAATGATTTGTTTTGGTTTTTATTTTTCCGGCTTCGGTGTAAAACTCATCGTTGTGCTGCGAACCTCGCAGCGTTACACCTTCAAAGCCACTGCCGTATTCAAAACCTTTTACGGCATTAATGCTTAGCATAGCTTTGCCCAACTCCGCATGAAGTTTATCAAATACGGGTTCGCCCAAACCAACGGGAGTATTTTTTATTACACTGGTTACCACGCCACCAATAGTGTCGCGATCCAATCGTACTTGATCAATGAGTGCAATCATTTTTTCGGCTGTGGATGCATCCGGACAACGCACTATGTTATCTTCTGTTTTGGAAAGATCAAGTTGTGTGTAATGCGCAGCCTTCAATTCGCCCACTTGCGATACGAAAGCTTGTATCTCTACACCAACAGTTTTAAGTAAGAGTTTAGCAATTGCACCGGCTGCTACGCGGGCAGCCGTTTCGCGGGCCGAACTTCTTCCGCCACCACGGTAATCGCGAAAGCCATATTTCGCATCGTATGTAAAGTCGGCATGCGAAGGCCGATAGGTATTTTGAATGTGCGAATAATCTTTGCTACGTTGATCTTGATTTTCGATTACAATACAAATAGGTGTGCCGGTACTTTTACCTTCAAACACACCCGAAAGAATTTTAAATGTATCGTCTTCTTTACGCTGAGTGGTAATTTTAGATTGACCAGGTTTTCTGCGATCAAGTTCAGCTTGAATAAAAGCTTCGTCAATAACTAAACCAGCCGGACAGCCATCAATCACCACACCAATGGCGGGGCCATGACTTTCGCCAAATGTACTTATCCGAAAAAGAGTGCCGTAATTGTTCATGTGTTAGAATTTTCGAAGTACGATTTTTGAAGTTCGATTTAAGTGGTAAACTAAAATTTCTTCTGAGGCAAGTTTGATTGGTAATATTCGTGTCAATTTTAAGATCTCTTGCAGATTTGTTAAAACTAAATTTAAAATTCACGATTTGGCAGCAACCTTACTAAATTTTAAACCTTGAATTTTAAATTATCTTTTGAAGAGCAGATAAGTTGCCGCTGCCAGCATAAGTGCAATAAACACGTTGAAGCCAATAGTAAACCAATTGGTTCGGGCGGTTGCTTGCAAGGTATTTGAAGTAGCAGTGGCACGATCGTAAAACGAACCGGGATCAGTACTTTCAATAAATTGATTCTGCTGGCTCTCGCCTTCTACATGCAATTTGTAAGATGAGCGTAGTGTATCGTATTTTTTTTTCGTGGGACTAAAAAACACCCATTGCATGTATTGCCCCAGATCGTAATCGCCAGGCTCTTTCGGCACAATAAAGTAGGTAAAGGTTTTTGTTCCGGCTACGCGTTGGTTCTCGCGGTTAATGCTCTGCTTCATGTTCGGTTCATAAAAATCGAAGGCGGCATCTTTAACTACTACTGGCTTTTCGATGGCCGAAATATTTCCCTCACCAAAAATGCGAAACTCATACGCAGCACTTTGCCCGGTTTGCAGGTTGGTGTTTACTAACTTTTCATCTAACCGGTAATCGCCCACTGCAACCGCATCGCGCAACGGATGTGGCGGCAATTCTTTAACTTTTACAGTTTTAGGTTTGGAATAAAATGTTTTGAAATCTTCTTGCCGGTTTTGCCCGAAGAACGATGGATTTTTAGCCACTTTGTATTTGATCATCTCAAGCCCGATGCTCGGAAACTCTACATTTTTTGTGTTGAGTGGATAAAATGTACCCTGATAGATTTTGTATTGGGTATAACCTTTGCCGTTTATTTCAACATGTTCGCCTTCAATATTTTCGATGTTGAAGTTTTCTTCCCAGCAATTACCCGGTCTTAGTTTTTTCATTCCTTCGGCAAGTTGTGGCCCCAGGTTGTGGAATTGCATAGGTGCGCGGTTATTATCCGCCACCAGAAACGAAAGTGTAGTTGTAAAACCTTCGCCTACGTACACTTCGTCTTTGTTGGTAGTAAGGGCAAGCAGAGCATCTTCTTTGATATCAACAAATTCAGTTTCGCCACTACGTCCGAAAAAATCCTGTGCGGGGTCGCGATCAAAAAAACTTCTGAACGGATCGGGCTGAGCTTGTACGGCTGCACCTACTTTAACTTTTTTACCATTTACCGAAAAAATCTGATCGTTTACCTTCATTTTAAAAGAAGGCACAGTAAAAGAACCTTGCCGCGTGGGCAGATACGTCATGACAATGCTTTGCGATGAACTAACCTGACCGTTAATAATACTGGTTTGCGATTGGGTAGAAGTTCCACGCTTTTTAAAGCCGTCTATCTCTGGAAAATTCTCATAATTTTTTAATCGGTCGTTATTAACGGTGATTGTAATCGTCCACGGCTGGTTTTCACCAATTTCATCGGGCCCTAATACAATCTGCACATTATCCTGGGCGGCCAGAAAATGCGCAATCCACAACAAAATCAAAGTTAGGCTCGTTCTCTTACTGAATTTCATATCGCAACAACATCGCAACGCGTTTGCATAAATACAAAAGTAAACTCTTTCTTTTCAGTGTTAAACTGCTTTTGTATTTTAACGGTTGCAATCGGGGCGGTGGGTTGTTATTTGAAGTCAAAACCAAATACTTACCATTTTTTAATATGAAGATGCTTAGTTATGCAAAGCACATTCTCACACGGGTGAGTTTTGATGCACGGCTCTTTGAGAAGGAGTTGCGGAAGGCTATCAAAATGTTGATTGCCGATGAGGTACAGGATCTGAAAAGTTGGTGTTATGCCAATTTTTCGGGAGAGCATGAGGCGATCTTGAATCGTTGTTTTGTTAGAGCGTAGAATTGTTAAACCGAAAAACAAAGTTGTGTAGTCCCGCTTTTAGTGGGACTATTTTTTTTCACTTACAAATCGAATGTTCCGCTTCAGCCCTTCGTATTTGGTTCGCTTTACAGCGGAATGTCTGAAGATTTTTTGAAAGACATCTTCGGTAATTTCTTCCCAATCTTGTTTTGAGAATGTATTGAGTTCTTTAGCTGGAGCAAATTGAGGTTCGGTGTGTGGTTTTGAAAAACTATTCCACGGGCAAACATCCTGGCAGATGTCGCACCCAAAAATCCAATTCTCAAATTTGCCTTTTACTTCTACAGGAATTTCTTCTTTTAATTCGATGGTAAAATACGAAATGCATTTGCTGCCATCTACCACATAAGGTTGTGGAATTGCATCGGTTGGGCAAGCGTCCATACACGCGGTACACGTGCCGCAGTAATCTTTAATCGGGCCATCGTATTCTAATTCAAGATCAACAATCAGTTCGGCCAGAAAGAAAAAGCTACCCATGCTTTTATTCAGCAGCAAACTGTTTTTGCCAATCCAGCCCAGACCGGCTTTTTTTGCCCAGGCACGTTCATGCACCGGTGCTGAATCTACAAACGCACGACCTTCAACATGTCCAATGGATTCTTCTATTCGTTGCAGAAAGACTTTAAGCTTATCTTTTATTACATGATGGTAATCTTCGCCATAAGCGTACTTGGCAATTTTGTATGAATCGGGATTTTCTTTAGCGAGATCTTTTTCGGGATAATAATTATAGATAAGACTGATTACGGATTTAGCACCGGGCATCAGTAACGTGGGGTCAAGTCTTTTATCGAAATGATTTTCGAGGTAACTCATCTTACCTTGATAACCACGCTTAAGCCAGGCCTCCAACCGTGGAGCTTCCTCTTCCAAAAACTCAGCTTTTGCAAGGCCGCAATAACTGAAGCCGAGTTCGGTGGCGATGGATTTTAAAAGGATGCTGTTTTGGGAGTGCCTCATTTTACCTAGCCATTAGTTTCAAAAAGGCATCAGTCGGTCAGATGACTAAATCTTGGGACTAAGCCTTTTCGAGTTCAAAATGAAGCAGGAAAAGATCAGCCGTATGAACAGCTTCTAAAGCGAGTGTTTCACCTTTGGTATTTACAAACTCAATTTCAAATACGTTGTCATCCAATTGTTCCACAGCTGTACCGACCTGACCCTTTGAAAGATTCTTTTGTGGAATATCTTTAAGTAAGGCAACGACATCGTAAATTTTTATAGGATTAAGCATATATATTATTTTATAAAGCAAGTAATTAACCGAGGTATATTGTCCGATTCACTTACTATCCAAGCGGTTCTCAAAACGCTATGGCCTCCTAAATTACTAATTTTTAAATCAACCGTATAGCGACTCCCATACAAGTCAGTTTTAGTCAAAATAGCTTCTGAATTTCCAAGTTCTTTAAGAATAATTCCTTTTAGTTTTTCAGCATCAACTTCAGTTAGTCCTAATACTGTTTTGAAAACCCGCGCTTTAAATTTTCCAATTGGGTGCAGAGAGCTAAGGCAGTAATCTGAGAGTTTTTTACTATCAATTTGCGCTGCATGATAATTTGGTAATAATGCCATAGTTCAATCAAACAATCCCGGCCCGCGCAAAGAAGGGGGTGGTGCGAGTTTTAAATGTTTATATGCTTTTTCAGTTGCTTCTCGGCCTCTGGATGTCCGCTTGATGTAGCCCTCCTGAATTAAAAACGGTTCATAAACCTCTTCAATGGTTTCGGCTTCTTCGCCCACAGCAGTAGCAATGGTGGTAAGTCCCACCGGGCCACCTTTAAATTTTTCGATGATGGTGCTGAGAATGCGGTTATCCATATCGTCCAATCCATTCTCATCTACATCTAAAGCTTGTAAAGCCATCTGCGCAATGCTTATGGTAATAGTACCATCGCCTTTTATCTGTGCAAAATCGCGCGTGCGCCTTAATAAGTTGTTGGAGATACGAGGGGTGCCGCGACTTCTGCGGGCAATCTCAAAGGCCGCATCATCAACAATAGGTGTTTTTAAAATCTCTGCTGAACGCTTTACAATTTTTGTAAGCAGTTGCGAATCGTAATACTCCAGTCTTGCATTAATAGCAAAGCGTGCGCGCAAGGGTGCGGTAAGCAAACCCGCGCGTGTGGTGGCACCAATCAATGTAAACGGATTTAAACTGATTTGTACCGAGCGTGCATTGGGCCCCGAATCGAGCATGATATCAATCCGGTAATCTTCCATGGCCGAGTACAAGTATTCTTCCACTATCGGATTTAACCGATGAATCTCATCAATAAAAAGTACATCGTTTGTCTCTAGGTTCGTCAGCAATCCCGCAAGGTCGCTGGGCTTATCCAACACCGGGCCCGAAGTAATTTTTATATGCGAGCCAAGTTCGTTAGCTATAATAAACGATAGCGTTGTTTTACCCAAACCAGGCGGGCCGTGCAGCAATACATGATCAAGCGATTCTTCGCGTTGTTTGGCAGCTTGCACAAACACTTTAATGTTATCTACTACTTTTTGCTGACCGGTAAAATCGCTGAACGTGAGCGGCCGTAAGGCCTTCTCTATTTCTTTGTCGGTGGTGCTCTGTCCTTCCGGATCGCCCTTTAAATAATCTTCGCGCATAAATTCTTTCAAAGCGAAAGTTAAGCAAATAAACTGCTTGGTGGTTTAGATTGTGGTTCTGCGTTTTAACTTGCAAACCCAATTCTACCGTATGAACAACCGTTGGAAAAATGCTATCTACTCGGTCATTATTTTAATCTCAAATGAGCTTTATGGGCAACCACTCGTTCAAGAGGCGTTAGTGTATACTCCTAAAAAATGGGAGGTAGTCATTTCGATTGGATCGGGCACAGGCTTAGGAAATACGCACCTGGGTAGAACTGTAGTAGAAAATAATGGTAATCTCTCACAACTGAAATTAGGTGTAATGCACGCCTTTAAACCTAAGCACGCTATCCATTTTAATTGGGGGTTTGATAGTTATATTGAACCTAAGTTACTCCTAATGCCTTTAGGAATGGATTATTTATACTTTTTTAAAGGAAAGCAAAAAACGTTATTTACCGGAGTTGGGCTTTACCTGATACCCAAGCCGGGTGAAATTTTTGATAGTGGATATAAATCCAAAGCATTCGTTGGACTTAGGCTTGGCAAACGGCACAATAAATACATTAAAGCAGGTATGGATTTGCATCGCATAAACGAGACAGATGTATCTCTTATTGGTCCTAATGGATTTTCCACCGTTCGCGATTCCTTTACTTTAAAATCTTTTGTACTAAGTCTTGGGTTTGGTTTTTGATTAAAGTAAGTCATTAGAATATGAACAACCGTTGGAAAAATGCTATCTACTCCGCAGTGGTACTGGCCGCCATGTGGGGCGTATATCAATGGCGTAATCGCGTACCCGATCCAATTAAGATTGAAGGCGAAACGATGGCCACCACCTACAACATTACTTACTTCGATTCTAAGAACCGTAATTTCAAATCTGCCATTGACTCCATTTTGGTTTTGGTTAACCAATCTATCAACAATTATAATCCTGATTCTGAGGTTTCAATTTTTAACCGATCGGGTGGATTAAAATTTAAACTTCCATACCTGCGGCCGCCCGTGGTAGTAGCACAAAAAGTTTTTTCCGATTCGCAGGGTGCTTTTGACCCAACCGTATTGCCGTTGGTTAATCTTTGGGGCTTTGCGCAGAAAAAAGTTGAACGACCGGATAGTTCCAGAATTGATTCTATCCGCACCATAATTGGGTTTGAGAAAATTCAATTCAGTCAGGATAGCATCTGGAAACTGGATCCACGTTCGCAACTTGATTTTGGTGGAATAGGTCAAGGCTATGGTGCCGATGTAATTACAGATTTTTTAAAGGCAAAGGGAATTAAAAACATGCTGGTTGAGTTAGGGGGAGAAGGTATGGCATGTGGTATTAATTTAAAGTTGGGCAAACCGTGGCAGTTAGGCATTCTTGATCCAAACTCCACGCGCGACAACCAGTTTTTCAAAGCTTATGTATCGTTAACTGATCAGTCTTTCACCACATCGGGCAACTACTTTAATTATAGGGAAGTGGATGGTAAAAAATATTCCCACACTATCGATCCGCAAACCGGATATCCGGCCACGCGCTCTATTCTCAGTGCGTCTGTTTTTACAAGCGATTGTACCACGGCCGATGCCTGGGGTACTGCCCTAATGGTAATGGGCCACGAGCGGGCCATTGAGGTCTTAAAAAAACATCCGGAAATCGATGCCTTTCTAATCTATACAACTCCCGAAGGTATTGCTACCTTTGCCACCGAAAAAATCAGCAAACAACTCAGCATCAATCCCTGATCCGCGTACGGCCACTATGACTTTAAAATTACTTGTACTTTTTTTTACACCCTTGCTGGCCGGACTGATGGTGTACCTGGTTCCTTCTGCAAAAGGAAACAGTTTTAAGTTACTGCTGGTGTTTGCGGGCTCGTACCTGTTTGCCATTACCGTTACACACATTTTGCCTGAGTTATACCGCCAACACTCCGATGTAGAGTTGATTGGTTTATTTGTACTGGCTGGTTTCTTTCTGCAACAACTGTTGGAATATTTTACATCGGGTGTAGAGCATGGGCATATTCATTCGCATGATCATGCTGACCACGACCATCATCATGGCCATTCGCATAAACACCATACGGTATCAGCATTAATGTTGTTATCGGCATTGTGTGTGCATGCTTTTTTAGAAGGCAGTATGCTGGCCCAACCGGTAACCATGGGTTTTGGGTACGATGCAAATGCTGTATTATTAGGTATTGCTCTACATCGGGCACCGGCTGCATTTGCATTGATGACGGTGTTGGCCGCTCAACTTCATTCCAAACGAAAAGCATTACCACATCTTATTATCTTTTCAATAGCCGCACCTGCAGGGTTGCTCATCAGTTCGTACTTTGTAGAAAGCAAATTGCTAACCGAAACCGGGCTGATCTACTTGTATGCTTTAGTGTGCGGAAACTTTTTACACATCTCCACTACAATTGTTTTTGAAAGCAGTCCCGAGCACCGGTTTAACATCTGGAAACTGGGCGTGGCTGTAATTGGTGCCTTGCTGGCCGTTGCCGTTGAGTACGCGATTTAATCGCTTACGTCAATTTACTTTTGAAATCTCAGCTAAGTATTCGACTTTAGAGAAGTCAAAAAGTCATTCAGCTATCTCATGAAAAGAATTACAAGTTTAGCGCAATACCAGCAAGCCTATAAAGAAAGCATTGAACAACCCGAAAAATTCTGGGCCGAAGTTGCTTCCGATTTTCAATGGAAGAAAAAATGGGACAACGTACTGGATTGGAATTTTACCGAACCGAAAGTAAAATGGTTTGAAGGGGGTAAACTGAATATTACTGAAAACTGCCTCGATCGCCACATCGAAAAACTGGGCGATACACCAGCCATTATCTGGGAACCGAACGATCCGGAAGAACATCATCGCGTGCTTACCTATAAAGATTTACTTTTTAAAGTAAAGCAGTTTGCCAACGTGCTCAAAAACAATGGTGTGAAGAAAGGCGATCGGGTATGTATTTATATGGGTATGATTCCCGAGTTGCCCATTGCTGTGTTGGCTTGTGCGCGAATCGGAGCGATACACTCCGTAGTTTTCGGGGGCTTCTCGGCTCAATCTATTGCCGATAGATTGCAGGATGCCAAAGCAGAATTTGTAATTACCTGCGATGGCGCCTATCGCGGAGCAAAAGATATTCCACTGAAGTCGGTTATTGACGATGCCTTGATAGCCTGCCCGTTTGTAAAACGGGTAATTGTTTGTACCCGCACCCGCATGCCGGTTAGTATGATTAAAGGCCGCGATGTGTGGTGGGAAGATGAAATCAAAAAAGTAGAAACACAAGGCAACCCCGATTGCCCGGCCGAAGCAATGGATGCCGAAGACATGTTGTTTATCTTATACACTTCTGGCTCCACCGGAAAACCAAAAGGTGTGGTGCATACCATTGGTGGTTACATGGTGTGGACAGCCTACACCTTTCAGAATGTGTTTCAATATCAGCACGGGCAAATACATTTTTGCACAGCTGATATAGGATGGATTACCGGCCACAGCTACATTGTGTATGGTCCACTTTTATCTGGGGCAACATCACTTATGTTTGAAGGTGTACCCACCTGGCCCGATGCCGGCCGCTTCTGGGACATTGTAGATAAATACAAAGTGAATATTTTATATACCGCGCCCACGGCCATCCGAAGCTTAATGGGTTTTGGTTTGGATTACGTTTCCGGTAAAGATTTGAGTTCGCTGCAAGTATTGGGTACCGTAGGCGAACCCATCAATGCAGAAGCATGGCATTGGTATCATAAAAATATTGGTAAAGGAAACTGCCCCATCGTAGATACGTGGTGGCAAACTGAAACCGCGGGTGTATTGATTTCAAACATGGCCAACATTACACCACAAAAACCAACGTTTGCCACCTTGCCATTGCCGGGCGTTAACCCTTGTTTGGTAGATGAAAACGGAAAAGAAATTGAGGGCAACGAAGTAAGTGGAAACCTGTGTATTAAAACTCCGTGGCCGGGAATGTTGCGCACTACGTATGGCGATCATGAGCGGTGTCGGTTAAATTATTTTGCAACGTATCCGGGTTTATATTTTACAGGCGATGGTTGCTTGCGCGATGTAGATGGTCACTACCGTATCACCGGAAGGGTAGATGATGTATTGAATGTAAGCGGCCACCGCATTGGCACAGCCGAAGTAGAAAATGCGATTAACATGCATGCCGGTGTGGTAGAGAGTGCGGTGGTGGGTTATCCGCACGATGTGAAAGGGCAAGGCATCTATGCGTATGTAATTGCAGAATCGCATCATGGCGATGAAAATCTTACGCGACAAGATATTATTCAAACTGTATCGCGCATTATAGGTGCAATTGCTAAACCCGATAAAATTCAGTTTGTGAAGGGCTTACCCAAAACCCGCTCCGGAAAAATTATGCGCAGAATACTTCGCAAAATTGCCGAAGGCGAAACTTCCAATCTGGGCGATACTTCTACTTTGCTCGATCCGGGTGTGGTAGATGAGATTAAAACGGGGGCGTTGTAAGAATCATTTCTACCCGATTTTAGTTATTTTTGAAATATGGAAAGCTTCATTTTGAAATTCCCGTCCAATACGCAATTCAGTGATGATGAATTTTTTGAATTCTGTGCTACGAACGACCCATTGCGTATCGAACGAAACAGCAAAGGCCAACTTGTTATTATGTCACCTTCAGGAAGTTTAACAGGCAATATCCATTTTAAAATTTACAGTGCGTTTGTACGGTGGCATGATAAAAATGAGCACACCGGATACATTTTTGATTCTTCCGCGGGATTCAGGCTTCCTGATAATTCGGTTCTGGCTCCTGATGCAGCCTTTGTTGTAAAAAACCGTTGGGAAAGCCTGACAGAAGAGCAACAGAAAAAATTTGCTCCGCTCACACCTGATTTTATTATTGAAGTGCGTTCAGAATCTGATTCGTTAAAGCAACTAAAAGCTAAAATGAATGACTGGATTAAAAACGGATGCCGCCTTGCGTGGCTTATTGATCCGGTCGAAAAGAAAGCGTACATCTACAAGCCTGACAATTCAGTTACCACAGTTGACAGTTTTAATACGAAACTGACTGGAGAAGCAGTGCTTCCCGGCTTTGAACTCGAATTATCAAAACTTTTGTAATCTTTAATTCAATTTGTTACCAGAGAACTGAATCTTAACTTAAAACTATTAGTATAATGGCAATGGACATTAGTGGAGTAGTGGTGGCTCTTTTACCACCACAAAGCGGACAAGGAAAGACCGGAAACGCATGGAAGAAACAGGAGTTTATTTTAGAAACACCGGGTCAGTATCCTAAAAAAGTTTGCTTGTCGCTGTGGGGCGAAAAAGTAGATGAGAACCGCGTAACGATTGGAGAAAAAATAACAGCGTCTATTAACCTGGAAAGCCGCGAGTATAACAGCCGCTGGTACACCGAAGCCCGCGTATGGAAAATTACCCGCTCGGGTAGTGCCGGAAGCAACGAAGCACCACCACCAACCGATGATTTTATTCCAGAGAGTGGCGGAAGTGATGATTTGCCGTTTTAAAATGCTAGACTATTGAAAGTTAGTCGGTAAAAGTGGGTTTAAGTAAGAAAAACTTTCTGGAAATCAGAAGTAAGTATGGACACTGTTCTAGTTGGGCCATTTGGGCTGATGGTGGGCCTAAGCCGAAATCAAATGTTGGAGATTTAGCAGTCTTTGACTTCGAAAAGAATAATCAACTACTAAGTCAGCTAAATCCAAATGTAGTAATGGTTGGATTGAATATATCAAGACGGATTGAAGCTCCTTTCGGTAATTTCCATGACAGTAAGCCACAATCTCAAGATTATAAACTCAGACATGCAATTAAAGACACTCCATTTTATGGGGCCTACATGACTGATATAATAAAAGATTTTGAGCAAAAAATTTCTGGCCAAGTTTCTAGATACCTGAAAGAGAATAAAGATTTCGAACGACAAAACATTTCTCTATTCGAGCAGGAGCTGATGGACATTAATTCCAAAAACACTTTAATAATCGCATTTGGGAACGGCTCTTTTGAAATTCTCGACAGATACTTTCAAAAAAAATTTAAGATCATTAAAGTGCCGCACTACAGTAACCACATAAGTCAAGAGAATTATAGAGCATCAATAATTGAAATTTTGGGAGGACAGAAGTAATCATTTCATGGTACACCAACAAAAAGCCCCGAACTCAAATTCGGGGCTTTTGCTTTAGGGTGATAGATCAATTACGATCCACAAGCCTCACAGGCTTCGGGGTTATCTAATGAGCAAGCCATATCGGCACGCTTT